>Ga0074193_1000078_pt1 | contig 180367 bp, 183 predicted proteins | sample EPASupsiteHSE605_FD_64523 | JGI IMG/M metagenome (GOLD analysis project Ga0074193, IMG submission 64523) | Bioremediated contaminated groundwater from EPA Superfund site, New Mexico - Sample HSE6-05 | ecosystem: Environmental > Aquatic > Deep subsurface > Groundwater > Contaminated ... | reverse complement strand
CTAAACCCATAATGATTCTCCTTATATTTTTACTTATTTACTTTTTATATCACTCTGATATATATATAAAAACATAAAGTATATACTAAATTCATAAAAAGTATATATTGTTACATTTCGTAATATACAATTTATGGCTGAATTCAAGAAGCAGTAGAAACTCTTTGTAAATTTGGAATTAATTCGTCATATATTCCATTTGGTGTTTTCCACTTTAAACATTTCATAGAACGATTATTAATCCAGTTCTCAATTTTTTGGATTTCTTTGTCTGATATTTTATCAAAGTCTCTTCCTTAATATTTTCTACTCTTTATGAGCATCACATCCAACATAAAATTCAAACACAATCAGACTTCTGTGCTAAAATCAAGAAATCAATAATGGCAATTTCGTAGTAAGTAGCTTTTAAATATGTATTAGAATGAGCACTTTATAAAATGCTGAATTTCAAAAAAATATATCAAAAAATTATTTATGCTAATCGTTTTTTAAGGTTGGCAAGAATCTTTCATTTTGAAAAGTTAGAACCTGTAAATTTTGAACTGTTTACAGATGATAAATGCCTGCTTTTAGCACCTCACCCTGATGATGAAACAATGGGATGCGGCGGGCTACTGTTAAAATACCCAAATAATTTTGATATTGTATGTCTGACAGACGGACAACATGGCGGCTACAATCAAACAGGCGAAGAAATTGCTGTTGCCAGAAAAGCTGAATTTGAAAAAGCAATGGATAAAATAGGCATATTAAATTATTGTATGTTAAATATTCAAGACAGAAAGTTAATTCATAATTATACTGTATTTGAAAATATAAACATTGATAAGTATGATTACATTTTTATTCCAAACTATTTTGACCAGCATAAAGATCATAAAGCTGTAACAATCCTGCTGCAAAAATTACTAAGATCAAGCAATCACAAGAAAAATTTAAAAATAGCATTTTATGAAGTCTGGTCTCCTATAACTATCCCCAATTTTTATATTAATATTTCTGATGTTATAGAAAAAAAAGAAGCTCTTATCGATGTCTACAAGTCACAAACAAAGTATGTAAATTTTAAAAACGGCATTAAATCATTAAATTCGTACAGAGGCATGCAATTTAATTGCAATTATTCAGAAGTATTTAGTATACTTGACTTGAATACATTTATGAAATTATAGAGTGAGAGATGAACAAAGCTACGGATAAAATATCAATAAATTACGGTATAAAAGTTTTTAACGAATTTAATGAAGCTTTAAGGCAGGAATGGGATAGTTTATATGCAAAGGGTGCAAATTATAATCTTTCTTTTAAATGGTGTCAGCTATGGTTTAAGTATTTTAAAAGGAAAAGGGACATTTATATTATAACTTTTTGGGAAGACAATGATTTAAAACTTCTTGCCCCATTTTACATATACAGAAACAGATTATCTTTAATAGGTACAAAACCTGACTTGTACGATGAATTTAATATTTTATACAGCAGTCCTAAATATATAGATAAATTACTGGAATTTATCGAACAAAATAAATTTGAGATCAATTTCAAGCATTTGAGCAGTGATACAGAATTTGCTAAAATCCTTATTAAACGTTTTTCCGGGCATGGTGTTAAACAAATATCCGGAATTACAGAAACAAAACCTCATATTAAAATTTCTGCACCGTTGAATAAAAATGCGATTAGTGATGTAAAAAGATGTAAAAAAAATGCTCAAAAATACTTTAAACAAGATATTATTTTCAATTATTCGGCTGAAAGAAAAGAAGAGTACATAAAAGAATTTATTGCTTTTCATAAACAGAGATGGAATGGTGGTATGCTGGTTAAAAAGGCCTATCTTGTTAACTTTATAGAAGAAATATTAAAAGATCCTGACTTAACTGTACTTTCAAGAGCTTCTTTTTCTGAAGATAATATCACATTAGCTTTTGGGCTTGGATATCTTGATTCAAACAAACGTTACTGGTTAAGTATGTCCGTTTACAATGCTAAATACAATAAAGTTTCACCCGGAAAAGTTATGTTATATGATTTGATTACAGAATCCTTTAATAGAGGAATATCGCATTTTGACTTTGGAAGAGGTTCAGAACCTTATAAAAGCTGGTTTTCTAATGGGGAATCAATATTATTTAATATAGAAACATATAACAGCAAAATTTTTGTTATAAAAATACTGAATCTCATAGGTAAAATTCTTAAAAAGATATCAGGCTAGAGAATTATTATACTTTTTTCATTTTAGATATATTATTAATAATAATACCCATATTAAAGCTGGATAGATGTAAAAGTGGAAATAATAAAGAAAGAAAAAAATAATACTGTTGATATAATACTTCACCCAAAGCTTGGTGATGCTATACTTTCCCAGCCGGCTATACTTTGTTTAAACCAGTTAAATCAAAAATACAATAAAAACATAAAAATAAAGGTAATTTCAACATTTCCAAATTTGGCAAAAGTATTATCTGCATTAGATATATATAATAGCAAGCAAATGAATTTGTCCGAAAAAGCAAAGACTTTTGTTCTACCATCTGATGTAGCTTTTTATCTAGCTACGTCAAGTAAAAATCTTGGCTACAAAGCTAAAAACACCTATGGAGAACTAAATTCCTTTAAAACTTATATTAAATACACCCAAGAGACACCTTATTTAAAAGTTGAAAACACAAAAGACTTATTTTCAACAGAATTATATAATTTTTTAAGGGAAAAATTTAGCTTTTCAACTAAAACAATATCAATTTTTGGAATTTGTATTGACCTGGGATTTTCAGAACAGCAAATCATTGAAACGTTTAATTTTAATCCTGAACTGTTAAGTGCAAAAAAAGAATTTTCAAACTGGATACCGCCCCTGGAAGAAAACAGTTATATTGTATTTTGTATGGAAGCAGCTAACAACAACAAAGTTGATTTATGCAGAAGATGGGATGAAACTAATTATATAGAAATTGCTGAAAAAATTTATGATAATTACGGCATTGAAGTCGTTTTTATTGGGGTTGATACCAGATTTAAAATACCTTCAAAACCGTATTTTAAAGATTTAAGGAAAAAACTTGATATAGCTAAATTAGCCATTTTAATGAAATTTTCTCTTGGATATATAGGAAATGATACTGGTCCATTGCATTTAAACAATCTTATGCAAAAACTTTCTATCGGGATGTATTTTAATGAGGTTTTTACCAGAAATTTTTCTCCTATTTTTCCGCAGTTAAATAAGGTTATTTTAAAACCGAAAAATGTTGAAGAAGTTTTTTCACAGGTAAAGTTTTTATTGGGGTAAAATTAGATTGATCAATAGTTTTGGGTTGAGTTAAAGTATGGACATAAAAAATATCAAAACAATAGCTGTAGTTAATCTCGGGTTTGTAGGTGATGTTGTTAATGCAAGCTGCATTACAATTGAGCTTAAAAAAGCCTATCCTAACGCTAAATTAGTATTTATTACAGTTCCAAAGAGTAAGGAAATTGCAAAATATCTTCCCGGTGTTGATGAAGTTGTGATTTTTGACAAGGATATCAAGCATAAAGGCATAAAGATGCTGCCTTTAATTTTGAAATTACGGCTAAAATATAGAATTGATATGGCTGTTTTGTTAAACGAGACCTTTAGAAGCGGCCTTTTTGCCTTTTTAACCGGCGCAAGGTATAGAGTCGGTCATGACAGCGAAGGCAGAGGAATATTTTTAACCCATACAGTCCCCTGGACGGAAGAAGAAAAAGAATTTAAAGTTCATATCGCAGAAATTTACATGAGAAATTTAAAAGCAATAGGTCTTTATAACCCTGATTACAAGTTCGGATTAAACTACACACGATCTGACACAGATTATATAGATGGGCTTCTTGCCGGATCAGATTATTCAGGACAGGAACTTATCGGAATATGCCCGTGCGCCAGATATGGATGCAAGGACTGGAATCCAGAAGAAGCAGCTAAATTTATTAATTATATTAATCAGAATACAGATCAAAAAGTTGTAATTATAGGTCAGGACAGCGGAAAAGATTTTGCAAATAACTTAAGAAAACTTGGGGTCAATAACTTTATTGATTTATCAAACAAAACAAATATTCCTCAACTAGCAGCATTGATTAAAAAGTTTAAAGTTTTTGTATGTGTTGACACAGCTCCAATGCATATGGGACTTGCCCTTGAAGTTCCAACGTTAGGATTGTTTGTTCAAAACAACTACGGTAAATGGTGGCCAGGAGATAATGACCGGCGTAAACTTGTCTATGAACCGGCAGGAAATACCGTTGAAAAAATTATCGAAAATTTTAATGTTATAAATAATACTTAAGGGAAATAACCATGAGTTCATTGTTAGAAAAAGAAAAGGGGTATTATTCAAGTGATCGTGTCGATATGCTTGATTTTATACCTGAAAATTCCAGAAAAACTCTTGAGGTTGGCTGTGGAGAGGGTAATTTTAGCTTGGAAATAAAGAAAAAATTAAATGCTGAAACCTGGGGTGTGGAATTTAACAAAGAATCGGCAGAAAATGCAAAAAATAAACTGTATAAAGTTTTTAATGGTGATATTAATACATTATTACCAGATCTTCCTGATAATTATTTTGATTGTATTATTTTTAATGATGTTATAGAACATATAACAGATCCATTTATTTTATTAAAAAACTTAAAATGCAAATTCTCTTCAAAAGGAGTTTTAATAGCTTCCATACCAAATGTAAGATATATTAATGTATTAAACAGTTTAATATTTAAAAAGGACTGGGAATATATTGATGCAGGAATTTTGGATTATACACATTTAAGATTTTTTACCCAAAAAAGTATCAAAAGAATGTTTGAATTAACCGGATACGATACTATTGAAGTAAAAGGTATAAACAGTACTAATCAATTCAGATATTATTTATGGAATATTATATTTCCAGGACAATTTATAGACAGTAAATACAAACAGTTTGCATGTGTTGCTAGGTTAAAACAAGGTTAAATTATGAAAAATATTGCAGTAATAAATCTTGGATATATTGGTGATGTAGTAAACGCAAGTTCTGTATGTGTTGCGTTAAAAAGAGCTTATCCTGATTCAAATTTGATTTTTGTAACAGTGCCGACAAGTGTCGAAACAGCAAAATGTTTGCCGGGGGTGGATGATGTTATTGCTTTTGATCGGTATAATGGACACAAAGGCTTAAAAATGTTTAATCTTGCCTTTAAAATAAGACAAAAATATAAACTGGATGCAGCTTTTTTACTTACTGACAATTTCAGATGCGCTTTATTTTCATTTTTAATTGGCGCCAAAAGACGTATCGGGCGCTCAAATGAAGGCAGGGATTTCTTGTTAACTCACAAAATACCGTTTTTACCCGAAGAAAAATCAGAAAATGTGCATATTTCCGATTTTTATTTGAGAGTGCTGAAACCAATACTAAAAACAGTTCCTGATACACCGTCAGAATTTATATTTTCTGAAGAAGACAAACAATATGCGGTTAATCTCTTGGCTAAAAATGGCTATTCCGGCGAGGATTTAATTGGTCTTTGTCCTTGTTCAGCACGTGAATTTAAAGACTGGGGCTTTGATGAAGCTGCAAAATTTGTTAAATATGTAATTCAAAACACAGATAAAAAAGTTGTAATTGTTGGAACGAAAAAAGGACAGTTATTTTCTAAAAAATTATCAGATCAGGGAACTACTGAATTTATTGATTTAACCTGTCAAACATCTCTTTCTCAGCTAGCTGCCTTGGTTTCTATGTTTAAAGCATTTGTAAGTGTTGATTCTGCCCCTATGCATATTGGAATTGCTGTAAAAACCCCCACAGTTGCACTGTTTTTTCAAAATAATTACAAGAAATGGGGACCTAAAGACCTTGAAAAACACAGGCTAATCTTTGCATCTGAAATAAAAGCAGAAAATGTAATAAAGCAGTTGGGCTTATGATAAAATTTTTTATAGTTTATGAGAATACTTTTTAAAGGCTGAAAATGGATGTATCAATAATATTAGTAAGTTATAACACTAAAGAATTGACAGAAAACTGCATTAAATCAGTTTATGAGAAAACTCAAGAGTTAGATTATGATATCTGGGTTATTGATAATAATTCTCATGATGATTCCTGCAAAATGATTAAAGAAGAATTTCCACAGGTAAAGTTAATTGAGAGCAAAGAAAATTTAGGGTTTGGAAAAGCAAATAATTTAGCTATTAAGCAAAGTAATGCAAAGTATATTTTCTTGCTTAATACAGATACAGTATTAATAAATAATGCTATAAAAATATTATTTGATTATATGGAAGAAAATCAGAATGTCGGTTGTTGCGGTGGACAATTATATAATACGGATATGACTTTGCAGGGATCAACAGGTCCTTTTGATGATTTGAATTATCTTATCAAAAAAAGTTTTGGATTAAACTGGATATCAAGAATAAACAGATTTAAACATATTTTTAGAAAAAATTTTTCTATAGAAAAAACAAATGATCAAACAGTCAACGTACCTTCTGAAGCTGATTATATTATCGGAGCAGATATGATGATTAGAAAATCAACTCTTGATAAATCAGGATTGTTTGACGAAAGGTTTTTTATGTTTGCTGAAGAAGCCGAACTTTGCTTTAGAATAAATGAAAGCGGTTTTAAAATAATGTTTGTGCCAGAAGCTAAAATAATACATTTTGGCGGTGGAACAACAAATAAAACCAATCAATCCATTGAAGTTGAAAAAATGCGTTTAACAAGTAATATTTTATTTTATGAAATCTGTTACGGCAAAGGAAAACTGGCAAAAGTTTTATATATTATTTATTATTTGAGATACTTCTTCTTAAGATTTTTTTCAGTAAAAGCTTTTGAAAGATTAAAAATGTCGATTGAAATAAACATATAAAACCGGAATATTTTAAATGAAAGATATTAAAACAATAGCACTGATAAATCTTGGATATGTTGGAGATGTTATAAATGCCAGTCCACTTTGTATTGAGCTTAAGAAAGCATATCCTTATTCAAAACTTATATTTATAACGATGAAGCCTGCTCAGGAAACGGCTAAATGTCTGCCCGGAGTGGATGAAGTGCTTGTTTATGACAGAAGGGGAGAGCATAAAGGGTTTAAAAAGCTTGTTAAACTCGGGCTGTCAATAAAGAAAAATCATAAGATCGACCTTGCGGTAATACTGACAGATTCTTTAAGGAGTGCGTTTTTTACCTTCATTATAGGCGCTAAAAGACGTATTGGAAGGGCATGTCAGGGCAGGTCATTTTTGCTGACAAATACAATTCCTTTTACAAAAGAAGAAAAAGACATGAAAATTCATGTAAGCGAACATTATATGAGGCTTTTAAAACCATTGAACTTGTATAAACCGGATTATGAATTTGGATTCAATTATTCAGAATCTGATAAGCTGTACATAGAAGATGCCCTAAAAAATCAAGGCTGGACAAATCAAAAGTTGATAGGTCTTTGTCCGTGCGCAAGGCTGGAAGGTAAGAACTGGTGGCCGGAAGATACAGCGGAATTTATAAATCTGGTGAGCAAAAATACAGATTATAAAGTTGTTTTAGTAGGTGATAACTCTGCAAAGCCTTTTGTTGAGCAAATAAAAAACCTAGAATGTGCTAATTTTTATGATATGAGCGGAAAAACAAACATCCATCAACTTGCAGCCCTTATTGCATGCTGTGAAAAATTCGTAAGCGTAGATACAGGATCAATGCACCTTGCATTTGCCCTAAATATCCCAACTGTGGCACTTTTTTACTATGATTGTATTACGAAATGGGGACCAAAAAATTTCAATATAAACAAAATCATACTGAATCCTGACAGACACGGTATCAAAGCAAAAGAAGTCTTTGAAAATCTGAATTTATTATAATTAATTTAAAATAGAATATATTTTTACCACAATTTTTGCAGTTTATACCAATTTTTGTTCATTAGTTTTGTATAATAAGTTTCTCCTGTCTTACTTCTTCGATAATAGCAGGGAATTTAGGCGGGTATAGGTCGAACAGGTATTTATACATGGCATTTATCAGAGTTTGAGTATCTGGACTGTTTATCCATGCCCTTTGAATCTGGTCTGTTGATATAAATACACATCTGCAATACTCTCTTAGTTTTTCCAGAAATGATATCCAGATATCATTATCTTTTAGATTTCTGAGCATATTATTTTTATAAATCAAACAAGCCGCCTCAATATGAGATTGTGCAAGTTGCCTGTAACTTTTTGCATGGTCAAGTTTTTCTATAGAAGCACTTATATCAAGTCCTTTATCAATCTTTAAAATATCAAGACCAAAGTGTAGATAATCAATTCTGACATCAATTAATACTTCAAGGAGTCTCTTTAACCCTTCAAAATAAAAACTGTTGATCCTTTCAACACTTCTCATCCGTCTCATTGGATAAAGTTTGTGTAGAAGTAAAAGGTGGTCTGATATTAAAAAACCGTCCAGGAAAGGCCTTTTTTGCCTGTCTTCGTCAGGTGCCCATCCCCAGTTGCATGCCCTTTTCATGAGCCTTAACTGAATAGGCAATCTTTTTTCTCCCGGGAATTGCATTATCTGATAATCTTCATCATTAAGAATTTTTGCAGTAACATCCGCTGTAAGCTCAAAATCGTGAACTTTTAACAGCCAGTCAAAGAAGCCAGTAAAGAATGTTCCCTGTTCCCAGAATATAAAAGGCTCTTTTTTAAATATTGAATCCTTGCAGGACTTGTGTCCCCGAAATTCACCAAAATCAATCGGCGGATAATGACCGTCGTATCTTAATAAGACCCTTATTTCAGGCGCCCAGCTTATTTTGCTGAATCCTAATTTTGGAAGATTTTCTTTTTTAACCCTGTTAACATAACTGTCAATGTATTGATCCGGTGTTACAAAGTGAATATTGGCTATATCCATATCTTTGATTTTTTTCCAGGATGCAGTTGCAATTTGCAAGGCGATATCGCCAAAATCCATAAGTTCAAGATCCTGAATATATAAAAGCAAGCCTGAATCAGGTGCCTGATTTATCTGTTCAAACAAAACCTGAGTATATTCATCTATAGCCTGTTCTTTTGTTATGTTTGATTCAAGGTATTCTTTATTGCTGTATTCCTCGCTGAATACATAATATTCTCCCATCAAAAATCCCTGATTATTTAATCTTTCAGGATACCATCTTGTAATTGGTTTCCATATCTGCTGGGATACAGGAAAATTTCTTGGTAAGGCAAGAATATCATGTTTTATCATGAAAGGCTTGTATATATAATCAGCATCAGGATCAGAGTATGAAAATTCTCCTTTTTCCTCTGTTATATGGGAAAAAATTATATATTCCATGTCAAGATTTTTAACTGCTTTAAGTTTATTTTCATCAATAGAACATTCTGTAAAAAACATTCCACGGTATTTAGGCCGTGGAACTCCGACTATATCGTGCAAAAACTGTTCATTCAGCTTTACTTCCTCTTCTATTTCATCATCATTCATAAGACATACGTGCGTATGATGTGCCATTGTGTATAAAGGAGATATTAACCCGGAAGAATACGCTTCTTTTAGCATTGTAAAGCTGTCAGGTCGGATTCTTCCAAGTTGAAACAGAAGTTCATTGGTTGCATCAAGAGTTACAGGTGCATTAAGATCGCTGGCAAAGTCAATCAAATCCCTGTAAATATTTCTGCCTTCCTGCATTCTTTTTCTGACATAATTTTCTGCAAGAATTCCCTGTGCAATACGCTGGTCAGTAACGCCTTTCTGAAGCTGTCCCGGCAAATCCCAGATAGGTTCATGGGCATGAAAAGCCAGAATTACATATATATCTTTTTTCATCTATTATCCCTTTCTCTCTTGGACTTTACAAAATCAACCAAAACTCAGTTCATTTTCAACGTCAGTAAATTCCTGCATATATTCTTGTTTTAATCTCGTAGCATTTCCAGACTCCCAGTTATATTTTGCTGTTGATACAATTTGTTCTTTCAAAACAGCAGCTTTTTTTACTTCTTTAATATTTAGTAATTCTCTTAACAGATAAACTGACAAATATATTTGTTCAGCCCCTTTTTTTATCATTTCTGTATCCCACCATGGGCGTGAACTTGCCCACCACCACTGGCAGCTGTGTAAACCTTTATCTAATAAGTCTCTGGCTATTTTATAACTTTCAGAAGTATTATTTATGCTTTTTACCAGATTAATAGCTAAATTAGCCAGTTCCCACTGTAATTTATGAATTATATTACCCGGATAATTCCATTGAGGAAAAGGAATCCCGTCCTGCATCTCTTTTTCCCAGGTACTCCAAGAGCTGGATAGAGGAGTTACTTCCTTAATTTCTGGATAATTTTCAAATAGTTCAGAAATAGTACAAGTTGGAATCAAGCCATTTTCATACGTTTCACTGAGCAATCGTTCCTGCCCTGGTCTGTGATGCCCATAAATTTCGCCATCAGTACCGGTTAAAAGGTAATAATTTTCTGTTAAATCCTGTATACCAGCAACAAATTCACTGTATCCGGGATATTTTCCATAGGTCAATCCCGCTGAAAAATCTCTTTCTTTAAAGAAAACAAAAAAGTCTTCAAGACCTTTTATTCTGTGTATTTTGTTATTTTGAACCTGTCTCAGCCTGCCGTTAAATCCGATTTCATCTATAATTATCCACTTAAAGCCCTGTTCTTTTACTATTTTTGCAACATTTTCACTGTAACACATCTCGGGAGGGAAAAAACCGGTCGGCATATAGCTGTCGCCAAAATATTTTGCGTTTGTTTCTGTGTTTAGCTCAATTTGCCTCTTTACTTCTTCTTCAGGAATAAGGGGTAATATAGGATGATACTTCGCACTTCCTGTAAATTCAATCCTTTTATCCTGAGCTAATTCTTTTAATCCACCAATAACATCATAAAATCCATATTTTGCCAACTGCTCAGTTAAACAGGCATTAATATTCAGGGTGATTTTTGCATTATTATGCTTTTGCAAAATTTTGACAATAGTCCTGTAACTTTCATTGGTTACTTTTTCCACAATTTCAAAAGTTTGAGTCGGTGGCTGGTATATATGAATAAAATTTGACCAGAACATTCTTCCCCCTATTTTTATAAATGCTAATCAAATTAAAATAAGAAAGAACAAAAAATTTTTAACTATGTGCCTTCCTTAATAAATTCAGGATCTTCATTTATACAGATGCTGAAATAACACTGAAAACAAGTTCAGCATGACACTTTAGAAGAACCATAAAAAATTTTTCCTTACCTCCTTTATTCCTTCTTTGAGTTCATACTCAAATTCAGACTAAATAATAATCAACTAAATATGTACGAATAAAAATAGGTAAGTAAATATACCAAGCTAGTTATTTTTCAAATACAACTAGCTATTCCTTTAAACTTGCAGGCTAAAATCTTTGTGACGTTAAACCAGCTAATAATATAGACAATAACCTGTTAGATTCTTTTATAACATCTTCTTTATTGTTATATACAAATACAAATGGGGGGTACAGGCTAATTAGAGCTTTTCTTATACTTACTGCCGTTTTTAAATAATTATCCAGCACTGCAATTTCTTTATTAGCAGCAGCCTTTTTTAGTAACTCAGCTGTAATATTGTCTGATTCAGAGTGCATTTGGTCATGGTTTTTTATTTTATCAAGCGATATGGTAAATAATTCGGTACTGTGAAAATTGTTTCTAGCGTGATCGTAATGCAGTAAAATTCTTTGTAATTGTACTTTTTTCAGTATGTTTATAACTGTATCGTCACTATGGTTTATTAATTCTTTAATATGCTGGTTTACATCAGACATAAATTGATAAAGAACAGCCGTCATAATTTCCTGCTTATTCTTGAATTCAGTATAGACAGTACCTTTTCCTATTCCAGCACACTTGGCAATTTGACACACAGTTACATTTTCATACCCATATTGGTCAAAAAGTACGCTTGCAGCTTCTATAATAATCATTCGTTTATTTGGGAATTTGATTTTGCGAGCCATTCTGTATCACTCTTGTAGTTCCAACATAATCAAAGTTTACCTCCAACTGCTTTATACAGACTTAATGAATCTATAAGGCATGCGGCTTTGCTTTGCATTTGTTCCTGCTTTAGTACAAGAACCCTTTCTTTGTATTGAAGCAAATCAAGATATGCAAGAGCGCCTTCTTTGTGTTTATAGGTCATAAGATCAAGATTATTTTCTTCTGCTTTTAGCCTGCTGATATTATCTTTATCTTTTTGTCCATCGTGCTTTATGCATGCCAGACTATCGTTAACTTCCTGAAAAGATGCAAGGATTGTTTTTTGATAATTTTGAAGCAGCTCTTCATATTGGACTTTTTTAATTTTTAATCTTGCTTTCTTTTGCCCACCGGCAAAAAGAGAATGTGTAAGGTTGATACCTAATCCTGCGATATAACTGTCCCAATCAAAAGTTTTTGAAAAATCATTGGAATTAAAGCCAAACTGTCCGGTAATTCCTATATCAGGAAGGAAATCTTTTCTTGCTATATTAACATCTATTTTAGATTTTTGTAATTGTGCTTCGGCCTTTAAAATATCTGGTCTTTCTCTAACAATATCTGATTTAACCTTGGCTGGTAAATCTTCATGTAAATTCAAATCGTCCAAAGAAGCTCTTTTAAGAGATCCTGCACTATCAACACTTTCTCCGAGGAACACAGCAAGCTGGTTTAATAACAAAGTATCATATTTTTGAAGGTCATTAAGTCCACTCTGTGCTTCTGTCAGTGCTTTATCTGATAATATGACATCAGTAGTCGGGCATAAACCATTGGCATTTTTTATTTTCATCAGTTCTAGAACTTTTTTCCTGATGTCAATTATATTTTTTTGCATTTGTATAAGTTTATCAGTTTTCACAATATTAAAATATACTGTTGCAGTAGCTGCTGACAGGGATATATAAGCGGCTTTTTCGTCATAACGTACAACTTCAAGCTCCTTTGCTACTGATAACGTTTTTTCTCTGTTTTTTCTCCACAAATCGAGCTCATAACTGGCTGTCAAAGGTAATCCGTAAGCATTCTGTGTATACTCTGGTATTTTTAAATCACCAAAAGCTACATTATCAGATGTCTTTTGTCTTGAGAAACTTGTCCCTATACCTAATTCCGGAAGCTCTTTCCCAAAGGATTCCCTAAACATAGCCTGAAACTCTGCAACTCTTAATGTTGCTGTTTTTAAATCATGATTAGCATTCATAGCTTTTAATATATAGCCTTTTAAAATTGGATCATGAAATTTATCCCACCAGTCGGTATTAAGATATTCTAACCTGTAATCGGTCACAGTAGCTTTAAGCTGTTTTGCCGGTTGTTTTGAAATAGATTTGCTTTTTGGTACGGCAGAAAAAACAACACTGTTTGAAGAAAATAAACTTGCCAGTAGAAATATCGTAATAATCCTCTTATTCATTAAGTAAACCTCATTTTTTAAAAAAATTCTTGCAATTTTAAAATGTAGTGTTAGCATGTATATTAGTTATTATGATAACACATAGTTATAATAACACTAGATTAAAAAAGTGCAAGCAAAAAGTGTTAATGAATAATCAAACAGCTCACTTTTCCTATTCATCAATAGAAATAAAAGTGAAATCCCAAGTAACTTTGAGGTAAAAATGAACAAACATAAAATTGAATCTTCACTATTAAGTGTTGGATATTTAATAAGAAAAACAGAACTTTACCTGAAATTAGGAATATTAAAACAGTTTAAAGACAATTCTTTTAATTTAACCTTTGAACAGTTCGATTTGTTACATATTCTCTATCAGGAAGATGACATTAGCCAGAGCGAACTCGGGAAAGTTTCTTTAAAAGACAAAGCGAATGTGGCAAGAATTCTTGGTATTCTTGAAGGAAAAGGATTTATTGAAAGGAAATTATCTACCCATTGCAACAGGATGGTAAAGAAGATTTTCATAACAGATGAAGGAAGAGCAGAAGTCGACAAAATGATGCCAATTATTAAAGAATCTTATGAAGAAACACTGAAAGACATATCAGAAGAACAAATAAGTAATTTAGTAATAACTCTTGAAACTTACCGCAGCAATCTGGCTAAAGTTTTTGATCTGGAAATATCTTCCTGATTTTTAGTTATTGCAAATAATTATAAATAGACAATTCATAAAAAGAAAAAGCCTGTAATTCCTGTTATCATTGCTTTAGCAGAATTAATTACAGGAAATTAAAAGTAGAAATTTAGATTATGAGGATATAAATGTGGAAAAAGAAATTGAAATAGTTGAAAATCCTTCTCAGGAATGTAAACCTGAAATAGCTGAAAATCCTGCATCGAAACATAAATCTGATGAAAACCCCAAAAAAGACAAGTCAAAAGTAAATCTAAAAAAAGTTATGATTATAGGGTTTGTTGGTTTAATTGTTATTTCAGTAGGAATACCTTTCTATATTAAATCCATAACATACGTTTCTACAGATGATGCTTATGTAGAAACACACCCTGTGCAAGTCGCTCCAAAAATATCCGGAAACGTTATAAAAGTTTATGTTGATGATAATCAAAAAGTAAAAGAAGGAGAGTTAATTGCAGAAATAGATCCCAGAGATTATCAGGTTCAATACAATCAGGCATTAGCAAGACTGGATTCAGCTATATCAAGGCAAAAAGGGGCAAGCGCTAATGTCGGATTAATATCAATAACTTCAGATGCTACTGCCGGTCAGACAAAAGCTAGCCTTGAACAAGCAAATCATGATGTTAGTGCTGCCAATGCTGAAATGAATTTTGCCCGGACAGATTTTAACCGTTTTAAAAAATTATATTCACAGGGAGTTGTTTCAAAACAGGATTTTGACAAAGTTTCTACCAGTTATAAGGTTGCACAAGAAAGATTAAATGCAGCTCTTAAAGCTCAGGATCAAGCTTTTGAAAGAGCAAAAGGTTCAAATACAGTAGGCCAACAAGTTGCAATAAGCAATGCTCAATTAAACGGTGCAAATGCAGAAATCAAACAATTAAAAGCTGCTGTCAACCAGGCTGCATTAAATTTATCATATACAAAAATATATGCTCCGCAATCTGGAAATATTACCGGCAAAAATGTAGAGAAGGGATCGTATATTCAAACAGGCCAGCCAATGCTTGTTATTATACCTGAAAAACGCTGGATAGTTGCAAATTACAAAGAAACACAACTTGAACATATGAAAGTCGGACAACCTGTATATATTAAAGTTGATGCTTATCCTAACAAAAGGTTTTTAGGTCGAGTCGACAGCTTTCAAAGTTCTTCAGGTGCAAAAGCAAGCCTGTTTCCGCCGGAAAATGCCGTAGGAAGCTTTGTTAAAGTTGTTCAGCGTGTTCCGGTAAAGATTATTTTTACAGAAAAAATTGAACCTCAATATACAATAGTTCCGGGTATGTCTGTTATACCAGAGGTTAAAGTTAGATGAGCAGTGTAATTACTGGTGATTTAAGTACAGAAACCTGGAAACCGAGTTCAAATATATGGCTTATAACAATTGCTGTCATGCTCTCTACTTTTGTCGTTGCTCTTGACGGGTCTATTGCAAACGTAGCTTTACCACAAATGGCAGGCAGTTTTTCTGCCACACAGGATGAGTCCCTCTGGATAATAACGAGTTACCTTGTAGCAAATGGTGTTGTTCTTCCAGCTACAGCATGGTTTAGCAGTATTTTTGGAAGAAAAAGTTTCCTTATAATATGCATAATTGTTTTTGGTACGGCATCTTTTCTTTGCGGTATTTCAACAAGTATGGATATGATTATCCTTTTTCGTATACTGCAAGGATTCGGAGGTGGTGCACTTGTTCCGATTTCTCAGGCCATATTGCTTGAAAGTTTTCCAAAAGAAAAACATGCATTAGCTAACTCAATATTTGGACTTGGTGTTATACTTGCTCCGGTTATGGGACCTGTTTTAGGAGGTTGGTTAACTGACACCTATTCGTGGAACTGGATATTTTTTATAAATATACCGATTTGTATTATCGCTCTGATAATGTCTCAGATATTTATTGAAGATCCGCCGTATATGCAAAAAAAGGGCATGCAGAAGATTGATTATTTAGGATTTGCCGCATTAACATTATGGTTAATCACATTACAGGTTGCACTGGATAATGGACAAAAATCTGACTGGTTTGGATCTTCATGGGTTTGCTGGACTTCATTGACCTCTGCTATTTCCCTGACAGTATTAGTATTTTGGGAATTAAAATGTAAAAAACCATTGTTTGATTTAAAAGTTTTTAAAAATCGGAATTTTACTCTTGGAACTACAATATTCACTATAATTATTGCCGTACTTTATGCATCTATGGTAATACTGCCCCTTTTTCTTCAAAGCTTGTTAGGGTATTCTTCTTATCACAGCGGCATAGCTGCATCGCCCATGGGTGTTGGCAGTTTAATAGCAATAATATTTACCGGCGTTCTGGCTAATAGGATTGATCTTAGAAAACAGGTTGCTCTGGGACTTATTTTAATGGGTTTATCCTGCTACATGTTTGGAAATTTAAATCTCGATATATCAATAAATAATATAATTTTGCCTAATATTATTTTTGGTGCAGGAGTCGCTCTTGCTCTTGTACCTTTAACAACTTTAATTTTCTCAACCTTAAAAAACGAGGAAATGACAAATGCTGCAGGATTACAAAACCTGTTAAAAAATGTTGGCGGTGCTGTTGGAACTTCCCTTGTAAGTACGATGATAAGCCGCTTTTCTCAAGTGCATCAATTTGAAATGGTAAAACAACTGAGTTCTCAAAATCCAGCTTTCCTGTCCAGATATTCAGATACAATGCATTTTTTGTCCGGTTATATGAACCCTGTTATTGCAGCAACCAAAGCAAATTATCTTATGTATGTGAATTTGATTAAACAATCATACCTGTGCGCATATATGGACTGCTACAGAACGTATGCTTTAATAGTTATCATATTGATTCCTACTGTATTTTTAATCACTAAGATAAAGTTTGATAAAAATAAAATAGGTAGTTCTTCAATACATTAACAGAATGGAAAAATGAACAAAAAATCCTAATCTCATTGAGTTTGAGACATACCTTGATTGCTCCAAAGCATTGCTCTATATCTATCTCTAACCTTTGCGTTCTTTTCTTTGTCAACTAACTCTTGTATTTTACTTATTCCACTTGCTATGAGCTTCGCCTTTTTTCCTTTTACTGACATTATAATACCAATCTCTTGCTTATATTAATTAACTTCTTATTTATATTATTTCACATTACTTATTTTTTTCTTGGAGAGCTATAAGTAAAAGATATTTCAAAGCTGACAAAAATTTCTTTTTCGGTTTTAAGACATCTTCAATGGGTTAGTGTCAAAAACCTTAAATTTTAAAAATTGGGACTTTTGAGTCCACTGCTAAATTTAAATTAATAATTTCATAAAAAATGTGACATTTTCGTTAAATTCCTTAATATATACTAAAGATTCGTAAAGTTAACAAAAAAAATACCGATATATACAAAGGGTAAAGAAATTTTCATTTCACACTAAGGAGATAAGTTATGGTTTCAGGAATAGGGGCTGTTAGCAGTGGAGGGTCGTCGTACGCAGTGTCTGCTATACAATCAGCTTTAACTCCGCAAACTAAAGCCCGATTAGAAACTCTTGGAGTGGATACAAGCAATATCCAGACAGAAGCTCAAGGTCAGACTACCCTGCAGGAAGCGCAAAGCTCAGGGCAAAATCAATCAACTCAACAAAGTCAGGGATCTCAGCAAGGTCAACAATCAGGTGGTGATCATGCGGCTTTTGAAGCAATCAAGCAGCAGGCAACATCTTTAGCTGAAAAACTCGGTGTATCTGTGTCTTCTACTGATAAACTGAGTGATATCCTGGATTCAATTTCTAAAACTATTACAAATATGCAGACTCAGGCTGTAAATGATCCTCAAAAAGCGGCTCAGGTTGCTCAATATCAATCAGAATACGAAGCATTAGGACAGTCAATACAAAGTCTTGAATCTTCAAAAGCTGCTTCTGGATCTCAGCAGACAGCAACTCAATTGCAGGCAAGCTTAACAGGATTGGCAAACTATAATGTAGCAAGTATGTCCATATCAAGTAGTAATACCGGAAATACAGGCACATCAACTAAGCATTAAAATTAAGGACAGCGGAAAAAATTTTTCGGCAACGCGAAGGCGGTGCGAAGCGGGAGTGACGAGCCGAAATGGCGGCGTTGAGCCGGCATTAGAGGTTCTAACTCGTTCTTGTACGGCTAAGAATTTTTTCCGCTGTCCTTAATCAAGCCATCTGAAACTCTTTACTGATGTTGGATCGTAGAGATTTCCGTTGATTTTAACTTCAAAACGTCTTACTTTTTTACTGCCGCCAAGTCCGAGTCCAGGAATTTTACTTAAGCCCGGAATCATATTTATTAATCCGGTTTCGGGCGTTGACGGAATAAAGCCTATTCCTGGAATAAAGTCTATAAATGTGTTAATCGAAACACTGCCCAGAGGTCCGAGCAACCCTGATATTTTCTTGGACATATTTCCAAGAATTGTCATATCAGCATTGTTGTTGACCATATCTATATTTCCTGAAAGGTACAAACTAAGATCTTTTCCTATGGATGATAGATTGTCTGTCCTTATTACTCCATCTTTAATTGCCAGACTACCTTTAAGAGTTTCAAAATTACCGGTATTTTTAGGTATTACAAGATCCAGAATGTTATTAAGATTAAATTCAGCCACACCGCCCTGAACAAGATTCAGTGCCCTGAGGAAGTATTCAAGAGAACCAAGCCTTACCAGTCTTCCGTCAGTTATTACAAAATCTGCAAAACCGTTGGCATTGGCAATAATTTCCTGAGAATTTTTTCCCCTTGAATTGAATACACCTCTGCCGTTTAAAGTTCCGTAAACTTCGTTAGGCAATTTTAAAAGAGTTGTTGCAGCAGCATTTGCCTGCATATTTATTGCAGAAATATTTGCTGCAATATCTGTCGATTTTAAATTATACAGGACTTCTCCTTTTGCAATCCCGCCTGCCGTAATAAGAGATGTGTCGGTCAGTGACAGAAGCCAGTCTGGAGTAAAAGTAAATTTGGAGAGAACATTATACGTGATCAAGTCACTTATAATTAGTTCCTGGGCGTGCAATGATCCGTTTGTTACAACAAACAGGGGTAAATCACTTTCTTCACTTGTATTGTTATTAAAGATCTTTGATATTTTATCAATATTTAAAGAAGGCGAATCAATATTGATATTTTTTACCAGAACCGGATAGTCAAATACATTTGCAATAACCGCATTTATTGCAGCATCAGACCCTCCCAGATTTATGTTGCTATTACTCAGCGTTATGTTCATCTCATCCAGAGTTATATCGCTGTTATTTATTGTTAATTCTTTTGAAGGAATTGTAACATTATACAGAGAAACATCTCCAAGTACCTGTGGGGATGAAACTTTTCCATTTAACACTATATTACCTTTAATCTGACCGTCACCAAAGACTGGTTCACTGCTAAAAGATTTTAATGCTCTGTTAAACAACGTGATGTTAATAGGGTTGGATGCAATGACCGATAATTTATTGAAATAAGGGGATTCTGTATTAATTTTATTTATAATACCCTTTATATTCAATATATGTTCAATGTTTGTATTAGTTGCCCCGTTACTCAACGCAATTTCCATATTATTTATGTCAATTTTGCTTTTTGTTCCTGTTGCATCCAGACTAAAAATTCGTGTTTTATCTTCAGGAAGCTGAATATCGTTTTGGAATGAGATATTTGCTCCTTTATTTAAAGTTAACTGGGCGATAACCTTCCACTGGTCAGATGATCCTTTAATGATTGCAGAAGCAGGAATTATTCCTTTTGTTATTAGTTGATTTTTAAAACGTGGGCTTATATATTCATTAATATCATCTGAATTTAGTTTTGCATCAGCAATTATGTTCATTTCAGGATTGCTTAGATAATTATAAAAACTGCCATTTAAGAATACTGATGATTTTGAAGCTTTGCCATATACGTTGTTAAAATATACCTTATCAGGAGATGCGATAATTTTGCCTTCATTAATGCTCAAAGCCACATTCCATGGTAGATATTTAGCCTGAAGCTCATAAACTTTTATATTTGCTTTGTATCCTCCAGGTAAAACGTTAGCATTTACACTAACAGCTCCTTTTATATTGTCAAATTTTCTGATATACGATTTTACGTCATTTGGCATAAGCTTTGACTTGTTCAGCTCGTGAATCTTTGAAAGTTCAAATTTGGGAACATTGAAGTTTAAATTAGGAGCAGGAGTTTTAGCACTAAAGCCTGTAATTTTACCTGATACAGTCATCGGAGTATCAAGAGTTAAAGCATTCATACGCTTAGTATACATCGCATCCATAGTAAATATAACCTGATTGCCAGAGACATTAACAGGATAACCATAAATCTTATTAAAAAATGAAGCTTTAAAGTCATTAAATTTAACGTAATCAAAAACTTTTTTATCTGGTAAATATCCGGAAAGGCTGAGTTCTGCTTTTGAGTTTCCTGAAAATAAAGGATAATCTCTTAATGCCACTTCTGTTTCAACTAAAATCGGGCTATTTTTTATTAATTTCCGACCTTCTGCAAGATTTACCCTGTCTGAAGTTAAAAGTAATTTTATATTTTGCTTTCTGTCAACTGTTCCGTTGACAGTTACAGGACTTTTGGCAACAATTCCTTTTATATTTTCAAGATAAGTCTTTTCGTCATCATATTTTACTGTTCCTGCAAGATTTCTGAAGATTTCGCTAAAGCCTAGATATTTTACGTCTGCATTATTCAGTATAAAACTGCCGTTAGAATACAGATAATCTTTTGTTCCTTTTAGATTTACCATTCCATCAGCTTTGCCATGAGCACTTTCGATGTTTTTAAGGGATTCTTTTACTTTTACAAGCAGTGGACTGGCATTTACAAATTCTTGACCTACTTTTAAGTCCATATTTGGCAATGTAAGCTTTACGTCACTAAAGCTGTCTTGCCTTAATGTGGAATATCCTTCCCCTATTACTTTTGAATTTTTTACAATTCCTGAAATTTTATTGTAAAGGATGCGATCGTTACTAAAAAGAAGTTTTCCATTAACATCATGTGCGTATTTTGCGAGTAATTTGTAAGATACGTATCCGTTCTTGACGTCTATATAACCGTTTAATGACGGGGTTTTAAATTTGCCTTTTATACTTAAACTTATCTGCCCCCTGCCTTTTAATTTCATTAAAGGTACTGGACCAAGTTTGAATTCAAGTATATTTCTTATTGCAAGAAGCATTTTATCTGCTTTTTCAATATTTATGTTATTTGATTTTATTTTAAGATTGTATGTTTTATATTTTACCGGAGATAAAGATCCCGTTAAAGTAATGTATTCTCCAGGATTTACGTATGTTAAAGTGTCAAGATCGAGATAATAACCTTTAAAAACAACTGTACCATGACTCTTAGGAATGTTTGTAGTGTCATCAATGGAAAAATCGTTATATTTAACATTGCCAAACATTTGGGGAACTCTGTAATAACCTTTTAAAACCAGTTCAGCATCTATATTCCCTCTTATATTATTTCTTTTTAGTTTATTGAAGACATCTTTAGGCACTTTTATTTCTTTTGGGAATACATCTGCAAGTGCTTCAATTCTTGTATTATTGACTTTAACTTTTAAATCCAGATTACGTTTTGGGGTCTTAAAATTATAAATTTTTCCGGTTAATTTGACGTTAGATTTATGATTAATGAATTCTGCATTGTTAAAGCTTAACACCTGTTTTTTTGAATTATCAACACTTCCGTCTAACAGGATTCTGGATTCTTCTTTAATATTGAATACGTCACCTTTAACCTTTTTATTGCCGTATAATTTCTTGATAGAGCTTTCTATTCTGAAGTTATAAATACTGTTGTCAGCATCAGTCCTGTTTATATCGAACTGTATATTCGCAAGCCCGGTCAAATCAATAAATTTGTTATCAATATAATGATTTATATAAGATAGATACGTGCCCGGATAGATATTCTGAATACTCCCGTTAATAGCAAATGTTCTGTTTAACAGGTTTCTTTTAATAAGAGGGAGCTGGCTTTTTATATTGATATTGAACTTTGTATTTGTTTTCTTCTTTGATAGAATTTCGCCATTAGCATAAATTTTTATATATTTATCAGGAGAAAAATCAAAAATCTTTATATTTTTTCCAACAACAGTTATGGATTGCACAGGTTTTACATAATGATCTGTAAAATATATCTGGTATCCGCTAACTTTGATAGTTGATTTTTTTAATATAAATTTATATTTTCCGGCTTTCTTTTTCTTTGGTATCAATTGTTCAATGTCAAAAGATCCGTTTTTGTACCTTGTAATATGTGCCAGAGTATAATCTACATCAATTTCCCTGATTAAAACCTGTTTTTTTAAGAAAGCAGGAATGGATAATTCAACCTCAACAGGGCCTGTTGAGATAAAATCACTTTTGTCTGCATGCTTGATATTAACATTGCTGAGTTCGATTCTAACTCCAAAATTCCATGTAACCGAGGTATGAAGTTTCCCGAATGTTACAGGCAGGTTAATATTGTCTTTTATGGCTTTTTCAATTTCCGGCCTATGCTTTTCCAGACTAATAACTCTTGGCAGATATTTAAAATACAACAAAAATAATGCTACAACTGCTATTACAGTAGCATATACTGTTAGTCTTATCCTCATTCTCTTGTTTATTGTCATATATATAAACTATTTCTTGTATTTTTGTTGTAATTAGGATCTAAGTTCTCTTTCTCTTCTATGAGGTAAAGTTAATCTAGTAATTATAATATAGCAGTTTTTAATAGTTTTATTATAAGGCATAAGAATGATTTTGCATTAACTTTTATGGACACCTGCAAATATTTTTTATGTCTTAAATTTTAAGGAGGCGGGGCATTTTGCTGTGAATTATCAGTAGGATATACCAGTTCCAAAGTATCCTCAGTGTCGGGCTGGAAAATATACATTTTCCTTTCAGGTACCGGCGCTGACTTAAATGCAGGTTTTGATTTCAAATCAGACTTTTGTGCAGTTTGGTCAGTTATTTTATCTGATTTAGAAGATTTTTTTATTGCATTTTTATCCGGAGTTTTTGCTATTTTTTCATGTTCTTTTTTAATTTTATTTTTTCCGTCCAATAATGATTCATCATCTGCATATTTTTCTTCTTTTTCTCTTAATTTTTTGATTTTTTCCATATTTTTCTTTTTCTCTTTTGCTTTAAGTCCCTGAGCTTCAAGTTTTTTTAGCTTTTCAAGATTTGCTTTGTCAGGCTGAGTAAAAAATCTTGGGGGAATATTTTTTACTCTGTAAAATTCTTTCATATAAATTCCCCATAACTGGGCACAGTTACTGCTAAAAACACCTTTTAATTCCTGGTTCTCATCATTTCCAAGCCATATTGTCGTTACTGTATCAGGCGTAAAACCTGTAAACCATATATCCTTTACGTTATCGGTAGTACCTGTTTTACCGGCAACAGGTCTGTCTTTTAATTTTGCAAGTTTTCCTGTTCCTTTTTCAACAACGTCCACAAGAATTGAATCAAGCTGCCTTACATAATCAGGATTAACTATTTGTGTCGGATTTGGTTGATGTGTTTCAATTACATTTCCCTGATTATCCACAATTTTTCTTATACAGGTAGGTTCAATATATGCGCCTTCTCTTGCAAATGTTGAATAAACAGTAGCCATTTCTAGGGGAGATAAACCTAACGAGCCTAAAGATATTGAAAAATCCCTGTTAATTTTACTTTTTATTCCTACTTTTCTAGCTGTTTCTATAATTGCATCTATCCCGACTTTAAGTGCTATTCTGACGGTTGCAGTGTTTCTTGATAAAGTTAACGCTTTTCTTATAGTCATTTTGCCCATATATTTGCCATCCCAGTTATGCGGACACCATATATTCCATCCTGTATTAAAAGAAATGGGCGCATCCAGTATAAAGCTTTCGGGAGTAATTTTACCAAGCCTGAAACCTGTTAAATAAACAATAGGTTTAAATGAAGAGCCGGCTGCCCTTCTGGAATAAACTGCACGGTTATAATTACTTTTTTTAAAGTCAACGCCGCCAACAAGTGCCCGAACATAACCGTTATTTACATTTATCGTTACTAGAGAACCCTGCCTGACTCCTGAACCTTTTGGGATTGCTTTAATACCTTCCTTAATAGTCTTTTCCGCAAGTTCCTGCGCATTTGGATCAAGTGTAGTATATACTTTCAGTCCACCTCTCCTGACAACGTCATCACCGTAGGTTCTTCTGAGTACATATGATACGTAATCGACAAAATACGGGTATTTACAATATGATTGTGCTCTTGGTGCAAATTTTAATTTTTCTTTTTCAGCCTGTAATCTTTGGGCATGCGTAATGTAGCCGTAGTATTCCATCCTTTGAAGCACTATTTTCTGCCTGAGTTTTGCCGCCTTGAAACTGGTATAAGGAGAATAGCCTTCAGGAGCTTTTATTAATCCTGCAAGTAAGGCTGACTGTGCAAGATCAAGATCACTTGCAGGAATTTTAAAGTATCTTCTTGCTGCTTTTTCAGCCCCATAGCTCAAATTTCCCCAATATATCTGGTTCAGGTACATTTCAAGAATTTTATCCTTGTTAAAAAGCCTTTCTATTCTTACAGCAAGGATTGCTTCGATAAATTTTCTTTTTATTGATTTTTCCGGGGATAAAAAAGAATTTTTTACAAGCTGCTGTGTCAAAGAACTGCCTCCCTGTATGGAATCTCCTGAAAAATTTTTTGCAGCTGCTCTTAATGTACCGACAGGATCAATCCCCCCATGTTCATAAAATCTGTTGTCTTCAATAGAAATTACTGCTCTTTGGAGATATGGAGATATTTTATTTAAAGGAACAACAACCCTGTCTTCGTCTCCATGAATATTTGCGACTAATTTATTATTTATGTCATAAATAAGAGTTGTCTGGTCAGATTTGTTTTCTTTTAATAAAGATACATCCGGCAATTCAGAAGAGAAATCCGTAACAGCTTTTGTTAGATAAACTGAAATTGTCAAAGTAATAGCTAAAAGTAGACATATTGATATTGTAAATACTGTTCTTACAAGTTTTCTTCTGTCAATTTCCGACTGAGTCGGTATATCAATCAGGAACAATTTATTAATAATTTTTTTACGCATTATTTTTTCTCATCTTAAAATATTTTTAGATCAGTTTGTTTTGAATAAGGACGTAATAAAAAATACATAAGTATTTTTTATTACTTGTGAAATCTTGATAGACAGGAAGCAGCCTACAAAAATTCTTAGCCGCCGCCTTCGCATCGCCGAAGAATTTTTTCCGCTGTCCTTATATTTTATTTCAAGGTTTTGAGCTTAGAATAAGCTGGTCAGGTATATCATATTGAAGTAATGTTAATTAATTCCCGCCATGCTGTTTATACAGGCAGAAGATTACTTTTTTTATTAAAAACTTCCTGTAACGGGCAAATATACCTATCCTACAATACTTTAAGGCAATCCTGACAATTTTATTTAATACAAACAGGCGATGTTGTTTATATTAAATAATGATATATTAATATTGTTGTTATGGGTGGATTGTGTTTGTATTTGTATAAAAGTCGAATAATTTCAAATTTTGCAATAACCCGCAAAGGGATTATCATATAGGGTGCCCGGATTCTAGCTTGACTCGTCGGATTCGACGGTTATAAGGATTCGGGCATCCGTTTCTATTCATAACTTCCAGTGTGGGGAAGACTTATATAGTAAACAAGCTCAATATAACAATTATTAACTTTTATAGAGAAGACCACTGCATAACGAGCAAAAATTTGTTATGCAGTGGTCTTCTCTATAAATATGTAACAAAATAATAACATTTATTTAATTATGGTAATTAAGTACTTGAATATTAGTTATTTTATGATATATTAATAAAGTAAGATAAAAACGTTCCATTCAAGACTTACTCCACTACTCTCCCTTAACTACTCTCGTTACCCTTCTCAGAAATCAGATACAAACTAACCGGTCAGAAATGGCCGGCTTTTTATGTATAATTATTTCTGTCATTAAGTATAAAGCAGAGACTGGTTTTCAAAGAGTATTAATTTTTAATTATTTACCATTAACAACAGCAAATATATCGTTACATATACTGAATACATTACGAGCCTGATCAAGAGGAATCATATTCGCTCCATCACAGGGTGCCTTATCAGGGTCAGGATGTATTTCAAAGAATAAACCGTTACAACCTGCTGCAACTGCTGCTTTAGCAAGAGTAAGGACAAATTTTCTTTCACCTGAAGAAGAAGTTCCTGCTCCACCCGGAAGCTGTACACTATGAGTAGCATCAAAAATAACGGGATAGCCAAGTTCTTGCATGATTGGTATTGATCTCATGTCTGATACCAGATTATTATAACCAAAACTTGTTCCTCTTTCCGTAATAATTACTTTATTGTTATTGCTTTTAATTACTTTTTTGGCGGAATTTTCTATTTGAGCGGGTGATAGAAACTGACCTTTTTTGATATTAACAATTTTTCCTGTTTTAGCAGCTGCTACCAGTATATCTGTTTGCCTGCATAAAAAAGCCGGTATTTGAAGGATATCGGCAACCTCTGCAACTATGCCGGCTTCATCCGGTAAATGTATATCAGTTACAATTGGAAGCTCAAATTCTTTTTTGATTTTCGCTAATAAACTAAGTCCTTTTTCAATGCCTACCCCCCTGTATGAATCAATAGAGGTTCTGTTAGCTTTATCATAGGAAGCTTTAAATATATAAGGCAGTTTAAGTTCGGAGGTTATCTCCTTTAATTTTTCTGCAGTTTTTAATACAATAGACAAATTATCTTCTATAACACAGGGACCAGCAATTATTACTAGATTATCGTCCCCAAATTCAACATATTCATTTAGCTTAACTTTATTAATATTCAATTCTTTATCCTTTTTGAATAATTATATAGCTTTATTATACTAGAAATTTCTCTTGTAAAGAATTGTTTTTATCCTATCAATGATTGATTGTATTTAAAAATAATTTTTCTATAATAAACATATCCATAACTTATTTATGATCCTAAAAAGTATGTTTAGATTTATAACAATTTTGATTTCATACGTTTAAATCCTACTTTAGATGGGTACTTATAGATAAGTGCAATTTAAATAATTAAAATAAGTTAGGAGGTGAAATTTAAGATATTTATTTAACCTATTTGTAGTATTAAAAAAGTAAGTATTGAAATTATCTGTTAGAAAGGTAAAAATTCTATGAAAAAAGGTTTTACATTACTAGAATTATTAATTGTAGTAGTTATTATCGGTGTATTAGCTCTTATTGCAGCTCCATCATTGTTGAATGCATCTGATACAGCCAAAGAAGGTGCCGTTAAAGGTAATGTTAGTGCAGCAGCTTCTTCAATTACCAGCAGATATGCAATTAACAGTAGTGAAACAGCTGCTAACGTTGCATTAAATGTTACTACGGATCTTAATACAGATGCAAAGAATCCATTTAATACGACTGCTTCAGCGTTTTCTACAACAGCAAAAACAGAAGGTACTGTAAACATTGCTAATACCAGTGAAAGCCCAAGAACCATTGTTTTAACAGGATATGGCAAAAGTGCTAAAGCAATAATAACAAAAACAATAAAAGCACCTCAATAATTTTTAGATTTATACAATAAAGAGGCAATAGTTTTTAGCTATTGTCTCTTTTTGTATAAATTTGTAACAAAGCAGCTTGATTTTGGCAATTTATCCATCAATATATACTTTATATATATAAAGAAGAAAAAGGAAACTATATGCCAAAACAAACAATAAATTTACTAAAATACTTGCAAATAAAAAATAAGAATAAAGTGGATAATATACTTTATTACAATGAAATTAAACCAAATATTAAAATAAAAGTATCTTGAGCCCCATAATAACCTGGATGTTCACTTTCAGAGACAGTTGCATAACTTCAAAAAAGCAGCATTTTGTGCAACCCGGTGCCAAAGTATTGTTGTTGGCATGAACGAGTTATGCTAGCCAAACCAAAAGCTCATCGCATCCGCTATAACCTGCTTGCACTTCCGCTGCCACACTTCTCGACGCTGTCACTACCTTTCACCTTTTCAATGGCCTCTTTTCAGCAATATAAGCTAAAAATTCAAAGTCTTTTGAAGCTCTTCTGAAATTATTTATCCAAGCTCTTTATCAATCGTGCTGATTTTGTTTTTAAGCCTGGATATGTTTTTTTCCAGTTTTTCGCTGTTTTCAACAGCAATTTTTAATTCGTCTGATATGCTTGATGTGTTAAATAATTGATTTTCTACCTCTGAATTCTGTTTTGAATCACCGGAATCCAGTAAAAAACTTTCTCTTTTATTTGCAAGATTATTAAGTCTGTCAATCAGAACTTTAAGCTGTTCATTTTTACATTCCAAATTTAGACAGTTTGTAACAGTCTTTTTCCTTTCAAGCATAAGATCTTTTTTGTTTTTTTGTCTTGATCTGATTTTAAAGTTTACTTTGCTGTCCAAAGATTTTCACACTCCTCTTAAAGGACAAACTTAATAATATTGTATTACAGTTCTGCATTTCTGTTTTTGCAAAATTAGTGCAAACGTTAACATTAATAAGAAAATATATAATTAAAATGTTGAATATAAGCTAATAATCTACAATTTGTTTACTAGTTTTATTTTTTAAAAATTTTGTTACAATTTAAGCATGATTAAATTGTAACAAATAGTAATATAACAAGATAATTCAAATTTTAATATGCTGAATTTCATACTGAATGCATTTAAGACTATTTTAAGAACAGATATTTGTGTAATGCTCTAAAAAACTCAGCAAATCAATATGTTTAACCATGTAAACAAAACCATTTTAGCGTCAATTTTTAAAACTTAAATCTAATAATAAGACAATTAAGTTGATTTTGAAGCTATTAATATTTCTTAACGATTAGTATAAAAATTTTTGTGTTCATATATTTATGTATAATTATTGAGTTCGTTTATTATAAAACAACTGAATAAAATCATTCTTTAGATGATATCTAATAAAATATAAAGCAAAGATTGAGCTGAATGGCAAATTCTAACTATTTTATTTGATAAAATGAACATCATTCATAAATTTGTGACTATTCAAAATATTTTAAATTTAGTAAAAAAATAAATGCAAAAATTTACCTTTTAAAAGATTTAAAGTAAAATGTAGCTGAACTATATGGGAATAGGAGAGAAAAATTGGAATTTTTTCGTAAAAATAATAAATTAATAATAATAATAATAACCGCAGCCTTTGTATTTTGGACAGTTAGTGCTATGTTATTACCACTTTTCTTTACTAAGTAGTAACTGCTTAAACATTGGATTATGGCTGGAATATCTTTGAGAGGAATAATGCGTTTTTTACACAAGCCTGAAAAGGTTTTATCTTTATTTTTAGTTTTTTGTTTCTGTTTCTCGATTTCATTTGGATTTCCAAATGAATCTTATGCTAAATCAGGACATTCTTCATTTTTTGGACATTTAAAAGCTAAAATTGCAAAAATGCGCAAAGAAATTGAAACAAAAAGGCATGCAACCAAAGCTAAAATTGCTGAATTGAAAAAAAAAGAAGCAGTTGAAGTAGATAAATTATATAAAAGCCAGGCAAATCTTGAAAGTACCAAAAATGATATCAATAATTGCGAGGCAAGATTAAATACAGCAAGAAACAATTTATCAAATCTTCAGTCCAGTATTGTTACATTATCTGCTGCACAGCGTAGAACTGCCAGGCAGGCTGGTGAAAGAATAAAACAGGTTTATAAAGGCGAAAGAGTCAGCATTTTGCATTTAATATTTGCAGCACAGGATATAAGCACTTTTCTTGACAGGGTTTATTACCAAAAGAGGCTGTCTGTGTACGATAAAAATCTTTTGAACGAACTAAGGATGAGAACCAGACTGTTAATCTCGGCCAGAAGTTCCGTGGAATACGAGAAAAATAACATACTAAATGCTCTTGCTGAAATGAACAGCAAAAAAAGAGAAATTGCAGCATCAATAAATACAAGCCAGACTCTTATAAATAAACTAAGAACAGACAGAGCTACTTATGAATCTGCAGAAAGAGAACTGGCAAACCAGTCAGCTGCACTGGAAACCAGATTAAGGGCAGAATTCAGGAAAGCACCTAACCTTAAAATAAAAGTAACAACAGGTTTTGCAAGGCCGATATCAGGTATTATCACATCTCCTTTTGGCTGGAGAAGGCATCCGATATTTGGTAGCAAGAGTTTTCATACAGGTGTAGATATTGCAGCAAGCTATGGAACACCTATTAGAGCATCTAATTCAGGTAAAGTTATTTATACAGGCTGGTATGGAGGATACGGAAAAGTCGTAATTATTAATCATGGCAACTACAGAGGAACAGGAACTTCAACATTATATGCCCATATGTCGGGTGTAGCAGTAAGTCTGGGTGCTACTGTAAAGAAGGGTACTGTAGTCGGTTATGAAGGAACAACCGGGTATAGTACAGGTCCTCATTTGCACTTTGAAGTTAGGCTTGATGGGCATCCTACTAATCCGCTTAACTATATTCCTTAATTATCTGGAATATATTAAAATATTTATATCGTAAGTAATGTCCCATTTTTAATAATTACAGTCAAAATCTTAAATTAAACAGTATTTAATCTTTTTTAATCAACAAGGAAACTCTATTTTGAAAGAAAATAAACCATATATTAGTAAAATATACAGCTCAATTCTTATAAGTATTATTTGGTTAACTTCATGCAACCTTTCATATTCGCAGGATAACTTAACAGAACCAACTAATAATTTTCATCAGGAAATTAATCAGGTATCTGCTCCATTACATGGACGAACTATAATTATTGATGTAAGTAGTGACAAACTTGATTATTCGTATGATAAGAACGAATTTGTTGCAATAGGCAGTGCTGAATTAATAATAAAAGAGCAAAATTCAAAGCTGGAAGCAGATAAAATAACATTCGACCAGAAAAATCAGATAGTTATCGCTGAAAACAATGTTAAAATAACTAAAAATGGTAATGTGGTGGTAGGGTCGTATGCAAAAATTTATCTAGACAGGGAATCTGCCTTGATTAACGATCCTGCAACTTATATTGCAGGCGTAAAAATCAGATCTAAGGATGCAACAATGATTACCGGACAGTTAGAAGCTTTTAATGGCACTGCATTAATTGATTCGGCATCAACATTAAGCACATCTCCGACAAAAATTTCTGCAAGTGAATTAAAAGAATGGATTTCAAAACAAGATATATCTACAGAAAAATTGCATAATTTAAAAATTAAAGCAAAAGAAATAGATATTGATAGTCTATCAGATAGAAATGTAATTACTCTGAGAAAGTCCACTATTTCAGTTGGAAAAATAAAGATAGCCACTGTTCCAAAGATGGTTTTTACAACAGGAAAAAATATCAAGAATATAGAAACTATGTTGCCTGAAATAGGACAAAATCCAGCAATGGGACTTTATTTAGGACCGAGCCATGTGTTTTTTCTTCCACATGGAGCAACCTTTAAAGTATCTCCTATTGCTTCATTTTCAAACAGCAGTGATGCAGACTTTTTGGGTGGCGGCATGATGTTCAGATATATGTCTGAAAATAACCAGACTGAATTAGGCTATACAACTAACCGTTCTAAAGTAATGGCCAGAGGTGAACAAAAATTCTCTGAAACAACAAAACTTGTTTATGGAACAAATTCATACATAGAGAACGGTATATATGGAAACTGTATTTCTAAGTACATAGCCGAAGTTGTAGATAAAAGAACTCTGGCATCAATGATGAACTTTGATTTTAGCTTAAGATCAAGTGCCGGTTATTTACAGGATTATTATTCAAACATGGGCACTGCCAGATTTCAGCTACAGGGAGAATTAACAAATCCTAAACCTCTCTGGGCATATAAAGATGATTTATTTCAGATTAGAACTGTTAGTCAGGGTGTAATTTCAGTGTATGGTACCGGTAATACATATGGTTTTATAGGAGCTGGTCCATGGATAAGCAGCAAACTGGGCAGGTTAACTCTAAATGGAGCTTACATCCAATCAGCCATATACGGAGATTCTCCATTATTAGGTGATCAATATATGCCTGGCAAAAGTAACGTGATTTTTACTGCTGATGTTAAGGTTAATAAACATTTAAATATCGGTCATTATGGTAGTTACAACCTTTTAAAAGATAATTGGGAACACAAACTCTTTGCTCAAAACGTTCTTTATGCAACAATAGGTCCAGAGAGTTTAAAATTTAATGTAGGTTATGACTTTACAAGAAAAATTTCAAGTGTTGGGGTAAACTTCTTAATTGGACAAAATGATAAAACAATAATTGATTTTGACAAATTAAAAGTTACGCAACCAAGTAAAAGACTATAAGAGGGAAATATATGAGTTTAAGAGACTGGTTTGCAAAAAGAAAAAATAAAAATCTTAATGCAGCATTAGTAGAATCAAAGATATCAGGAGAGGATCTTTCAAAGTTATGGATTAAATGTTTTAACTGTAATGCAAATTTGCCTAAAAAAGACCTCGAAAAAAATCTTTTAGTCTGCACAAAATGCGACTATCATTTTAGAATAGACGCTTATACACGTATAGAACAGCTTTTAGATGATGATTGTTTTGAAGAAATAAACAACAATCTTTTGCCATCTGATCCGCTGGAATTTGTTGATACGATGAGTTACAAAGAAAGACAAAAAAGTGCAGAAGAAAAATCTGACCTGAATGAAGGTGTAGTTACCGGAATAGGCAAAATAGGCGGTTTTGAGGTAGCAATTGCCGTTATGGACTTTGCTTATATGGGCGGAAGTATGGGCAGCGTTGTTGGCGAAAAAGTAACAAGGCTTATTGAAGAAGGTATAAAAAGAAAAATTCCAATTATTGCGGTAACTTCTTCCGGCGGAGCAAGAATGCAGGAAAGCTGCCTGAGCTTAATGCAGATGGCTAAAACCAGTTGCGCTGTATCAAGGGCAAACGATGCAAAAATATTATACATTACAGTATTAACAGAGCCTACTTTCGGCGGTGTAACCGCAAGTTTCGGTACATTAGGCGATGTTATTATCGCTGAACAGGGCGCAAGAATCGGATTTGCCGGCAGAAGGGTCATAGAACAAACTATAAGACAAAAATTACCTGCTGACTTCCAGACAGCAGAATATTTATTAAAGTATGGTCAGGTTGACCTTGTCAGCCACAGAAAAGAATTGAAAAACACGCTGGAAAAACTGATCAGAATTCATGCTTTGTCATCGAAAGACAGTATGTATACTGAAAATAAGTCAGTAGAAAGTGTAAGGTAAAGTATGGATAATAAATTTACGCCTCTTGATTTTGAAGAGTCAATTTATCAAATAGAAGATAAAATACAGGAACTTACAACCATAAGTTCTGAAACAGGTATAGATTTAAAAGAACAGATAGAAACACTTACAAAGCAGGCTTTGGAATACAAGCAGCAGCTATATTCCAATTTAACAGCTTCACAAAAAATTCAGATAGCAAGGCACTCAAAACGTCCTTCTTTTCTCGACTATGTATATTCTATGACAGAAGACTGGGTTGAATTTCATGGCGATAGGGAAGGAACTGATGACAGAGCAATTATTGGTGGAGTCGCAATGCTTCAGGGACGTCCTATAATGCTCATTGGAACCCAAAAAGGTAAAACAACAAAAGAAAATATTGAATATAACTTTGGAATGCCGCAGCCGGAAGGTTACAGAAAAGCACTCAGGCTTTATTATCATGCCGAAAGGTTTAATTTGCCGATAGTAACACTTATTGATACCCCTGGAGCATATCCGGGCATCAAGGCAGAACAAACCGGACAGGGTACTGCCATTGCTGTTAACCTCAAAGAAATGGCAAAATTAACCGTTCCCGTAATTGCTGTTATTACAGGTGAAGGCTGTTCGGGTGGTGCACTTGGGCTTGCTGTTGCCAATGAAGTATATATGCTGGAACATGCAGTTTATACTGTTATTTCACCGGAAGGCTGTGCTTCGATCCTTTGGAGAAGCGCTGATAAAGCAAGTGTAGCTGCAGAAGCATTAAAAATAACCGCAAACGACCTGCTCGAAATGCAGGTAATTGACGGTATAGTGAAAGAACCTCTGGGCGGTGCACATTATGATCCTGAATTTACAGCAAATTCTCTTTCTGAAACCCTGATTCGCAGCATTGACAGATTAACACAGATTCAAAGAGACAAATTAAAATCTGAAAGATACAACAAATTCCGTAAAATGGGCGTTCTGGTTGAAAGTTAAGCAACACAGTAAAAAATAGAGTATTTTTAAAGACATTATTGATTGAAAATATCCAAACATCTAGTATAATAAAAGATAAAAAAGGATTATAAAGAATAATGTTCAATAAAAATTTAGATGTAGTAAGAAAAACAATAGAAAAATTGTTAAAAATACCAGTTATATCAAAGCTGCCACTATCTAAAAAAAATAAAAAGAGAATAGCTTTTACTCTTGCGGAAGTTTTAATAACGTTGTTAATTATAGGAATTGTTGCAAGCTTAATAATACCTGCAATTATTAATGATACTCAAAAGGCTGAATACGTAGCAAAGTTAAAAAAAGAATCCGCTGTTCTACAACAAGCATTTAAGTTACTGGCTCTGGATGCAGGTGGATCTATTTTGAATAATCCGAATTTTAACTGTTCAGGTTCCTCCTCTTTCTGTAATACTACGGTTTCAGCAAATGCTATGAATGATTTTGCAACTAAGCTCAATGTTGTTAAAAACTGCGGTACAGGCATGGGGTGTTGGTATAATTCGCCTAGAAATTATCTAGGAGGAAATATAGAATATCCAAATTATGACTCATTTGTTAATGGAAATGATGGAAAAGCAATTCTTGCAGACGGAACTATGATGATAGTTGAGATTTTTAGTTCGAATTGTGGAATAAACTTTTTGGGATCTCCTCCTGTTGACAGTCCACTATATCATTCTAATTGCGGTATTATAGGAATTGATATTAATGGAGCATCAGGACCAAACCGAAGTGGTAGAGATTATTTTCTTTTTCACATAACAAAAACAGGAATATATCCATTTGGAATATATAATGACGGTTGGAAATGCGAAGTAAACAGTTCAAGTGGTGGAACCAGTCATGGCTGTGCAGGAAAAATCCTTTCCGAAGGAGCTATGAATTATTAAAAATTATAAATAATCGTGTAAAATGATCAGTTTAACAATAGAAAGAAAAAATTATGACAGAATACACAGAATTACAGGTAGAAATAAATCCTTTATGGGTGGAATTGGTATCAGAAATTCTTATAGAAAAAATTGGCTGCCAGGGCGTGGTCATGGAAGAAACAAATTATAAAGATGAAAAAATTATAAGCACAACACAAAACATTGTTAAAGGTTATCTCTGGAATGATGAGCAAAAACCTGTTGAGATAGAGAAAATTAAAAATATTCTCCAGGAAGAAAGACAAAAATTAATAAAATCTGATATTCCTGAAGTTTCAACGGGAAACTGGAATATAACATTAAAAAATGTTAATGATGAAGATTGGGCACACAGCTGGAAAAAATTCTGGCATCCAATGAAAATAGGAAATAAAATAGTAATTTGTCCTAGTTGGGAAGAATATAAAGCAAAAGAAAACGAAATCATAATTGAACTTGACCCGGGTTCTGCATTTGGAACAGGGACTCATCCTACAACAAGGCTCTGCATTATTGCCCTTGAAAAATATATGAAAGAAAATGATACTATAGCGGATGTCGGCACAGGTTCAGGAATTTTAGCGGTATCGGCCGCAAAACTTGGTGCAAAATCTATAGTAGGTGTAGATAATGACCTGTCTGTAATAAAAGTTGCGGAAGAAAACGCAGAAAAAAATAATTGTCTGAATAAATGTACATTTTATGAAGGTTCTGCCAGAGATGTTAAAGGCCAATACGATATCGTAGTATCAAATATTCTGGCAGAAATCATTGTTTCAATAATGAATGACCTGACCAAACTTGTAAAATCTGGCGGAAAGTTAATATTAAGTGGTATAATTACCCAAAAAGCTGATATCGTAAAACAGGCAGCCGAGCAAGCAGGATTTAGAACTGTTGAAACAATGACAGAAGAAGAATGGGTAGCAATTATACTAGAAAGAGCTGCGTAATACTTTACCAGAGCAGTTGAAAATCAGATTTATTCTAAAAGTAAAATCAGCTGAACACTGAATTGAAACTCCTGCATAAGGAATAAAACAAATTTTCGCTCGTTATACAGGAGTCTCAAGCTGAAAAACAGGATCTATGGAATCAATATTCCCATATAAAGCATGGGCTGCTTCTCTGCATCCTCCATCACATTTGCTGATTAAATTACATTCGTTACAAGAAGCCGGATGGTAACATTTTTGAGCAAATTTTTGCCAGTATGAGTTTTGGCAAAGATTCATAAAATCTGAAAAATAATCGAGTTCGATAGACGAATGATTACAAGTCCTAATAAAGCCTGACGGACTGATAACGAAAAAATCTATTGCCGCTGAACATTGAGTTGAAACTTTTAAATATTTATATTTATTCGGATTATTTATGACGCATTTGGGCAATTCAGTCCCGACAGACCCATATCTTTTTGCAGTACTTAAAACTTCTTCAGCTATGTCAAGCATTTCATTTAATTCTTCTCTTGAAAGCATTAAATCAGTACTTTTAAGACCTCTGCCTCCTGGCATAAACCTATTAATGAGTAATGAATCAGCACCTGCCAGAAGCGCCTCAGAAATAGTTTCATATAATTCAGGCAGATTCTTTTTGGTTACGGCTATATTAACAGTTGTGTCAATTCCCAATTTATTTGCTTTTTTAAAATTTTTCAATACTTTTGAGCTGTTGTTAAATCCTGTATGATCCTTAAAAGTGCGAAGTCCTGGAAGACTCATACTTAAATGAACTTTATGTTCCCTGCAAAGCTTTAAAATTTCATCATTAATTAGAGCACCATTTGATATTAAGTACATTTTAGGAGGTTTTCTTTCCGAAACGAGACTATCACCAATAGTTTCAATACAGTCAGACATACAGGATGATGCAAATTTAATTATTTCTTTAATATTTTTATTAAGTAGCGGTTCACCACCGCTTAAAGCAATATTAAATACTCCATTTTCCGTTAGGGTTTTGATACATCTTTTCCACTCATCAAGACTTAATTCCTGTCTTTTTTTATAATCATTATCTGCTTCCCAAGGGCAGGAACAGAATAAACATTTATGATTGCATTTATACGTTAACTCTAATACACAGGTAGCCGGAAGAAATGATGGTGCTAGCATTGAAATGATTTTATCATTTTTCATCAGATGCAGGAACTCCCAATAATATGCGTAATCTGGGAATAAAATTTTTCAAAGGTTCTTCTCTTTCGTTTAAAAACTCGTGAATAGTCTTTTCATCTAAAAAATCTGATATTAATCGTAAATCATCTTGTGTAATATCACATATTTTATATGATTCTGATCGGTTATATTTAATAGTTATACACAATTTATAGTTAGTATTTAAAGGATGACAATTTTTACATAATTCTGTCTCGTTTAACTTAATATCCAGTCCTTTTTCATTTAATTGTTTAACCATTTTTCTATAAGTAAAAATATCATTCACAACCTTAATAATTTTATGGTTATTTGAATATAACGTTTTTTTTCCGCAAACAGGGCAAACATACTCTCCCCGGTTAGGAGGGATAGCTTGTTCATAACACATTGCACCAATACTTAATTTTTTAGGCACCGGCTTTTTAGATAACTTTACAAGTTTCTGGGATATATCTGATTTTGTGTATCTGATAGTTGCTGCTTCACTATAGTTAACAAAACTCAAAAAGCCTATAATAATTATCAAACTGGTTGATACAACTACATACCACATAGCTCTTACCTATATAAAAAGTACTTTTATAAAGTTTATAAAAACTTACCGACAAAGTCAAATTATCTCGATAATTTATTGTTTTTCATAGAAATTTAGGTAGTGGTTCAATCTAAACTGATAAATTAATAATTGTTTTTATAAAAAAATAAACTATAGTATAATAGAAGGTTAAAATAAAGTAATGTATAATATTTACATACATTAGATATATTAATATGAGAGTTTAATATGAAAAAAATTGAAGAAGAGATTCGGGACGTTGTAGAAATTGTAGAACAGGTTTATTCTAATCAAGCTACTGAACTGGCGAGAAAATTGGATAATTTCAAAAGAATAAACGTTGATACAGTTGCTGCTTATATTAAAGAAGAACAGGTCAAAGGCAATTTTCAAAACAGAGATGACATAATAAAATACATTCAGTCAATCGTACAGGACTAAAACAGCCAAACACAGGTACCGTTCAGGTGAATGGTTTCTTTGGCAGGGTTTAAGCCCTGCTTTTGTTTTATATATACCACACCCGGATAGCTTTATTTAAATTAAGGACAACGGAAAAAATTCTTCGGCGACGCGAAGGCGGCGGCTAAGTATTTTTTATTACGTCCTTACTATATACTGCAGGTTTCAAGAGAAAGTGATTCTTTTTCCTTTAACTGATCATTTTTTGTGATATTGCTATTTGCAGAAAAAATAAAATTTTTTAATTTTTTTGTTGTAAATTCGAGTCTTCCCGGATTGTTTAAGAAAAGAAGCAGACATTTCTCGTTTATATTCATTATATATAGCGGCTCCATCCTAAAATATTCAAATGCCTGGATAAAAATAAAGCAAAGTTGTATTTTATTCTCGTATAATATTATATTCTCAAGTTTTCAACATCCTCCAAAGGATGAGTTTAGAAGGATGCTAGAGGTTTAGACCATCATACTTTTGAATGACAGGAACTTTATGTAATCAACCAAAGAGTTTATTGCTTATATCAGAAATTTATAGTAAACGAACTCAATAATTGAGACCTCTGTATAATTTAGAAAATTTGTTTTTTCTTGTTATTCAGTGATTTCTATTTCGGTCATCCGGTATAAAAATAAAAAACGAATGGAATCTTATTTTAAATGATGGAGCAGTAAACTGACTGCTTCATCTGTACTGGTTGGAGTTCCAAGATCATATCCTGAATCTTTTAAACCTTTGAATATTTTTACCAGGGAAGGTTTTTCAAGGTGGAATTTATCAAGTTCTTCATCAAGATAAAAAATTTCTTCAGGTGTTCCCTTTCTAATCATATGTTCTTTTGCAGAAATTAAATATACTGTATCTGCAAAGTCCAAAACATGTTCGATATCATGAGTTGCAATAACGACACTAATTTTCTTTTCTTCGGATATTTCATTAATTAACTGCATCAACTCTTTTTGAGACCGAAAATCCAGCGAAGAAAAAGGTTCATCAAGAATGAGCAAATCAGGATTAAGAATTAATGCGCCTGCTAATGCAACCTTCCGTTTTTCTCCGCCTGATAAATAATGAATAATTTTATCTTTAAGATGAGTTATTTCAAGCCGAAGCATTATTTTACCAGCCATCTCAAGAGCCTGATCTCTGGAATATCCAAAATTTAAAGGTGAAAAAATTATATCATCTATTACAGTCGGACCTATTAATTGTTCTTCTATACTTTGAAGGACAACTCCCATTCTTTCTCTTATCCTGTCAAAATTTTTAGCTGGATCCAGTCCAAAAACCTTTATAGCCCCCTGTTTCGTTGTCAATATACCTAATATATGTTTTATTATAGTAGTTTTACCGCCACCATTAGGACCAAGCAAGGCAATTTTTTCTCCTTCTCTAACAACAATTTCTAATCCGCAGATTTCTACTCTAGTTTTATCAGGGTAAATATGTTCAATGTATTTTATTTCAATTATTTTATTCATATTATTTCCGTAAATACTCAAGATTTCCTGAATATCCCCGTAATCTCATTATGTCAAACATATTTTCGCTTGATTCTATAGCAGATATTATGAGAAAACCCAACGCATTACCTAATATTTTAATTGAATAAACAGGTTTTATAATCCGAAATTTGCTTCTTATGTGCATAGCAAGTTGTAAATTTTCAAGAGTAGTCCATAAAATAAAAATGGATCTATACGTTAAAAATAATATATTAACAAGAAAAGAGGGCAAAAATCTTTCTGTAGTCTTAAAAATTTCTACAAATGACGTGGTAAAAATAATAATCAAAAATGCTGTTGATGCTGTTATTGCTTTAAATACAAAAAGCCACATTAAAGAATAACTAATATTTCTGACAGATAAGATAAAAATAAAAATAAATATTAAAGGATACAATGACAAAAACAATATTCTTAACTTTGGCAAATGTGAGAACAGAATAACAGAAAATAGAATGAAGTATAAAAATCCTATTATTCTGTAATCATAAAGAATAATTACCAATGACAGAATAACAAATAATACAGACAGTTTTGTTTCGGCAGATATTTTATTAAGCCAGCTGTTACCGTAAATAGCATAATAATCAATATCGACTAATTTCATTTATTCTCCATTTAATTATTTTCAAGAATATCAGGGCGGACTTTATGAATATAATTAACTATAAAAGCAGTAATTATGCTTTCAATCATCCATCCCGCCGAGCCAAACGCCAAAATAAACAGGATAAATTTCTTTATATCAAATGACTCTGGTAATTCTGTCATTGTTAACTCATGATGTTCTTTTGTATGATTATGGCTTTCAAAAATAGCATTAAAATTATGAGTACCTGAATAAACAATTCCTATTGCACTCCAGGATGAAATAAAAAGTGCTGTAAATGTTGCTAAAAATACACATAAAAAAATTTTTTTAATTTTAGAATATAGTAGTTTAAATCCCCAGTAGCCCAATATTGCTTCTATTGAGACAATAACAGTATTTAAGCCGATAACAGTAAAGCCGCCATGTCCAACAAAAGCAAGAATTATATTTACAACTAATATAGCAGATACACTAAAAACAGGACCAAGAACTATTCCTGAAAGTACAGCCAGATTAAGGTGATAAACAGGCGGTATGATTTCTATTGACATGGATACAAGCATCAATGCAGCTAAAATACCAATTAAAGGAAGTTTTTTATTTAAAATATATTTTTTGGAACGTAAAAATAAAAGAAAGAAATAAACAATTATCACAACATAACCTGATAACCATAACCATAGTGGCAAAATTCCGTCAGGTAAATGAATGTGAGACATTTATCTCTCCTAAAATTTTTACATTGATATTTTATAATTATCTCGGTCTTTAAGATAGGAAATATAAATATTTATGCTCTTAATTTTTTTCCTGTTTTATATGATTTATTTCCTTTTAAAATCCAGGAAGCCGTTTTAGCTAATTCTTCATTATTACTATCTAAAACATTCTCAATAATCAATAGTGCTTCCGGAGTTTTTATTTCAGCTAATGCCCAAAGAGCAGCAGATGCCACTTGTTTATTTTTTCTGGTAAGACAATTAGCGAGAGATTTTTCAACATTATGATTTTTAAATAATTTTAATGATTCTATAGCTTCAAGGACAACAGTTAAATCTTTATTATTTAAAGCAGTACATATAGCTTTTTTGGAATCAATTGTTTTGAGTCTTTTAAGAATGCCTATTCCTTTTAACACTACTTTAGTACTGTTATGTTTTACAGATGTCCTAAGGATTTTTATAGTGTATATTTTCGATAAATCAATCCTGTCCAAATACTCCAGAGCCTTTTGTTCACTTATTAAGGACAAGTCTGTAATAGTTAAATCTGATATTTCATTAAATAATTTTGTAAAAAATATTTTTGTGTTAACAAGAAATTTATTTGTATTTTTAAATTTTACTAATGCCATATTTATCCCTGCTTACCAAAAGTAATACTAAAAAAACAATATAACTAATTTTGTATTAAAAAATCATTTATAAGTATGAATGACATAAAAATAGATTTTAATATTTCTTATTTTTAATTAGATAACAAAGATAGGTTACCTTAACTATAATTAATTAGCTTGTTAACTCATATGTAAATAAAAAAAATTACTTAGAATATTTGCTATCTGTTTATATATTTTTTGGAAATAAATCGGAGGAAAGGAAAGATATGAGAAAAAAAAGTGAAACGTCCGGCTCAGGAAAACCAGGTCCAGAAGCAGGACACGCATACGGTATAGCTTCTGTTAGCAATGCTCTTGGTGGCGTTGATTTTCCTATGTCAAAAGATGATTTAATCTCGAAATATGGCGACAGAAGAATCGAATGGACAAAAGGTAATCCTGCTCAATTACGTGATGTATTGAAAAATGCAGAAGAAAACCAGTTTAGTTCTATGGCAGATGTTGTTAGCGCAGTAAGCCGCAGCCATAAGAAGAATCTATAATCAATCAGTAATACAAAGAGAGCAAGGTTAAAAGGCCTTGCTCTCTTTGTATTAATCTTATTTCCTAACCATCATTTTTTGTAATGCTCTTTCCTTAAAATAGACTTTTCCAGCGGTAAATAAACTAAATATTGCACTTGCTATATAATTAATATGAGAATTGGCTGGATTAACAAAGTCGAACAATAATTTACTAGCTGGAAAAGCTAATATACCCGTAATAATAGCTTTTTCAAAAGGAGAATGATTTGATTTTACAATCTTCTTAATCGCATTTTTCGCAAGTGTGCGACTATCTTTAGGATGCAACTTTGAAGTAAAGTATACAGAGGTTCTGTTATTATTTATCTCTCTGTTAAATCTACTTCTACTTTGTCCTACTGAAATTTGTTTCTGTTTTACAAGATATAAATTGAGAGTATTTATCATACAGATAGCTCCTGTTTATTCTATATAATTATACTTATATAAAACTCCTAAAAATATTAACTGCTAACTTAATATTTTTTTTAATTTATATTTATGTATAATTATTGAGTTAGTTTACTATATCAAGATTTCACAAGTAATAAAAAATACTTACGCATTTTTTATTACGTCCTTAAAAAGATTATTTAAAGATACCTATATAAAAGAATCGAATAAAACAAATTCTATTCGATTCTTTTTATTGTCTTAGAATTATATATTAGAAGTATAGCTTTGTTCGTCGTCTTCCAGCTGAGAAATATCTACAGTTTCTTCATCTTCATCATCATGATATGTAATAGGAAGGTCGATTTCTATGTTATTGACTTCTTCATCAATCATTTCTATGTCTTTTTTGCCATATTCCTTGATTTTTCCGTCTTCAAGCTTAACCGCAACTTTTCCGTTCAGAAAATGTAATGCACATACTCTGCCTATACCATCTGGAGTCATTACTCCACTACCAACAGGAGGCATGCCAACAGCAGCATCAATGTATGTTTTATATTCATAATCAAGACAGCAAAGAAGCCTTCCGCATACACCTGATATTTTACTCGGGTTTATGGGCATTCCCTGATCTTTTGCCAGTTTAATGTTGATTGAGGAGAACTGCTTAATCCAGGAACAGCAGCAAAACTCTCTGCCGCAAAGCCCCACACCTTCCACTATTGAAGATTCATCCCGTACACCTATATGCCTGAGATCGATACGGACTTTTCTAAATACCTGAGTTAAATCTTTTAAAAGATTTCTGAAATCAACCCTGTTTGGAGCAGTAAAATAAAAAGTCAGCTTTTTTTTGTCAAATGTATAAACCGCTTCTATAAGCCTCATAGGTAATCCATGATTGTGTATAAGTTCATTGCATTTTATATATGCTTCTTCTTGCCTGATTTTTATTTCTTCATAAACTTCACTGTCCCTCTGTGAAAGCACCCTGACAAGAGGCGCCGGTTCAGGCAACTGATCTCCCCATTTATTTAAAACACATTCAGGAATCTTTTGTGCTTTTACAACTTCTTCACCTTTTTCAGTTCTGACAATTACAAGCTGGTTATGTTCAACCGTTGCAGATTCTGGAATTGATATAGGACAAAGCCTGTTTTTTAACGATCTAAATCCGTATTTGTACATATATATTAATTCCCTGTGATATACCTTTATATTTTGATAATTTGTTGTTAAAAATTTCAAAACAGGTACAAATATTTAAGTTTACATTATCATTATACGATTTAATTAAAATAAAAGAAAATTTTGTTCTTAACAATTCTTAATTTATTTGTAAATATTAGCAATTATCATGTACTGATTTTTTTTATAAATATAAGGGGAATTATAACCAAAAAATTTATCCTTGTATTTATTGGAGGAATCGGGGAATGTCTACTGGACTGGGTTCAAATCAACCTTTGGGGACAGGATGGAAAAATTCATATAATCAGTATGTTGAAACAGCAAGAACTGTTACTGCTGATTCCAATAAATATGGAAGCGGACGTCTTAAAGGTAAAGTATTAAGCAATAATTACGCACAGGATGTTTTTACAAAATTAGGTGCAAATATTGAAGCTGCTCCTGAAAAAGAGATAGTACTCACCGGTAAAAACTTATCAAAAAAACAATTGGCTGAATTACAAAAGAATGCTCCACCTAAAGCAGTCAGTGAGTTTAAAAATGCGGCAAATAAAGGTTGGACTTTAAATAATACCTCAGTCAAAATTAGTAGCGGTGATTATGACACTTTCGTTAAAACAGCTGCATCAAGCAAGCTTGATGATATAGGTATTGCAGCAACAAAAGCAGAAGGTGGCGCATTAAGACTGAGTGTCAACGCGCCAGTTACAGATGCACAGAAGTCCATACTTAAAAAAGCAGGTGTTTCTAATGAAGCAATTGAAAAACTGAGTAAAACAAGAAGTTCTGTTGTTAAAGATTTAACACATGAAAACTTTATAAAGAAAGTCGGGAAACAGGAAGTTAGCAATTTAGCAAAAGCAAGCGGAGTAACAGTTGAAGAAATAACAAATTACAGTATTAAAGCAGGATCTTCAAATTTTGCTAAAAAAATCGGTTTACAAGCAGCCACATTATACAAAAAAGTAGCCGGAAAATTTGGTAAGGAAGTAACGCAGGAAGCAATAGAAAAATTTGGTGTTACAGCAGGAAAAAGTGTAGGCAAAGTGGGCGCATTGTCAGCAAGAGGCGCAGCAGGTGTTCCTATTGCAGGTATTCTTTTAATGAGTGCGCTTGAAATACCTAATGTAATATCAGCTTTCAAAAACGAAGGCATATCAGGTGGCGTTAGACAAATATGCAAATCAACAGGAAACATGTCTGCCAGTGTCGCTGGTAGTGTTATAGGCAGTGCAGTTGGCGGGTTCGTTGGCACATTGATTCCTATTCCTGGTGCAACTCTTGCAGGTATGTGGATTGGAGAAGCTGTTGGAGGTATAGTTGGTTATACTGTTGGTGAAAAATTGACAAATGGATTGTTTGGCGAATCCAATGCAAGTGCAGAAGTAAATAATACAACTGAAGCGAATAATGGTGTTTCTGGTTTTATGACCGATATGAGTTTTCTAACTTCACAACCCGTTAGTGGTACTGTAGTCAAGAAGGGTTCAGAACTTTTCTAATATCTTTTTATTATGATATAATTTCATAATAACAGTTGGTTTATTATAAAAAATGCAGCAATTTAATTATAATTCCATAAACAGAGCCTTAAATGCACTTAACAATAATAAATTTGTAAAGTTAATCTGTGGTGCATCAAATACTGACTATAAACAGATTGAAAGACTTGCAACAGTTTACTCACTGGCTGGGGTCGATGTTATAGACATATCAGCTGATAAAGATACTTATCAGGCTGCCCAAAATGGCATTAAATCAGCAAAAAATATTTATAACAATAATCCTGAATATTACGAAAAATTTAATGAACCGTTAATAATGATCAGCCTTAATTCAGGATCTGATCCTCATTTTAAAAAGGCTGTAATAAACAGGTCATTATGTTCAAATTGTCTTGACTGTGTTTTATCATGTCCGGCTGGTGCGTTATATGAGGATTCAGGAATATTACAGCACAACTCAAAACGTTGTTACGGTTGTGCAAGATGTATTGATATATGTAAAAATAAGGCAATTACCCTGAATAATAATAAAACAGAAATTTATATTCCAGATAATATTGACGCAGTCGAAATTCATACCGGAAATAGCTCCATAAATCAGGTTAAATGCTTTATAGAAGAAAATTCTTATATAAAACAGGCAGGGTTAATTTCATTTAGTGTTGAATCAGGATTGTTCAGCAGGGAAGAACTTATTCACTATGTTTCTTCTTTAACAGCATTAATTGACAATAGAGTTATTATCCAGATTGATGGCAAGCCAATGGGTGCAAACAACACAGCATCATCATCACTTCAGGCGCTGGCAGGTGTACAGATTCTCTCTGAAATAAATTCCGGTTTTTATATACAGATTGCTGGCGGCATAAATCATTTAACAAAAAAATATTTAAAATTGTTTAATTTACCAATATCGGGAGTTGGTTATGGAACATTTGCAAGAAAAATCATTCTTCCTTATATAGTGGGATTGAATGACACGGAATTTTATGCCAGTTTAAAAAAATGTGTTAATATTACTACAAATTTAGTAGATAATAATGGTAAATCAGTTAGAAATGTTGTATAATAATGTTATAAGATATAAAAGTTTTGAAAGACTTTTAAAAGGAGGAATGAGAACTGAAAAAATGAAAATCCCACAGTTTGTAGACAGATTTCATCCGTTCTTATGAACAGAAAGGGAAGCATGAACAATATTCAGTTTTACAACGACATCCAAAAATTATTGGACGTACTGCCGCCGGAAATAGCATGGAATATGCGAGACAAAAAGATCGATGACCTTATAGAGATAGTTTTAGATTTGGGAAGATTACCTGAGATTAGGCATTCAGACGAAAAAACAGAGTTTATATCCGAGCAAACTGTTACTCAGGAAGACATAAATTTCACAACTTCAAAGATAGACGAATTTACAACTGATAATAGATCTGGAATTCCCGGAACACTTCACCGAATTAGCGCAATCAAAAACAGAAAAGGCCATGTAATAGGCCTGACCTGTAGAGTCGGTAGAGTTGTTACCGGGACTATTAGTTGTATAAGGGATTTAGTTCTTACTGGCAAGAGCATATTATTCCTCGGCAAACCAGGTGTCGGTAAAACAACGAAACTTAGAGAAATTGCAAGATTGCTTGCAGATGATCTCGGCAAAAGAGTTATAGTAGTTGACACCTCTAACGAAATTGCTGGTGATGGAGATATTCCCCACGAAGCAATTGGGAAAGCCAGAAGAATGCAGGTTTCATCACCAGAAAGACAAAAAGATGTCATGATTGAGGCTGTAGAAAATCATACGCCTGAAGTCATAGTGGTAGACGAAATTGGTACTGAACAGGAAGCTATGGCTTCAAGAACTATTGCAGAACGTGGCGTTATGCTTATAGCTACAGCGCACGGCAACACCCTTGAAAATCTTATCAAAAACCCGACATTATCAGACCTTGTCGGCGGCATCCAGAGTGTTACACTCGGTGATGATGAAGCAAAAAGAAGAGCAACTCAAAAAACAGTTCTGGAAAGGGAAAAAAGCCCGACATTTGATATAGTTATCGAAATTATTGACAGAGACCAACTCGCAGTATATCCGAATGTTTCAGAAGCTGTTGATTATATATTAAGAGGCTGTCCGATCAAGCCACAAATTAGAAAAATTGACCATGAAGCCCCTGCTGAAGCTTATACTGAAAAACCTGTTGAATTTGTCAATCCTGAAGCTGCAGCTCACAACTTTGATATAGATAAATATATTAAAGAAGTTCAAACAGCACAGGAAAACAAAAAAATTTACATCTATTCAGTCAGCAGATCGCTGGTTGATAAGGTGATTGAACGATTAAACCTGAACGTTGAAGTTACACGCAACATTGATGATGCTGATTTTGTAATTTCCCATAAGGGGTACGCAAAAGGTGGAGCAAAAATTTTAAATGTAGCTAAGACTTACGGTATTCCAATACATTTTGTCAGGTCGAATACAATGCCTCAGATTCAAAAAGCTGTAAAAGAAGCTTTGGGCATAGAAGAAATGCCCTGGGATAATTTTGATCAGGAAAACTTTGACGAGACAGAAGTCGCTTTACAGGAAGTAAAAAATGCTGTCTTTCAGGTATTAAACGGATCATCTGATATAGAACTTACCCCCAGAAAGCAATATATCAGAAAACTCCAGCATGAACTTGTTGAACAACATAATCTGGAAAGCGAAAGTATTGGAGTAGAACCCAACAGACATTTGAAAGTGATTTCAAACAAAAATCTAAAGAACGCAGGATAACTGCTTTTATAAAATGATCTTTCAGGGTAGAATTTATGTAAATTCTACCCTGAGTTTATTTTGGAGAGAAAAATTGAAAAAAGACGGATTATTTATAACATTTGAGGGGGCTGACGGTTCCGGCAAGACTACCCAGCTAAAAATGCTCGAAGAATATTTAAAAAGCAAAAATAAAGACTTTATAACCACACGTGATCCAGGCGGGACAAGGCTTGGAACTAAATTAAGAGAAATTCTTTTAAATTATGACGGAAAAATAGCTCCTTTTTGCGAACTGTTTTTATATCTTGCAGACAGGGCTCAACATGTGGATGAAGTACTAATACCTTCACTAAATAACGGCAAAATAGTCCTGTGTGATCGCTATATTGATTCAACTTTAGCTTATCAGGGCTATGCCAGAGGTTTAAATACAGATGAAATTATTAATTTGAATAATCTTGTTACCCATTCGTTAATTCCTGATTTGACCTTGCTTTTCGATATTGAAACAGGTATTGCGATGAAAAGGATAGGAGATCATAAAGACCGTCTGGAATCAGAAGCAGCTCATTTTCATGAAAAAGTAAGAATGGGATATCTCGATCTGGCAAAAAAAGATCCTGAAAGAATAATAGTCATAGACGCTTCAAAGAGTATTGATGAAGTTTACAGTAAAGTTATAACTATAATAAATAAATTTATACAAGAAATTTAGAAAATATACCGCTCCAAAAATCTAAACTCGTTCCAGTATAGGTTATGCAGAAATAGATCCTGTAAAGGTGATAAAAAGTATGGCAGATGAAATTTAAAGTTAACTAATAAGGACGTAATAAAAGATACTTACACATTTTTTATTACTTGTGAAATCTTAATATACAAGAATTTTCTCCTCTGTCCTTACTTTTTTAATGTTCTTTAGCATTCGAATATATATTGATATATGAAGATAAAAAATAGTTACAAATATTTACACAAAATAACAAGCTTTTCCTAGCAACTTTTTCCACCTATAAGTTTTTATACATGTAGGCTGGTAAGTTAAATCGATTTGTGATAGTATTAAAAAAATTCCTCAGATGTAATTTCACAAGGTTCATTTTTTGTAACAAAACAGAAGGAGGCGAAAATATGGTGACTCTAGTAGATAGGGATGCCCGCAATCTCAGCGATAAAAGAATTGAAAAAGATTCTCATCGTAAGAATGACGAATTTGAAAAATATTTATCGGAACAGCGTTTAAGAACAACATTTAACGGCACAGAAGTGGCTGCTTTCTCTTGGTACAAAAAATTGCTGGGGTTGGAATAGATACACAGCATAATAACTGAGTAAAAAGATAAATTTAAAATTTTTAATTATTATATATAAAATAAAAAACGAGTAATAAAAAGCTCGTTTTTTATTTTATATGACTGTTTAAAAGGAGAATTTTATAGTTAACGAATTCAGCAGAGGTCTTCAGTTTATTGAGGACAGCGAAAAAAATTCTTCGGCGACCAAAGGCAGCGGCTAAGAATTTTTGTAGGCTGCTTCTTGTCTATAAAGATTTCACAAGTAATAAAAAATGCGTAAGTATTTTTTATTACGTCATTATTTGTTCAAGTTAATAAATCATAACAAATTGTTTATTCAGAAAATTTTTAGAGTATGATATTAAGGTTTGGGTGAAATGGAGAGTGAAAAAAGCTTTTTCTATGTCCAGTAACTCCACAATTCATTCAAACTTGGAATGAATGAGCGTTTTAAAATAAACTTAGAGTTTTATTTTAAAACGCTCATTCAACGCGGAGAATAAGTTGCTAAAAATGTGTTAATCTAAAGTGGCAATAAAAAAGAACAAATATTTTTATGAGAGGTATTTACTATTGTATAACGTAGCTATTATTGGAGCAGGACCGGCAGGAATATTTTCTGCACTTGAAATTATTAAGTTAAATCCCGACTGGAAAGTCGTTATTGTTGAAAAAGGCCCTAAGATAGAAAAAAGAAAATGTGCAGTAAGAAATGGTCATAAATGTATCCCATGTAAAAACTGCAATCTGCTTTGCGGATGGGGTGGGGCTGGTGCATTTAGTGATGGAAAATTAACCCTGACTCCTGATGTAGGTGGTAATCTTCTTGAGTATATGGATAGGAAAAGTCTTGAGGATTTAATAGCATATACGGATAATATTTATCTGGATTATGGAGCTACTGACGTAGTTTATGGTACTAACAATGATTCAATCAGTGAAATAAAACGACTGGCTACATTAGCAGAATTAAAGCTCATCGAATCCCCAATAAGACACCTTGGAACAGATAGAAGTACGGTTGTATTAAAAAGTATGCAAGATTTTCTTGCAACAAAAGTTGATATTATCACAAACCAGAAAGCAGACAGCCTGATCGTCAACGATGGCATCATTAAAGGGCTTGTAACTGACAAGGGTCAAGAAATTCTTGCAGAATATGTTATAGTAGCACCTGGAAGGGAAGGGGCTGGATGGCTTGCTAAAGAATCTGCCAAACATGGCCTTGAGCTTGAAAACAATGCTGTTGATGTTGGTGTAAGAGTCGAATTACCTGCACCGGTCATGGAAGACTTAACAAGCAAACTGTATGAGTCAAAACTTGTATACATAGCTCCTACTTTTGGTGACGAAGTCAGGACATTCTGTATGAATCCTTATGGAGAAGTTGTTTGTGAAAATTATGGCGGTATTGTTACTGTAAATGGTCATAGTTATGCAAATAAAAAGACTGAAAATACCAATTTTTCCCTGCTTGTAAGCAAAAGATTCACAGAACCGTTTAAAGAGCCGATTCAATATGGTCAGCATGTAGCAAGACTTGCAAATATGCTTGCCGGCGGAGTGCTTGTTCAGAGGTTTGGCGATTTACTTGCAGGTAGAAGGTCAACTCCTCAAAAAATCAAGGATGGGATAGTAAAACCTACTTTTGCTGATGCAACACCTGGAGATTTAAGTCTTGTACTCCCATACAGGCATTTGACAAGTATTATCGAGATGATAAAAGCCCTGGATAAGATTGCACCGGGAGTTGCTTCCAGAGATACCCTCCTTTACGGTATTGAAGTTAAGTTTTACAGTTCAAAAATGCGACTGACAAACGAACTAGAAACAATAGGCATAAAAAATCTCTTTGCAATCGGAGATGGCGCAGGCGTAACGAGAGGATTAATTCAAGCATCAGCCTCTGGTATATTAGCTGCAAGAGCTATTTGCTCAAAAAAGTAAATATTTAAACAAAACTTTACTAGATTTCAATAACAAGGGATTGAATCCCTTGTTATTATTTTATTTCCCTTTGAGCAATTCCTGAATGTGGTTGAGTTTGGGTTATCATTTGATTACTGATTAATTGTAGTGCTTTTTTATCAAAACTTATTATTATACCATCACCAACTTTTAGCCTGACATCCTGCCCTTTTGCGACAAATCCCCTTACTACTCCAATAGGAGTTGAATCAACTGCTCTTTCAAACGAAGATCTGATTCTTGTTCTGCCAATATCAGGAACTATAAAACCTGAAGCAGCACCAGCTACAATAGAAGCCCCCATGCTTATTGCATAAACGGATCCGCTTCCGAGCTCAGTCCCTTGCCCAAGAGGTATAGAGGTGCCATAACCGGCTGCACGGGGAGGTAAAGTTCCAACAACTTTTATTTTAATTGTTTTTTCTAATGGTGATATAACCTTAGCAAGAATTTCCCTTCGTTCAAGTGAAATTTTTTGCCCTTGTGGAGTTTCAATCTGATTAATAGCAATATCAATATTGCCATTTCTAAGCGGATATCTTTTAGCTTTCTTTATACCGGTTACAACACCATAAACACTACTGTTCTTTGGTACTAAAACGCTGTTATCTACAATAATATCTTCAACTAGTTTTGCCAAAAAGACATCACCGGATTTTGATGTATTTGTATCGAGATTTGTTCTTGAAAGTGCCAATACAGGTAAACTTTTGGGAATCTCTTTCGATGTAACTGTAGATCCATTGTTTGCTGCATTTTGAGCAAAACAAATTTCTGAAAAGTTTATTAACAAAAATGCAGTTAGTACAAAAATCAGCAGTAAAATTTTTCTTATCATCTCTCTTCCCCTAATTGTCATAGAAATACTGCAATAGTTATATTTATAGTTATTGAAGAAAAAATCTGCATCACTATTGTGTTTAATTTTTATGTTTACGACTATTTTAAATACTTATTCTCCAATCAGCATTTTTCGCCTTAAAGTTAAATACTTAATTAATATCTCATGTTCGCTGATTTCATTCGTTTCTTCTGCCTGATTACTAACATGGACAGCAATTTCTTTGTTTTCTCTAATTTCAGTAATCATATTTTCTCCAGAGCAATTGTTTTATTTTATAAATAAAATCACAATAATGCCTTCTGGAATAATGCCTGACCATACTAGCCCTATTAACTAAATTTGCCGTTATTGAACATATAATATAATCCTGTACCACATCCGATTTTATTTTAAAATCCGAAATTTGTTTTTTTAGGTTATGCAGATGTTTTTACGCTTTAAATTTTTTAGATGCTTTAATAACATTGCTGGAACGCTTGATCTCCGATTTATCGGACTGCTCCACCCAGACCTCCGTCTTACTCTTACCAGATATATCGACTTCTTCAATAATTTCTTTTACAGGTATTGCATACTTGCGTTCTGAAAAGTTTATTTTCTCTGACCGTATAGAAAACCACTTTTCAGAAGCGCAGCTGTTACAGTACTTATTTTGGGGTATAATTCTATTATCTTTGCTAATTTTTGCCATCCTTAATTTTTTACAATACTGACATCTAATTGTAATCCAGCTTATATTTATGATTTTTCCGCAATCAGGGCAATGGCTCCCAGTATTAAATTCATTAATTTTTGTATGATTACATTCATTGCTCAGTATTGCTTTAATCATCCTGTCTATGATCTCAAGCCTATACATTATTAAACCCTCATAACCGTCAAAGAGATTTAACCGTCTGTATAATTAACTCAGCTATACTTAATTCCGATCCCTACATCTAATTTACAGTATTATTATGACAATATTTTTATTGTAAGTTATTGGTAATTAGAGGTATGTTTAATACCTCTTTCTTGTTATATAAAATCACCAGTTATCAGTCCCTCCTTATACGGGGGACGAACCTTGACACCAGATTGCGCTAACAGTCAGAATTTTTGAGTCATACATTAGTCTCATATTGGGATTTTTTAACAAAATTCAAGAACCCTATTACTCGCACTCTTTTTTCGAGTGTCCAGTAACAGGGTTACAGATCAAGATTAACTTTTACCTAAAAACCTAGAAAGGTTTCTTTAAGAAATCAGGAATGTCTAACAAATTGCTTGCAACTTCCTGAGTTGATTTTTGAGTTGCTGTTGCAGGTGTAGAGAAAAGTTTCTTTACTGCTTCTGCACCATAATCAGCTTTTTTGTTGCTTTCGGTTGATTTAAGTTCAAAACCTGTTGCAATAACAGTTATTTGAATTTCACCCTGAATTCTGTCATCAACAACAGCACCGAATATAACAACTGCATCATCCAAGACTGCGTTATGAACAACTTCAGCTGCTTCGTATACTTCATGAAGTGTCATATCAGGTCCGCCTGTAACATTGAATATTACACCGCTTGCGCCATTGATTGAGGTTTCTAGAAGAGGCGAATTAACTGCTATTTTTGCTGCTTCCAGAGCCCTTCCTTCTCCGCTGCCACGACCAATACCCATAAGTGCTGATCCTGACATTGTCATAATTGCCTTTACATCAGCAAAGTCGACATTGATAAGACCAGGTACTGTAATGATATCAGATATACCTTGTACACCACGTAAAAGAACTTCGTCTACAACAAAGAATGCTTCTCTAATTGTTGTCCTGCGTTCTACAACTTCTATTAATTTGTCGTTAGGAATAATAATAAGTGTATCAACGTTTTCTTTCAGTTTTTCAAGCCCCTGAAAAGCCTGATTCATTCTACGTTTACCTTCAAAGCTAAAAGGCTTTGTAACGACAGCTACTGTTAAAGCACCAAGTTCTTTAGCAATTTGAGCTACAACCGGAGCTGCACCGGTTCCTGTGCCACCGCCCATACCTGCTGTAATAAATACCATGTCTGCACCATCCAATGCAACCATAATATCATCACGGCTTTCTTCTGCGGCTTTCTCTCCTCTAATGGGATCACCGCCAGCACCAAGACCGTTTGTTAACTTATTACCAAGCTGAATCCTGTTTGGCGCACCGGACATTTGAAGAACCTGCGCATCTGTGTTCATTGCCCAAAAATCGACACCGCTGAGTCCAGCTGCAATCATTCTGTTAACAGCATTTCCGCCGCCACCGCCGACTCCGACTACCTTGATATTTGCCTGGCTTAAGGTGTCAGGGACACTTTCTCTGCGGAATTTGTCGTCATAATTTGTTGGTCCGAAATTATTATTCACTTACGCTTGACCTCTTTTTTATCTAACTAACACTAATTTTACTTCTGGAAAAATAACTGATGATTTAAATTGGATAGATTATAAAAAACTCTTGCACTAAAAATTATAGCAACAGCAATAAATAAATCTGTATTCATTATATCGCCAAGATAAACTAAGCCAATAGCTATTATTGTATTCAAAACAAGTTCAATTGTAAAAAGGGTAGTATTGAAATGATTATTCAATCTAGCTCTAAACCCTATAAATACAGAATCTATAGATGATAAAGCACTTATAGAAAGATATTTAGCATCTATAGCATGCATACTGACCGGAAATACAGCTCCTATTATTAATCCTATAATAAGTCCAACTAATGGTATCCACATAATTATACTCCATTAAAATTTGTTTTTGGATAGTTTAAAAAAGTTATATCTGACAATTTTTTAAGTTTTTTCGAAAATATTTTTTTGTCCTTATCAAAATCAAATGAAAAAACTCCTGCTAATATTATATTACCATTAGCCGGAATTTCTATCTGTTCATATTTTTCTATATGATATTTTATTCCATACAGTTCAAGATATTTTACATACCCGCTTTTAATACTGTTTGCAAGTTTTTTAGGGTCACCAATTGCTTTTATTACAAACGGAGAAGTTACTCTGGATTTGTTTATAAGTATTGTCGGACCTATACAATTAATTTCGGTCTGAGAAGTTATCCTCTGATTATTTATAGAAATAGCTTCAGCTCCACTAGCCCATAAATTATTAATTAATTCAAGTAAATCAGTATTATGAACAATTCCTGAATTTGGATTTTCATTCATTTGAAGTGGCCTGTCACTGTCAGATATTTCCAGTATAATACCGGAACCGACTTTTTTGTTTGTTCCTGTTAATTTTGAAAGTCTGCCAACTTCATGATTGGTTTTTGCCTGAAATGCTGTGGTTAATTGATGATTCAGTATTAAAATTTCAGATTCCAGATAAGTATTTTTATTCTCAGAATTCTTGATATCCTGCTTTATTTTTTGAATTTTCATAGAAAGCGGATCACTGGTATTATAAGAATTTGATTTTCCTTCAACTTTAATTACCAGTCCTATTGATGCAAATGTACCAAGCACAATAAAAAAAACAAGGCTACTAAGATTCTTCGAGATAATATTATTCGGAATATACTCTTCATCAGGTATGTATTGTTTAAAATAATTCTTCCAGTCAGTGTACATTTGCCATTCCTAATTAATTAAAGGCTTAAAATCATAAGCAAGAACTAAAATCGAGTCATCAGTACTTAATTTATAAAGCCTTATCTATTGCCAGCAAAAATAAAATTTCTTCACCTTTGCCCTCTGTACAGTCTACCTTTAAGATAAACTTTTAAATATTGAATTATACGCAATAAAAATTGCTTACAAATAAGCATATCACATGACTGTTAAATATTTAGCTATATATTTAGCTTTATTAATATTAATTTTTCATTTGGCTTTTTGTGGCATGCTTTACGTCTAAAAAGGAATTTTGCCATTTTTTATTAATTATTAATGAAAAACTTAAAGTAATAATGTTAAGTTTTATTTACAAATGTAACATTATAATAGCATTATCTGCAAATTGGGCAGATTTTTTGACTTATTTTATATATGGGACTCTTAAATTATAATCTAGACTTGAGGTTTCGCTATGTTAAAAAGGTCAAAGACCATTATCAGTACTAATACAACCAATACAATAAATAAACAATTTGTATCAAATCCAATTAATTCAATTTTTGAAAAAGTTCAAAAAATAGATTTTAGCCATGATTTAAAAGCCAGAGCAGAAAAGATTTCAGAAATTGTAGACTATATCCATCTTTTGTCAGATAAAGAGTTACTTAACCTGATGTCAAACGAAAATGAGATAATACGTAATCTTGCAGCAAGATCTTATGTAGATAATTCTGATAAATTGTCAATTGGTGAATTAGAAAAAATGTTGAAGGATGAAAATGAATTTCTGAGAGATTCTGCAATTACGGCACTTTGTTACATAAATTCTGATGAAACACTTAATTTATTGAAAGAAGCGACAAAAGATACATCAAAACTACTTAAAATGAAAGCTATTACAGGAATTGCAGATATAGCGTCAGAACATTCAAACAGTAAAGCAAAAGAAATACTCCGACAATTTCTTAATGATAAAAATGATGAAATTAAGCAGTTTGTAACAGATGAATTAAGTTTTTTAAGGGACTGATGACGAATTCAAAATATATTTATTGAATTCGTCTTATGTCCCTCCAGTATTAAATTGGGAAAAATATCAGTTTTCCCAATTTTTTTATGAGGAAGAAAGATAAAATATTTACCTAAAAATCCCCAACGATACGAGTGTCTTTTTAACTGTAGTTGGATTTTACCCTTTTTAACCAGATAATCTCTTAAATTTCCTGATTGATATTATTTAAATATAATTCTTCAATCAGAACACAAACAGTTGCAGCAATCGCCGGGGCAATAATTACACCTATTACTCCAAGCCATGTTGCAGCAACAAGTAGTGCAAAGATAATAGTTAATGGGTGCAAGTCCAGAAATTTGCCGAAAATTGCAGGCCGGAAAAATGTGTTTGTCACCCACTGAACTATCATATAAATTATTAAGACAAGTACAGCAGACATTGGACTTTGCACGAAAGCTACCAGCATTGCAATAATAAGAGCAAGTACAGGTCCTACGACGGGAATTATATCAAGTACACCTGCTATTGACCCGAGCAATATTGAATAATTTACTTTAATGAGTGCAAGTCCTATAGCACTCAACATTCCGACTGCTATCATAGATAAAAGCTGTCCTACAACATAACCGCCAACCTTTTGTGAAATAGAACTTGAGATACCTTCTGCCCTGTTTCTTATACTTAACGGAAAAAATCTAAGATATTGCTTTTTCAGATGATCTTTATCCAAAAGCATATACAGTACTATCATTGCAAGTGTGAATATTATAGCCAGACCCTGCATTAAATTTACTGTTAAATTGATGGAACTTGCAAGAATATTCTGCCCATATCCGGCTGCTGTTGATGTAAATTGTGATATTACAGGCTTAATCCAGGAAATTTTATGAAGTAATACATTAAATTCGTTGTAAATCCTTAAACCGTAAGAAGGAGTATTTTGCAACAGTAAGATAGATTGCTGGATAAGCACGTTTATAAAAGGAATTAAAAATAACGCAAGTATTAAAAAGCCAATCAAATAGATAATCAATACAGAAAGCCACCTGGGGATTTTTTTGCTCATTTTGTCTACAGCCGGATTTAATGCACTTGCAACAACGAACGACGTAAAGAAAAGCAAAGTAATATCTTTAATAAGTATTAAACAAAATATTATAAATGCTGTTCCAAGTACAAAAAGAATAACATTTTTGGATGCAAAGTTTTTTATATTCATTCTTTTTTCCCCAAGTTCCTAATTAAAATATTGTATTTATAAATCTCAATAATATCAAATACTTAATTTATCTTGATTAAAACAAGTTATTAAAAATTTACATGAATAGCTGTTTTGCTGGCAATTATCAGTAAAAAAGTATAATATTATACTGATATACTGCATAGTTTTAACAATTTCAATTTCAAACCATAGTATTGTGTGGTATTACGGAGCGAATATTAATAAAAACGGAAACGATATATAGTAGTTGAAGTAAAATTCCAGGACACGTTCGAGTTTTTGCTTTTATTGACTTTTACTAGTATAAACAGTGTTTAACAGGAGTTTGGAAACAATGAAAATAGTTGGAATTATTCCGGCAAGGGGTGGTTCTAAGGGAATACCCAGAAAAAATATTAAACTTTTGGCAGGCAAACCGCTTGTTGCATATTCAATAGAAGCTGCTGTAAAGTCAAAATATATTGAAAGGGTTATCGTTTCTACTGAAGATAAAGAAATAGCTGAAGTTTCAAAAAGTTTTGGCGCTGAAATTATAGAAAGGCCATCTGAACTTGCTAAAGATGAAACAAAAACTGCACCTGTTCTTGTCCAGGTAGTAGAAGAACTGAAGAAAACAGGCTATACTCCTGATATTGTTGTTTTACTACAACCGACAAGCCCGCTGAGAGATGAAAAAATTATTGATGCTGCATTGGAACAGCTTATTAACTCTGATAAAGATTCTGTTTTTACAGGACACCGATGCGGCAGATCAATGCCACTCTGGAAACAAAAGATAGATGGTTCGCTGGAAGCTCTTTACGACTACCATCTTAGACCTAGAAGGCAGGAAGCACATTTAATGGAACCAATATTCTGTGAAAATGGAGCTTTTTATGCAATAAGATATGATGCGTTTATGAAAATAAAAGACTTTTTAGGCAATAATGTCGGCTTTTTTGAAATGGAACACCAGGTTGATATTGACACTACAGAAGATTTTACAACTGTCGAAGAAATTCTTAAGACTACTGTATAACGAGTAATACCAAGTTGCAATTAATGAAGTAAAATAGCAAAAAGTCTGAAAGCGGTCTTTTTTTTAACAAAATAAAAAACAGGAATTAAATCCTGTTTAGAACCAGAGATATCTATCCTTTTCCTATTTACTTCAATATCAAATCTTTTATTTCCCTATATTTATATAAAAACAAATTAATCGAAAGAATTTCCCTATTTTTAGCCCGTTCTTTAAATTTTACGAGCCTATATATACTTTGTATGTACGTAAATTATATTTTAAAAATATTCCCTATTTAAAAATAGGGATTTTTTACAAAAATCTTAATTAATTATTCTTAACAAATATCAAGTTTTTCAATATTCCAATGTAATACCAAGTTGCAATCAATGAAGTAAAATAGCAAAAAGTCTGAAATTGGTATGTGCGGAGCGGGAGCGTTAAAAAAGTGAAACGGTCAGTTTTACTTTTTTACAAGCTCGTTCGTATAATTCAGTATTAGCCTTGCTGGTCTATTTTATTTGCAGATGTTTTCTCAATAATTGAAATTAAGGACAGCGGAAAAATTCTTCGGCGACGCGAAGGCGGCGGCTAAGTATTTTTTATTACGTCCTTACTGGTGCAACGATCCATGAAATTTGAAGGAATAATATTTCAATCGAAAACAAAGGCCAAGTGAGATCAGAAACCCTGTTTAACCTTTTCTCTGTTGGGAAATTTGATCAATATCATTCAAAACTTTTGGGGCAGTAGTTTAATTACTTTTTTCAGGAGGTAACATGGAGGATGGACTGATAAGGCTTTGTATTAAAGCTTTAAAAATTCTTGCAGTTATGTTTTTTATTTCAGTTTTAAACATACCGGTTACTTTTCCAGCATACTCAGAGCCAGCATTGCCGGAAGATAACTATATAAGTTCAAACAGAATAGTAAAAATAGCAGATCAGCTTGAACCTTCTGTAGTTAGTATTCAGACTGAAATTGAAGAAGTTATAGAATTTGACATCAAGGGTGTTCCTCTTGATGAAGACTTTTTTCAGAAGTTTTTCGGAGTAAAGCCTGACAAGAAAGGAAAATTTGCGCAGCGAAGAAAACTCAGAGGCAATGCTTCGGGTACTATAATTACTCCAGACGGGTATATTTTAACCAGCTATCACGTGGTTAGTGATGCCAGAAAGATTTCTGTTATAACAAAAGAAGGACAAAAATATAGTGCAAAAGTTATAGGAAAAGACAAATTCAGCGATCTGGCCGTTATAAAAATTGACGCGCAGGGACTTGTTCCTGCGCCGTTAGGTGATAGCTGCAAGGTCAGGGCGGGTGACTGGGCAATTGCTATCGGCAATCCTCTCGGGCTTGGTAATACTGTAACATTTGGAATAATAAGCAATGTAAACAGGGAAGTGCCTATCTCCAATGTAAGTTTTATTCAGACAGATGCTGCCATTAATCCCGGCAATTCTGGCGGACCGCTTTTAAATATCAATGGTGAAGTAATAGGAATAAATTCTGCTATTGCAGGAAGAGCACAGGGAATAGGATTTGCTATACCTGTAAATATTGCAAAGGAAATTTCCGGCCAGCTTATTGCAGGAAATATTATTCCACGTCCTTGGATTGGTATTTCTATGTCAACTCTTGATGACGAAGAACCGCCTAAAAAATCGGGTATTCCTGCCGGAACAAAAGGAATTTTAATAAACGAAGTTTTCCCCAAAAGTCCTGCAGAAAAAGCCGGAATTATGGAAGGTGATGTAATACAGAGTATTAATGGTAAATGTGTCACTGATGCAAAAGAACTGCAGTGTATAATAAGATCCCTGCCGGTAAATTCTGATGTAAATATTCAGCTGCTCAGGAAAGGGAAAGTAATAAGTACAACCGTAAAAATTATCCAGTGGCCGGAACAAAGTTTTGAGGATGAAGAAAGAGGATAAAGAATAATCCGATGAATAATTCATAAAATATAGCAATTTAATATTTCCTGTTGTTTTAAAAAGGACAATAGGAAAAGTAAAAATGAATATATCGTCACAATTTTTTATTGGCAAGAATCAAATCAAAATTAGTAAAGAAAAGACAAGACAAATTCAAACAAATTCGTCAAATATTCGTGTTAATAATGTCAATTTGTCTGTTTTGCCTTATTACTGTGATCCAATTTCTTTTTCAGCACGTCCTAAAGTTAATTTTCACACAGAAGAATCTTTGAGACTTTATCCTGAAAAAATTAAATACTGTATTAAAAATATAAATAAATATCTACCAGAAGAGGATCAGGTTGATATTAATACACCATTTGACTTGCTTGAAGAAAAAATTAATCAATTAACCCCTAAAATTTTTGAAGTATTAGAAGAAATTAAGAAAGAAAATGAAATTAAGAAAGATATTGATATAAAACGTATAATAGAAATGACAGAGCGAAGATTTGGAATAGGCCATAAATCATATCAATTAAATGAGGAGATTTTCTTTAAACTAATCGATATTGGCTTAGGTTGTTCTAAAAGTCATTATGAAAAGTTAACTTTTAATGGAAATAATTTAATACGTGATAGATTGAGACGAAAAATTCAGCAAAATGAAAAAAATGGGGAAAAACTATCTTCAATTTCTGAAAAATTTGTATTTAATAGAAAAAGAGTTGGTACATACATTAATATTTTCAATAGTTGTTTACCAGATAGATATAAAATAGATGCAACTATACGTTCTGACGAAAAACTTGAAAATATAATAAAAAACTTGTTGCCTGAAATAATCAAAGCTATTAAAGAAATAGAAATAACAAACAAATCAGATAAAGACCTTTCGAATATTTTAACATTGTTAAATCTAAGGTTTGGAATAAATGATAAAAAACAGTTTTATTTACAAAAAGAAATCTTGGGGGAATTAAGAAAAACGAACAAAAAACTTTCAGAAACCAGCTTTGATACGTTAACAAGAAAAGCAAATAGTTTATTGAACCAGCCACTGAAATTAAGACTAAAAATAGACGAGATAAACATCTGTTTGCCTGATAAATACAAAATTAATAAGAATATCCTATCTGAAGATGAACTTAAAGAATTTGTTTCCACGAATATTCGTCCAGAAATTGAAAGAGTAATGCAAGAAATTAAAGCTGAGTATAACGTAGGCATAATTAAAGACAATAATATGAGGGTTATATTAGACATAATAATGTTGAAATTTGGCATAAATGTGGAAAAACAACTTTATTTACAAACAGAAATTTATGATAAGCTTATTAGCACTGGAATCAAAATGTCAAAAGATGATTTTAAAACGTTATCAGAAAGATCCTATAATTTGTTGCATACTAAAATAGGAGCAGATGCCCCGAAAAGATTAATATTACCTAAAAATCATCTAAAAAATTGTATTGACAATATTAATGATTGTTTACCATCTAACGATAGAGTAGATAGAAACTTATCACCAGAGAATTTTGAGATATTTTTACAACATATAAGACCTAAAATAATTAAAGCTTTAGAGAAATTTAGTGTGAAAGATTATCCTTATATTAATATTTTGAGAAAAATAATTGAGTTAAGATTTGGTGTCGGTGATGATTTAATTAAGTCGAATGTGAAAATTTTGAATAAATTAACCAAATCAGAATATGTAATAACAGAATACAATTTTTATAAATTAAACCAGGCAGCAAATTTATTATTAATCAAAAAATTAGATCCCAATTTTCATTTAGATATAAATCTTTTTACTAAACTCCCCTGTATCAAAAAAGGTAATTCTACAACTTCGAAAATAAAAAACTAAAAAATTCCCAAATTGCTAAAAGCAGATAAGAAGAAATGTATTATTAGGGATTATTTAACTTGAATTGCTAGATAACCAAATCGAGCTCTAGCTTAAGGTTATAGCAGCAAAGAATGGCATATAACCTAGCTAAAAAAGTAAAGTAGGTTGGGTAAAATCTAATTATAAAATAAGTATAACTGCTTTGCAGGTTTCATTTTACCCAACAGTTTCGCTTTATGGCATAATGAAATTTGCAAGATAACCTTATTGTTGGGTCTTCCCCCCAGATTACGGCTTAATTGCCCATAACCAAAGTTAGAACTTACTTTTTGTCAAAATTCAATCGAGTTCTTAATTTATGTTAGAATTTTAAAAATATGTCCGCTTTCCCTGATTTTTTATCAGAGATATAAAGTAGGGAAAAATAAACCCCTGGAACTTGAATGCTTGAAAATACAAGCCCCAAGGTTGTGGGTAACCAGTTTTCTCGGTTTTCCACAGGTAAATTGATAAGATATTAGCTCTGATCGGTAAACAATTGAGGAACATAGAGCAATTAATTGTCTTTACATAAAAATCAAACCCTAACTTTTATCTAAGACATGACTACTTTATTCCAATTTAATTTAAAAGTCAACTAAAATTTCCGCACTAATTATAAATTTTTGGAAAAGGTTAAAATGCTTTTAATTACTAAAAAAATCAAAATATTTTTGGAAAAAGAAGGATTAACACAATATAAATTTGCCCAGATGATAGATTATTCTCGTGGGGCGTTAAGCAGTATGATGAAAGGCAGAGATGCTTTTTCAGATCTGGTAATTGAAAAGATGGCGCTGGTTCTAGAAGTTTCAGTAGACGAGATAAAAGGCTGGATTATTGCAGATAAGTACTCAAAAGAAACTATAGAATTAGCAGTACAAGCCCAAAAAGGAAAGCATGACGATAAATTAATTTTGACAACCAGACTGGATGAAATTTTGAGCAGCAAAAATATTTCAAGAACATCTTTGAGCAAAATAATCGACTACAGTCAAGGCAGCCTGAACGACGTAATAATAGGCAAAAAATCCATATCAAAATCTGTAATATCAAGATTAGCCGCAACTCTGGAAATCAAAGAAGAACAAATAACAAGCTGGATAATCGCAGACAAATATTCATCAGAATCACTAAAAACAGCTTTAAAAGAACAATCAGATAAGATATAGGTTAGGTAAAACCTATTTGCAGGGCAAGTATAACTGCTTCACAGATTTAATATCACCCAACATCTTTGTTTTCTCAGCGTAATAAAAAATGCGTAAGTATTTTTTATTACTTCCTTACTGTGAAAGCCATGAATTATAATGGCAAGGCGGTGTTGGGCAAAAATATATACTTTTAGTTGTATAATCCTGATAAAATGGGGTTGCAGCTTTTATTGGCATGCCATCACGTTCATTATCTTTGTTTAAAATCTGTAAAACCCACCTGTCCCTGCCATATTTGTTAGGTAATTTGAATCCGTTTGTATCAACAAGTATGTAAGAACTACCGCATCCTGTATACCTTGAAGGACATCTTGCGCTCCATGCCATTCCTGTTGAATCTATAAATGCGTGTACCTCAGCAATCGGAGCTCCATTCGATGTTTCACCTGTCGAATCCCAGCATTGATCGTTGTTATTATTCATGCATTTTTTTTGTACAGAAAATTTTGTCATAAATTTATCAAAATTATTGCCATTTGCAGATCCATCCTGTGTACCATTTCTTAATTCAAGTAAATATTCACTATTACACTGTTTTATAATTTGAGAAGCAACCGCAAAAGCTTTTTTGTAGGCTGTTTTTAATTCGGCATCCTGTGTGTCTTGTATAATTGGCGGTATAATTATACTTGCAACAACTCCTATTATAAGCAGCGTTATCAAAATTTCTACAAGGGTAAATCCTTCAGCTACTTTGACAGGTATATATTTATAGTACCATCTCTTCTTTGCTCTTATTTCAATTTTATTTTTAACTGCATATAATATTAGCAATAATAACTGCAATTTCATACTTACCAAGCCTTTAATCATCAAATATATTTTGATTATATTTTATTGGAACACAAAAGAAAACCTTTTTTGTAATTTTCATAATTTAAAAAGGCTCCAGTATTTAATCTGGAACCTTTTCTAGTATTTAATAAAACTTATTTAGAACATAGTTCCTGATGAACCAACCTGATGTAGCCTCAGAAAGTTTGTTTTGCCCACCAAATAAGGCATTGCACCTGTGATCACGATCTTGTCGCCTGCATTAAGCATTGTTTCCTTCATCAACATATCATCCAGTTTGCTTAAAAGTTCTTCCGTAAAGTTAACTTCAAAAGGCATTAAATATGGGAAAATACCCCAAGAAAGATTTAATTTTCTACAGGTTTTTTCGTTATCGGAAATTGCAATAATTGGAACAGACGGTTTTGCTTTGGAAAGAAGTTTTCCTGTAAAACCTGATCTGGTAAAGGCAACAATTGCAGAAATTTCAACTTCGGAAAGCATTCTTATTACGGCTGAAGCGATAGCCTGAGAATCAACTTCATAAAGATATTCTTTGCTCGAAATAAATTTATTGCTTTTATAAAAAGAACTTTTTTCAATGTTTTGGGCAATTAAGTTCATCATTCCGACGGTTTCAACGGCATATTTCCCGACAGCTGTTTCTCCTGAAAGCATGACAGCATCTGTTCCATCCAAAATAGCATTTGCAACGTCACTTGCTTCAGCTCTTGTCGGCATTGGATCTACAATCATTGATTCAAGCATTTGTGTTGCAACAATTACTTCTTTTCTATGAGCATTAGCCATCTCGATAATTTGCTTCTGCGCAATAGGTACATGTTCAGGAGAAATCTCAATACCGAGATCTCCTCTTGCAACCATTACACTGTCAGCAACCATAATTATTCCTTCAAGATTATCGAGGGCCTGAGGTTTTTCGATTTTTGCAATAACCGGAATATCACCTTTAAACTTGTGAATATAGCTTTTTGCTGTTACAATATCCTCTTTGGTGCGTACAAATGATAAAGCAAAATAGTCAACATTATTTTTAACACCAAACTTGATAAAATCAATGTCTTTATCAGTAACAGCTGAAATACTTGCAGTTGTACCCGGTATATTAAGGCCTTTTCTCGGCTTTAAAGTACCGCCATAAAGCACTTTTGCAGTAATAGTGTCTTTTGTCAAGGCTGTAACTTCTATACCTAATTTTCCGTCATCAAGAAGAATTTTATCTCCTTTCCTGACATCATTTATTATTCCCATATAATCAACAGGAATAACTGCAGGATCTTCCTGATCTAATCCCGGTTTTAAAACAACTTTTGTACCTTCTACAAGTTCGATAGGCTCTTTTAAATTTCCTACCCTGATTTTGGGTCCCTGAAGGTCAAGAACAATCGGGATATGCATATTAAGTTCTTTTGAAACTTTTCTGATAGTCTCAATTCTTGTCTTATGCATTTCTTTTGATTCGTGAGAAGAATTTATCCTAAAAATCTTTGCCCCTGCCAAAATAAGTTCTCTTATTTTTTCTTCCGAACTTGTAGCAGGACCTACAGTTGCTATTATTTTTGTTTTCATTAATTCTTGCATCTTTTACCTTTCTGATCTCTAAAAACCAACTTTTTATATCTGTTTTAAAGCTGTTTAATTAAAACATTATTATCGCATTATTTTTATTAAAAATGCTTATTAATATACTGCTGACTAGTATAGTTAAACATTTAGAAACAATTTAATCAAGTTTCTATTAAAAATTTGTTTAAAATAATCTTCTAATAGAGACTAATGTACCAAAAAGCGGTTATTCATTATTTATGGCAAAATAGACTTCTTTTAATCTCTTTTTACTTATATGTGTATATAGCTGCGTTGTTGACACATCACTATGTCCCAGAAGTTCCTGAACAACTCTCAGGTCTGCTCCATTTTCCAGCATATGTGTTGCAAAACTGTGCCTTACTGTATGGGGGGTTATATGTTTGTTAACGTATTTCCCAAGATTACTTATCAATTTATATACGTCCTGACGTGTAATATTTTGACCATTTTCTCCAATAAAAATAACAGATGTTTTTAAGGAGTATTTCTGAATTATCAGGTTTCTTTCTTTTAAATACATTTTTAAAACAAATTTCGCCTGATCTCCAATAGGTACAAGTCTTTCTTTTGAACCTTTCCCAAAGCACCTGATATAATTTTGATCCAGATTTACATTAGAAATATTTAAGCCAACAAGCTCAGATACTCTGAGTCCAGAAGCGTACAACAGTTCAAATATGGCTCTTTCCAGGCTAGAAAGATTTTGAGATAAAATAGTATCTATTTCATTCATAGTTAAAACTTTTGGTAAATGTCTGCTAAGTTTTGGCTGTTCCAGACTGACCGTAGGATCATGATTAATCATTTCCTGTGCCATCATCCATTTAAACCATCCCCTTAGAGAAGCTATTTTTCTTGTAATGCTGGATGGTGCAAGGCCGTTTGTTCTCATATCTCGTATGTAAGAATTTATTATTGAGCGGGAAACGTCATCAAAATCATTTATCCGGTTTTTATCAAGGAAATTAACAAATAAAACCAAGTCTCTCCTGTAAGCCTGCTCTGTATTACCTGACAGCCCTCTTTCAACATGGAGATATTCTATGTATTCAGAAAGATTTTCGTAAAAAAAATTCTTTGATAAAGCTTCCATCGTTGATTATTCCCAGTAAGAACGTAATAAAAAATACTTACGCATTTTTTATTACTTGTAAAATCTTGATAGACAAGAAGCAACCTACAAAAATTCTTAGCCGCTGCCTTCGCGTCGCCAAAGAATTTTTTCTGCTGTCCTTAATGTAATAAATTCAGTTTAACTCTGTTTATCATAAAGAGCAAAAATGTTTCAATATTACAACAAAGAAACCACTTGTCGGTGCGGTAATCCTGCTATAATTTACTAATATATTTACCGATTCCATAGGATTCAACCAATGAACTCGCATCAGGAATGTAATTCTCATCTTCAAGTGATGACAGAAATCTATTTAATAAAACAGGTAAAAGATTTGCGGGTAAACTGTTAAAATCAATACTGAATTCGTTAATGCCTATTTCTGAAAATACTTTTATATATTTAAAAAGATCTAAAATACTGTCTTTAAACAAATGCATCCTGCAAAATCCGTCTACAGTAAATGGAAAGGCATTTTTTATGCCAGGATCAATGATAGAATAATTACCATTATGGCATGGAGCTACACACGATAATCTGGATAATACTGCATTTTCATTGTTTAAGGGACATAAGCCCAGACATGGGATCCTTTTGCTGCCGGCAATAGTAAGTTTTCGAGTTAAAACTTTAGTTTTTACAGTGTTAATACACTGTTTTATATCTTCTATTTGTGTAAAATTACTCATATCTACAGATACAATATTATGTTGATTAGCAAAACTTAGGATAGAAGTACTATTTAGTAAATTTATACCATGTCCAACTTCTACAGGAATATTTTCCAGATCAGCATCATTAATAAAAGACCACCAGTAACCGAGATTATTTATTATTATACTGGACGGATAAGGCTCTTGAATACAAAGCAGCTTTACATACTCATAAACCCTGTCAAAATCTCTTTCGATTAATATTCTTGGGGTACTTAACTGAAGTTTTATACCCATATTGAGACAATCTTTTTTAACTTTTTCAATAATTTTATTAAAACTGTATTTAGTAAGATCTGCAGTATTAATAACCTCACCGTATTCAATTGAATGAACAGGATTAAAACCAATAGTTTTAATATATTTTTTAAGATATTTTAGCTGTTCAAGACTTGTAAACTTTAAATTTAATTTTGGTATATTGGTGAACTTCTGATTTTTTGCAATCAGAAATCTTTTCATTTTCCAGCTAAAAGGCTGGATATTTCCTGCAAATCTAAATGATTCACCTTTAGCGTTGTTAAATTCACCTGAAAAATGATTGGATTTATACAGCAAATCAACCTGATTTTTAAAAGGCAGTTTAAAATCCTGTGATTTTGACGGATTTTCAATAATATTTTCAATAGTTTTAATTCCTTCAAGCAGCTGATCCTGATTATCATAATCTCCTTTAACAACTATTAAATCGACAGACCTGGATTTTAAAAGTTCGGCTGCTATCCATGGCAAATCATTTGAATCAATTGACAACTTCTGTTTTGAGTATTTTTTTATTTTGGTCAGGTTCTTTATGTAGATTTCCTCTGATACGTTAATGTTATCTATAGTATTAAATAAATTTACGTACTCAACGCCGGCAAGGTTATGAATATTTAAACCTGAATCAACAAAAACTCTAAATGGTAATTCCTGACCTTTTATTAACTCGAGCATATCTATGCTATTCAATAAAATTCCATTAATTTTTGTGGTTTTGAGAAATTCCATAAAATCAATAATTTTTGGAAGTTCACTCTCAAAAATCAAATTTTTAAAATTTATAAACAGTTTAATATTATAATTGTTAACTTTCTTAATATATCTTGAAAGCAAATCCTGATAAGGATTATCAAGAAATCCTGAATGATAAACGTAAACATTTGTGCAGCCTGTTTGTGCAACAATATCAACATCTTCAACAGATTTTACCTGAGCTAATATTTTAGGCGCTTTCATAAAAAATAATGTATCTCCATCACATAAGATATATTTGGATTTTATCTCTTGAAATAATCTTATTAAGCAAGTTTAACCACATTATGTTACATTGATTATATGCGTATTGATGCAAAACTTTGGCGTTAAAAAGCTTTTACTAACGCTCTCTGATTTAACATCTTCATCAATTTTACATAATAAACTAAAATTATAATAAATTTATATAGTTTTCGCCCAAAATTATAAATACTTTATATGAAGGATACCTCTTCATTTAGTTAAAAATTAGAATAGCAGTAAGAAAAACTATGAATTATAGAGTTAAGATGAAGAATATACCAAAAATAAATTTAATATTCCTTATAATAATACTGCTAATCGGAACTGCATTTGTATTCAGCCAGGACAGATGCAGTAAAAGTTCTTCTTTCGAAAATACTTCTAACAGGGAAAGCGATTTTAAGCAGTTACGGTATCTGGCACTGGCTCAAAATAATAATAGTAATGTCAAAATCAATAATTCGAGTGAAGATAATGAAGATACAGTTATTATAAATGTTTCAAATTTTGGCAGAAGTAATCCGTTTAAGCCATACATGGAAAAAAGTCTTTATAATGTAAATATACCGACTCAATTACCTCCAATCAATGTGCCAAAGCCTCCAGAGTATAATCCTGATCCTAATTTTAATTCGTTATTTGGGATAAAAGTTAGCGGCATCCTCTATGATAGTCAAAAGCCTTCTGCTATAATAAATGTTGATAATAGTGATTATTTAGTACATAAGGGTGATTTTATTTTTAATTTCTATGTAAAAGACATTACACCGGATAAAATTGCTATAAAATATCAAAACAATGTATACAGAGCAGGTATAGGTGAAATAATAGAGGGCATAGTCAATATAAATCCTGTTTCAAGGAAAAAACCGATAAGTTACAGTGGGGGCGGGTCAACATCTAATATACAGCTGGGTAATCCTGTAACACTTCCTACATTACCAGTATTAAAATAAATTTTTTGGATAAAAGGAGCTTCAGGTTAATGAGTAAGAGCCATAAAAGAATATTCAAAATGATTTTAGCTTCAGGCGTTATAGGATGCATGGGGCTAAGCTCCGTTTTTGCCGGTGAATTAAAGTTAAGAAGCAGCATTGATACTGCATCACCTGAAATTCAGCTTAAGGGTGGGGTAAAAATAGACAGCCATAATCATACCATTAGTTTAAGCTTAAGAGATTCTGACCTCAGACAGGTTTTAAGAATGCTTGCTGATAAAGCTGGATATAACCTTGTTTTGCAGGATTCTGTAAAGGGAACTGTAACAGTTGATTTGAACAGAGTACCACTTAATAAAGCTTTTGAGTATATTTTAACCCTGAACAAATTATCATACTGGCAGGATGGAAATACACTTATTGTTACAACAGCTGATGATGCAAATAGTCTTGGATTGAATAAATCCAAGGTTAAGCCTATTAAAATTAAATATGTTGATGCAGGGGTTGTTGCAAGTTTTCTGAATAAAAATATATTTAGCCTTAATAAGCCTAACGGGAACACCAAACCGAGTGTAGTAATTAATCCCAATACAAATGAAATTATGATTTTTGGCAATGATGGAGATATTGTCCTTGCTCAAAAAGTTATTAAATACCTTGATGTCAAACCGGAATCAAGGACATATGAAGTTGACTATGCTCCGACAGCTGACATCGCAAATATAATATGCAGTTCAGTATTTGGAGCAACCGGAGCAGCTGCTGTTTCTGCAACACCTCCTGCTACCCCCGAAAATAAAATTGCCTGCAGCGCCAACCCGACTTCAATTACGGCTGATAATCTGGAATCGCTAAATACCAAAGGATATCAGGTATATTATAATGAAAGCTTGCGTAAAATAACAATTTACGGCGGAACTCAGGAACAAATAAGCCAGGTTGCAGATGTTATAAAAAAATTCGACAAAAAACAGCAGCAGGTTTATATTGAAGTTTCTATTATAGAACTTTCAGAATCAGGCAGCAAAGCCTTATCATCAACATGGGCATTTCAGAGCGGTAGATTTGCAATTGATGCAGGTGTAGCTTCCAGCATAGATGATTCCACTACTGCAAAATCATGGGCAGGTACAATAGGAATGGCTAAAGGATCAAACGGAGGATATATCTGGAAAGGGTCTCATCCCAACTATTCAACCACTTTGACTCAATATATATCAATGCTGCTAACCCAGAATAAAGGAAGACTTCTTGCGAATCCGCGAATAATAGCAATTAATAATCAGAAGTCAACTATTGACATTACTACAGAATACCTTGACAAGAGAACGAAAACTGTCCAAGCTACAAGCACTACAAATCAACCTCTGGTTTCTACCGATTATACAAAAGGAAGTGCAGGTATTCAAATTGACATTACTCCTAAAATAACACCTAATGGTTATATAAATCTTGATTTAAATCCTTCTTATACTCAACCTGGTGAACAGGTAAAAGAAGGGGACGATATAGTTCTAACATTTATTAATACCAGAAAACTGGATTTAAAAGATATCAGGGTTAAAGATGGGGAAACTCTTGTACTTGGAGGTTTAATACAGGAAAAAGAATCTAACTCACAACAAAAAATACCAATTCTTGCAGATATACCTGTACTGGGAATGTTTTTTAAAGCCAGTGCTTCTGATAAATCCAGAAGTGAACTTATAATCATGGTTACACCAAAAATAGTTAAAGAGAACGATTCAGAGGATACTTTATAAAATTATTTCGAGGATGATTAAATGGATAATCTTAATCCACAAAGACTTAATCTTGATACGGCAAGATTAAAAAATATAGTTAACAAGGATCTTATAAGTAAGTTCCCTATTGATACTATGATAAAAGAGAAATTTATCCCAATATTCAGCCAAAATGATACTATTTTTGTTGGAATGCTCACTGTTGACAATAAAGAAAAGTGTAAAGCAATTTTAACAAAAGTAATAATAGCAACAAAATTAAAACCAAAAGTTGTGCTTATTACTGAAGAACAATTTAACACATTAATAAAAGCGTGTTCTGACAGTGATAACGTACCAATTTCAATCACATCGTTTAGAACAAATGAACTTAATTGTGCTCCCAAGTCTGAAATATCAAAAGTTCAAAATGTTCAACTTAATGTTCGACCTGATATTCAACGTAAAACACAGTCCGATACTAAACCTGGCGTTCAACCTGATATTCAGTCAGATAAACAGCCTGACATTCAATCTGTACATACTAAAAAAGCAGAAGCAAAAATTCATCCTCAAAAGTCTGTTCAATTACCTGAAAATACGGGTAAAAAGAGGCTTGGAGAACAACTTATTGAAAAAGGCCTGATAACAGAAGAACAATTGACTCAAGCTCTTGCTGAAAGCAAACAGACAAGAGTTCCTATCGGTTCATCACTTGTTAAACTAGGTTTTATTTCTATTGAAGACTTAAGAGAAACTCTTTCTCTTCAGTTAGGTATTGATCACGTTGAAGCAAAAGATTTAAAGATTGAAGCAGATGTTATAAAATTTTTGCCTGAAAACTTTATTAAAGAAAATAAAATAGTTCCGATTCGTATTGAAGGTCCCAATATTGTGGTAGGAATGGTTAATCCTAATGATAAACAAACTTTAAGTCAGGTTGTTTATCTTACTGGACATCAGCCGGTTCCACTTGTTTTAACTCATATTGAATACGAAAAATGCATTGATAATTATTTTATAACTAAGACTGAAGTTAAAAGAGAAGCTGAAAAATTAATGAAAGAGCTCTCTTATTCAAATGAATTTGATGTTGTTGCAGAAGAAGACCTGTGGTCACAAGTTGAAAAGGAACTTCAGGAAGACGATTCCAATTTTATCGCCAAATTGGCCAGTTCAGTAATTACTGATGCCATTGAAAGAAAAGCAAGTGATATTCATATTGAGCCTTTTGGCGATCAATTTATTGTACGTTACAGGATTGACGGAATTTTAAGAAAAGTACTTGAACTTCCTCCAAAAATTGAAACTTTAATTTTATCCAGATTAAAAGTTATTTCAAAAATGAATATTGCTGAACACAGAAGGCCACAGGACGGTCATTTTACCATTAAATACAATAACAGATTTTTTGATCTCAGGGTAAATACATTACCTGTAGCCAATAAGGAAAAAATGGTAATACGTGTTTTGCAGCCTACCATAAGAGTTGATAAAGATACTAAAAATATCAAGCTTATAGGAGCATCGCCGGAAGATATTCAGAAGATTGAACTTATGGCTACATCTCCTTATGGGATTATTCTTACAAGCGGTCCTACAGGAAGCGGTAAAACATCTACACTTTATACAATATTGAACAAATTAAATGACGAAACAGTTAATATTACAACTATTGAAGATCCTGTTGAAATTAAACTTGAGGGCATCAATCAGGTACAGGTTAATCCCAGAGCAGAAATAACATTCGCATCATGTATGAGAGCTATCTTAAGGCAGGACCCTGATATTATAATGGTTGGAGAAATTAGAGACCTTGAAACATTAGAAGCTGCCGTTGATGCTTCTCTTACCGGTCACCTTGTATTAAGTACCGTTCATGCTAATACAGCCACTGCTACTATTACAAGGCTTATTGAAATGGGTGCAGAATCTCATCTTATTGCCGCTTCTTTACTGGGTGTTATTGCCCAAAGACTCATAAGAAAGCTTTGTCCAGATTGTAAAGAACGTTATGAACCTTCAAGAGACGATCTTAAACTTATCATTGCGCAGCCTGAAGATTATGAAGTATTTTTAGGAAACAGGATATACAAAGCTGTCGGATGTCCAAAATGCGGAAATAGTGGTTATATAGGACGTGTTGGGCTTTATGAAATTATGCCAATAAATCGCGAACTAAAAAAAATGATTATACAATCCTGTGCTGCGCATGAAATAGAAGAAGCAGCACTTGGCTGCGGAATGAAAACTTTAAATCAGGCCGGTTTGAATGCTATTCTAGCTGGAGAAACAACTATAAAAGAATATCTCAGGGTATTAGGTGCTTTGAATGAATAATTATAATTATCGGAGAATATATGCCAACCTATAATTACAGAGCCTTAAAATCAGGGAAAGAACTTGTAAGCGGAAAAATTGAAGCTAATTCAATTCAAGAGGCACGTGATGACTTAAAAAGGAAAAACCTGATACCTACCAAGATAGAAGAACAGGGTGGTGCATCTGCTGCAAATAAAGAAACTAAACGAAATAAAAAATTTTCAGTTGGTAAATTAAACATCAGAGAAAAGATTGATTTTACTAATACTCTTTTTATTCTTCAAAGAACAGGTATTTCAATTGTAGAAACCCTGTTATTCATGGAAATGAATACAACAAGTAAAAAAATAAAAGCTCTTTCATCAGAATTGAGAAAACACGTTTTGGCCGGATCCAGTCTCAGTGACGCAGTAGCAAAGTATAATAATATTTTTGATCCTATATTTTTAGGTCTGATCAAAGCCGGAGAAGAAAGCGGGGAACTTGAAGTTACCCTTGAAAGAATGATTTACCTGCTTGATAAACAGGATAAGTTAAAAAGCAAGATCATTGGCATATTAACTTATCCATGTATCGTAATATTTATTGCTATTGGCGTTACTCTTGCCATGCTTATGTTTGTATTTCCGGCATTTAAAGATATGTATGACAATATGGGTTGTGACTTACCATGGATAACCAAAACGCTTATGGATTTTGGGACTTTTTTAAAAACGTACTGGTTCTTTCCACCACTGATAATGATAGGAATACTATTTTTATTTTTTAATGTCACAAAATGGGAATTTACAAAGAAAATTCTTGATACAATATCACTAAAAATCCCCTTAATAAAAACTTTCATTCAATATACATCATTATCAAATTTTATTAACGTTTTAAAAGTTGCCTTTGATGCCGGTATACCTATTATAGATTCTCTATTGCTTGCAAACCTGACTATAAATAATTATCATGTTAAAGAATCATTTGTAAATGCTACATCAATGATAGGCCGCGGACAATCTCTGACGTCAGCCCTTAAAGCAACTAATGTTATGCCCGGTATTGTCCTGTGTATGATATCTACTGGAGAGCAAGCAGGTTCATTAGGAGAAATGCTTGAGCAAGCAGGCTTCTATATTGATATTCAACTTGAACGTATTGTAGATACAATAAGCAAGTTTTTTGAACCAGCTTTGATGGTATTAATTGGCGGCGTTGTAATGATACTTGCCTTAGCTTTGTATTTGCCACTGTTCAAGACTTACTCAAATATGTTGTAATTTTCTTAATAAGGAAAGAAAGATGGACGAAATGTTTAGAGGAAATAAAGAATTTATTGAGCCGACAATACCAGGAGTCTGGTCTGAAAAAGTTTTGGTTATTACTGAAGATTTTGAGATTAAAGGTTATGTATTTATGCCCAGAACCGGCAAAAAAAGCAGAATATTATCTGATATTTTGAATGGTAACAGACGGTTTGTAGCAATTAAAGATGTAGAAATAAGTTATAGGAAAGAACCTGACAGAGAACATGATCATCAGGACTTTATCCAGATTAACCTTGATTCAATTATTCTTTTGCGCCCAATGATTGAATAATATCAATTATTTCAACTTTTCATGAAAAGCATGTTCCAGATCTGCCGGTGAATTAAAAGTTCCATCAGGAATATTTTCCAATATTTCCTTTACTTTTACCGGGGTGCCTTTTTTATATTCTATTTCTTTATCTCCGAAACATCCTATAATATCCTGTTTTGACAGTGGGAAATCAGCATTTTTAAAAGCTGAAGCAACTGCTGCTGCCCCATATGCTCTTCCCGGTTTTGGTCCGCGTTCCCCCATTATAAGTCCTCCTTTAAATTTTATATTAACTGTAATTATGAAAGTTTGTCGGTTTTTTAAATATTATTGATTTTTTTTATTAAAAAAACATTAAACAATTTATCAATTTTTTTATCATAATCATAGACTTACAGGTAAGCATATTGATAAAAACTATATTATAAGGACATGCGTTTACTGTAGATTTATGAAATTATTAACAACTGATCAATTGCAAATAACAAATTTAAAAAAAACTGTTATCATGTATAATAGTAAGTAAAAATAGGTAAGTATTTGTAATGAGGGATACATGATTAAAATAGAGAATGATGATAGTTTCCCTTATTGGTTTATGTTATTGCAGGGAGCAAATTAATGTCATCGGACTCATACGGTAGTATAGACAACGATAACGGGCAAATTTATCATACAACTGATAATATAGATATACAGCAAAATGATATAGTTATTTCCGAACATGCTGTCTGGAGAGCTCTATTTGCCAATATAGGAATAGCAGCCATAAAGTTAATATGCTGGTTTTTCAGCAGAAGTTCTGCAATGTTGTCAGAGGCTATTCACTCCGGGGCAGACAGTTTTAACAGTTTGTGCCTTATCGTTGGATTAAAAAGGGGAAGCAAACCGGCTGACAAGTTTCATCCATTTGGATATGGTTTGGAAGCAAATATCTGGGCACTTTTTGCTTGTATATTAATGCTTATAGGTACTGGCGTTTCTATTTATAATGGTTACATGAGACTTATTTCCGGATCTCAATATGTGCATGAACTGTTAAATAATTATCATTTTATTGCTATTGCACTTATGGTCAGTATTTTATTTGAAGCAATGGCTGTTGTAAGTGCAAGTTATGCTGTTGTGGACGAAGCTGAAGTCAAGGTAAAAAATAGTATAGAAGCTTTCATAAAATCTTTTAAATATATAAACCAGATTAAAAGTCCGACAACAAAATTTGTCTGGTACGAAGATACAGCAGCTTTAACCGGTGTATTTATTGCATTGAGTGCTATTACCATTTCCAAATTTTTCGTACCTGAAAAAATAGCTTTTATTCCTGATGCTATTGCTTCTATTATTATAGGTTTAATGCTGTTTGCACTGGCTATTTATCTGTTAAAAAACAATATGTCCTTTTTAACGGGTGTAGCTGCAAAGCCTCAGGTCGAAGAGATGATTAAAAATATTGCAGGCAAAATTAACGGAATCTCTCAGGTTCATGAACTTAAAACAATGGATATGGGTACATCTGGCCTGATTGTCAACATGGAAATAGAAGTTGACCCTGAAACACAGGTTAAAGATGCTGATGACATCGCCGATAGACTGGAAGAAAAAATCAGGGAAAAAGTTAAAAATATTGCCCATATAACTATTGAAGTGCAGGCTGATGAAACTGAAGAAAACTGGAACGAGAAATTTGTCAAGGTAATTGAAGAAGGCAAAAATAGAGGAGTCTTAAAGCCAAGAGAAGCAAGAATGCTCAATAAATTCTTTGATTTTACCAATACAGTTGTATGGGAAGTTATGATACCAAGAACAGAAGTTGAATTTATTGATTCAGAATCTTCTATTGACGAACTTATTGATCTTATTATTGATTCGGGACACACAAGAATACCGGTTTACAAAGATGATATTGACGATATTATAGGCGTTATCAATGCAAAAGATGTTTTGAAAATTTTAAAAACCTGTGAAAATAGAGACCGCATTAAAATTGCTGATCTGGCAAGAGAAATAACAATTGTTCCAGAAAATAAATCTATCAGTGATATGCTTAATGATTTCAGTTCATCGAAGTGTCAAATTGCAGCAGTAGTTGATGAGCATGGTGGAGTTGCAGGCATAATTACAGTAGAAGATATTCTCGAAGAAATTGTCGGCGAAATCTGGGATGAATACGATGTTAAAATTCCTGAAATAATAAGAATAGATGAAAACACACTTAATGTACTTTCCAGAATGGATATAACCGACTTAAATGAACGATTTAACCTGGATCTGCAAACAGAAGATTTTCAGACAATCGGCGGACTGGTATTTGGCCTTTTAGGCAGGGAACCGGAAGTCGGGGATGAAGTTGAATCCGGCGACATCAAAATGAAAGTCGAAAGTATGGACGGTCATAAGATAATCAGGGTTATAATGTATAAGTCTGACGGTTTTATTGATAAACAGGCTAATGATGAAGAAAGCTGATACATAAAGAAAGAATAAATATGGCATATAAATCAGGATTTGTTGCTATTGTTGGCAGACCTAATGTAGGGAAATCCACTCTTTTAAATAATATATTAAGGCAAAAGATAGTAATTACAAGTGATAAACCTCAAACAACCAGAAGAAGACTTCGGGGTATTTATACTTCTGAAAAAGGACAGATTGTATTTGTTGATACACCGGGAATACATAGGCCTTTGCATAAAATGGGCGAATTTCTGCTCGAAGAAGCCAAACTTGCCATACCTGATGCTGATTTGATTTTATTTCTGGTTGACGGTAGTGATGCAGCCGGACCTGGAGATAAGTGGATAGTTGATAATCTTTTAGCCATAGATATTCCAATAATTCTTGTAGTCAACAAAGTTGATCGGATTAAATCCATAGAAAAAAGAGAAGAAATTATTCACAGTTATAAACAACTTTTGGGAGAAAGAAAAGTTCCTACCGTCAAAATTTCTGCAAAAACAGGAAGAAATATAGATACTCTTGTTAATAATATATACAGAAAACTGCCCGCTGGTCCTGCTTACTTTCCTGAAGAAGATGTTACTGACCAGAATACAAGAGCCATAACAGAAGAATTAATCAGGGAAAAGATTTTACACAATACAAGCGAAGAAATTCCTCACAGTGTTGCAGTTATGATAGATCAGTTTCAGGAAACCGACTCACTGGTTAAAATATCTGCTACTATTTTTGTAGAACAGGATTCTCAAAAAGGAATTTTAATAGGTAAAGGTGGTTCCATGCTAAAAACAATAGGAAGTGAAGCCCGCAAAGATATAGAAGAGCTCACTCAAAAGAAAGTTTTCCTGGAACTTTTCGTTAAAGTAAAAAAGGACTGGCGTAAAAAAGATTCTGATATTAAAGGTTTTGGCTACGTTTCAGAGTAAAATTACGATAAATACTTTTTAATATCGTCAACAGATGGAACTTTTCCTGTTACTTTAACTTCTCCGTCGATAACCAGAGCAGGTGTTGTCATAACTCCGTATTCCATAATTTTTTGAATATCAGTAACTTTTTCAAGTTTATACTCGATGCAAAGAGAATCAGCAGCTTTCTTTGCTGTTTCTGCAAGATCATTACATTTTTTACATCCTGTACCCAATATTTCAATTTTTTTCATAAAAAATTCTCCCTTATTTTAAACAAGCTATTACAGGAATATTCAGCTTAAAATTTCACATACAAGAAAATTTGCTTAAAACAAGATAAAAAAGCTTTTTCGCATTTTACTTGCTTTCTACATATTATAACAAACTAACTCAATAATTATACTTAAAAAATCCTAATTGTCTTGAATTCCCGTTGTCGCAGTGGAATGTCCCCCCATGGCTTATCGCCGATGTTTTGGCTTTAAGTTCTAGCTCCGCTTTCTTGATCAAAGCAGCTGAGGTTTTTTACACTAATATTTTATGCATAATTGTTTCGATCTCAGTATATTAGTCTTATAGATAAGTTTATTTCATGTTTCATTAATTTAAAATTTAATAATTATAATCTGGTTCAGTAAGGATTGATAGACTATGCTATTAGATAAGTTGATTTGGTATGATGAATATTTATCCGGAATACAAGTAATAGATGAACAGCATAAAGATATATTTACTTCATTTAACAAATTTTATGAAACACTTAATGCAGGAGAAGTAGATAAAGATATAATTGATAAATTTCTGGAAACTCTGAATTTTTATACTACTATTCATTTTGATACAGAAGAAAAGTTTATGAAAGAATATAATTATTCCGGATACGAAGATCATAAAAAAAGACATGCCTTTTTTAAGAGCATATATGAAGAATTAAGAGATAATAGATTCTTCCGTTATACAGCAGGTCATCTGTTTGCATATAGCTTAGCTACATTATCTGGTGAATGGTGGGAGACCCATATAGTAACCCATGACAGAGAATTAGTCTATTTTTTAAAACAACTTGTAGAATTTACCTCATAGAAAATTAACTTTTAATTTTATTTTTCCTGACATAAATCGCTGTTATTCTGGTAAGAACAGTCAATTCCTGCAAACCAGCCTCAAATAGCTATAACTACTAAAAAACAGGTCTCTGAAACTTACATCAAATATCCTGTTAAACTATACTATATTTCTGATTTTTAAACAAAAAAATAGTTTTGGCAAAAAACCAAAACTGGGTATTGAAAAAGATTACCCTGGATGCGATTCGAACGCATGACCCTTCGCTTAGAAGGCGAATGCTCTATCCAGCTGAGCTACCAGGGCTCTTTAATATATTTTTAACACAGACTGGTTTTAAAATAAAGAGAAAATTTAAAAAATATAATTTTTTAAAGCTTTTATTAAACTTTATATCAGGTAAAACAGGAATTTTAAGTAGAATAAGTATTTTTGATTTAAAGAGGCACCAGTAACAGGCATCATCTACAGTAAAATTTCTTTAACTATTTGTTAAATGTTTATCCAATTAATTATTTATTTGTTATCATATAATTATGCCATTTACATTTGAAAAACTGAATATACCGGAAATAATTTTGATAACTCCTAAAGTTTTTGAGGATGAGAGAGGTTTTTTTCTTGAATCGTACAAACAATCAGAGTTTGTGGATAACGGAATAACAGAAAATTTTGTTCAGGATAATCATTCAAAATCAACAAAAGGTGTTTTAAGAGGACTTCATTATCAGAAAAACCCGAAAGCACAGGGAAAACTTTTAAGATGTGTTAACGGGGAAATTTTTGATGTGGCTGTTGATATTAGAAAAAATTCACCCACATTCAGCAAATGGGTAGGTGAGGTTTTATCAGCTGAAAACAAAAAGATGCTGTATATTCCTGCCGGTTTTGCACATGGTTTTCTGGTACTGAGTGAAACTGCAGAACTCCTGTATAAGGCTACAAATGAATATTCATTTGAAAATGATCGGGGCGTTAGGTGGAATGATCCTGAAATAAATATTAATTGGCAGATTACTAATCCAATTATTTCAGAAAAAGATAGCAAACAACCTTTTTTAAAGGATGCAGATATTAATTTTAAATATTAAACTTTTTCTTTATTGATATATAATTTTAATAATATGACTTATTATATAAAAGTGAGGAATTATGAAACTTCTTGTAACAGGTGGAGCAGGGTTTATTGGTAGCTGCTTTATTAGGTATATGCTTAATAAATATCCCGAATATAAAATTATAAATCTTGATTTGTTAACTTATGCGGGTAATATAGATAATTTAAAAGATGTTGAAGTTAATCCGAATTATACTTTTGTACAGGGAAATATTTGTGATAAAAAGCTTGTAGCTGATTTAATGAGTCAGGTTGACTTCTGTTTGAACTTTGCGGCTGAAACCCATGTTGATAGAAGCATTACTGGCCCTGAAATTTTTGTTTATACAAATGTGCTTGGCACCCAGAATCTTCTTGAATTTGCAAAAGAATTTAAAATTCAACGTTATTTGCAGGTATCTACTGATGAAGTATACGGAACTCTTGGTAAAACAGGATATTTTACTGAAAATACTCCGCTTGCTCCAAACAGTCCGTATTCTGCAAGTAAAGCAGGAGCTGACCTTCTTGTAAGATCGTACTTTGAAACATTTAAACTTCCTGCCTTAATAACCAGATGTTCTAATAACTATGGCCCGTATCAATTCCCTGAAAAGCTTATACCGCTTTTTATAAAAAATCTTCTGGCTAATAAGTCTGTTCCCGTGTATGGTGACGGACTTAACGTCAGGGACTGGCTTTATGTTTATGACCATTGCAGTGCAATAGATACCGTTTTGCATAAGGGTAAAGAGGGAGAAGTCTACAATATAGGCGGAAACAACGAGAAAGCCAATATAGAAATAACAAAACTTGTACTGAATTACATGAATAAGCCGGAATCTCTTATAAATTATGTTGAAGACAGGCTTGGACATGACAGAAGATATGCCATAGACAGTTCAAAAATTCAAAAAGAATTGGGCTGGAAACCGGAAACAAAATTTAAAGATGGGATAAGGTTAACTATAGAATGGTATCTTAACAATCAGGACTGGATCAGAACTTTAGAGAATAAAAAAGAGGTTAATGTATAATGAAAATTCTTGTTACCGGCGCAAATGGCATGTTAGGTCAGGATCTTGTTCCTATTTTAAAAAATGCCGGACATGAAGTTCTGGAAACAGATATTCATAACCTTGATATAACTTTAAAAGATAATGTTTCCAGCTATTTAGAAGAAAATATGCCTGAGTTGATTGTTCATGCTGCTGCTTACACTGCTGTTGATAATGCAGAAACTGATCAGGCCAAAACTTTTTTGATAAATGAAACCGGAACTGAAAATTTAGCTATAATATCAGGCGGTTTAAAAATTCCAATTCTTTACATAAGTACAGATTATGTATTTGATGGAACGAAAAATTCTCCGTATTTACCCTCTGATAAAACAAATCCGCTTAATATATACGGCCTTTCCAAGTTAAACGGGGAAAAAGCTGTCAAAATGTATAATGATAATCATTATATAACGAGAACAAGCTGGCTTTACGGGCATAAAGGCAAAAATTTTGTTGAAACAATGATTAAGTTAGCCAGAACAAAACCGGAATTGAGAGTTATTAGTGATCAGACAGGTTGTCCCACCTGGACAGTAGCTTTATCAGAAGCAATTCTTAAAATTATTAGGACTAACAAATACGGTACCTATCATGTTTGCGGGTCTGGCAGTACAAGCTGGCATGGGTTTGCTCTAAAAATAATGGAATTAATGAAGATAGATATTCCTGTCGTTCCTGTTTCAACACAGGAATTTCCGACTCCGGCAAAGAGGCCTCAATATTCAGTAATGGATAACAATAAAATTTGTCCTGATTGGCAGGAATCTTTGAAAAAATATATAGAGTTAAGAGCGGAGGGATAGGATATGAAAGGAATTATACTGGCAGGAGGCAGTGGGACAAGACTTTACCCTGTAACAAGATGTGTATCAAAACAGCTTTTACCAGTATATGACAAGCCTTTGATTTATTATCCGCTTTCTGTTCTAATGCTTGCCGGAATAAAAGACATCTTAATTATCTCAACTCCGGCTGATACTCCAAGATTTGAACAGCTTCTCGGAGACGGCAATTTTCTTGGGCTTTCAATTTCTTACAAAGTTCAGCCTTCTCCTGACGGACTTGCGCAGGCTTTTATTCTTGGAGAAGAGTTTATCGGGGACGATAATGTAGCACTGGTACTTGGAGATAACATATTTTACGGACAGGGATTTACCGGTTTGCTTGACAGAGCAGTAAAAAGGCAAAAGGGTGCAACGGTTTTTGCGTACAGGGTTAAAGATCCAAACCGTTTTGGAGTTGTTGAATTTAATAATAATAATAAAGTTATATCAATTGAAGAAAAGCCACAAAGTCCAAAATCCAATTATGCAGTAACAGGACTTTATTTCTACGATAACATGGTAGTTGAAATTGCGAAGAACCTTAAGCCTTCTGCCAGAGGAGAACTAGAAATAACTGATTTAAATAATGTTTATCTCAGAAATAATGAATTAAATGTTGAAGTATTCGGCAGGGGTTTTGCATGGCTGGATACAGGAACGCATGAATCTTTGCTTCAGGCATCACAGTACATACATACAGTTGAAACCAATCAGGGAATTAAAGTCGCCTGCCTTGAAGAAATTGCATACAATATGGGATTTATAACAAAAAATCAGCTTTTAAACCTGTCAGATCAGTATAATAACGAATTTAATGCTTATTTAAAAGCTATAATTAGCAGTTAAACTTCTACAGCGGTTTCTTCTTTTTGCTTAAACTGGGCATAGTAAAGATTTTTGTATACTCCGTCAGACTTTGCCATAAGTTCTTCATGGCTACCAATTTCTACAATTTGCCCATCATCAACAACAGCAATTCGTGTAGCGTTTTGTACTGTTGAAAGTCTGTGTGCTATTACGAATACTGTCCTATTATACATAAGACTGTCAATAGCTTTCTGAACAATGGCTTCTGACTTATTATCAAGCGCGCTTGTTGCTTCATCAAGAATTACTATAGGAGTATTTTTAATTAATGCCCTTGCAATAGCAATCCTTTGTTTTTGGCCTCCGGAAAGAAGAACGCCTCTCTCTCCTATTTGAGTATCGAGACCGTTTTTAAGTCCGGCTATAAATTCATCAAGGAATGCATCCTTAATTGCTTTTTGAAGTTCTTCTTCAGTTGCATCTGCATTACCAAGAAGTATATTATCTTTTATTGTGCCTGTAAACAGGAAATTATCCTGAAAAACGACTGCTATATTATCTCTTAAAGAGGACAATTTTATATCTTTAATATTAATGCCGTCAACTTTTATACTACCTTCCAGTACATCATAAAATCTTGGAATAAGGTTTACTACAGTTGATTTGCCTCCGCCGGAATTGCCGACAAGAGCAAGAGTTTCACCTATTTTAACTTCAAGATTAATATCTTTTAAAACAGGCCTGCCTTTTTCATATTCAAACCAGACGTTTTCAAATTTGATACCGTTTTTAACCTTATCAATAGTAACAGCACTTTCTTTATTCTCGATTTTAGATTTATAATCCAGTAGTTCAAGTATTCTTCCAATGGCAAAGAATGAATTTTGAGCTTGAAGGATAGTTCCTCCCAGTCCTCTCATTGGATTATAAAGCGCAATTAACGCAAGGACGAAAGAAGCAAAACTACCAGGAGAAAGTTGTTTTGTAGTTATAAGATAACTTCCGTAACCAACAACTATTGCAATACCCAATGACGCAATAACATGCATAATAGGTCCGAGCCATCCGCTGATTTGGGCGCTTTTCATGCTTAACCTGAAAGCGTTGTTAAGACTGCCGGTAAATTTTTCTTCCTGATGTTCCTGTAAATTATATGCTGTAACAATTCTATTGCCTGTGCATGATTCGTTAAAGTTTGTATATACATCACTGCTGACTCTTACTCCTTCTTCAGAGATATATTTAAGCTTTGTACGAAGCCTTGTCAAAGGTAAAAATGAAGAAACAAGAATAATTACAGCAATTATTGCAAGCTGCCATGAGTTGTATATAAGTACTCCAATAAGAGCTATAGAAGAAAATAACCTTTGAAGAAAAGCTTTAATATTGCCGATAAGTCCATTAGAGGCTGAGTCAACATCGGCTGAAAATCTTGAAACAATGTAACCGGTAGCATTTTTATCATAAAAAGCGGTTTCAAATCTTAATAATTTTGCAAAAAGTTCTTTTTTAATGTCGTTTGTTATTTTCATTCCAACCCAGTTATTTGTATATGTTGAAATATAATTAAGAATACCCTGAACTATGGCAAACACTACAATTGCAATTGGAAAAAATCTGGCCATGGTAAGGCTTTTTGCGACAAGTACCCCGTCTGTAAAAGGTTTTATCGACCATGCCATCACACCTTCCAATGCGCCTATAGGAACAGAAATCAAAGTGGCTACAAGAACTCTGAACATATAGGGTTTTATATAAGGAAAAAGCCTTTTATAGTAGTAAATAAAATCGTCTTTAAATAATTTTTTGTAAATCTGCATCTAAAAATTCCTGTTTAATAATAATTTAGTTTAATCATATTACAGATAAAATTCCTGTGGCAAGTATAACATATCAGAAATGAATTTATGATTTTAAATAACAGGGATCATGCAATAAATTAAAAACTTAACAAAACATAGCCTCTCCCCGTATAATAATAGTTGAAAAATGTATTATTAGTTGGTGAGAGGCTATGAATAATTTTAGCAGAATAGCAAAATCTTTGACAATAGGTCTTTTAGCATATGATGGCAAATTTAGTTACAGCAAAGGAAGTGAGCCCTTTACAAATGTGTCATCATACCAGTTAAAACGTTTTCTTGATAAAGAATGGGATGAGGGACAGAAGCTAGAAGAATATATTAATAGTCTTGATATAGATTGGTCAACAGGCTGGTTAATGGTAGATGATACTATTATCGAAAAGCCTTATGCTGAAAAGATAGAATGTGTATATTGGCAGTATTCAAGTAAGAATAAAGGATTTATTGAGGGAATATCTCTTACAGTTTTGGCGTGGACTGATGGGGAAAGAACTATTCCTATTAAATTTATGGTATATGAAAAGGATTCAGAAGGTAAAGCAATTCAAACAAAAAATGCTTTTTTTGAAGAAGCAGTAGAATATGCAAAGAATCTTGGAATTATCCCTAAATACGTTTGTTTTGATAGTAAATTCAGTAGTAAAAGCCTATTAAATAAGTTACATTCCTATGGCTGGATATATTATACTCAACTTGCGTCTAACAGAAGTTTTAATGGTCAGCAATTAAAAATGCGTCGTTTCCAACCATACGCAGAAGAGGGAAATCTTAAAGGTGTTGGGCATAGAGTCAGTATTACCAAATATTGTAAAAGATATTATGCCACTAATTCAACAGGAAAACACATTACAAGTAAATACATTGTGAATCATTATCGTGTTAGATGGAGTATAGAGGTGCTATTCAGGGTATTAAAGCAATTATGCCATTTACAAGACTGTCAAGGAGGCAAGACACGAACTCAAAAGCATTATGAATATATATGCCTTAAAGCATTCCTAATGCTTCAAGACCAAAATGAAAAATCACATTATCAAGCTAAAAAAGCTTTTCAGCAAAAATATTTAAGGATTAAAATCAATGGTAATAAGGCTTTACGTCAGGTCGCTGCATAATCCCTGTAACTTACATCTCCTCATACCATATTCCGAGTTTACCTTAAAATCCCCTATTAATTTTGAGAGTGGTATAGTCATCTGTTTCCATTATTCTTTTTTTCTGTATACCTGCAAATGGAGTTGCAAATGCAGGAGCTATAAGTCTTTTTACCACAATATTGGTTAAAACTAGAGGTATAAAGAACTTAAGACCTGATTTTGTTTTCTCATGTATTGTTTTTTTAAGATTTAATTTTTTCAGCATATTTTCAATTATTTTGTCTTGATATTTTATTGCGCCTAATCCAACAACTAACTGTAAGGATGTACTGACGATGCCAACACCAAGATGGAACAATGAGACAAACAATCGTTTATCATAAGGTAAATCTTGATTTGTAAAAGTCAAACCAACATAGAATAAAGACCTTATACATTCTTTTCCGGTATTTCCGAGTATAAGAAGTTTTTGAAAAGTTTCACTTTGGATTCCTTCACCACTTTCAATCATTGGTTTAATAAAATTGTCATATCGTTTAGAATTTAACATCATTTTAAATGGTTTACTTATTATTTCATAGAATTTACTGCTGGTTTTGTTTAATTGCACCATTTCCAAACTGTTTTTATTTGCATTATGAAGATTTTTTGACGCTTTAATCAGATCATTTTGAATTTTGTTATAATTATTAGCTGTAAATCTAATATCAATGTTTGTATTTAAATTACTTATCACGCTTTTTCACTCTCCTTTCTGCTTTGAGAGTGAAAATGTTTCATAAACTTTCCATAAAAAATATTTTGTAGCATACAACTTATAGGAAGTGTTGCGAGATTAAGAAGGATTATAAAGATTTCCTGTGCTGCTTTTAGCTTGGTTTTGTTTTTTAATGGCAGGTCTTCAAAGTTTTTAAGTTTTGATTTAAATTCTTCTCCTAAGAATCCTTGCCTTGATAATTTAGGAATTAAACCATGAAAAAATTTATCAATCGAAAATTGCAGCCCAAACGTGGTTAAAAACGATATAGGCTGCCTCCATACGGCGAAGATTTTATCTTCTTTTGTTGATTTTTTTTTGCCAAATGGACTAAATAAAATAACAAGAGGTTCTATAAGAATAGTTCCCAAACCATATATAAGATTATTTGTTAGTTCTTTGCGTTCAGCAAGTTTATCGAAGAGAATTCCTATTTTGCAAATTAATGGAAGCTTTTGAACGTGTTCAGTTTCTTTATTTTTAAGATTTTCAACTTTATTTGCTAATGTTTGAGTTCTTTTTTCAAGTTTTTCAGCCTGTTTTGCTATTTTTTCTGCTTTTCCTGCCTTAATATTTGCTATTAGTGGCATCGATACTATGCATAATCCCAACACTACAATTATACAATCGGCTATATCCTTTAAATTCTTATTTGATTTGTTTTCTTGATTATTTTTATCAATACTTTGATTGTTATAAACCTGTTGTTTGATTGAATTGGAGAAAGAAGTTTTATTTTGATTATTATAAAATCCTTTCCATAAATCCTTATTAATTGGAATATTTATTATGTCCATAACTCCTTCTTTTTTTCCAATTTATTGTATATTTTTATATAATTTTGATACATTATGATGAAAACTTATCAAAATTAAAAGTTGATGAAAAATTTTACATAATTTATTAGATTCATAATAAATTTATAATACACCTTATTTAAAGGTATTTTGAGGTTATAATATCTTTTACAATTCTTAACAATTTGAATTACAGAAAACCATAAAATAATGATTACCTGTTAATTATTTTTTTTAATAATTCAATTTATGTTAATTTCTTAATAAAATGCCATATTCATTGAGATAATGTAAAATTATATAAACACTTAAAATTTATCTGTTTAAAGGAAAGTATATATGGGTAAAAAAGCACTTATAACAGGAATTACCGGACAGGATGGGTCGTATTTAGCTGAGTTATTGCTGGAAAAAGGGTATGAAGTTCATGGAATAATAAGAAGATCCAGTTCTTTTAATACAGGCAGGATCGATCATATTTTTCAGGATCCGCATATTCATGGAGTTAAATTATTCCTTCATTACGGAGATTTGTCAGATTCTTCAAGTGTGTCAAGATTACTTGAAAAAATTGCTCCTGATGAAATATATAACCTTGGGGCACAAAGCCATGTAAGGGTCAGTTTTGATATTCCCGAGTATACAGGAGATATTACAGGACTCGGTACACTCAGGCTGCTTGATGCTATTAAGGAAACTCAGATAAAAACAAGATTTTATCAGGCTTCTTCAAGTGAAATGTTTGGAAAAGTACTTGAAGTTCCGCAAACAGAAAAAACTCCTTTTTATCCAAGAAGCCCTTATGCCTGCGCAAAAGTTTATGCGTACTGGTTAACCGTTAATTACAGGGAATCTTACAATCTATTTACCTGTAACGGGATTTTATTTAATCATGAATCTCCGAGGAGAGGTGAAACCTTTGTAACAAGAAAAATTACTCAGGCTCTGGCAAAAATTGTTGCAGGCAAACAGGATAAACTTTATCTTGGAAACCTTGACGCCAAAAGAGATTGGGGATATGCAAAAGATTATGTTGAAGCTATGTGGATGATGCTTCAGCATAATAAACCTGACGACTATGTAATTGCAACCGGAGAAACATTCTCAGTCAGGGAATTTCTTGAAGAAGCATTTTCCTATGTAAATCTTGACTGGGAAAAGTATGTTGAAACAGATCCAAGGTATTTCAGGCCGGCGGAAGTTGATCTTCTTATCGGAAATCCTGAAAAGGCAAAAACACAGCTTGACTGGGAACCTAAAGTTAAATTCAGGGAACTGGTTAAAATAATGGTAGAGGCTGATTTAAAAGCTGAAGGAATAGAGATTCCTGCATTATCAGGGTAATTTTATATGCGAGTACTTATTACAGGATCAACAGGCATGGTTGGAAAAAACCTGCTTGATCATCCAGATATAAACAAATTTGAAATTTTAGCACCTTCCAGTAAACAGGTTAATTTGCTGGATAATGATATGGTTTATGATTATATTACTTCTAATAAACCTGAAATAATAGTGCATGCCGCCGGAAAGGTCGGAGGGATTCAAGCTAATATAAAAAATTCTACAGATTATCTTGCAGATAATCTTAATATGGGTATAAATCTTGTAATGGCTGCAAAGAAAGCAAATGTTAAAAAGTTCTTAAATCTTGGAAGTTCCTGTATGTACCCAAGAAATGCACAAAATCCACTGACAGAGGATCTTGTCTTAAAAGGCGAACTGGAACCTACAAACGAAGGTTATGCAATAGCAAAATCTACGGTGGCAAAGTTATGTGAGTATATTTCAAGAGAAACTCCAGATTTTCAGTACAAAACATTAATTCCATGCAATTTGTACGGCAAATGGGATAAATTTGACCCATCTCATTCACATATGATTCCAGCAGTGATCAGAAAAATTCATGAAGCAAAAGCTAATAATATAAGCTCTATAGAAATATGGGGTGATGGCAAAGCAAGACGCGAGTTTCTTTACGCCGGCGATCTTGCTGATTGCATAATTAATACGATACAAAACTTTGATTCGATGCCTGTTTACATGAATGTTGGTCTGGGTTTTGATTATACTATAGATGAATATTACAAAATTATCGGCAAGATAGTTGGTTATACAGGCAAATTTGCTCATGATCTGTCAAAACCTGTCGGAATGAAGCAAAAACTTGTAGATGTATCAAAAGTAAAAAAATTTGGTTGGCAATATAAAACAAACATTGAAGAAGGAATAAAGAAAACATATGAGTTTTACCTCGAACAAAATAAATTATAATCTGGCAAGTAGCACCTGGGACAAGTCAGAATTAGATGCCATACAGAAAGTTATTGACTCTGGCATGTACACAATGGGACATCATGTTGAAATTTTTGAAAAAAATTTTGCAGAGTATGTTGGCAGTAAATATTGTGTAATGGTAAATTCCGGATCGTCCGCAAATTTGCTGATGATAGCAGCCCTTTTTTACAGGAAAAATAATTTGCTGAAAAGAGGAGATGAAGTTATTGTGCCTGCCGTATCCTGGCCGACAACTTATTATCCTCTGGATCAGTATGGCTTGAAACTTAAATTTGTTGATGTGGATATAAATACGTTAAATTATGATCTTGAAGCATTATCTCAGGCTGTAACAGATAAAACAAAGATAATAATGGCTGTAAATCTCCTTGGTAACCCTAATGACTTTAATAAAATTAATGAAATTATCGGTAACAAAGACATAATACTGCTGGAAGATAACTGTGAATCACTGGGCGCTGTATATGAAAGCAAACAGGCAGGAACTTTCGGGCTCATGGGTACGTTTAGCACATTCTTTAGTCATCATATGTCCACAATGGAAGGTGGATTAATTGTTACAGAAGATGAAGAACTTTATCATATACTGCTTTGCCTTAGAGCTCATGGCTGGACTCGCAACCTGCCGAAAGAAAATAAGCTTTGTATGAAAAATAATGATCCTTTTGACGAATCATTCAGATTTCTTTTACCGGGTTACAATGTCAGGCCTGTTGAAATGTGTGGGGCAATAGGGATTGAACAGCTTAAAAAACTGCCGGTTTTTCTTGCAGAAAGGCGCAATAATGCTGAATATTTTGAGAATTTGTTTAAAGATAATCCCGATTTTTATATACAACAGGAAACCGGACAGAGCAGCTGGTTTGGTTTTTCGTTCATTATTAAGGAAAATTCTGTATTTAAACGTAGAGATATTGTTGATAAGTTAATAGCTGCCGGCATCGAATGCAGACCTGTTGTAGCAGGTAATTTTACAAAAAACGAAGTAGTTAAGCATTTTAATTATGAAATTTTTGGTACATTAAAAAATGCAGAACTTATAGATAAAAAAGGGTTTTTTGTAGGTAATCACCAGTTTGATATCAGGAATAAAATTGATTATTTATTTAGTACATTGAATGACTTGGCATAAGGGTAATTTATGATAACAGTTAAAATTATTGGCGGATTAGGTAATCAAATGTTCCAGTATGCACTTGGTAAATGTCTGGCTCTTAAGCACAATACAGATTTAAAGCTTGATTTATCAGGATTTGAAAACTATAAAGCATGGAAATTTGAACTTGATAATCTTAATATAAGTTATAAGACTTTTAATTTAAAGGACAAAGAAAGTTTGCAACGAATAAATGAAAAGTTTTTTCATTTTGACAAAGAGCTGCTTAATTTATCTGATAATGTATATCTTGATGGTTATTTTCAATCTGAAAAATATTTTAAAAAAATAAAACAGGTTCTATTAAATGATTTTATGGTTACATCTCCTGTAAATGAAAAAAATAAGAAAATGCTTGATCTGATTAATTCAACAAATTCAGTAAGCTTGCATGTAAGAAGAGGGGATTATATAACAAATCCATCAGCAAACGCCTTTCATGGTACTTGTAGTGTAGAATACTATAATAAAGCGGCAAAATATATTTCTGAAAATATTGATAATCCTCATTTCTTTTTATTTTCAGATGAACCTGAATGGGTAAGAGAAAATATATTAATTGATAAACCTGTCACTATCGTTGATATTAATACTATTGATAATGGATATGATGATCTAAGGCTTATGAGCAACTGTAAATATAATATTATTGCAAACAGTTCTTTTAGCTGGTGGGGATCATGGCTTAATAATAACCCGCAAAAAGTTGTTATAGCACCCAAGAGGTGGTTTATAAGCACTGTCCATGATACTAAAGATTTAATACCTGAAGGATGGATAAAATTATGACACCTAAAGCTTCTGTATTAATGCCTTTTTATAATAAAACTTGCCATTTATTCGTCGAAAATTATTTATGTAAAAATGTAGTACATACTAAAAATACAGGTGTAAAGTTATGAATAATCAAAAAATATCAATGATAATGCCAAACTTAAATGGAGAAAAATATATAATTAAAGCTATTAACAGTTTTTTAATGCAAGACTATCCGTATAAAGAATTAATAATAGTGGATGGTTTATCTAATGATTCATCACATGAAATTATTCAAAAATTTATAGCAAAAAATGATAGTATTATATGGATTAAAGAAAAGGATAAAGGTTTAGCAGATGCTATTAATTTGGGATTGAATTATTGTACTGGAGATATAATAGGCTATCTAGGCAGTGATGATATTTTATATGGTCAAATATTTAATGAAGTGGCCAACAATTCAATGTTAATAGACTTTGATGCAATTTATTTCAATTCTTATACATATTATATAAATGAAAAACGATGTATATTTAGAAAACCTCCTAATGTAGAATTTAATAATGCTAATATTCTTAAATTTGGGACAATAGTTGGTTTACAAAATATTTTATTTAAAAAGCATATTTTTGAGGAATTTAGATTCAATGCTGATAATAAATATTCTATGGATTATGCTCTTTATCTTGACATAGTTAATTCAAAAAAAAGAGATTATTTATTCTTTTACGTAGATAAAACAATGAGCATAAACATCTTTGATAATAACTATAGTTACATTAAAGAAAAAGAACAATTTTTGGAAGCTTTTAATATTGGCATAAAATATTGTAAAAGTTTGTCTGATTTGGAAAATTTGATGGCGATATTTCCGATTGAAGATAAAGAGAGAATTCTAAATCTTAAAAAGAAATTAAATAATGTTGGATAGGTAAATTAAAAGAAAAATACAGACATGATTACAGTTAAAATAATTGGTGGTTTTAAAAATCGAATATTTCATTATGTTTTAGAGAAATATACTTTATTTAAAAATCTAAAAGGTTTTATGCCTGAAGGATGGATAAAATTATGACATCTAAAGTTTCCGTATTAATGCCTGTTTATAATGGTGAAAAATACTTAAAAGAAGCTATCGAAAGTATATTAAACCAGACTTTCTCTGATTTTGAATTTTTAATTATCAATGATGGTTCAACAGATCAAAGTGTAAATATTATTGAATCATATGATGATCCACGTATAAGACTGATTCATAACAAACAAAATCTTGGATTAATTGATACTTTAAATAAAGGAATGGATATTTGTACAGGTAAATATATTGCAAGAATGGATGCAGATGATATTTCTTTACCTGAACGCATTGAAAAGCAGTTTGATTTTATGGAAAAAAATCAGAATGTCAGTGTTTGTGGAACTTTATTTCAAGTTTTTGGAAACCATAATTATGTGCCAAATCATCCTGAAAAACACGAATTATTAAAAGCCTATTTTATTTTTGGTTGTTATATCGGACATCCAACTGTAATGATCAGGAAAAATATTTTAAATCAGTATAATTTAAGATATGACAAATGTTTTAAACACGCTGAAGATTATGAGTTATGGACCAGAATTATCAAATATTCACAATTTGCTAACATTCAAAAAGTTTTATTGCATTATAGAAGTCATGATAATCAAGTTTGCCACAAATTTGCAAGAATACAGATACAAAACGTAAAAAGTATTCAATGTAATTACTTAAAGAATCTGGGATTTGAACCATCAGAAAACGAAATAAACATTCATGCTGCTGTATGTGATCAAAGACATAAAGATATAACTTCATTTAAAGAAAAAGCACATAATTTATATACTAAAATTATTAATGCCAATAATGAAACAGGATTTTTAAATCAAGATGCACTTGATTTAGTAATTAATAATCTCTACCACAAAAATTATGAAGCCAATACTAAATAGGGAGGCACAATAACTAATGAAGAAAGAAACTGTACCTGTTTTTATAACATCCTGGAATAGGCTTGACTGCTTAAAACAGCTTATTAACTGGTTAGAAAGCAAGAATTTAACCAATATTATAATAATTGACAACAATTCTACTTATAAGCCACTTATAAAATATCTTGAGAGTTTACCATACCAGGTTCACCGGTTAGAAGAAAATCTTGGACATCTTGCTCTTTGGAAATCCGGTTTGTTTGAAGATATCATTAAAAATGATTATTTTATATTGACGGATCCTGATATTTTACCTGTTAATGATTGTCCTGATGATTTTCTGGAACAATTTTTTAACATTTTAGAAACCTTTCCTAAAATTACAAAAGTTGGTTTTTCATTAAAAATTGATGACATACCTGATTATTATCCTTTAAAAGAATCTGTTTTAAAACACGAAAGCCAGTCCTGGCTGGAAAAGTTTTCTTATAATGATACTGTTTTATATAAAGTGCCTATTGATACAACATTTGCTCTCTACAAACCTAATATATGTCCTGAAGAAAATAAATGGTGGAATTCAATCAGAACAGAAGCACCTTATATTGCAAGACATTTAACGTGGTATATTGATCCAGATAATCTTAGCGAAGAAGATTTATTTTATAAATCGGTTGCACAAAGTGATATAAGCAATTGGGCTTTAAACCAAAACAGTGAAGAAATAGAACAAAAACTTAAAATCGATGAAAATTATGAAATGTTTAAGAGACCTAAAAATACTTACAGTGTAGATTATACCAAGATAATAGACAATATTTTAAAGGATGAAGCAAGTCCACTTAACAGAATTACAGAAATTGTGCAGGCAAATTCAAAAATTCTTGATGTTGGAGCAGGAAATGGTTTATTGGCGCAAGTTTTATCTAAAAAATTCAATGATATAGTTATTGATGGCATAGAACCTGATGAATATGCGGCAAAACTTGCCAAAAAATATTACAGAAAGTTTTATACAGGATATATACAGGATTTTCTCGATAGTATTGCAGGTGAAAATTATGATTATATAGTTTTTGCAGATGTTCTGGAGCATATGGAAGATCCGTTAAATTTTTTAAAAAACTTACTGGAAGTTATTTCTGAAAGGACAGAAATAATTGTTTCTTTACCAAATGTTGCTTACGGAGCTGTTAGATTAGCACTTTTAAATGGTAATTTTGATTATGTAAATTCTGGAATCCTTGAAAAAACTCATCTTAGATTTTTTACATTAAAAACAGTAAAGGAATTATTTTCAAAAACTGGCTTAAATATAAAAAAACTTTATTTTTTACAGAGAAATTATCTGAAATCAGAAATAATTATGTATAAACTTGATTTTGATATAGATGTATTTAAAAAAATTCAGGAGGATAAACTTTCAAACGTATACCAGTTTTTTCTTGTTCTCTCCAGACATCAGGAAAAAACAGAAGAAAAATTCTTTGGCGAAAAAATGAGTTTTGAAGAATTTAGAGGAAATAGGGCAAAACATTTTGAATGGAACTTAAGTAATGAATGACATAAAGGTTTCAATATGTATTCCTGCATATCAACAGCCGGAATACTTAAAAAGGGCTTTGTTATCAATTTTTGAGCAGACATATAATGACTATGAAGTTATTATTTCTGATGATTCTCCTGATGATTCAGTTTTAGACGTCGTAAAAGAATTTGATGATAAAAGGATAAAATATTTTAAAAATGATGAAATAAAAGGTTCTCCTGAAAACTGGAATGTTTGTATTGATAATGCAACAGGAGAATATATCAAGATTCTCCACCATGATGACTGGTTTACAGAAAAAGACAGTCTATTTAAATTTGTTAAAATGCTTGATGATAATCCGGATACAGACCTCGCCTTTAGTGCCAGTGCAAACTGTCGTCAGGATACAAAGCTAAAAAATATTTTTTGTACGCCGATTATTAAATTACATAAACTTAGACAAAATCCAATGTTTTTATTTACTGGTAACATTATTGGTTCTCCAAGTGCAACTATTTACAGAAGAAAAATCAATAAAAAATTTGATAAAAATTTAAAATGGGTTGTTGATATTGATTTTTATTTAAATATTTTACTTGACAATCCTGAAATAGTTTTTTGTAAAGAACCTCTAATTTCAGTTTTAACAGAGTCAGAAAACAGAGTAACTTCATTCTGCAGATATAATAAAAGTGTTGAATTGCCGGAATATATATATTTATACAGTAAATATATTAAAATGATGAATTTTGCACAAACAAGATTTATTTGCAGACTGTTGTATATTTACAAAATAAAATCTGAAAAAGAACTTAAGGACTTGGGGATAAAAATTCCGAAAAATATTCTTTTCTATATAATGATGTTTTTAAACAGAGCCATTAAAATGAGTTGATAAAAATCGGATTAACAACCTAAAAGGAGCATTCTGATTTTTTCAAGAAAACTTCTGGAAATAACTGGAACTAAAGGAATTTTAATTTCAGGATAATTATCTTTGAAAAATTCCTTAATATCTATATCGTTATAAACAAACAATATTATTAGATCAGGATTAGCATCTTTAATCTGGTCAGGAGAATATGTTTTATAGTTTTTGAAATCTTCCTGATCATATAAATATTTGCTGTCTGCAAACCCGATTATATCAAGTTTTGATATATCATAATTATTCAGTATAACTTCTGCCAGAACACCTGTACCATATCCAAGAATTTTTTTACCGGTGTATTTTTTGGCAAGATCATCAATCCTTTTCTGGAAATTCTTTTTCTCTAGTATCTGCTTTAATTCATCACAGTTTTTGTACATTTCAAATCCTTCTCTATAAACTATGAGGGACGCGGAAAAGCTCTGATTTTTTGGAAAAATTGAATTTTTCCACATCTTCCATCTTATCTATATTATAAAATAATTTACCTGTTTAAAACAGTATGTGTAAAAAATCGACTTTTTTTGTTTAAATATCTATAATAAATGTAATAAGGACAGCGGAAAAAATTCTTCGGCGACGCGAAGGCGGCGGCTAAGAATTTTTGTAGACTGCTTCTTGTCTATCAAGATTTCACAAGTAATAAAAATGCGTAAGTATTTTTTATTACGTCCTTAATAGGTTTAATACAGGTATAAAATATGCTTTTGACTTATGTGAGGAATAACAGTTGAAAAGTTTTCCAAAAACAACAGTTTTGATGCCGGTTTATAATAGTGAAAAATTTTTGAGAGAGGCAGTAGAAAGTATTTTAAACCAAACTTTTTCAGATTTTGAATTTTTGGTTATTAATGATGGTTCTACCGATAAAAGTGTTGAAATTATTGAGTCTTATAATGATTCTCGTATAAGGTTAGTTCATAATGAACAGAATTTAGGATTAATTGCCACATTAAATAAAGGTCTTAACCTTGCCAATGGAGAGTATATAGCAAGAATGGACGGGGATGATATTAGCCTTGTTCACAGATTGGAAAAGCAGGTTGAATTTCTTGATTGTAATCCTGATATAGCAATTTGCGGTACATTAATAAAGACTTTCGGAAATGTAAATTCATCAGTTTTCAGATATCCGCAGGACTCTGATTTAATTAAATCAACACTTTTATTTAAGTGTGCCCTTGCCCATCCGGCTGTAATGATCAGAAAATCTGCTATTGACGGGTTATATTTTAATTATTCATATAAACATGCCGAGGACTATGAACTATGGACAAGAGCTTCCAAATTTTTAAAATTTTACAACATTCAGGATGTTCATTTGCTATACAGGATGCATGAAAATCAGGTAAGTCAGGGGCATTCGCAAGACCAGCTGATATCTACGAGAAAAATTATGCTAAATCAGCTCAAAGAATTTGGAATTGAACCAACTGAAGAAGAATTGGATTTTCATCAGCAGATAGGAATGGGTAAAGTCCAGCCTTCAAAAGAGTTCGTTAATAAAACAGAACGATGGATTTTAAGGTTAAAAGAAACTAATAGTAAAAATGAATACATGCCCGAACCTGCTTTTTCTTATGTGGTAGCTGAACAGTGGTTTATTGTATGTATTAAAGCTGCAAAACTAGGTCTCTGGTCTTGCATGAAATTTTTCTTTTCTCCTTTAAGCAGAAAAAATAATTTAAACTGTAAATCAAAAATAAAGCTAATTTACAGATGTTTAAAAAAATAAGCAATTTTTATTTTCAGGTGTTTTTAAATTTGTAGATTCATTTAAAAAAGGAGAATATTATGACAATTTCTTTTGGCGCATGTTTATCACAAAGTATAACATGCCGGACGCATGTTATAGAACAAATTCTTAAAGCTGAAAACAAAAGTGAAGAATTAATAAAATTCAATGAATTGCAAAAAAAATTGCAATTTATAGCAGATGATCCAGGAACAGCTGGTGCCACTCTACGTTATGAATTATATCCAGGGGACTCTTATGAAGGTTCAATCATACTGACAAAGGAAAGTACTAAGGACAAACTTAAACTGGTATCATGTTCAGAAAAGTTACCTAGTAAAAATGCGGCGGATCGTTTTAAGACTCAAGATAGCGTGTTTATAGAATGTTTAAGAAGACTTACTCCTGATAACGTAGTACAAGGATGTAAACAATTAATTGGACAAGTGAAAGAACCTGTAACTTTATTCGATAAGATATTTTAAGTAATAAAAATCTTATTTTATACTTATTTAGACAATGATCATACAATCACCATAACTATAAAAACGATATTTCTGTTCTATAGCCTCATTGTATGCCTTAAATACAAAATCTCTTCCGGCAAATGCGCTGACAAGCATTATAAGGGTTGATTTTGGCAGATGAAAGTTTGTTATCAGTTTGTCTGTTACTTTGAACTCATAACCCGGATAGATAAACATTTCGCTTTCATCAGACACAGCTTTTATTTCGCCATACTTCTGAAATGCAGATTCAAGAGTTCTTACTGTAGTTGTACCGACTGCTACAATATTTTTACCTTCATTTCTGGCTTTGTTTATCATATTTGCAGTTGTTTCTGAAATTTCGTAGGATTCTTTCTCCATCTTGTGGTCAAAAATATTTTCCGCTTTAACGGGTTTAAATGTGCCAAGTCCTACATTAAGCGTTACATTGCAGATTTGTACACCTTTTTGTTTGAGTTTTTCAAGAATTTCGGGCGTAAAGTGCAGACCGGCAGTCGGGGCTGCAACAGAGCCAGGTTTTTCTGCATAAACGGTCTGGTATCTTTGAGAATCAAGATTTTTTATTTCTTCATCCGTTAATAATCTGGATATATACGGCGGAAGAGGAATATTTCCGACTTTATTCAGAATTTCTTCAAAATTCCCATTGTATGTGAGTTTAACAATCCATTTGTCATTATCGGTTCTATTTAGCACTTTTGCGGAAAGTTCATCTGAGAAATATATTATGGTGTTAGGCTGAACTCTTTTTGAAGGTTTAATAAGAGTTTCAAATAATTTAGGCGCTATTTCCTTAAGGAGAAATACTTCTATATTTGCGCCGGTTATTTTTTTGCCTATCAGTCTTGCCGGGATAACCTTTGTGTTGTTCATTACAAGCAGGTCATTCTCATCAAGAATATCAACTATATTAAAAAATTTTTTATGTTCAAAAGTCTGATTTTGCCTGTTTAAAACCATTAAATTGGAATGATCTCTTTTTTCAGCGGGGAACTGGGCTATTAATTTTTTTGGTAGATTATAATCAAATTCACTTGTGTGCATATTTTTCCTTAGGTAACGTATTAAATTTAACTGCTATAATATTTTAACAGCAACAAATTGATTGGGAAATTATGCAACCAAATTTTAACAGCGAATTAAAGGATAAATTTGAGAACCTGACAGAGATATTAAAAAGTTATGGCGGTGTTTGCGTTGCATTTTCAGCAGGAGTGGACAGTACACTGCTTGCTTTTCTGGCAGACAGAATTAATGGACATAATTCTATTGCAATAACTGTAAATTCAGATTTTTTACCTGTATACGAGCTTGAAGAAGCAAAAAAAATAGCTGATTTGTTTGGGTTAAAACATAAAATAATTGATATGAACATTTTTGATATTCCTGACATAATCAAAAACAACCCTTTAAGGTGCAAATACTGTAAAACGTCAGTAATGACAAAAATCATAGAATTTACTAACAGCCAGGAAATACAAAACGTGATTGACGGATCAAACATGGACGATTTTGGTGACTATAGGCCTGGAATGGAAGCAGCGCAAACTCTGGGGATAAAATTTCCTTTTATAGAAGCTAAAATTAGTAAAACTGATATCATTGAAATGTCAAAATTCTTTAATATACCCAACTGGAATAAACCGGCTTCAGCATGTCTTGCTTCGAGAATTTCCTACAATACTGAAATTACAGTGGAAATTCTTAAGCAGGTTGAGGCCGCAGAAGATTTTATTAGAAATATTGGATATAAGGGTTTTAGAGTCAGACATTATGGTAATATAGCAAGAATAGAACTTAATAAAAATGATATTGAAAATTTTGTTAAAAACCAAGGGGAAAAAGTTGATTTTGGACTGAAAAAACTTGGATATAAGCACGTTTGCGTTGATTTAAATGGATATAAATTATCAGGACTGGATAAATGAATCAAATAGAAGATATTTTAAAAAACTACAAAGACGGTAAAGTTGATATAGATTGTGTATTAAAAGAAATAAAATGTTTACCTTATAAAGATCTCGGATTTGCAAGAGTTGATCATCACAGGGTTCTTCGTCAGGGACTGCCGGAAGCCGTATTTTGCCCGGGAAAAGCAAATAAAGAAATAGTTTCTATTATCAGGGAATTGAAAAATAGAAATCATATAGTTATTGCGACAAGAGCAGAACAGGATGTTGCCGATTATATTCTGGAAAATTTACCCTGCAGTGTTTATCATAAAAAAGCAAGAATAATAAGCTACGGAGAATTTCCCGAACCTGTAAAGAACAATTATGCCCTTGTTATTACAGCAGGAACTGCTGACCTGCCCGTTGCAGAAGAATCTATAATAACTTTAAAAGCAGCAGGAATAAAAACAAAAACCTTGTTTGACTGCGGAGTGGCAGGAAGTCACAGGATACTTGGCGAATATGAAACGATTCAGGATGCTTATGCTGTAATAGTGATTGCTGGAATGGAAGGTGCGCTTGCAAGCTTTGTTGGCGGTATGTCAAGCTGTCCTGTTATCGCTGTCCCGACAAGTGTAGGGTATGGAGCAAGCTTTGGAGGTATTGCCGCTCTGCTCGGGATGTTGAACAGCTGTGCTTCTAATGTTAGTGTTGTAAATATTGATAATGGATTTAGTGCAGCATGTATTGCAGCTATGATTGTTAAGCAGGCTGGGTAATTTTACTTAAACGGTGTCAAAAATTCTGATGCAGCAACAGAAGTAGTGTCATTATGATGAAATGGACAACCAAATGATGTAACGGGAGTTATACTTGTGTTGTTCATTTTAAAATAAAAAACATCTTTTCCCCAGTCGTTTGGTCCTTTATTACCGTTTACATCAATTATAATAAGGTCTGAACCAATTGAAGAAGTATAAGAATAAAGCATCCAGAACATACCATCTGAAGTTACAAATGAGTTATTTGAATTTTGATAATTTCCGGTATTAGACCATTTACTGCAACCACTAACATAATACTCTTTTTCTCCTACACCGGAATTAGCCCAACAATTTCCAATTGCATTAGAATTATAAGGACATTCTTTTATTACATTTAATTTTGATTTAAGTGCATCAAATTTTGGAATTGCATTGGAACTATAGCTAGTATTACATAAACCAAAACCACCACCATTATCTATAGTAGCTAATTTATAAGCCTGATTTGCAACACTTATGGCTTTTTTTGCAGCAGCCTGTAGTTCTGCATTCCGGGTTTCATTAATAATTGCAGGAATGACTAGTGAAGTGACAATTCCAATAATAAGAAGAGTTATCAACACTTCTGCAAGAGTAAATCCTGTTTTTTCCTTGATTTTATACATATTAGTTCTTTCAAATATAACTTATAAAATATTATATCAAAATGTTACTTAAACGGGGTTAGAAAGTCTGATACTGTTACAGGAGTAGTATCGTTATGATGTAAATTACAACTACCTGTGTTAAATGGAATTATATTTGTATCGCCTAATTTAAAAGCAAAGACATCTTTACCCCAATCATTTGGTCCTTTTTTCCCATTTACATCAATTGCAAGATCATCAGAAGCATATGGAGGAGTATATGAGTAAAGCATCCAGAACATTCCATCTGAAGTTACAAATGAGCTATTTGAATTTTGATTGTTTCCGGTATTAGACCATCTGCTACAACCACTAGCAAGATACCCTTTTTCTCCCACACCGAAATCTGCCCAACAATTTCCTAGAGCATTGGAATTATACGGACATTCTTTTATTATATTCAATCTTGATTTAAGTGCATTAAATTTTGGAATGGCATGATCTGTATTTCCAGAATAATATGGTCCAAATCCACCTCCATTATCATTTACAGCTAGTTTATATGATTGATTTGCAACAGCCAGAGCTTTTTTAGCTGCTGTTTGCATTTCTGCGTTTCTGGTTTCATTAATAAGCGCAGGTATAACTATAGATGAGACAATTCCAATAATCAGAAGGGTTATCAACACTTCTGCAAGTGTAAAACCTGTTTTTTTCTTGATTTTATGCATATTATTTCTTTCAAATATAAATTATAAAAATATTATATCAATAAAAGAACTTCATTTTGTAAGATGTTTTTGTGTTTTAATTAATCATATAAATTTTTCGGTCGGGAGAATATTTTATGAAATTTTTGCATACTATGATCAGGGTTGTTGACATTGAAAAATCGCTTGATTTTTACCAAAAATTATTGGAATTAAAGCTGGACAGAACAAAAGAACTACCTGATGCCACACTTTACTTTTTGACAGACGAAACTGGCTGTTGTGAAATTGAGTTAACTTGTAATAAAAAGTTGCCGGAAAGCGGCTACACACAGGGAACATATTTTGGTCACTTAGCTTTTGAAACTGACAGCATGGATAAATTTACCGAAAAATTAAAGCAGTACGGCTGGGAATATTTATGGGAACCATTTAAAATAACTTCAATAGGTTCTACAATAGCTTTTATAAAAGATCCTGACGGTTATGAAATAGAAATTATCGAGCATAAATAATTCCAGACGGTTATAGTCTGAGCAGGTAATTTATTAATGTCTAATTTTTAATAGAATTAGACATTAGTTTTATTGGAGAGTTTTTATGGAAATTATTACAGCTATAAACCTGTTAAACGGTCAATGTATAGATACTTTAGAAAGTAATTATAATATATATCCTGAACTCAACCCTGTTGAAGCTGCAAAAAAGTGGAATAATATTGGAGCTAACTGGCTTCAGTTAACTGATGTTAACGGACTTAGAGACAATAATCCTGTTAATACCGATATTTTTAAGGAAATAATCTCAAAAGTAAAAATTCCTGTTCAAGTTGCGGCAGGGACTGTCAGCTTTGAAAATTTTGAAGATATTCTCTCTATTGGTACATCAAGGATTATTGTAGACAATGAAGCTCTTTGTTATTCTGATTTTATAGAAAATATTCTTGAGAATTTTCCGGATAAAACAGTTATCTTGTTAAATGTTGATTCTGGTATGACAAAAACTAGTAATAATTATCATGAAAGCATTATTGATATTGCTAATAAGCTTCAAGAACAAGGATTACAAAGAATAATTTACCATGATATATCAAGTGGTTACGAATTTAATTACGATGATTTTCTTGCTCTGGCTAAAATAGTTAACTTGCCTGTTATTGCATCCGGGAAAATAGATAATATAGAGGTAATAAAAAAACTTAAATTATTATCAGAATGTGAAAATATAACTCTGGAAGGAATCATTTTATCAAAAGCTCTGTACAGAAACAAAATTGATCTTTATGAAGTAATAAAATTAACTGAAGCATATCCGTATATTGGCGATTTTTATTCAAGGGAAGATATCTGTTAATACGAACGAGCTTTTAAAAGTGATATTTCAAATTTAAAACCTGATTTAATAATACTATTACCTCCTCTAAATGATGTATTCAACTATTTGTAATATAGTATAAGATTCAAGATATCAAGTTTATCAGGGTTACTTTAATAAGTCGGGAAAGAGTGTGGGATGAAAAATAGACTATATTTTAAATTTGCAATGTCTGCTTTGTGTTCTTTTACATTATTAAGTGTCTTCAATTATGCTCTTGCAAAAGACTGGCCAATGTTTGGGCTTAATTGCTCAAGAACCGGATGCCTGCAAGGGGAGAGTCTTCAGCCGAAAGGCAAGTTGAAATGGGTTTATGAAGTTGGGGCAGAAATTAACTCTTCTCCCGCTGTGGTTGGAGACAAAGTTTATTTTGGCAGTGATAACGGAACAGTTTATGCTCTTGATTCAAAAACGGGTAAAGAGATCTGGACATTAAAGACAGAACATATAGTAGATTCATCTCCTGCTGTAAAAGATAATGTTGTCTATATAGGCGGAAGAAATTCAAAATTTTATGCGATAAATATCAAAGATGGTACTGTTAAATGGACTTTTGATGCAGGTGACAGAATATCTTCATCGCCTGTAATTAACGGAAACAAGATTTACTTTGGCAGTTGGGATGGTAAAATATATGCTTTAAATATTTCTGACGGTTCACTGGCTTGGAAGTACTCCACAGGAGACAGGGTAATGTCATCTCCTGCCATTAGTAATAACACAGTATATGCAGGAAGCCATGATAGAAATTTATATGCTGTTAATGCAAATTCAGGCAAGCTTCAATGGAAATTCCGTTCCGGCAATTTTATAATGTCTCCTCCTGCTGTTTATAAAGGTATTGTATATATAGGAAGCTGGGACAAGAATATTTATGCACTTAATGCATCAAAAGGATCTGTTAAATGGAAAAGGGCGACCGGAGAAACTGTAGGCAGGGCTATTTCTATAGATGCAAATCGTGTTTATACAGTTAGTGATGACAAGCATATTTACTGTTTTGACATGAACAGCGGAAAAATAATATGGAAGAAAAATCTTGGCGGGCTTATTGCCGGATCTTCCCCTGTAATTGCAGGTAACATTTTATATGTTGGAAGTGCAGACGGTAATATTTATGCTTTTAATGCATTAAACGGAGCTAAAAAATGGAGCTATAAAACAGGCGCACCTGTTATGAGCACTCCTGTTCTGTCAAATGGAATATTATACGCTGCAAGCCATGACGGCAGGCTTTATGCTATTGAATAATCTGATTTTATAATACTTAAGAAGATGCGGCGGAAAAACCCGAGTTTTCCCCAAAATCAGAATTTTCAGTACCCTCTAAAGTTTTTCACAATTTTTGAGATAAATCAGTATATGCTCAGGTGGTTAATATGCCAGCCAGATTGTTGTGATGTATACTCAATCACCAGGTTTAAAATTTCAAACAATTTATGAAAATTTTTTGAAATGGTATATTACTTGGATGAGGAGTTGCAGTGTTAAACGGCGAAGTGGTTATTGATATAGGCAGATCAGGGATTAACCTATGGAAAGCATTAATATATATATTTAAAGGAGAAATTGATCTGGGGGATACTGCTATTCAGATTCAAAAAGCAGGTAATGGATCAATATTTATAGTTTCAATTACAGCTGCATTTATTGGGCTTGCTATGTCTACCCAGCTTGCAAAAGAATTATTTCAAAGATATGGTGCTGAACAGATGGTAGGTGGATTGGTTGCTATTGCTATTATCAGAGAATTAGCTCCTGTAATAACATCAATAGTAGTTGCAGGCAGAGTAGGCGCTGCAATATCAGCAGAAATTGGAAGTATGAAAGTTTCTGAACAGATTGATGCTCTTGAGGTGTTGGGTATAAATCCTATAAGATATTTGTTTGTACCAAGATTAATTGCAGCTGCTGTTGTAACCCCACTTTTAACAGTATTATCAGCTATAATCGCAATTCTGGCAGGAATGATTCTGGCCAGAATAACAGTTAATCTTAATTTTTCTGTTTATCTTGATTCTGTCAGAACTTTTATTGAAACAAGAGATGTATTTATTATGATGCTGAAAGCCTTGATATTTGGGTCTGCTATATCAATCATAGCAACAACAACAGGCCTTATTACCAGAGGCGGGGCAGAAGCTGTCGGGAATGGTGCTACAAAAACTGTTGTATGGAGCATAATTCTTATTTTTATCTTTAACTACATAATTACATCGATTTTCTTTGGAGTTTAAGAATGCCTGATAATAAAGAAAAAGAGACTATAGTTTCAATGAAAAATGTTTACCTGACATTTGGAAAAAAAGAAGTACTAAAAGACCTGTCTTTTGAGATTTACCCCAATGAAATAGTTTGTATCGCCGGACCGTCGGGTTCAGGAAAGAGCACCATTCTAAAATTAATCAGCGGACTAATCACTCCTGATTCAGGGACTATAGAAGTCAAGGCGAATAAACTGGGAATGGCTTTTCAGTATCCGGCTCTCTTTAATTCAATGACAATATGGGAAAATGTAGCTCTTGCTCTTCAGGAAACCACTAATCTCCACCATAATGAAATAGACAGTATAGTAAGAAATGTTCTAGAGGAAGTTGGACTTAAAAATACGGAAGCTATGTACCCGGAAGAATTGTCTGGAGGAATGCAGAAAAGGGTCAGCATTGCAAGGGCGTTAGCTCTTAAACCGGAAGTTATTCTTTACGATGAACCGAGCACAGGACTTGATCCTGCTACAGCATCAAAACTGGAAAGCGATATGATGAAATTAAGAGATCAAATAGGTGTAACATCAATAGTTGTAACTCATGATGTTAATACAATAGAGCATATTTCTGACAGGATAATGATCCTTGATGACGGGCATGTAGTTTGGGAAGGCAATAATAATGATTTCATGAATGATAAGTCTCCTTATCCCTGTAGTTTTAGAGAAAGGATGCCGCTTGAAGTTTGTAAAAAACGGTATCCAGATTCAAAACAAGATCATAATGGTTAATTTGAAGGAATAATAAAATGCCAAAAGCAATGGAAAAAAGAAAAGCAGAACTTAGAGCAGGATTATTTATAATAATATCTCTATTTTTACTTATATTTAGTGTATTGTGGCTACGATATTTTGCAATCAAACCTTATATGACAGTAATAGCCAAATTTAAGGACCCTGGACCAATTGCGAAAGGACTTCAGGTTTATTATCAGGGGGTTAATATAGGTAAAGTCTATAATATAGATTTTTCAAAAGATTATAAATACACTCTTGTCCATATAAGCATTTATAGAAAAAATTTAAGACTGCCGGCAAATGTGGTTGCAAGGATAGATTCACAGGGAATTACCGGACAAAAGTTTGTTAATATCAAATATCCTGATAATCCGGTATCTGAATTACTATGTAACGGATGCAGTATTACAGGCGAGATCCCTTTTGGACTGTCTGATCTTCAGGAAATGTTAGGTAAGCAGATAAAGAACGGACGACTTCAAAAAATGGTTGAAAATTTTGAAAAGTCATTTGAAATTCAGGTACAACTAAGTCAGGACATGCAAAAACTGGCTGACACTGCAACGACCTTAATAGAAGAAAATAAGGCAAAGGTTAGTGCGCTTATTAATGAAGGGGCAAAAACAGCGACAAATTTGAATAAAATTTTTTTAAATATCAATGAAATTATTGGTGACCCTGAGACAAAACGCAGTATTAAATCAACAGTAAAATCTGCCGGTTATGCTGCAACAGGTTTGTGCGGCATTTTACAGAGTGACGGTTTTAGCAATTCCATGTCGGATATTAGCCGGATTACAAAAAATATACGTGAAATTACCGAAGACGAAGAAATAAAGGAGGGATTAAGTAATACATTTAAACTGATAGAAGAAACAAGGCAGACTCTCTCAGGAGTAAGATCCAGCGGGATTATGAATAAAATTTCCGGGGCATGTGCTCCGTCAGCCGGTGCCAACATAATTGACCTTGCTGTTGAAACCATGCAAAATACAAATCAGGCAGCAAAGAGTGTCAACTGTTTAAGTCAGGGAATGTGTGACATATTAGACAAACGATTTGTACTTTTAAGGTTAATGTTTGGCAAACCGGGCTCTTCTCTTGAAATATGCAAAAATATTGGAAAATTATCAAAGGAACAGATAGATTATTTAAGCAAACAGGGCGTGATAGATCCTTCATGTTCCTGTAAAAATAAGTAATTTTATTTATAATTACCTCAGTATAAAGCCCACTGCATAACAAGAAAAAACAAATTTTCACTCATTATGCAGTGGACTTGTACAGGTAATAATACAGTTTTTTACTTGCAGGACAACGTTTACAGCCAATGCTTAAAATCTTGTCCGAGTATGTGTCTAAATGTAAAATAATATGTAGGTTTTTCTATAAAATTAGCAATTTTTTGTTGGTTGATTTTTTTATGTAAGAGTAATCAATTTAAATTAATTGAAAAAGGAGAAAAATATGGCAATTGATGCAGTAAAACCAAGTCCAATTCCTCAGCCACCCCAACCCCCAGAAAAAACAGATTCAGTAGCAAAACAATCACCAGCAGGCGCACCTGTTATGGATTCTAATGTAAAAATGAACCCGGGACAACCTCCTGCTGATGAATTTAAACCAAGCAGTAAAAAGCAGTAATTTTAAATTTTACTAAATTAATTAAATAAAGATACCATTTTTTAAGGCTAAAAGTCTGCCGGCAGCTTCATAGTAATTTTTTACCAGTATCACTTTTTCACTTTTTAAACAGCTTGGGCAGGATTGTTCCTTAATAAACATTTGATGGGCAGAAATGCCCATCTTGTTTATTTTAAGAGATTCAGCAGTTATATCCAGCACTGTTTTGTTTTCTTCAACAGCAATAACGGGAATATTGTTTTCAATTGCTTTTAAAACAGGGATACCGCCGAGACAGCCGTTCGGGACAATTAAGGCTTTGATGCTGCTGAGTGTAATATCGTTAATAGCAGCATGTTCGATATTAACCAGTTTTGGAGCATTATAAAGCCCAAGAAGAATACATGGGAGAAAAACAGTTGTTATATATTCAGTTGATGCTTTCGGGTTTACGATTTCTGAGCTGATAGACAATTCATTAAACGCAGGGGCATGGGCTGCAGGAATATTAAATTCTCTTGTTAATATATGAGAAATAATTGCTTCTACCCCACCAACAGGGTCAACACCCTGTCCTTCAGCATAATTCTGGTCTTCTGAATTGTCAAAATAACACACAACAGCAATTGCTTCCGCACCTTTATCTATTAAAACTTTTCCGGCATCTGTTAGAGTTTTCGGATTTTCAACGCTGCCTGATGATATTCCTGATTCTGACACAGAAAAATTAATTCCAACAGGTTCTTTAGTTATTTCGTAATCAAAAATATTTATTCCATAAACTGTTTTAACCGCATTAACTGTATTTATATGAACATTTAAAATATTTTCAGGTATTGCTTTATCAAAAATCACTCCGATTTTGTTAAACTTTGACGGCTTAAGGGCAATTTCTCCCTTAAAAAACCTGTCTATTGCATAACCTTCCGTATAAAGAATATTACTGTTTATACCTGAAAAAATAGCTGCATTAACTGTGTTGGGATTTGTTACAACAGGACAGATTTTTGAAAAAAGATTAACGTAAGGAGAAGCATCTCCCGCATATCCGCCTATTGAAGCTCCAATACCTGTTGGAACAATAAATGCCGCTGTAAAATCATACTTACTCATTTTAATTCTCTATTGGGGGAAATAACCAATAAACGGTAAATTCCTGTAATATCCCTGATAATCAAGACCGTAGCCGACAACAAATTTGTCATCAACTTCAAATCCCGCATAGTCAATTTGTACAGGATGAATTCTGGCGCAGGTTTTGTCAAGCAGGGATGCAAACTGTATTTTTTTAGCATTATGCTGGTCTTTTATGTAATCAACCAGAAATTTTGCTGTTAATCCTGTATCTACTATATCTTCAACTATTAAAACATTTTTATTTTCGAGATTTGGAAGGGAAAGGTCAACAGCTTTGACTTTACCGGATGACTGCTGGCTGCTTCCGTAGCTTGCCAGCCTGACAAATTCCATCTGGACAGGCATTTTAAGATGTTTAACAAGATCTGACACAAATAAAACTGAACCTCTTAAAACACCAATAACCGTTATTTCTTCATTTTCACCATATTCAGCGTTAATTTTTTCAGCTAACTCTTTAATTCTATTCTGGATCAAGTCTGCTGAAAAAAGTTCTATTAATTCATTTTTTTGTTTATCATTAATATTCATCTATATAATTTCCTTATTTCACTTCCAGTATATGCGTCGGCTTGTCAGATACTCTTAATAACTCGCTTATTCCAACACCAACCACCCATAATATTTCCGAATCTGTTGCCAGTACAGGTAAATTGTTTCTTTTAAATTCAGGAATACCGTTGTTTATAAGATACTTTTTTAACCTGATTTTCTGTTGCATGCCAAACGGCTGAATTTTATCTCCAGGCTTTCTTGTTCTGAAGAAAATTGCTTCCTTTATCATGCTTAAATCAACATAAACTGCCCGGGAAGATTCGTTAGGGAATTTTTCAGGTTTGTTTCCCTGCCAAACAGTTACAATAAGCTTTTTACCCAGATCAGGATGGTTTGTCTCACCATTAAGGTTTACAACCATAGTTGATTTTAACACAGCCCCCCTGATTGAGTGAATTATTTTAATTATTTGTGAAGACACAAACAACCAGCTATTTTCTGCAAGGGAAAGGGTGTTTCCTGATTTTAAAGCAAAATTTTCTTTTATAAAATCTAATATTTTGTTTATTCTCTCAAAATCATAATCAATTTTTTCTAAAAGCAAAAGATCAAGAATGATCCTGCTCTGTGCTGATGGTGAAAGATTTAGGAATTTAACGGTTTCTATTTCACTATCTGTATAAATTTTTTCTTTTATTTGCTCAATATATTCTTCTATCAATTCTTCTGAACTGTTTGAAACTTTTGACAACCTGACCAGCGATTCTTCAACATCTTTATTAAGTGTTTTTAATTCCGGCATTATAGAAAGCCTGATTTTATTTCTTAAAAACATTTCATTTTGATTGCTTGAGTCTAAATTTGGACTTAATTTGTTTTGTTTGCAATATTCAGTAGTTTGTTCTCTGGTTACTTCAAGCAAAGGTCTGTAGACTGGGACAGAATCCTCCTGATACCTGATTTCCGGTATTCCCTTAAGCCCAATTGTTCCTGAGCCTTTAATTATCCTGTATAAAACAGTCTCCGCCTGATCGGTCTTTGTATGTCCTGTCATGATTGCAGTAGAATTAAAATTTTTTGCTGCTCTCTTAAAAAATTCGTACCTCTGATTACGTGCTTCAAGTTCTGTGTGAGGAAGACCAGAAGGCAGCGTTTCGCTGTAAAAATCTATATTTTTTGCGTTACAATATTCTCTTGCTTTTTCTTTTTCCCTCTCAGATTCTACCCCCCTCCAGTTATGATTTAAGTGAGCTGCTGCAAGCTTGAAATTGTATTCCTGAGAAAGTTCATGCATAATATCTAAAAGGCAAAGAGAATCTATCCCCCCGGAGAAGGCGACAAGAAAGGAATTTTTGCAGCTCTGGAGATTGTATTTTTTCAAAAAAATTATGATTTTTTGTTTGATAAAAGTTTTCATGATTTAAAGAATACAATAAATTCAGAAATAATTAATAATTTAATATTTTGCCGGAATCAGACTTTCATAATCAGACAATGTCCCCTTGTTTAAACAGCATTCTATAATCTGTTTACCCACAGGATTAAGATCTGCCTCCAAATACTGGGGTAATTCTCTTATAAAGAAATCATAAAGCATTTCTGCTCCTTTATCGTAACCTTCGTTTCCAACTTCCGGCTGAGTATTTATTTCTGCGAACTTGCTTTCTATTATTGATCCTTCAAACTGCATATCTCTGATGGTATATCCACCCAGAGTACATCTTGCAGGTTTTAGCTTTTCGCGTTTAAAAGATGCCTGTCCTCTTCTTGCTAAGTATTCACGGGCAATCCACTGTGGCATGAAACCGACTTTCCATGCCCCTATATGCTGATTAGGTATCAGAGTATAACGTGTTTTTGGGGTATTGATTATTTGTTTTAGTAACAGGTTAGCATGGTCTACTCTTCTGCCGGTAGCAAAAGGCCAGTAAGAGCCTACACCTTCGCTGACTAAATCTTCACCGTCAATAATGCTTGGATTTGCGTATCCCCTTGGAGCAACCAACCTCCATAGCCATGCCAGGGCCGGCGGCAAAATGTGCAATATGCCAAATATTCCGTAAGAAGGATTTTCAGTGGTACAGGGCGGAGTCCTCAGCCCTAAGCTTCTGTAGTCAATTTCCACAGGATCATCCTGTATACCTTTAACAGAACGTCTTGGGACAATTATTCTCGGATTGGGGCAAGGTTTTCCGGGTTTGTCTTGTGTATGTTCCCAGATCAGGCATGTAGAATCAGGCTGTCCCTGAATATTTAAAAATATAAGCGGCTGAACCGGATGAATGGTTAAGTTTTCCAGAGTTGTATCTGTTCCATATTTTTTAATATGATTGATACGGATAAACCAACCGTTTTCCGCATCTTTTACAGTTAATTTTCCACTGCCAGTCTGGTATTTTGGATGGCACAATGCCATATCGTCAGTAACCGGCAGTAGTTTACATGATTGTCCTAATGCTAAATACTTTTTGTCTACGGTTATAAGATTTTCACCCAATCTCAAACGTCCATCACTGTGTCTTTGCGGATGTTCAAGCATTTCACTTTTTCCGCAGCCGCTTGCTCCTTCGTGCAGGAATGAAATTTCATTATCGTACGGAGTTATTACTTTAACGGAAGAACCATGAACTGTAATCCATCCTTCCTGAACGCCAATAGACAATAAAACGCCGTATATTCCTTTTTTGGCACTTGGTCCCGGATACAGGTTGTATGAGAATATTTCATGAATACCTTCCTGATTGTTGTGAACAACGCTCTGCTTACCTTCAAAATGAGTATGCCTGAAAGGTGGGGCAAGGTAAATAATTGATTTTGGCTTAAAATTATCACTTAATGACTCAAAATTTGTAGCTTCCTGAAGGTCGTAAAGACTTGCTGCAAAAAATGCCGCATTTTTAGGAGCAATAAGCAGGGATGGATATCCCAGTTCCTTTCCACCTGCCATAAAAGGCATTAAAATAAGCTCGTTTCTTGACAGCCAGTCAAAAGTCCTATCTCTTAATATGTCAAAAGAGTAACCAAATTTTTCTTCAAAAGCGGTTTTATCTGATTTTAAGATGTTATTGACTAACATGCAGTCAGGATCACGTCTTCTCATGTACGGGTCGGTATAGTTAACAACTATACCGTTTTTGCAGCGTACAACTTCGGCTTCTTTTATATAACCAAATTTTTCTACACCATAACCAACTTCAAATCTTTTCTGTCCACCGCCTAAAGATAAATTTATCAATTCTTCTCTGCTTTTTGGGACTATTACTTCTACGCATTCAGATAATGCCGTCTTTAATTCATCTGGAATTTCCAGATTACTCCAACAGTTTGCCATTAAATTATATTCTCCTTTAAAAGGACTGCCTCATTGATCTGTTTTAAAGACGTAATAAAAAATTCTTAGCCGCCGCCTTCGCATCGCCGAAGAATTTTTCCGCTGTCCTTAATTTCAATATTGATTTTATCACTGCCTGAATTTTATTCAAATATTAAATTTTGTATATCACAAACAACGTTTCTATATTTTTAAGATATTAAACATGGTAACAAAAAAGCCTGTTATCCAGTTGAAAGCCAGAAAACCTGCAAAAAAAGGCATAACGAGCAGGATAACAGTTCTTCCAAATGACAGGTTATAAGTCCGTATCAAAGCCATGAATATAAGAACCGTTACCCAGATCCATATTCCAAGACCAATTAATATGCCAAATACTCCGCCAGGTACACCACCTGTCTTTAAAAGTTCGACCGGGGCAACAAATATCCAGGGTACCAGGGCAAAAGCCGACAGGCAAAGGAACTCTTTAATTTTTCCTGATTGTTTAAAAACACTTGCGACCAGCTCAATAAATGAAGCAAAGAAAAGCCAGCTTATAATGCCACCAATTGCAGAAGTGATTGTTTTAAATCCCAATAAAAATACACATTGTCCGCCTCTGTAACATTCAAAGTTTAACAGTGTGCCCAGAATACTGACAACTGCAACAATCACAAATCCCTGAATAAGTGACGGATTCTGGAATAATTTTTCAAAAGTTTCCCTCGGAGAAAATATAATACCGTAAATATTATCTAAAAAATTGTTCATAAGCCTACTCCCAGACAAATAAAGGTTGATGAGGATATTTTGCGCTGAATGGAATTGATTGCAGCGATAAGACATCTTTTTTCGGCATTATTGATTCAGACACACTAAAAAGAAATTCACTGAGCCCTGATGGTCTATTATAGGTAATAACAGGCAAATCACCCGAAATGTTGAACTTACTTTTTACCATTATTTGTACAGCTTTTTGTGCTTCATAAAGTCCACCCGTATTATCGACAAAGCCAAGCTGTTTAGCTATTTGTCCGGTAAATACCCTGCCATCAGCATACTGTTTAAGGTTTTTAACTGTCAATTCTGTTTTAGCTATAGCGTAATTATCTTTTCTAAGAACTCTTCCGGCAATTACCGCATCTACAAATTGTTTGTAAGTATTGTTAATTAAATTTTGAAGAAGAACCTTTTCTTCCGGCATAAGCGGCCTGTATGGAGAAGCAAGATCTTTAAATTTTCCGCTTTTAATAACAACGGACTGGACACCGAGTTTATCATTTAATAATTTTTGAGCATTCATGGTATTCATAATAACACCGATACTGCCTACAAGTGATCCAGGCTCGGCATAAATCCTGTCTGCGGCAGAAGAAATATAATATCCGCCACTGGCCGCAAGGTCAGACATGGAAACAACAACAGGTTTTTGTTTTCTAAGCCTTAAAATAGTGTTATATATTTCCTGTGACATGCCAACCGTTCCACCGGGGCTGTTTATTTTTAGAAGGACTCCCTTTACACTTTTATCATCAATTGCTTTTGCAAGAGCCTTTCTTACATTTTCAGCAGAATTCATATCGCTGAAAATATCCCCTGAATTTTCAGAAGAAATTACTCCCTGAAGCGAGATAAGGGCAATTTTGTCTCCTGAAGAAAACATTTTTTTAAAATTTTGAGATTTAGATGTGGACGTTTTTTCATTTTTTATTGAAGCAGTATTAATAATGCCTACTATTAAACTTAAAAAACAAAGTCCAATTATAACAGATGCTATTGTTTTATTATTCATTTCTCCTCCTTAAGCTGGGAAATTATTATTGTGCAAGTTCTTTCTCAAATTTTGCAAGTTGCAAGCTTGTCCCAAGAACGATTAAGTAATCTTCTGCATTAAGAACAGTATTTGGAGTCGGGTTTGTGATAAATTCATCGTTACGTTTTATGGCAATTATAAAGATTCCCAGTTTCTGTTTTAATTCAGAAGATAAAATAGTTTGTCCCTCAATCAACGAACCTTTTTTTAGCTGAAACTGTTCCATTTGAAGTTCGATATCATGACCTCCGTTAGTATGAATGATAACATCAAGAAAATCAACAACCAGTGGTTTGATTACTGAAGCTACCATACGTCTTCCACTAATTTCATAAGGCATAATAATATTATTTGCGCCAGCTTTTCTGAATTTTTGCTCATTGGACGCTTTAATGCATCTTGCAACGATAGACAGGTTCTGATTTAAGTTTCTTGCTGAAACTGTAAGATAAAGATTATCAACATCATCACTAAGTGAACAAAAAAGTCCTTTTGCTGTATTAATTCTTGCTTTTTCAAGAGTTTCATCGTCTGTCGCATCGCCTACAATATAGGTAAATCCCAGGCTTTGAGCCAGATCATCGAATTCGGGATCTTTATCAATTACAACAAAGCTGAGCCTGTTATTTTTGAGCTGGGTTGCTATTTCTGCTCCTGTTCTACCATAACCGCATACGATATAGTGATCTTTTAAACTTTTAAGCTTCGATTCCATATTTTTCCTGCTAATTATTCTCCCAAAATTTATGTAAACGACATACTCTGCAAATTGGGCAGCAATATACAAAAATAATATTACTCCAAAAAGCATATATATGATTGTAAATATTTTTCCCGAATCAGAGAGTGGATCATGGGTGCCAAATCCTACAGTTGCCAGTGTCTCAACACTCATAAAAAGAGAATCCAGAAAGTTCCACCCTTCAATATTCATGTATGCTGCTGTACCTAAAACCAGCAGAACAGTTAAGACTATAAAAGGTCTTAAAAATAATGGAAGTATAGAAACTTGTTTGTTGTTACTGTTAAAATCCATAAGTTAGCACCATTAAAGTAATGTTTTTTCCTGAAAACTCTTTAACTTTTTATCCAGGGCCTTTAGCATATTATCCTGATACTTGTTAAGATTTTTCTTGGATCCTGCTTCAAACCTGAGTGTAAAAGTCGGTTCTGTATTACTTTGTCTTATAAGTGCAAATCCATCCTTGAATACAGCCCTGATACCATCTAAAGTAATAATTTTTTCTATTTTTGCCCCAAATAAATCAGGATTTTCCTTAATTTCTTTTTTAAGACTGTCTAAAACCTTTGACTTAAGTTCATTCGGGCATGGGATTCTAACTTCTCTTGATGTATATACTTTTGGCAAATTTGCAATCAGGTCAGATGTTTTAAATTCAGGATTATTCAGTTTGTTTTTTGCAACCAGCTCTATAAATCTGCATCCTGCATAAATAGCATCATCGTACCCATAGTACCTGTCTCTGAAGAATATATGCCCGCTCATTTCTCCGGCCAGAATTGCATTTTCCTCTTTCATTTTTGATTTTATGAAAGCATGGCCTGTTTTCCACATAATTGACTGTCCGCCATTTTTGTCAATCATATCAAACAGTAACTGAGAACATTTAACTTCAGAAACGAAAACAGGTTTTTCGTTTCTGTCTTTTAGCTGGCTTAAAATGTCAAGCGCAAATAACAACAAAAGCTGGTCTCCAGGTATACTGTAACCGGTATTATCAACAATTCCAACCCTGTCAGAATCGCCATCAAATGCAATTCCAAAATCCGCATTAACTTCTTTAATTTTTTGTTTCAAGTGAGTTAAAGTTTTTTCATCTGACGGGTTTGGATGGTGATTAGGGAATGTGCCATCCGGTTCTGTGAAAATATCTATAACTTCACAGCCAAGATCCCTGTATAACTGAGGGGCAACTATCCCGCCTGTAGCATTTGCACTGTCTACAACTATTTTTATACCTTTACCTATAGTAGGAAACGAGTTTCCAATGGTGTTTGTATATTCCTGAACAATATTAAACTTTTTATAAATCCCTGTATTAGGAAAATCAACAGGCTCAATTACTTTAGCAATTTCTTTTATTTGCTGAATTTCCTGCTCTGAAAGGGTAGATTTTTTATATGTCATTTTAATCCCGTTATATTCAGGTGGATTGTGGCTTGCTGTTACGATAAGAGTTCCTGTAAGGTTATAAATTCTTTCTTTACTTAAATTGGCATATTCAGAAAAATATGCCAGCGGCGTCGGACAGAGTCCAATATCAAGAACATTTATACCGCTAAGCCTGAGACCTTCAATAAGCGCATCAGTAAGTTCCGGTGAATGAAACCTTGCATCCTGCGCCACACTGACCCATAATTCTTCATTATCTGATGTTGCAGCAGTCTTATCTGTTATATATTTTGCGTAAGCCCTGCCGACAAGTTCAAATAATTCAGGAGTAATCGAGTCTCCAACTATTCCTCTTATGTCATTTTTCCCAAACGCAGATTCATTAAAACTATTCACGTGCGAAAATCCTTCTATTACATAAAAAACTTATATAGCTATTCTCTTCAAGACAAGTACTTTTTACATAACAATAGCACAAATCTGACATATGAAAAAAATGTAAACATTGGCTAACATTTTTATAACTCAGCACTTAAATTTATAAATATATTGTATAATTAATTTTATTTTTATTAAATAAATAAAGATATATAAAAATATAAATAATAGAATTGATGTTAATTATTAACGGTTTTTAAAAAAGCAAATACTGGGAAGTTGATTGTATGCAGAAACAATATAAATTACAAATGTTTGTATGTAGGGTTATTAATAGTTTTACTTTGGCTGAGGTACTTATGTGCCTGCTTATAACAGGAATAATTGCTTCTATTATAATTCCAACAATAATTTATGAAATTGAAGATGCTCATTTCAAAGTTTTGCTCAAGGAAGATTTTGGAATTTTAAGTCAAGTAACAAAGGAAATTGCAAGTGAACAGGGTGGAACGTTAAAAAATGTTTGTAAACTTTCTGATAGTGATTGTTTTTTGAGTTTGTACAAGTCTCATTTGAATTATGTTAAAGAATGTGGAAATGGTTATTTATTTGTAAAAGGATGCTGGCTTTATATAACAAAATATCTAAATGGGCGTCCTTTATATACTCATAATGGATGTGGTTTAATATTAAGTAATGGTACTGCAATAAATTTCAATTGGTTTGGTGGTACCGGGATTCTTGCAGATATTAAAATTGATGTTAATGCAGCTCAGCCACCTAATACTGTTGGAAGAGATATATTTGCTTTTTACATAGTGTCAAATGTTTTGATACCTCAAGGAGCTAAAAGTGATAAATATTATACAGGTAACGGGGCGTTTGAATGCAATCCTAATCTTCCAAAGAATATAGATGGACCCGGAATTTACTGTACAGCAAAATATTTAACAAATTAACTTACTCATTTACCCCAATATATACTTGGTTGGTTAATATTAAGGACAGTGGAAAAAATTCTTATCTGACGCTTTCGCGTCGCCGAAGAATTTTTTCCACTGTCCTTAATATTTTTTTAACATCCGTTAAGTTTTGATTATGGAATCAGGCATTTACCAAAATTTCTGGTAATAATAAAGTATAAGGTTTAGTTATAGTTTAATCATAAACATTTATAAAGGAGGTAATAGCTATGGCAAGTCTTATACTTAGAAATTCAAGACCGGTAATGCCTACAATAGGCTGGTCTACATTTGATGAATTTGAAAATTTTGTAGACAAATTTTTTAACGGTTATCATTCTTACAATGGCGCTGAAATGTCAATGCAAATGCCGGTAGAATTGACAGAAAAAGATGATAATCTTGTGCTAAAAGCTAGTTTGCCGGGCATTGAAAAAGAAAACATTAATATTGAAGTTTCTGAAGACAGCGTAAGTATTTCCGGTGAATATAAATCCCAGAATGAAGAAAATAGTGATTTGGTTCACAGGTCAGAATTTTACACAGGTAAGTTTGAAAGATCTGTTTCACTGCCTCAAAAAATTGACCGCCAAAAAGCTAAAGCTGAATATAAAGACGGCATTTTAACCCTTACCCTACCCAAATCAGAGAAAGAAACAGCCAAAACTGTTAAACTTTCACTTTAACTACTTATTAACCTACTTTAAGAGGGCTTATTGCCCTCTTTATTTTTATACCAGTAAACAATAGTTTTTATTAAGGACAGCGGAAAAAATTCTTTAAAATGAGGTAAAATAATGTAATGAGTAGCTGATAAATTAAGTCTCTTATTAACAGAAAATTTAAACTCGTTCCAGTGTAGCAAGACAAAATTTAGGAGGTAAGAAGTATGGATAGTAAGAAATTTCTTATTATATTAGTTAGCTCTGTACTGGCAGTTTTTTTGGGAGCATTTGTTGCTTTTTGGGCAATATTTGGAAATCTTCAAAAAAATTATCATACAAGTTTTTTTGATAGAAATATGGTTACAGGTGTTGATGATTCTTTTGCCCAGATGGATAAAATGTTTGAACATCAACAGAAAATGCTTGACAGGATAAACAAAGATTTTGATGACTTGATGAATAATAATCAGTCTCATTCAGGATTTATGCTTTTAGGAAACCATGGAACGGGTGCAGAAAATTCTGCAAGTATAAAGACAGAAGAACAAAAGGACTTTTATAAAATTACAGTTAATTTAAAGCCTTTTAATAAAGATGGAAAGAATGTTGATGTAAAAGTTAAAGGTAATACAGTCTCAATATCAGCTAAATACCAGTCAAAAGATAAAAATGAATTTAACTCATCCCAGTTCTATCAATCTCTGACACTTCCTTCCAAACTGGAAGCAAAAGATATCAAACAGGAAAAACATGGAGATTCCTTAGTAATCACAATTCCTAAAAAAATATAAATCTTTAGCAGGCTGCAAAATGCAGCCTGCTAAAGTAAACGAACTCAATAATAAAGAATTTTTTCAGTTTTGAGATAACTTCTATAAATATTATTTCGGTCTCTCTGTATATTTTAAATAATATTAAAGAACTCCCGAAATCCTGGGGTAGTTATTCCTATAATAAAGAAAATTGTATGGAAAAACAGTATTACCCAGCCGAGTGCCTTAATACCTTCACTATTTAATACTCTCCATTTTAAGGTGAATATAAAACCAAAGATTCCTGAGATAGGTCTACCTCCAAGCATCTCTGCCCCACCCAGAAAAAACGCCCACATCCAGAATCCGAAATTAACCAGATAAATTATAATCCAACTTCTTAAAGACATTAGTTTCTCTTATAACTCCAGCATTTTAATAAAACACGAAAAAAAATAACTATTACTGCAACTCATCTATCAGTTCAATCTTATAATTCAAGATTTTAACAATAATTTCAAATTCTTCAAAACGCAGTGTTCCTGTGGATAGTTTTTTAGAGAGATTTTGTCTTGAATACTTCTTGCCTGTAAATTCTGTCATTCTTGATGCCAGTTCAGTTATTGTCATATTCCTTTTTAATAAAAGTATTTTTACCTGTTCTCTTGCAGACATTTAAAGCCTCAAAAAATAAAATTTATTCATATGTTATTCTGGATCTTACCAATAGAGAATTTCAATTAATTTATGTCTATATATAAACTAGCAAGATTGCCACGGGATAAAACCCTTGCAATGACAAAAAGACCATTTTGCTAATTGTATTTTTATTATTATAAATAAAGGCTTGACAAAAGTCTCTTTTATGATTAAAATGAATCTAATTAGTTTCGTAAGAATCTAAAGAGATAACATTTATGCAACAAAACTTAACAGTTAAAATATACAATGAACTGGACATGATACGTCTTCTATCAAGGATGTCAAAGTTTGTTGTCAGCAATGATAAAGAAATCATCAAAGAAGACGACTTTAACCTGATCTTCAAAGACATAGAAAACCGCTGCTGGCAAGTAACAGAATGGGTTGAAGAGATGGATAAAGATTAAACTTTATAAATCAAATCAACGAGGATAAATAGAAATGAACATTTATCAAATTATCAGTATTATTGGCGCTGTTATCATTACAGCTATGTTTATTTATCTAGTACTTAACAGTCTCCCAAAACATACAGAATCACGTAAATAAGGAGCAGTTTTTATTTTAGACAAAAATTAATTAGCAATTCAAGTTAAATACATTTTTGATTATTATGTTTATTTACTTTATGATACTTATCATAAAGTGTTTGTTTAACTATAAAGGAATATTTATGCTTTTTTCTCAAAAATACGGATATAATCCTGTAAGAGAGCAAATTCAAAAAGAATCAATGGATGAAGCATTAAGAAACCAGCTATGGAATATTTATTTTGATTTGCTAGGAAATAAATTACTTAATGCAGTCACATATAATTTACTTAAATCAATTTGGACAATTGTATATAAGCAAACATCAGATACATTTCCAATTAAGTATGGAAATCCAGATGCAGAATGGATAAGAAATATCTTTATTAGTGGTAATTGGTATGATATCTTAGATGTAATTCAATTCACTGTAATATTTTTATGCAAATTTCAATTAGGTATTTATCAGCAATTTATAAATAGTTGTAATGATACTTTAGAACAGGAATGTTCTGCATATAGAATTGTTGGTAAAGAAATAGCTCCAATAACAACAAAAGAAGAAATTGAAAGTATAGAATCTGCGATAAATACAAAATCACTGCCAGTTAGAGAACACTTAAGCAAAGCTCTTGATTTATTTTCAAATAGACAAAATCCTAATTACAGGAATAGCATTAAAGAATCAATATCTGCAGTTGAATATTTATGCAAGAAAATAGCTAATGATGATAATGCGGATCTAGCTAAAGCAATAAAAATATTAAAAAATTCAAATAAAATTGACATACATCCAGCATTTGAACAAGCATTGATAAAGCTATATGCATATACTTCAGATGAAGATGGCATTAGACATTGTATCATGGATAAAGATACAATTGAATCTGAGGATGCAAAATATATGCTTGTTACTTGTGCTGCATTTGTAAATTATTTAATGGCTAAATGTGAAAGAGCCAAAATAGTTTCGTAGGTTGGGTCAAATTCTTTGACCCAACAAATAAAGCTTATTATTGTTTTTTATTCAAAACCTTCTTAATTGTCACCCCGATTTCAGCCGGATTTATGCAAACTGTTACACCTGCACTTTCCAGTGCTTCAATTTTTCCTTTTGCGGTACCTTTTCCACCTGAAATAATAGCACCGGCATGCCCCATTCTTTTACCCGGAGGGGCTGTAGTTCCGGCGATAAAGCTTACTACGGGTTTTGAAATATTGTTTTTGATATATTCTGCTGCTTCTTCCTCGGCAGTTCCACCGATTTCACCAACTAGACAAATTACTTCTGTGGCGGGGTCATTTTCAAATTCTTTCAGACAGTCTATAAACGATGTCCCGACAATAGGATCGCCGCCGATTCCTACGCAAGTGGACTGCCCTATACCAAGTTGTGTTAACTGCCAGACAGCTTCATAAGTTAACGTACCGCTTCTTGAAATTATTCCGGCAACTCCTTTTTGATGAATATGTCCCGGCATGATTCCTATTTTTCCTATACCCGGAGAGATAATTCCCGGACAATTCGGACCGATAAGCCTGCATCCTTTTTTGTCGACAAACTTTTTAACTTTTAGCATGTCAATAACAGGAATACCTTCTGTTATGCATATTATAAGTGAAATATCATTTTCCGCTGCTTCCATTATCGCATTTGCTGCAAATTTAGGGGGTACAAATATTAAAGATGTATTAATATCATGCTCTTTTTTGGCATCGGCAACATTGTTGTATACAGGTAAATTAAATATTGTCTGGCCTGCTTTGCCGGGAGTAACTCCGCAAAGTATTTTTGTTCCATATTCAAGGCATTTTTCTGTATGAAAAGAGCCTTCCCTACCTGTTATTCCCTGTACAAGAACTTTAGTATTATCATTTATAAATATAGTCATTATATTTTTACCTCTAAAGAGTCTTTAATTAAATTAATAGCGTTGCTTAATGAATCACATACTTTAAATTTTAAGCCTGATTCGTTTAATATTTTTTTGCCTGTTTCTGCATTTGTGCCTTCCAGTCTTACTATAACCGGAATATTAATATTTAACGTAGTTACGGCGTTTTTAATCCCTTCGGCGAGTATGTCACACCTTAATATGCCGCCAAAAATGTTGATGAAAACAAGGTTAACATTTTTGTCACTTATAAGTATTTTAAAGGCATTTTCGATTTTTTCCGCACTTGCACCGCCTCCAACATCAAGGAAATTGGCAGGTTCTGCTCCTGCCAGCTTGATTATATCCATGGTTGTCATTGCAAGCCCTGCACCATTAACCATACAACCAACATTACCGTTTAATTTTATGTAATTAAGGCTGTATTTGGATGCTTCAACTTCCAGAGGATCTTCTTCTTCGATATCTCTTAAAGCCGCAATATCCTGATTTCTGAATAAAGCGTTGTCGTCAAAGTTTATTTTTGCATCAAGCGCAATAATTTTGTTGTCTTTTGTCTTAACAAGCGGGTTGATTTCAACAAGAGAACAATCTTTGTCTATAAACAACCTGTATAAGTTTTCGATAATAGTGCAAAAATCATTATTAAGCTTAAATTTTTCAGCAAATCTGGAAACTTTTTCCTTGTCCAATCCTGAATTTATGTCAATATTAACTGTAAAAATCAGTTCAGGGGACTTGCGTGCGATTTCTTCTATATCCATGCCGCCTTCTGTACTTGCAATAATTGTTATACATTCGTTAGAACGGTCAAGCACAAGGCTTAAATAGTATTCTTTTTCGATACCGGCAGCACTTTCTACCAGTACTTTGCTGACTTTTTTGATTTCTCCGGCTGTCTGAATACTTGATAATTCCATGCCAATTATCTGATCGGCAGACTGAGTTACTTCTTCAATGGAACGTGCAAACTTAATGCCACCTGCTTTGCCTCTTGCGCCAGAATGTACCTGTGCTTTTATTACACATGGTATTCCTGTAATATTTTTCGCTATTTCTGTCGCTTCTTTTGCAGATAAGGCCAATTTACCTTCAGGAACAGGTATGTTGTATTGCCTGAATAGGTTTTTAGCCTGATATTCGTGAATTTTCATAAAGTCTCTTTCTATTAACTAATAAATTTATCAATGCCTTTATATAACCTGAATTATAATACAATCGTAGCTTTTGATAGTACTTATCGGATGGTTTTAATTTAAAATGTCTTAATATTAAACTTTCAATCAGTCTTGACAAGTGCAAAATTATCTTTTCAGGAATTTCCATCATGCTGTGCATTCCAAGGGAAAAGTAAGTATACCCGTCAGATTGCCCCTGCTTATAGTATCTGTTTTTATAGTATTCCCATGTCATATTTTCCGGTTGGATTTTGTGATAAACAACCATTTTTGGGTTATAAACAAGATTGTATCCAAGCTCTTTAATTTTATTTGCAAAAATCACATCTTCATTAGAGATTATGTTTTTATTCAAATTAACGTTAAGCGTTGAAAATCCGCCGGTTTTTTCAATACATTCTCTTTTAAAAGCAATACTTCCCGTATACGGCACATGTTTGGGATGGGAATCATACATGCATGGCTTGTCTCCGTAGTCTGAATAACCGAGTATTCCAAGCAGAAGACCATCCAGCCAGTCAGGCTTTTCTCCCAGATATTTAAAAAGAATTTTTCCACCGGAAACATCGGGGTTGAACTCGGAATTATTGAAGAAATCCAGTATATTTACCAGATAATTTTCGTCAAAAAGGATGTCATCATCAACAAATGAAATAATATTGCCCGTTGAATGTTTTATTCCTTCATTTCTTGATACAGAAATCCCAACAGAATCCAGCTTTATATACTTAAAACCCGAATATTTTTCAACCAGTTCTTTTGTTTTATCATCTGTACTCTGGTCAACTATAATGACTTCGTATTTTTCAGTATCCAATGTCTGTTTTTTAATTGCGTCCAAAGTTTCAGGAATTACATCAGACCTGTTTCTCGTGCATATTATTAATGAAATATCAGGCATAAAACTAATTAAGCTTCCTTATTATTAATATTTTCTTACTTAATAATTATATTATATATTGGTGTACAATGTATATGTAAGAGTATTTTAAACTTGTTTAATAAGAGGAATATACTCTACATAAATTAAAATTTAAAAAAATTATTTAAATATGGAAAATATACTGGAAATAAAAAATTTAAATATAGGCTTTAAACTTGAATCGCAAACAGCAAGAGCAATTCATGGCATTAATCTGAACCTTAAACAGGCACAATCTCTTGGAATTGTAGGGGAATCAGGCTGTGGAAAATCAGTTACTGCAATGTCGATTATGAAGCTTTTGCCGTCTAATGCTGTGATAGAATCAGGTGAAATATGGTGGAAAGGCAGTGATCTCTTAAAATTTTCTGAAAAAGAAATGCAGCATGTCAGGGGTAATCAAATAGCAGTTATTCCGCAGGATCCTATGACATCACTTAATCCGCTTTATACAGTAGGAGAACAGGTGCAGGAAGCTGTTATTCTTCACCAAAAGGTTTCCAAAAAAGAAGCAAAAGAAATTGCGATAGAATCTTTAAGAAGTGTAAAAATTCCTGAAGCTGACAAGAGGTATAATGAATATCCCCATCAGTTTTCCGGCGGCATGCGACAGAGAGCTATTATAGCAATGGCTTTAAGCTGTAATCCTGAACTGTTAATTGCGGATGAGCCCACGACAGCCCTTGATGTAACTGTACAGGCCCAGATTTTAAATTTGATCAAGTCTATTCAAAAAGAAAGAGGAACATCACTGTTATTAATCACGCATGATTTAGGAATTGTCGCTGAAACTTGTAATAATGTGGCAGTGCTTTATGCAGGCAGGATTGTTGAATATGCGGATACTTTGTCAATATTTAAAAATCCTCTGCATCCTTACACAAAAGGACTTTTAGAATCGCTTCCCAAAAAAGATTCACAGGAGTTAAATGCCATCAAAGGTCAGCCGCCTACAATCTCGGAAAATATAACCGGATGTCCGTTCTGGCCGAGATGTAAGGACAGGATGGATATTTGCGAAAAAGAAAGCCCTGCCTTAAAACAGATCGATGAAACCCATCAGGTTAGCTGTTTTTTGTTTACTTAATCAGGTGATTATTAAGAAATTCTATACCTCTTTCTACGAAGTCTTTTATTGTATTCTTACTTAAATCAAAATTATTTGAAAGGCTTAATTCATTTGATGTGCCATAATAGCGAGAAAAATCATTATCTGGAGCAAGGTGAAAACCTTTATATTGTTCTGTATTAGTTATATCTACAAGCTGCTTAATTTTTAAAAATTTATTACTTTCACTTATCTCTATAACATCCTTACCCGGCATTCTTTCAAGTAACGAATCAAGTTCCCCTTTTTTGATAATTTCATCAATCCGTTTACGTATAAGTCTTGCTTTTTTTAGTTCTTTCTTGGTAATTGGTGCATCATTAAAAATACCAGTCCTGAAAAGTTCTCTTGCAAGATCTTCAGTATTTCTTGTTACTTTATCACTAATTGTGCCACGGGCAAAGGATACATTTTGTTGTCTGTTGTCTGTTAAAATTGGGATAATCATTTTCTCTCCTATACTTCTTAGATTAAACTGCAAAATTTTTAAACTTATTTTTTAAAAGATGGTGAAAAATAAATGTTGCTAAAAAAAGTAGCTATTTTACATTTCTTAATACTTAAACTTGATACATGATTATGTTCGTGGTTTCCTAAATTATGAGTACACTGGGCGAATGTGTTATCATGACATAAAAGTATTGACAATTATCCATGTCCTTACTAATATAAAAACTCGCATGCTCAATGGCTAAGCGAGAGTAAAAAATTCTTGATAACGAAGTAAAAATAACGTTATAAAGCAGGAGTTTAAAGTAAAAAAGATAATTTTATATTTTAAAACTCAACTGCCATAAGGATTTAATAACTCTTTCACAAACGAGCCGGTGTAGCTCAATGGTAGAGCAACGGTTTTGTAAACCGTAGGTTGCGGGTTCGAATCCCATCACCGGCTAATGTGGGTAGGTGCCCGAGTGGCTAAAGGGGGCGGACTGTAAATCCGCTGACGCAAGTCTACGTTGGTTCAAATCCAACCCTGCCCAAATCCTACTTCGAGATTCAAAGGCATTGGATTGAAGAAGTAAAATGCCCATGTGGCGCAGGGGTAGCGCATCCCCTTGGTAAGGGGAAGGCCACGAGTTCAAATCTCGTCATGGGCTAATCCAAAGTTAATCAGTAAAAATGCCTAAGTAATAGAATATTTGTGTAATAACTTACCTAAGAGGAGAATTAGAATGGCTCGGGCAAAATTTGAACGAACAAAGCCGCATGTTAACGTAGGAACAATTGGACACGTTGACCATGGTAAAACAACATTAACAGCTGCAATTACATTTTCTCTGGCAGCAGCTGGACAGGCTGAAGCTAAAGCATTTGACCAGATCGATGCAGCTCCGGAAGAAAAAGCTAGAGGTATTACTATTTCAACAGCTCACGTTGAGTATGAAACAACAAACAGACACTATGCACACGTTGATTGTCCTGGACACGCTGACTATGTAAAAAACATGATCACAGGTGCAGCTCAGATGGACGGTGCTATACTTGTTATTTCAGCAGCTGATGGTCCTATGCCTCAGACAAGAGAACACATCCTTTTAGCTCGTCAGGTTGGCGTACCTAAACTGGTTGTTTTCTTGAATAAATGCGATATGGTTGATGACCCTGAACTACTTGATCTTGTTGAAATGGAAGCAAGAGAATTGTTATCATCCTACGAATTTGATGGAGATAATATTCCATTTGTTCGTGGTAGTGCTTTAAAAGCTTTAGAAGCAGTTACTACTAATCCAAAAATTCAAAAAGGTGAAAATGAATGGGTAGATAAAATTTGGGAACTTATGGACGCAGTTGATAGCTACGTTCCAACCCCTGAAAGAGCTACAGATCTTCCATTCCTTATGCCGGTTGAAGATGTTTTCTCAATCACAGGTAGAGGTACAGTTGCTACCGGTAGAGTTGAAAGAGGTTTAGTAAAAGTTGGTGATGAAGTTGAAATTATTGGCTTCAAACCTACCAAGAAAGTAGTCGTTACCGGAGTTGAAATGTTCAGAAAACAATTAGACGAAGGTATCGCAGGTGACAACATTGGTGCACTTCTTAGAGGTGTTTCCAAGGAAGATATTGAAAGAGGACAAGTACTTGCTAAACCGGGAAGTATTAAACCTCACACAAAATTCAGCGCAAACGTTTACGTATTAACCAAAGAAGAAGGTGGCAGACATACCCCATTCTTCCCAGGATACAGACCACAGTTCTACATCAGAACAACTGACGTAACCGGTTCAATTAAATTACCAGAAGGAACAGAAATGGTAATGCCTGGTGATAACATCGTAATGGATGTTGAACTCATCGCTCCGGTAGCTATCGAACAAGGTATGAGATTTGCTATCAGAGAAGGCGGACGTACAGTTGGTGCTGGCGTTGTAGATAAAATTATAGGATAAATTGAATAGAGTTCAGGAATCAAAAGTTCAAGCTTTTGATTCCTGTCTCTAAAGAGTAAGTAGTTAGAAAAGAATGAAAGGTCCCGATTCGGAAGTGCAATTATGAGTACCAAACGTCATAGAATTAGAGTATGCTTAAAAGCATACGACCATAGATTAATTGACAGTTCGGCTGACAAAATTGTAGAAACAGCTAAGCGTACAGATGCTAAAGTAGCTGGACCGATTCCTCTTCCAACTAGACGTAAGGTATACTGTGTACTTAGATCACCACACGTTGATAAGAAGTCAAGAGAACACTTCGAAACAAGAGTACATAAAAGAATAATAGATATTCTTGATCCTACACGTCAAACAACGGAAGAGCTTAGTCGGTTAGATTTGCCAGCAGGCGTTGATATAGAAGTTAAATTATAAAATTAAGCGGATAATCACTAATCCGTTTAGAAAATGAAAAGGCAAAAGCGCAAAAGTCGCGAAACTAGTAAAATTACTTGATATACTGAAAATTTAATAGCAGTTAATGAATGTGATCTACGAGTATTCGATTCGTGACGTAGCGCTCACAAAAGAGAGGTAAAATACCGTGACCCTAGGAATAATTGGTGAAAAACTGGGGATGACCCAAGTTTTTGATAATGACGGTCTAGTCATTCCAGTAACAGTTATAAAAGTTGATCCACTTACAGTTACACAGATTAAAACCATTGATAATGATGGATATAATGCTGTGCAGCTTGGTGTAAATGCTGATAAGAAAAAATATTTAACAAAAGCCCAATTAAAACATTTAGAAAAAAATGATCTTCCTGCATTTAGAACGTTGCGGGAATTTAAAGTGGATAATATTTCTGAATACGAGGTTGGTCAAAAAATAGAAGCTTCCATACTTAAAGAAGGTGACAAAGTTGACGTTACAGGTAAGTCTATTGGTAAAGGTTTTCAAGGCGCAATAAAAAGACACGGCTGCAGAAGAGGACCAATGTCGCACGGTTCAAAAAATCACAGATTACCTGGTTCAATTGGGGCAGGAACAACACCTTCCAGAGTATATAAAGGAACAAGAATGGCAGGTAATACTGGTAACCAGCAGGTTACAGTTAAAAAACTTACCGTAGTAAAAGTTGATACAGAAAGAAATCTTATTTTGCTTAAAGGTTCGATTCCCGGACCTGAAGGAAAATATATTACTATCAAGCCATCAATTACAAAATGGAATAAAATATAATTCCATAACATATTATTTCGAGGAATAAAAAAATGCAGAAACAATTAACTATACACAGCAGCAATGGAGCAAGTCTTGGTCAGATTGACCTTGATGATAAAGTATTTGGAATAGAACCAAATATCCATGTGATGCATCTTGCATTAAAAAGACAACTTTGTAATGCAAGAGCAGGTACAGCCTCAACTAAAACCCGTGCTGAAGTTAGAGGTGGCGGTAAAAAACCCTGGAAACAAAAAGGTACAGGCAGAGCAAGAGCAGGTAGTTTAAGAAGCCCGTTATTTGCTGGTGGTGGTGTAACATTTGGTCCAAAGCCAAGAAGTTATTCATTTTCTATGCCTGTAAAAGCTCGCAGATTGGCTCTAAGGTCTGCTCTTTCAGCCAGAAATGAAAATCTAAAAGTGGTCAAAGATTTTTCAGCATTAGAAAGTCCAAAAACAAAAGAATTTGTAAAAATTCTGGAGTCAGTAGAAATAAGCGGAAAAATACTTGTTATTGCAGATTATACTTTAGCTGAAAATTTAAATCTTCAATTAGCATCAAGAAACCTTCCAAACGTTAAATTAATTTTACCTTCAAATATCAATGTTAAAGATATTCTTGAAGCTGAAAGTATTTTAATTACGGAAGCAGCTATAAATGAAATAACAGAGAGGTTACTTAAATAATGAGCAGATTACAAGAATCAGAAAGACTGTATGAAGTATTAAAAAGACCTCTTATTACAGAAAAGTCTACCGGAGCAATGGCAAGAGGACAATATACATTTGAAGTCCTTAAAGATGCAACAAAAATAGAAATTAAAAAAGCTATGGAATTGTTATTTCCCGGTAGAAAAGTAAAAGAAGTAAAAACAGTCTACATGCCAAGTCATGAAAAAAGACGTGGAACCAAGTATGGTAGAACTCAATCCAGTAAAAAGGCCATCATTACCATTATTGGTGAGCCGATTGAAGAGATAGCAGGAGCATAAAAAAATGGGAATCCGTAAATTCAATCCAACATCTCCCGGATTAAGAGGTATGACAATAAGTGATTTTTCAGAAATTACAACAGATGAATCTGAAAAGTCACTGACAAAGTCATTAAAGAAAAATACCGGAAGAAATAATAGAGGTATTATAACCTGCCAGCATAAAGGCGGCGGTCATAAAAGAAAATACCGTGTTATAGACTTTAAAAGAAACAAAATTGGTGTTCCTGGAACTGTAAAAACAATTGAATACGATCCAAACAGAAATGTAAGAATTTCACTGATAGTTTATTCTGATGGTGAAAAAAGATATATTCTTTCTCCTGTTGATCTTAAAATTGGTGATACAGTTCAAAGTGGTCCCGAAAGTGAAATTAAAGTCGGAAATGCATTACCAATAGGCAGTATTCCTCTTGGTACAATGGTTCATAATATTGAGTTATCACCTGCAAAGGGCGGTCAGCTTGTTAGAAGCGCAGGTGGTGCAGCTCAGGTTATGGCGAAAGAAGGCGACTATGTAACAATCAAATTGCCGAGTTCAGAAATGAGAATGGTTCATAAAAATTGTTACGCAACAATTGGTGTTCTTGGGAATATTGACTACAAAAATATTCATATAGGAAAAGCAGGACGCAAACGCTGGATGGGTATTAAACCAACAGTCAGGGGCGTTGCTAAAAATGCTGTAGATCACCCGCACGGTGGTGGGGAAGGTAAATCACCTATCGGCGGCAAGCCGCAAACCCCCTGGGGCAAACCCGCTATGGGATACAAGACTAGAGGCAAAAAGCCATCTGATAAGTATATTGTCAGGAAACGCAAGTAAGGAGAGTTTAGCTAATGGCTCGATCACTTAAAAAAGGACCATTCGTACATACATCACTTATGGCTAAAGTAGAAAAAATGAACAGCCAGGGTGAAAAGAAAGTTGTTAAAACCTGGTCTAGATCTTCAATGATCATACCAGCGATGTTAGGTCATACAATAGCCGTTTATAACGGAAAAACACATATTCCAGTATATATTACAGAACAAATGATTGGTCACAAGCTTGGTGAATTTGCACCAACAAGATATTTTAGAGGCCATGCAGGTTCTGATAAAACAGCAAAAAGGAAGTAGTTATGGAAGCTAGATCCAGACAGAAATATATCAAGATGCCTGCAAGAAAATTACGCAGGGTAATTAATGAAGTTCGTGGCAAAAGTGCTGACGAAGCTATGAATATTCTTCATTTTATGCCATATTCTGCAGCCCGGGTTATTGAAGCAAACTTAAAATGCGCAATAGCTAATGCAGCAGAAAAGTGGGGTGTTTCATCTGAAGGATTAACTTTAACAGAAGTCTTTGCAGATGAAGGACCTACTTATAAAAGAATAAGACCAAGAGCACAGGGTCGTGTTTATAAGAGATTAAAACGCACTTCTCATTTAACGCTCAAGGTTACTGTTAATACATCAATCAAAAATAAATCTAAATAGGAGGCTACCTTGGGACAGAAAATTCATCCGATAGGACTCAGAATAGGAATTATAAAACCATGGTTAAGCAACTGGTTTGCAATTAAAGAGTATGCAGCTTTATTAGCTGAAGATGATAAACTACGTAAGTTTATAAAGAAAAAATTGTATCAGGCAGGTGTTAGTCGTATAGCAATAGATAGAAAAGCTCAACAGGTAAATATAACAATTGTAGCTGCAAAACCTGGTATGATCGTTGGTAGAGGCGGTCAGGGAATCGATGAGCTTAGAAAAGAACTTACTGCACTTGTGCAAAAGAGAATACAAATTGACGTAGTTGAAGTTGCAAAGATAGATGCAGATGCACAGCTTGTTGCAGAGTCAATTGCTCAACAGCTTGAAAAGAGAGTTGTATTTAGAAGAGCACTAAAACAAGCAATACAGAGATCAATGCGTTCTGGCGTACTTGGAATAAAAGTAGCAGTTTCAGGCAGGCTTGGCGGTGCAGAAATCGCTCGTACAGAATGGTCTAAAGAAGGACGTATTCCACTACATACACTTAGAGCCGATATCGATTACGGGTTTGCCGAAGCCGATACAATTATGGGTATCATTGGTGTTAAAGTATGGATATTCAAAGGCGAAATCTTGCCGGGAGAAACAGCTGACCAGAATATTAAGCCTAAAACTTCCGGTGCAGAAGCAGCACAAGCTCCAGGTCGTGCTCCTCGTAAAAGAGGTCGTGGTGCTTCAGCCCAGGCCAAAAAGGAGTAATTAATCATGTTGATGCCTAAAAGAACAAAATATCGTAAACAAATGCGCGGAAGAATGACAGGTAAAGAAACAAGGGGTACAGAGTTACAATATGGAGATTACGGTCTTCAGGCTCTTGAACCGGCTTGGATTAATAGCCGTCAGATAGAAGCAGCAAGAAGAGCAATGACCAGATCTATAAAAAGAGGCGGTCAGGTTTGGATAATGATATTCCCTGACAAACCCGTAACAGCAAAACCTGCTGAAACTCGTATGGGTTCAGGAAAAGGAAATCCAGAATACTGGGTTGCAGTTGTAAAACCAGGCAGAGTTCTTTTTGAAATGTCAGGTATAGACAAGGAAACAGCAACAGAAGCTCTAAAATTAGCAGCACAAAAACTTCCAATTAAAGTTAGAATCATTGAAAAGTAATGGTGGTAACAAACGTGAAACTAAATGAAATGCGTGAGCATACAATAGATGAGCTTAATGATGAGATAATCAGCTTAAGAAAGAAGTTATTCGAGTTAAGAATGAGTAAATCATTGAGAAAACTTGAAAATACTTCAGAAATCTCAAAGACAAAAACACAAATTGCTCAATGTAAAACAGTAATAAGAGAAAAACAATTACAAAAATAGTAGAGGTAAATAAAAGTGCCTAAAAAAGAAAAAGTTGGTCATGTTGTCAGTAATAAAATGAACAAGACCGTAGTAGTAGAGGTTGCAGAGTACAATCCGCACCCGATATATAAGAAAATTATCGCAACAACCAAAAATTATTTGGCTAATGATGCTAAAGAAATTTGTGGCGAAGGCGATAGAGTTAAAATTGTTGAAAATCGTCCAATGAGTAAGTCAAAACGTTGGTGCGTAACAGAAGTATTACAAAAAGCTACCTAATATAAACAGGTATAGACCCTGATTAAATAAATATCATTCCAGTAAAGGATTAGAACAATGATACAACAAGAAAGCAGACTAAATGTAGCAGATAATACGGGAGCCAAGACACTGTTAGTTATTAGAGTCCTTGGCAGTTCCGGAAGAAGATACGCTGAAATAGGCGATGTTGTAGTGGCAGTTGTTAAATCAGCAGCTCCTAACATGCCTGTTAAGAAATCTGATATTGTCAAAGCAGTTATTGTTCGTACAAAAGCAAGTATAAAAAGGGCTGATGGTACAACAATCAGATTTGACGAAAATGCTGCTGTTATAATTAACAAAGACGGAAACCCTACAGGAACACGTGTTTTTGGGCCTGTAGCACGTGAGCTTCGGGATAAAAACTTTATGAAAATAATCTCATTAGCTCCCGAAGTAATTTAGGAGAACAATTATGGCAAAAGCTGAAGAAAAAAACATTCATTTAAAAACAGGTGACAGAGTTATCGTTATTGCAGGAAAAGATAAAGGCAAAATTGGTAACATTAAAAAAGCATTACCTAAAGAAGGCAAGATAATTGTCGAAGGTGTTAATATGGTGACAAAAGCAGTCAGACCAAATCCTATGGCAAATATTCAGGGTGGTTTGGTTGAACGTGAAGCACCTCTTAACTCATCCAAAGCAATGTTATATTGCCCAAAATGCGAAAAACCGACAAGGATCAGACACGAAGTAGCAGAAGACGGTAAAAAATCACGTGTCTGTAAAAAATGTGGTGAACAATTATAAAGGTTAAAACAAATGGTATTAACAAAAGATCTGAAAACAAAATACGCTGAAGATGTAGTACCTGCTTTAAAAAAGCAGTTTGACTACAGCAGCATCTATGAAGTACCAAAACTCGTAAAAATAGTACTTAATATGGGTGTTGGCGAAGCTGTTCAGAATGTAAAAATTCTTGATGCAGCTGTAAAACAATTAACCGCTATTGCAGGACAGAAAGCAGTAGTAACAAGGGCTAAACAATCAATTGCTACCTACAAAATAAGACAGGGTATGCCAATTGGCACAATGGTTACATTAAGAGGTCAGAAAATGTATGACTTCTTGCAGAAATTGGTAAATGTTGCTCTTCCTAGAATTCGTGACTTCAGGGGCGTAAGCGACAAAAGCTTTGATGGAAGAGGAAATTATTCACTTGGTTTAAAAGAACAGGTTTTATTTCCTGAAATTAGTTATGATGCCGTAGAATTGATTTTAGGAATGAATATCTCAATTGTAACAACAGCTAGAACAGACGAAGAAGCAAAAGCGTTGCTATCAGAATTGGGTATGCCTTTTAGAAAAAAATAAGTAATCTATAAATATATTCAATGAAAATTTAAGGAGAATAACCTTGGCTAAAACGTCAATGAAAGTTAAAGAAGAACAGCACAAAGAACTGGCTGAAAAGGGTAAATACCCTAAGGTAAAACTGCATAATCGCTGCAGTATCTGTGGCAGACCGAGAGGTTACTATCGTGACTTTGGTTTATGCAGACTTCACCTCAGAATAATGGCTCATCAGGGCTTATTGCCGGGTGTAACAAAATCAAGCTGGTAGTCTTCTATTAACAGTAAAAACAATTTCAGTCTACGACTGATTAATTGATAAAATATTCCGTAGTAATCAGATATTCCTAAATTAAGGGGAAAATAAAATGAACACAGATCCAATAGCAGATATGTTAACTCGAATAAGGAATGCTAACATAGTTAAACATTCCAGCCTTGAGTTACCTTATTCAAAATTAAAAGAGCAATTAGCTGTGCTGCTTAAATCTGAAGGTTACATTACAGACTATTCAGTAAAAGAAGCTGGTAATTTTAAGGTTTTACATATAGAACTGAAGTATGACGAAAATGAAAAACCAATTATTACAGATTTAAAGCGTGTCAGTAAGCCTGGATTAAGAATATACAGAAAAGCTCAAAATATTCCAAAAGTATTTGATGGTTTAGGCATTGCTATCGTAAGCACAAGCAAGGGGCTTTTAACAGACAGAAAAGCCCGAAAAGAAAATGTTGGCGGCGAAGTTCTATGCTACGTCTGGTAGTAGTACAGTCGCTTTTATAAGTTAGCGTTTATCTCTATTTTTTGATAAATTATAACTTTAAGACCAGCTCACTCTGATTCGTAATTCCGAGAAAGGTTTCAGAGGTGGTGCATAAGGCACATTTACAGGTTAACGATTATGTGGCAACGCCTTAGTAGTTACTTAAAATTGTTGATCTGATGTAAAAATTAGTAAATATATCGGATAAGGAGACAATAAAAAATGTCCAGGATTGGAAAAGCACCGGTTGAAATTCCTGCAAAGGTTGAAGTTCAGATTAAGGACAGTGTTGTAACAGCAAAAGGTCCTCTTGGAACTTACAGTGTTACATTAAGACCGGAAATAACAGTTAAAGTTGAAAATAATAAAATTATACTTGAAAGAGTAAATGATGAGCGTAAAACGAGAGCGCTTCATGGGTTAAGCCGTACTTTAGTAGCTAACCTTGTTAATGGTGTTGTAACAGGCTTCTCTAAAAATCTTGAAATTCAGGGTGTTGGTTATAGAGCAGCAAAAGAAGGTAAGAAGCTTATTCTACAGCTTGGATACAGTCACCCTGTTGAAATAATTCCACCAGATGATATTGAAATAATAGTAGAAGGTAATACAAAAATTACTGTTAAAGGTGCAAATAAGCAAACAGTTGGTGATATTGCAGCCTTTATTCGCAGCAAGAGACCGCCTGAAGTTTATAAAGGTAAAGGTATCAGGTATGCTGGCGAACACATCCGTAAGAAAGCCGGTAAAACTGGTAAGAAATAGTATAATAAGGAGCTTTTAACAAGGTAGCCAAAAGAGTTCCTTGTGTTAGTTTCCAATACAAAGGTGATATTATGATTAATAGTAAAAATAGAAAAGCTGCTACAGCTAAAAGGCATTCAAGAATCAGGGTTAAACTTTCAGGGACTACTGAAAGACCAAGACTTTGTGTTCATAAAACAACAAAACATATTTATGCGCAAATTATTGATGATGTAAAAAGAGTTACTCTTGTTGCCGCAAGTTCAGTTGAAGAAGCTGTGAAAGGCCAATTCTCGCATGGTGGCAATATTGATTCAGCGGCAGCAGTTGGTAAATTAATTGCTGAAAAAGCAAAAAAAGCTGGTGTTGAAAATGTTGTATTTGACAGGGGCGGATTTATTTACCACGGAAGAATTGCAGCTCTTGCAGAAGCAGCCAGAGAAGCTGGTTTAAACTTCTAATTCATATCAAAAAGTATCAAAAAGCCCGAGATTTTATCCCGGCTTTTTGTGTTTTTATCTTGTTTTTTGAAATGTTTTCCGCTGTCCTTAATAAGACCACTGATACGAACGAGCTTTTAAAAAAACTGACCGTTTCACTTTTTTAACGCTCCCGCTCCGCGCATGAATGAGTTACGCGAGCCAAATCGAAAGCTCATCGCTTCCGCTGTGGCTCGCTGCACTCCCGCTCTGCACATACCAATTTTGGTATGACACTGGATTGTACAAAATGATGCTTTTTTGAAGTTATGCAACGGTCTCTGAATAACAAAAATCCCAGGTTAACCTGGAATTTTTGTTTCAGAACTTATTAATTATGATTTAGCTGTTTAGTTCTGCTTCGGCTGTTTCTTTAGTCTATTGAATAGCTTCCGTAACATTGGCAAGTTTTTTAAGATCCTGAGCTTCAACATTAGATAGGAATTTTTGAGGATTAATCAATATTAGCAGGCTGCCCTGATGTTTACCTACACCTAAGAGGAAATCACTATCACCTTCGATATCAACAGGAGCTTGATCAATATCCTCTGTTTTAAGGTGAATAACCTCGCTTACCTCATCTACAATTAATCCAATAATTTCGTGTTCTACATCAAGTACAATTATTCTTGTATTAGCATCATTTTGATTAGAATTATTTAACTGGAATTTCTTTTTTCCGTCAATGATAGGAATAATTCGGCCCCTAAGATTTATTACTCCTTCTATCCATTCCGGACTTTTAGGAATGTGGGTAGTATTTTGAGGCATAATTATTTCCTGAACGCTCATTATCGGTACAGCGTATTTTTCCTTACCCAGCTTAAATATAATCATTTGAACTTCTTTTTGATCTTTAAATGCTTCTATCACAGTCAATCCCCTTATACTTTAAATAAAGCAACTTGTTTTTGAAGATTTTCAGCAAGTCTGGCTAAAGCTTGAGAAGATGCATTTATTTCTTCGATACTTGCTGTTTGTTCCTGTGTAATACTTGCTATTTCTTCTGAACTTGCTGCTGATTCTTCTGTAATAGATGATACATTTTCCATCATCTTAACTATACTGTCTGAATCCTGTGCTAATGTGACAGAAAATTTAGAAACTTCTCCTGCTTGAACATTAACATTGTTAGCAACAGTAAGTATTTCTGTAAGTGAATAACCAACATTTTCAATTACAGTAACACCTTCTTCGATTTCTTTAATACTTGCATCCATTTCAACTACAACATTACCTGTTTCGCTTTGAATTTCCTTGACCATGCCTGTAATTTTTTCTGTTGCTTCAGCAGATTGTCCTGCAAGTTTCTTAACTTCATCTGCTACAACTGCAAAACCCTTACCATGTTCGCCTGCTCTTGCAGCTTCTATTGCGGCATTAAGGGCAAGTAAGTTTGTCTGTCCGGCAATTCCTTTAATTAAATCTACAATTTGTTCTATATCAGAACTTAATTTACTAAGTTTATTAGCAGTTTTAGAAGTTTTAGCCGCTGTATCTTTTATCTGATTTATTTTGTTAACAGCTTTTTCTGATTGACCGCATCCATCTTTAGCATTAGTTTCAACTGATCCTGCCATTTTAACTACATTATCAGCATTTTCAGAAATCTTTTGAACAGCTTTATTCATTTTATTTACGTGTTCAAGACTATCCGCAACACTGTGAGCTTGTTCCTGAGATCCTGCTGCTAACTGAGTAATGCTCGTTGATACTTGCTGAGCACCTTGTGCTGTTTGATCTGACGCAGCATTCATTTCTTCTGAACCTGCAGAAACTTCTTCTACAGTTTTTGATACTTGCTGTACAAAGTTTCTAACCTGTGCTGTTAATGTATTTAATGCATCTCCAAGTTGTCCAACTTCATCATTGGACTCAACTTTAACCTCTTTTATCTGAATATTACCATTTTTATCTTTTTCAATAGATTTAAGCATTTGATTAAGAGGATTTGATATCATATTTGCTATCATAATACCAATGCTAATACACAGTATAACTGCGATTAATATCGTAATAATAACAATCATTGTCCCAAATTGTGTATCAGCTTTAGCTTGATCTTCTAATTTCTGCGCTTCATTGGTTTGGTCTTTTGCCATTTCTTTAAGAGTTGTTTCAAATTCACTAAATATAGATTCTGCTGATATGAAATACTCATAAGCTCCTCTTGTATCGCCTTTTAACAGATAACCTATACAAATCTTTCTTTTTTCCAGATAAGATTGGAGTATTCCTTCAAGCTTACTAATTTGTACCTTCTGAGTTTCAGTTAGATTACTTTTTTTATATTTGCTTACTAATTCATTAAATTTTGCAGTTTCAGTATCAATTTGTTTTAAGGTATTCTGAATACGATCATTTTTATTTGTTATAACAGCAGCATAAATTTGGAATAAATTAGCCTTGTTGTTATTGACCAAAGATAATGCTTCATAAATATATCCTATGGGAAGAGCTCTATCTTTATACATTGCATTTGTAGCTTCAGCATTTTTAGCAGCAAAATAATATCCTGTGTAACCAACTATAGAGATAAATATAGCCGCAAGAATAATTACACTCATAATTTTATGAGATGTTTTTAAGTTTTTAAAGTTGTTCATAAATCCTTACCCTTTCTAAAAGTAATTAATAAATCCAGCATATCTAATTTTTCCATTACTTTACATCTTTTTGCAAAAATATATATACCCAACTAATTAAATATATTATCACTTTCATTTTAAATCAATAATCCCAGCAAATGTTGTCTAAAAATAAAACATTTAAAAAAGGTATCTTTAAATATTTCATAATATTTAATTTGAGTTACATAGTTTATTCTCATTGTAATAAAGGCTTAACTTAGTATACAAATTTTGGGCTTATTATTTCCTTTTATTTTAATAACAAACAATATAAATTTAGATCATTAAAATGGAGGATTTTAATTAACATATTTTCATATTATGAAAGTAACCAAATTATACAAAAAATTGATAACCAGAACTGTCAAATAGATAAATTTAGCTTGATATAAAGCTGAAAGTTTTTCTTACTTGTGAAATATTGATAAACAAGAAGCAGCCTACAAAAATTCTTAGCCGCCGCCTTCGCGTCGCCGAAGAATTTTTTCCGCTGTACTTAGTGCCTATCAGATGAATATTTAAACTCGTTCTGGTAAAATTCGGTTAAAAAACCATGCACTGTTATACAGAAGTCTTTTAAACCCTGAATGCAGAGACCTGTCTTTGAAGATTTTCTGCTATTCTGGCAAGAGTTTGAGAACTTGCATTAATTTCTTCTAAACTGGCTGTTTGCTCTTGAGTTATTGATGATATTTCTTCAGCACTCGCAGAAGATTCTTCTGTAACTGATGATATATTTTCCATCATTTTCACTACGCTATCGGAATCTTCGGTAAGAGATACGGCAATTTTTAGAGATTCTTCAACATGTTTACTAACATTTTGAGCTTCACTTAGAATTTCAGCAAGAGAATCTCCTACTTTTCCTATAACAACCACCCCTTCTTCGATTTCTTTAATACTCGCATCCATTTCAACAACAACATTATCTGTTTTACTCTGGATTTCTTTTATCATATCGGTAACTTTTTCTGTCGCTTCAGCAGACTGTCCTGCAAGTTTTTTAACTTCGTCTGCTACAACCGCAAAACCTTTACCGTGTTCACCTGCTCTTGCTGCTTCTATTGCAGCATTAAGTGCAAGAAGATTTGTTTGTGCAGCAATACCTTTAATTAAATCAATAATTTGTTCAATATCAGATCCTAACTTACTGAGTTTATTTGCAGTTTCTGAGGTTTTAACCGCTGTTGATTTTATTTGTTTAATTTTGCCTACAGCTTTTTGTGCCTGATCACACCCTTCTTTAGCATGGGACTCTGTTGATACTGCCATTTTAGCCACATTATCAGAATTTAGAGATATTTTTTGAGCAGAATTATTAATTCCATTTATATTTTTAAGGCTGTCATTTACGCTGTGAGCTTGTTGCTGATAACCAACAGCTAATTGGCTAACACTCACTGCAACCTGCTGAGCTCCCTGGGCAGTTTGATCTGCTGCTGTACTCATTTCTTCTGTACCTTGATACATATCTTTTACTGAATATGAAACCTGTTTAACAAGGTTATTTAAATTATCAGTCATCTTATTAAATATTCCTGCAAGATTAGCAATTTCGTCCTTTGTCTGAAGAGTGGTTTTAACAGTCAAATCACCTTGAGCTACTTTTAATGATGTTGTTTCAAGCTCATTTAACGAATTTACAAGGGAAAAATAAAATCCGGCAAACAAGTATCCAATTGCAAATAATGCTATTAATGTAACCAAAACCGATACAGGTTCCTGATCCGAATATTTTTTGACTCTTTTTTCTATTAACTGCTTTTCTTTTGAGGCATAAGTATTATAAAGCTGTTTATTCTCAGTTAAAGCGTTTTTGGCAGCTGTTTCATACTCTGTTAAAGAGACATTTTTACCGTCAATAATATTATTTAGCAGAGTTAAAAATTGTCTGTTTGCTCTATATGCACTATTAAAAGAAGCATCAATATCACTCTTTACAGATGGATTAAAGTTATAAATTACTGAAAGGCCACCTTTTAAAAGCTCATTGGTTTCATCTATAAGAGTGGCTAACTGTATCATTTCTTTATCATTTTTAGTCCCGTTCAAAAGACGTTTATTCCCTGAAATTTCAGCTTGATTAATTTTTTCAAGCAAATTGGGGAGTTTAAGACTGTAAGCATCCATTAAGTAATATGTATCAAGATCAGGATCAAGCACAAGATTTGAAGTATCGTTTATATGACTTATTAAGCTGATGACCTGATTAATTACAGAAGTTTGCTTTTCAAATGTTTTTGCATTATTCCAGTTATTCTTAATATTTTCCCAGTCACTTTTTATACTCAGTGTCTCGTTAAGTTCTTTATCAGCATTATCAGTTAGTTGAATATTATTTTGAATTTCCTGAGAAGAAGACAAATTTCCTTTTCTGTATTCCTGCATATTGTAAAGTAAATCTTTTAACGGATTTATGTATTCTATTCCATAGACTTCTTTTTGACTAAAATTTTTCTGTGATTCAAGGTTGGACAATAGCAAATAAATTATTCCTCCAGCCAGAATAATTACCATTAAAATAATTATTCCAAATTTTTGGGAATATCGCAGCTTATCCATCAATAAGGTTGCAGGTGAACATACACTATTAATAAACGACTTTTTCATATAAATATCCTCAATAAACTCAATATTGTAAAAATTTCTCTGTATATTTTGGGTTTTGAGATAAGTTTTTTGTACTATAAAACCACCAAACTGCTTCATTGAGAAGCATTTAGGCATTTAAATAACATAACAATTTGTATTATTAAACTTTTTTGACTTATAGTATAAAATTTAACTAACCAATACAACACTTTTAATTATATTCTATAGATATTATTCATAATAATCAACGTTTAAGATAATCTTATTTTTCAAACAATTTTTTTTAATATTCATAAATAATAAATATTTTTTATTATTTAATTCAGAATAATCTATTTTTTTAATAAAAAAATTTTATTATTTATGAATTAAAGAGCTAAAAGAATAGAATTAAATTCTTTTAGCTCAAATATTTGTTGACGCTTAAACTTTACATTTCTTAATGACAGACTTTAAATTTTCCTTAAGTCCTTAACATGCAAAGAGACTATCCTTGTGGGATAGCCTCTTTGCATATATTTTCTAATCTTATACTTTTTCAATCCTAATAGCACTGTCTGGACAAGTCATTGCACATGTTCCACATGCAATACACTTTTCAGGAGTAGGTTCTACAGCAGGTGTTGCATATAAGCCTACTTCTTTTGACCATTTAAGGCATTCTTCACCCTTCTTGTTTATAGGACATTTAATTAAGCATAAGCCGCAGCCTTTGCAAAGCTGTGTATATACATACATTTTTGCTTTACCTTTTTGGCAGCCTTCAAAGACCATGCCTTTATATTGTTGAGTCATTACTATTTTAACTCCTATATAATTAATGTGTTTTAAACTGAAGCTTTATCCTGTATCAATGACATACCAAGCTCAAGAGCTTTATCATTAAGTTCTTTAAGTTCGGGTCTTGCCTTGTATTTTTTACCTAAAGCAATATCCATAGCTGATTTGACGTATTTTAAATCCATAACTTTTGTTGCTTTCAAAATTACGCCAAGAACAATGATGTTAAATACTCTTGATGTTAACTTTTCGTTTGCCATTTTGTTTGCAGGTATTCCTATTATTTCCTTTGCTTCCATTTCAGGCTTTGTTGTACATACAGAAGTATCATAGATGACTGTTGTATTCTTATCAACATAAGTTCCACAACGATCAATAGCTCTGTCTGACAGCATCATTACGATATTGCCTTTAGAAAATCTCGGTTCACCGATTTCTTCATCAGCAATCTGGCAAAAAGCGATGCTTACGCCGCCTCTTTGTTCAACACCGAAGTTAGGAATATATAATACTTTTTTATTAGCTTCATAGCCAGCTTCAACAAGAATTTTAGCGATACTTTGTACGCCCTGTCCGCCTTCACCGGCTAATACTATTTTTGTTCTGGCCATTACTTAACTCCTTCCAACTCTTTAGGAACAAGAATTTCGCCTACCTTGAAGCAGTTTTCCATTGTTTCAAGTCTTTCCCATGTTTTCTGGTTATTTGTCCTCCAGTTTAACGGACAAAGGGAAAGTACTTCAATGAAGGAAAATCCGCGACCGTCAGCAACATTTTGAAGACCTCTTTTCATCATAGTCTTGAGCTGACGAATATTGCTGACAGTTCCTCTTGTAACATATGCGTTATCCTGGTCAGCGATTGCCGAAACCATTTCAGCACCTTTTGCAGGTTTACCGGTTATTTCAATATCACGTCCGTAAGGAGTTGTTTCGGTTACCTGACCCGGCATGGTTGTAGGAGCCATCTGACCGCCTGTCATACCGTAGTTTGTGTTGTTAACAAGAATAGCCAGCATTTTTTCATTTCTTACAGCAGCGTTTACCAAATGCTGAGCACCGATAGCAAGGCCGCCACCGTCTCCCATGTAAGCAATACCTACTGTATCGGGTCTTGCTCTTACAACGCCATAAATAACAGGAGTTGTACGGCCATGGTGAGCCTGTATTGTATCTACATTCATATAATTCCAAGATAGCAAGCTGCATCCGATGTCACAGCCAAAGACTGCTCTTTCGTGTAAATTTAATTCATCAATAGCAAATGCTAATGTTTTTAAAGTTATACCGTGTCCGCAGCCCGGGCAGAATTTGCTTGCGCCGACATCAGGATTTTGTGCTTGCGGTAATTTTGGAGGCATATCAAGAATTTGTTGCATTATTCTTTCCTTTACTTATTTTCTGTTATAATCCTCAAAATCAGTAAATATGTTGATTTAAGCCTTACAAGCAGACATGTCACTAACCATTTGTTCAACTTTTTCTATGATATCGTTACCTGTTACACCAACACCCATTTTGTAAAGTGTATCGTAAGGTGTTGAAAGACCATAGAGTTTTTCAAGAACCATTCTTGCAAGTTGTCCGTTTGCTGATTCTGTGAACAGAATTTTCTTAGCTTTTGAAACAGCATTTCTTAACGGTTTAACAGGAAGAGGTCTGACTGTAACAGGTCTGAACAATCCTGCCTTAATGCCTTTCTTTCTTAATTCATCAACAGCAGTTACAGCACTTCTTGCTACAATACCGTGAGCAATAATTAAAATTTCAGCATCATCTGCCTGATATTCTTTATATTCTTCGATTTCAGGAGCAATTCTATTGAAATCTTCTTCGTATCCATCAAGAACTTCCATAAGTTCTTCTTCAAGGTTGAAGCAATTTCTCATATGAACGGCTTTTCTATCAATTCCTGCTGTTCCTTTAGCCCTCAAGTATGGAGTTGCAGGAAGCATTTCAATACCTCTTGAAGCCGGATCGTACATAACAACAGGTTCTCTCATTTTGCCCTGATATCCGTCTGCAAGAACAAATGTTGGGAATTTATATTTCCAGGCTGTATTGAATGCTTTAATTGTGTAATCGTAAAGATCCTGATGGCCGGCTGTTGAATATACAATTCTGTAACCTTCACCATTGCCGCCAAAACAGGTTAATGTTGTTTCCTGCTGTGCATAAATAACAGTTGCGGTACTTGGTCCGCCTCTTTGCATAACTGCACAAACAAAAGGGATTCTCATCATTTCTGCCATTGACATAGCGTCTTGCATAATTACGTTACCAGGTCCAGCTGTAGCTGTGAAAGCTTTCTTTCCAGCTAAAATACCTCCAACTGTTGAAAAGCCTGCGGATATTTCGTCTTCTGTCTGAAGAAATCCAGCTTCTGTTTTTGGAAGCAGCTTACACCAGGTATGCATGATTTCGTTTTGCGGGGTAATTGGGTAACCATACATAAATTCTGCACCGGCAGCTATGGCAGCATAAGCTATGACCTCATTTCCGGTCATAAATGCTTTTGTGTCTTCTTTAATAAGCTTATTTACCATGTTTTCATACCTTCCAGGTTAATATAACTAACACCTTATTCTAAGGGTACTATAAAAACGCTTGAATGAGTCAAAAAAATTTATTTTTGCCGGAATACGTTCCAGCACAATATTTTTAACGTTTTATAATAAATTATAACATTTTTTAAATTTCCAATTTATCAGGCTGATTTGGCTTAAAAAATGTATACATAAGAACAGACATATTATATTGAAAATAGTTTCTGAATTAGAAAAAGTGTAATTTTTGATACATATTAAAAACACTTTGCAATGATTGAATGCATTGATTATAAAGAGTTTTCCCATCGGAGGGTGCAAAAGGGTTGCGAAAAAACAAGAAATAAAATATGGTAAAATACCCTAGCTATCTTTAGATAGGCATATTCATTGTACTCTTGGGGATGAGGAGTGAAATTTTGTTATTTGGAGATTGGGCTTTTCTTTGGGGAGATAGACAAAATATGGGTTTAAACTCACCTGTATGGCTGCAAAATAAGTTGTATTTATTTTATAGTCTAATTTGACCCTACGGACTTGCTCTCATGGGGAGGGTGTCTCTTTTCTTGTTACGAGATATTCGATTTATTAATTTTAGCAATTTTAAATTCATTTTTGTTTTTATATATATAAGAGGATTATTAAATTTTGAGAGTAAACACATAATAATATATTGTAGAGGGATAAATTCATGATAGAAGTGAATAAAGCGCATATTATCACGAGAGAAGAGAAACAGCAAAAGCAGGCAGATAAAGCATCATCAGGTAACAGTGATTCTTTATCGATTTTTGATAAAACATCAAGAACAGTGCATGGGCTTACTATTGAAAAAATTTCTGATGATGATATTAAAAATGATAATAATAGCGACGATAACAATATTAATGATAATGTTAAAGTTCCAGAAAATACTGATAACTCAACAGTAAAAATAGATAAACGAATTGGCAAATTTGAGCAAAGTAAAACAGCAAATGATTGCTGGCTTGTAGCCTCTATAAAAGCGCTTTTCAAAACAAAAGAAGGGGCTCAGGCTATTAAAGATGCTATATCACAGGACCCTGACACTGGAAATGTAACAGTTACATTAAAGACAGGTGATTCGTATACTTTTACACCTCAAGAGATTAATGATGCCGAATCAAGATTATCCACCGGAGATGATGATGTAAGAGTACTTGAAATGGCAGTTGAAAAGCATCGTAAAAAAGAAATGGAAGAATGCCAAAAAGCCGGTAAAAAATATAAAGGTTGTGGCACTACGGAAATACCATTAATGTATGGCACACCGGAAGAAGCCATAAAACTGATAGCAGGTAAATTAAGTACCGAATTAGAACCCTCTCATAATACCGAGTGGAACTTAATAGAACCTCTCAATCAGAATACCTATCTGGATCTGATAGAAAAATATCCAGATAAATACTGTGCTTTAATTACGTTTGATAAAGAAGACACGTCCAGAAATATTGTTCCTAAGCATCTTTATGTTATTGACCACGTCGAAGGTGATAATATTATGCTAATAAATCCATGGAATTCTGACGAAAGGACTCTCATATCACGAGATGAATTATTAACAAATTGCAAATATATGAATACGGTTACGTTTGAAACCAATAAAACAATGGTATTTGATAAGCTTAACACAGAATTTCCTAACTTATAGCTGGAATTCTTATATCTTACTTTCTTTTATTAAGCGTGTAGATTTGGTCAAAAATTTTTTAAGGAGTACAGACACGTAGTCCTGTAAGGTGGGTCTTAACCCACAGTTTCGTAGGTTGGGTTGAAAAAATTCAACCCAACCGATAAATCTCAACATACAAACTTTGTTTTTAGGCGTTAATGCAGCGAGCAAGTAAGGCAGGGTATGCATGGTGCACAGAATAAGGGGATTGGAAAACAAAGAATAGCTGAAATGCCAAATTATAAAAGATATTACGAAGAAAATTATTACATAAGACAGCAAACGAATTTTCTAAAATAAATAGGAATTATAAAAAGCAGTTTCACATCATAAATTTGTAAAACAACGATGGCATGAAATTAATTGGGGAAATTTGAAAAATATTAATAATATTGGAGATTTTATTTATGACAATGTTTAATTATAAAGGCGGTGCGTACCCTACGTCACTACTTAAACCTGTCAGTTAATAATCCTATTAAAATCATATGTGGAATAAAGATTGCTTATATATTTAATTTTATTTTTTTCAGTATTTTTAAATATATTTGTTTCTTTAATAAAAAAGTATCTAAGTTCATCTTCAGTCATTTTACCTGTTTCAAGATTAATTTCATTGCGAAGATACATACACAAATTCTTATTAAAACTTTTCATATATTCTTCAGAAAGTATGTTTTTTTTAAGGTGTGATATTAGTAAAATTGAGGGTGCTTTTTTAATATTATTTTCATTGTTGTTATAATATTTAAAATCTGCTGTTTTTTCAAACAAGAAGACTTTTTCATAAAATTTCTTATGCTTAGGGTTAGCTGCTATACAAACATAATCTGAATCTAGGACATAAGTGCAATGTTTTACTATAATCAGGAATTTCACCATTATTGTTCTTAAATATTTAATAAAATTCGGATCACTTGCAAATGAACCTATTTCCAATAATTTATCTTGCTTAAATTGACTTAATTCATTTCCATAAATAGAGTAAATAGGCAAACCTAAAGCACTATTAAGCAATATTGTCAAAGTTGCTATAACTTCATTATTTTTTTTAACTATAAGTACTTTAGTCGTTGGCAAAGCATGGTATAAAGTAATTCTTAATTGAGCATTATTAGGTTCAATTACTCCTTCTTTAAGATAAGTCATATAGACCAAATGGAAAGCTTTTTCATATTCTTCTCTGGTTTCCGCAAATTTTATTATTAAATCTTCATTTAAATTCCCTGGTGTGCTTTTAAACTTGATACAATTTCTTTCTTCAATAAAAAATTCGAGGTTTTCTGGATTATTTGTTAAGTTTTCTTGGTTAATATATGAATTTTTTTTGTCAAGCATATTTATAACCTTTAATACCAAATGGCAATTAATGAAGTAAAATAGCAAAAAGTCTGAAATTGGCATGTGCGGAGCGGGAACGTTAAAAAAGTGAAACGGTCAGCTTTACTTTTTTAAAAGCTCGTCCGTATAAAATAATTATTCTTAAGACAAAGATATCACAAAAGCATATCTATCATTTTTTTAGAAAAGGTGGATATTATCTAGCCAAAAATAAAAAATAGTTTCGTAGGTTGGGTTGAAAAAATTCAACCCAACAAATAAAGCCATTTTGCAGATTGTATTATATCTAAAAATGAAGCTGTTGGGTAAATAAAATCTACAAGATAAGTTATATTTATTCTATATACAAGTTTTACCCAACCTACAGACTAACCTACAGACTTATTTTGTATTATTTTCAAAATAATAAATTAAAACTTGCAATAATTATTCAAAGGTGTTTATCTACTTTTAGAATGCATTAGTTATAAAAGTAGGTGAATTATGATAAAAAAGTTTTTTCTGTCATTAGGAATAATTTTATGTTTGGTTTCTACCGCTTATGCTGAAAGTATTAAGTTTGATGATAAAGATTATGAATTAAAATTTTCTACTAATGCTGCATTAAGTGGTGGTTACATAAATGAATACATACCTAAAAATCAAAACTTGAATAAATGGGTAGAAATGATAGCTATTCATACTTTACCTAATGTTTCAGATCCCAAACAATTTGCACAAAATTTGGGAAATATGTTAAATAAAAAATATGGAACTAAAATCTATTTAATAATTAATGAAAAAGAGAATATGGCTGTATTAAGTTTTATTTTACCAAGTAGTAATACAGGCTCTCGGTTTCTTGAATACAATCTTTGGAAATACAAAAAATATAATGATGGTGGTATCATTGGTTTACAGTATGCAAAAAGAGTTTATATTGGAAAAAATACTAATTTGAATTTGATAGGTAAAGAGTTATCAAAAAATCACCCTATTTGGGTTAACAAAATAATTAAAATGCCATACCCTAAACTTCAAACAAAAAATATTCAAATAAACTAATTCAATTCAGGTTCCAAACTTTTTAAATTCTTGCATTTCTTCCTTAAAGAAGTCCAGTAGATTGTATGTTAAAATAAACAAGAAATTGCTACAAGGAATGTATAATGTTATCTAACATTATACATTGTGGTTAGGAATAAAGATAAAGGCACCCCCTCAAAAAGAAGGAGTTTCGTAGGTTGGGTTGAAAAAATTCAACCCAACAAATAAAGCCATTTTGCAGATTGTATTATATCTAAAAATGAAGCTGTTGGGTAAATAAAATCTACAAGATAAGCTATATTTATTCTATATACAAGTTTTACCCAACCTACAGACTTGCATTTCTTACTTAAAGAAGTCCAGTAGATTGTATGTTAAGAACTAAGAAACGATATTGCTGGTAGGTTAAAATATTATGTGTACGTTAATAAATATGCTTGATATGAATATTGCATTATAAATACAAATTAACAGTAAGGTAGGGTACACATGGCGCAGCGAATAAGGGAATTGGGAAACAAAGAATAGCTGAGATGGCAATTATAAAAGATATTACGAAGAAAATTATTACATATTTATAACGGTAGTAACGTACAAGCGCAATAAAATATTGATAAAATAACATTGAAAAATTAAGGGAAAGTTTTAAGAAAGCCAAAAACAAATATCAATTTGAGATATTTGGAATAGTGATATTGCCGAATCATTTTCATATTATATTAAAACCTGAGATAGCAAACGAAATTTCTAAAATAATAGGAAGTATAAAAAGCAGTTTCACATCATAAATTTGTAAAACAACGATGGCATGAAATTAATTGGGGAAGTTTGGAAAATTTGAAAAATATTAATAATATTGGAGATTTTATTTATGACAATGTTTAATTATAAAGGCGGTGCGCCGTGCACATCCTTTGCTACCTCTAATAAAGCTATTTTACAGATACAGAACAGTAGATATTATTTGTAGTATATTAATTAATATATATTTATGGATCAAATAAAATGAATATAGTAAAAAATCTATTAATTATTGGTGCAGGAGCTACATATGCAGAAGCACAAGAATTAGGAGTTACTGAGGAGCAATCACCTCCTCTAATTAAAAATTTTATATCAAAATTATGGAAAGAACGTTTTCCTTTATCTTTAAAGAAAAATGGTCTATTAACAGAATATATTTCAATAATAAAGCAAAAAAATTCTGCTTGTTATAATGAAGCTAAAGACATCTCTGATTTATTTATTAGACTTGAAAAAGAAGGTAGTATTAATATTGAAAAATTTTTTGCTTTTGCATGGAAAAGAAGAAATTTATATCCAGAAGAGTACGAGAATATTTTATATAATGGGATTTTTATGGCATTAACAGATATGATTATTCTTTATATTCTGACAAACAAAGATATTAGGGAAAAATACAAATTTATTGATATAGAACCCGGGTCTTGGCCTTTTCCTCCTTTGAAATTATCAAATATTATAGGCAATTATCTTAATGATAATGATGCAGTTTTAAATCTTAATTATGATACTTTTTTTGAGATAGGATTAAAGCAAATAGGAAAAGATTTTATATATTTGCCATTTCATAAACCTGACAAAAATAAAATTACAATAATAAAACCACATGGCTCATTTAATTTCTTTGAAGAAAAAGGGGGAAATAAAGCTTGGGTTTCACCAACATTATTTAATCAAAGTCAGCCTAATAATAATAGCAAGAATTATTTAACATTTATTCCACCAATGTTAGGAAAAAATTTTGAACAACACCCTTTATCTCGAGCTATTATAGAAGCAATACCATTTAACTATCCATTAAATTTAATTTTCTGGGGGGTAGGATTTACTGAGAGTGATGTAAATTTAATTAACATGTATAAAAAATGGGCTAATATGTCCAGAAAGGTATCCTTTATAAACCCCGATAAGAAAGTATCTTCTAATTTCAAAAAAAATATTGGTGGAAACGTATTTCGGTATGATAATGTTAATAATTTCATTACTAACAAAGGAATAGAGGTTTTGTAGTAAGGTAGGGTGCGCATGGCGCACCGAATAGGTCTGTTTGCAAACTTTGTCTTTAGGTGTTAATGCAGGAGTATGCGGTTTCTAAAGTTTGTAAGCTGTATTTATCTGCAAGTATCCAGCTTGTGATTTCATTTTCCGGTATTTCAAGGGCTTTTGCGATTTTTTCGAGGACAGGTTTTGACATGGATCGTTTTCTGATAATAATTGCATTTAGTCCACTCTGACTATATTTGATTTCTTTTGCAAGAGAAGTTCTTGATATACCCTTTTCTTCAAGAATTTTATCTATTTTAACAGTAAGAACAGATTTTCTTTTATACGGAAAGTCTGTTTTGATTTGAATTGCAAGTTTTAGGGCATCTTTCGGGTACTTATCTGCAATAATCCAGCCTTCAAATTCTTCTTTTGAAACTTCAAGAATGGGAATAAGTTTTTTTATTGCTTTTTCTGAAAAAGGACTCTCGGTAGAAATCATCTTTCTTAAAGCTCCATCAGAAAAATCCATTATTTTGCTAATCTGGTAAACATTATAATTTTTTTCTTTAATAATTTTATTTATTTTATCTGTAATAATTGGCATATCCTTGTTATTACCTTATTTTATATTCTGGTAAATTTGTGCTTGACATAATCTTTTTTATCGTTTATATTTAGAATGCAAAAGCTGGAATAGACGTTTTTGAATAAACAATAAAAATTATTGCCCTATTTTTCATAGGGTTGATATTAATATGCTTGTTTTAAGTCAATAATACCATATTTAAAGAGAGGGATAAAAAATGGAAAGTGATGAAAAGTTAAAGTATATCTATAACCACATTCAGGAAGTAAAAGAACAGGCTGACATGATTAAGGAAAGTTTAAGAATAATGTATAGACATATAAAAATTGTAGAAAAATTTTCAAAATCTGAGTAATAAAGAATATTTTTCTGAATTTAAATGATAAATTCTATTTGTTGGGTTGAATTTTCAAGCAACCTACGGACTTTGATTAAATTATTAAAGTTTAAACTCCATAGTAGTATAATAAAAATTATATATAGTTTTTTAATTTTATAGGTAGGTCCAACGAATGAAACATAAAAAAATAATTTCTTTACTGTTATTTTTTATTTTTACAATGTCTGTCGTTCCTGTATATCCTGATGCTTTTTCAGATTTAATAGTAAAACAAATGATAACAGTGGGCATTGGTGAAGCTATGAAACCTAATGCTCCTGAAGCACCCAAATTTGCAAGAGGTGTAACAATAACCCCTTATACATCTACAGATTCAATTCAGGCAGAACTTAACCAATGCGCTGATATAAATATCTGTAATAATATGGATACGTCACCTATAGCTGTTACTGCAGCTTTAGGACGAGAAGATTTAGTTGAATTTCTAATTCAAAAAGGTGCAAAATTGGATTTGGCAACAGGGGAAAATGGTGAAACACCTTTAATGTTTGCATCTATTTCAGGCAAAATTAATATATTAAAATTATTAGCTGAAAATGGAGCTAAACCCGATATAAAAGATAAAACAGGTGCGCTATTGACCCATTATATAACGCTTTCAAATAATAAAGATGGCATCGAATGGGTAATAAAAAATTTCGGAAATGTTAATGCTAAAGATAATTACGGGCTTACTCCTTTAGATTGGGCTGTATTAGGTGAAAAAACAGTTGCAGTAAAGATACTTATTGAACATGGTGCAGACATTAATATAAAATCCAATCAGGGATTAACACCTTTTGATTATGCAAATGTATCGGAAAATCAGTATATAATTACTTTATTAAAAAAATTAAATGCAAAAACAACCGGTAACTATAATGCAGATATATTGGATAATATTCATTGTATTGCAATAGTCGGCGGCTTGAATGACCCTGTAACAATTTTAAAAACCGGTCACACCAAAGAAATTAAATATTTATTAAATAACAAAAAAATAAACCCTAGATCACAAATATACTATATTAATGAATTTAAGCCATATCCTTCTATAATTCCAAATTCTTTTACTGCCTCGCATATTATTGCAGCTTTTAACAGAGATCCAAAGGCGGTTGATGCATTTTTTAAGGCAACAGGGAGTATAAATATAAAGGAAAGGCATGGCATTACACCATTAATGGCTGCAGCGTATCTTAATCCGAACGTTGAAGTAATAAAAGCCATGTTAAAAGATGGTGCTGATTTAAATGCGCATGATACTTCCAATAACTATACTCTTGGTTATGCAAGACTAATAAATAACTTTAAGGTAATTAATTTTCTGCTCAGCCAAAATCTTTCAAAATCACATATAAAATGGGCTTTGCGTGCATATATTAAGGGTTATAGTACAAGGAGTGTACAGAGTACAAAAGAAATTGATAATCTTTTAAAAGATGCTCTCAATAATAAAAATAGGGAATTTGCGTTATGAAGAAAATATTTTTAACTCTTTTAATATTGACGTTTTTCACATATCCTGCGTTTGCACTTGATATAAACGATCCTAACGACAGGCAAGTATTGATTATGTTTGACAGACCGTATTCAACCCAAGATTTATTGAAAAATAATATTGCCAGTGCAAAATTGATTGAAGATGTTACGGATAATGGTGAAATAATTGCACCGGCAGGAACAGAGGTTTTTGTTAAAGTTACAGACATAAAAAAGCCTGATCTTTGCCTGAAGACAGGAAGCCTGGTTTTAGAAAGTTTAACTTTTAAAGATATATATGGCGAAACCTATAATGCCAGTATTAATGAAACTTTAACCGGTTCAAATATCGGTTCATTTACAAAAACATCAGCTTTTATTGGATCATTTGGGCTTGTTTCCCTTGCAAAAGGACCTGAAGCTCGAATTATATATGGTCAGCAAGCAACCGGAATATTAAAATCTTTTGGACGGGATAAATAATTAAATTATTTGTCAACCGGAACAGGATCACTGACAGGTGGAACATAACCCGGTGTAACTTGTATGTTCTGGTGCGTTGCATAATTATAATCTTTTAACATTTTGTCCAAAACGCCGGAATTATTTGTATAATTTGTATTACCTGTTGTATTTGTGGTGTTTTTGTACTGTTGTGTTTGTTCATATTTACGCTGTGCATTTCTAGCATCTACTTCGGCATTATGCTGATTGATATATTCTTTTTGTTTTTGTAGTTTCTTTTGCTTTTTAGCCTGTTCTTTTGCTTTTTCATGCGCACGCTGTTTGTTATAAGAATTAAAGTTTTGATTCATCATCGTATAAGTAAATATTGCACTTCTTTGCTTATCATCACGATATTGTTCATATTTTTGAGAATATGCTTTTTCAGCTTCTTTCATTTTTTGAGAACGGAATTCTTCGGCCTTTGCAGCTCGCTCTTTGTTTTCTTCGTCTGATACTTTTACAGTATAATCAGGAACATTTTTATCGACATTTTGGCTGTTTTGTTCTCTCTTGTTTTGTACTTCGTTTACTAAATTGTTAATTTGCTCCTGTTGCATTTTTTTTGCAGCAGCACGTCTTTTTCTAATTTCGTCGAGATTTTGCTGGTTGTTTAAATTGTCTTCTTTAACTACATTAGTTTCAAGAACTTGTAAAGATGTCTTGTCAGAATTTTGTGTATCCACAGCTCCTGCAAATCCACCTTGAGATAACGTTTGAATAAAAAATAACAAAAAAGATAGTAATGCGATAATACTTAAAGATTGTTTTTTCCACATAATAGTCTCTCCTAAAAACAATTATATAATAAAATTCAATTACGTATACAGTGTTATGCAATAAACTTAAGATTGACTTCTTTACTATTATTCATCATTAGCCCTAAACCGTTAAATCTTTATATTTCTTGTCTAACAGGAATAATTGATTCATTTGGACAGATTTACTCCTATTTTTTGGGGTTGGCAAAAGTTAGTAAGCTGTGTTCAGGTATATTCTTTTAAAATTATATTCTAAAGTAAATAATAACCAGTAAAGACACGATAGATATCTCATAAACTTAGGTGTTAATGCAGGAGTATGCTGTTTTTAGTATCTGTAAATTATACTTGTCTGCAAGAATCCAGCTTAAGATATCGTTGCGGGATATGTCAAGAGCGTATGAAAGTTTTTTCAGTACAGATTTGGGGACGCTTCTTTTTCCTGTTATTATCTGATTCAGGCCGCTCTGGCTGTAGTTGATCTGCTTTGCAAGGGCAGTTCTTGACATGTTTTTATGTTGCAATATTTCGTCGATTTTAGTCGTAAGAACAGATTTTCTCTTGTACGGAAAATCTGTCTTGATTTGAATTGCAAGTTTTAAAGCGTCTTTCGGATACTTATCTGCAATAATCCAACCTTCAAATTCTTCTTTTGAAACTTCAAGAATAGGAATAAGTTTTTCAATTATTTTTTCTGGAAATGGTCTGTCTCCGCTAAATATACGGCTAATATAACTTTTATCTTTTTTTAAGAAATCGCTTAAATTTTGTCGTGATAAATTTTTCTTATGCAGAATATCATTAACTTTTTCAGCAATAATAAGCATTTTAATCCTTTTTAAAAAGTTTCACAAATTTGAACTTGACATAATCTTTTTTATCATCTATATTTAGAATGCAGAAGCTGGAATAGACATTTTTTAATAAACAATAAAAATTATTGCCCTATTTTTTCTTAGGGTTAATATTAATATGCTTGTTTTAAGTCAATAATACCATATTTAATAAGAGGAATAAAAATGAAAAGCGATGAAAAGTTAAAGTATATATATAACCATATACAGGAAGTAAAAGAACAGGCTGATATAATTAAGGAAAGCTTAAAAACGATGTATAACCATATAAAAATCATAGAAAAACTTTCAAAATCTGAGTCTGAGGAGGATTCTACCAAGTAGTACAATCTTCTTATGCATAGCTTAGAAAATTTATTTTTTGTTATGCAGTGGTTTTTTATATATTAAATCAATTTCTAATATTTGAGTTTTGATGATAAAAAATTCTATACTATAGATAAAATTATTGAAATTTAAAATATGGAAATAAAAAACAATATGGCAGACAACATGGACTATTTAAGAATTTTTATAGCAACATTTTTTGAGAATGATGCTGAAAACCTGGTTAAACCTTTACTGTATCTTGATGAAGAAACAGCTTTAAGTCTTAGAAAGGTTTTACCTGAAAAAATACATCTTACCTGGAAATTTCTGGGTGATTTTTCTGCTTCCAAAACAAAGGAACTTATAGAAAAGGTTGATGAATCAGCAAAATTAATTGAACAAACAAGCCTGAATATGACAGCACTTGAAATTTGGCCGAATAGGAAAAGGCCAAGACAAATAGTGATTACCTCTAACGAGAGAAGCTCAACAATTAATAGTTTTTATAATACACTTGAAGATGGGTTATTTAAGCTTGATATAGCAAAAGAATCAAGAAAATTTAATCCACATATAACTTTAGCCAGATTCAAAAAGAATACTAAATGCAACAGGCCAATACTTCAATTATTAGAAAATTTCATACCACAATCTTTATATATAAATAACGTAAATATTGTGCAAAGCACCTTATCCAGCAAGGGTTCTGACTATAAAATCCTGTATAATATTCCCATAAAATAAATTTTGCTTATTTGATTTACTATAGTAAACGCACTCAATTATTATACACAAAAAATAAACAAAAAATCCTCCTGTAACATAGGAGGATTAAATTTGCGTTTTATTTTAGGCTATATAACAATTATTACTTGGTTTAGTTGTACTGCAAACGGTGACTTGTTGATAACAGCTGGTTGTTTTTTTAGGACATGTTGTTTTCTTTGTATTTTCGCAGCTTGTTTTGGCTTTACAACTTGTTTTAGCTTTACAGTATTTTCTTTTTTTCTTACATGTGGTTGTTTTTTTAGTACAGGTTTTTTTCTTTGTTTGGCAGCTCGTTTTCTTTGTACAACTGCTTGTATTACTGGAGCTATTGTCAGTGGTGCAGTCTGAACCTACATCATAATATTTTACGTATGGATTGGTGCCATTACTTTTAGTTTTACATTTAGGAAGGTATAAGACAGGTGTATTCCATATAGAATCAGCTGGTATATTTGATGAAATTGCTGAAGCAATTGATAAAAATGAAGGTGTATTCCATATAGAATTATCATTTGATGAAGAACCTGCTGAAAATGATGGTACAAATGCAAGACCATCACTATAATTTGAAGAATTTTCAAATGATGGAAGATTTAATACAGATGTATTCCATACAAAATCACTTGGTATATTAGCCATAAAATTACCCCTCTCCTGCAAGTGAAATTTATTGATTTTATATCCTTATATTAATAAAAAAACAATAACATGAAAAATTTCCTTTTTTTTAAACATTGTTAAGTAATATTAAATATAAAAATTTTCTTAGTAGGACAGGAACGCTGTGAAAACAATCTAATGGAGAGCTTCTGTAGGAAATTGTGGTATAACTCATTCTTCAGTTTTTGACATTTTGACACAGCTTCTAGCAAATTACCGGATATTTCTAGTCCGTTTTCTTTTTTTAAGAATTCTATTATTTCATCAGTGTATTCTTTAAATATGGATGAACCAAACATCTGAAATCCGTTTATTTCACATTCTTCATTATTTATTTCTATGAGTCTTATATTATTATATTTGTCAATACAAATATCCAGTCCCAGCAATCTTTGATAATAGTTCTTTTTGGCAATTTTTTTCGCAAATTTTGTTATTTTATTATATTCCGGTATTTTTTCCGTTTCAGAAAATTTAAAATTGTTATTCCATGGCAAACTGAAATGCTTATTTCCATGTGAATCCATTGCATAATCGCTTAATTTGCCATTTTTATCAATAAAACAGAAAATGCCGCCTAATGAAACATTGTCAATTTCAGTACCTTTTTGGCCGATTCTAAGAACGCAGTTACTAATGAGTACATCGTCACTGTTAACTGAACGATAAGTATAAATTCTCATTGTGTTTAATGATGAGTCGTTAAACTGGTGAAAATAACTTTTTTGTTTTATGCATTTTTGTATAAGAAAGTTTCTATTGTAGTTTTTCAACAAATAACTACAATCAAGTTTTTCTCCACTTTTATTGTAATAGTGCTTATTGCTTTCTTTATAAAAAATCTGTACATTTTTCCCTCCGCCCGATTCTATAGCAGGTTTGACAATAACCTTCTGTTCGTCACCCAAATAATATTCAATAGGTTTTAAATTTTCCCAATATTCATAATTTGAGTTATAAAACAATCCTCCCATATTTCTCAGTATTGTTTCTGGAAAAATATTCATATCAGAAAATAATCTGTCATAGCTATTTTTATCAGAATACGTCATTGCTACAGCAAAATTATTTAATGTTGGTTCTATAATTCCATAGAATAAGTCTTCCGGTACATAATTAATATCTTCAATACCTGAGGCATAAGAAAAAGTTTTATACCAGTATGGATTTACATGTTTATTTAGAGCTCTCCATTTTTTCCTGTAGCCCTTTATATTTAATTTTATGTCAAGATTTGACGGTTTATTAGCTACGTTATTGTGTATTCTGATAATTTTTTTTCTGTAATACTCCCTTAATTTTTGCAGAGAATACCAGTTTTTTAATAAAACCCAATTCAAATATTCATCTTTTAATACATTTACAGTCATCTTCTTGCACCCTTACTTAGTAAGTTTGTAATACCTCAACTTCTTAAATTAAGAATTATCTGATATTTTTAAGTCGTCTTCTTTTATTATCTTTACAATACTCTATTACTTCATCAGTATATTCTCTGAATACAGCAGAACCCAGTATCTGGAACATATTTATGTCACATTCCTCGTTGTTTATTTCTATAAGTCTTATATTGTTATCTTTATCTACGCAGACATCGAGACCAAGCAGCCTTTGATAATAATTTCTCCTTGCAATTTCTTTGACAAAATCAATTATTTTGTCATATTCAGGTATTTTCTCTAAGTTTGAAAATTTGAAGCTTTCGTCCCAGGGTAAACTGAAATATTTATTGCCGGACAAATCTATTGCGTAATCGCCTAACTTGCCATCCTTATCAACAAGCAAGCAAATGCCGCCAAGTGATACATTATCAATTTCGGTTCCCTTCTTGCCTATCCTAAGCAGGCTGTTGCTGATAAAAATATCGTTATTACTAACTGAACGATAAGTATAAATTCTCATTGTATTTAGTGAAGTATCGTTAAACTGCTTAAAATAATTTCCCTGTTCAATGTACTTTTGTACAAGAAAATTTTTATTATAGTTCTTTATCAAGTAATTAAAATCAAGTTTTTCTCCATTTTTATTGTAATAATGACTGTTGTTTTCCCTGTAAAATATTTGGACATTCCTGCCTCCGCCAGATTCAAGAGCCGGTTTGACAATAAGTTTTTGTTCATCTCCAATATAATTTTCAATAGATTTAAGATCTTCCAGATATTCATAGTCTGAATTGTAAAAACTTCCTTCTAAATTTCTTAGCATTGTTTCAGGAAAAATATTCAAACCGGAGTAAAATTTGTCGTAAAGATTTTTGTCAGTATATGCGATAGCTACACTAAAATCATTTAATGTTGGTTCTATAATTCCATAAAACAGGTCTTCTGGAACATAATTAATGTCTTCAATACCTGATGTATAAGAAAAAGTTTTGTACCATAGAGGATTTACATATTTATTTAGAGATTCCCATTTTTCCCTGTAGCCTTTTATATTGAGCTTAATATTTTTGTGTGGACGGTTTTTAACCAGATGATTATATAATTTATTGATTTTTTTCCTGTAAGGAACTCTTACCTTGTGTAATAAATACCATTTCTTTAACAGAGACTTGTTTGTCCTGTAACTGTTTCTCAAAGATTCTAAAACCACATGTACTCTCCTATACCATTTCAAGAAAACGTCAATTAATGAAAAACAATTGTTTTACCGGCATAAAGTATGCAAAAACTAATTCTTTTTAGCTACATCCAGAAATACATACTTAAAACCGGAAAAAATTTTTTCCAAATCCAACTTTTTTAGCAAAAAAAGCGGATCATAATTAAAACTTAACAGTAAATATTTAAGTGCACATAATTTATCGTTGTCATATATGTAGCATCGCCTGAACATTCCATAATAATGGCCTGCATACAACTGGTTTTTTAGTTTTCTTACTGATTCATTGGCTGTTTTTAATTCTTTATCCATTATTCTTACGAATGCTTTAGTAAGTTTTCTATGTTGTTTGGAATGGCTGTCTGGCCTTACTCTGTATTTTACGAGGATTTCTCTTACTACACCGAATTTATAGTATTTTGCAAGCCTGAGCCACATTTCCCAATCCTGAACATTTAAAAGGCTTTCATCAAAATATCCTGCTTTTTCAAAGCATTCTTTTCTTATTAACTGTACACTGCCATTATGCTGAAAATTATCGATAATAAGATCGTTATAAACCCATCCTTCAGTTTCCGGTTTTGCAACAAACCTGTGGCTTCCATCTGGGTTTATTGACTGCACCCAACTGTAAACCAGCCCCAAATCCGGTTCAAGATTAAATTTTGCTAACTGTCTTTCAAGTTTTTGCGGCATCCAGATATCATCATAATCGAGCAAAGCTATATATTTGCCTCTGGCACTTTTTATGCCTGTATTTCTTGCTGAAGAAGGCCCCCCATTTTCTTTGTGAATATATCTAATTCGTGTATCAGCTATATTTAATACTTTTTCTTTGGTAAAATCTTTTGAGCCGTCATCAACTACTATTATTTCAAAATCTTGAAACGTCTGGTTTAAAACGGAATCTATCGCTTCTTCAACATACTTTTCTGCATTATATGCGGGAATAACTACCGATATCAGGGGTGATGAACTGTATTCTTCCATTTATTGTCTCCAAAAAACTTTAAATTTTAAAGTTAATGACGTAATAAAAAATACTTACGCATTTTTATTACTTGTGAAATCTTGATAAACAAGAAGCAGCCTACAAAAATTCTTAGCCATGCAAGAACGAGTTAGAGCCTCTAATGCCGGCTCAATGCCGCCATTTTGGCTCGCCACTCCCGCTTCGCACCGCCTTCGCGTCGCCAAAGAATTTTTTCCGCTGTCCTTAATTACTAAAAATAAATTAAAGAATAGTTTTATTACTATGTCTCTAGACAGGTAGTTAAACTTTATCTTTTAACATTATAATTTTTACTGATCCACATATAAATCTATTGAAAGTTTGGCATTAAGCTTATTGGTATTATTTGGAACCGGCTCAAGACTTATGCTTTTAACTTCTGCAAGGTAAGTCCAGGTTGAAACTTGTTGCAACAAGTTTTGTATTGATACATATGTACAATCAAGTGACATACTGACATTTAAAGTTCCGGCAGGAGATCCTGCTGCTTTTGGGGTTGGTGTCATTGATATTTCAGTAATCTTATTACCGGTTGTACTGATGATTTTTAATAGATTGTAGACAAGCTCCATCCCTGCTCCTTCAAAGTCTGTGGTAGGTAATGAAGATTTAAAAATAGAAATAGGAAGATTTGTTCTCACTGTTGATTCAGGTTTTGGCGCATTTGTTTCCTCTTTTTTCTTCTGCAGATCAATCAGTTTATTTGATACTTCAGTTATTTGTGCCCGTTGCGTTATCATTTTTGATACAATAGGAGGCAATACAACACCAAATCCATATATTAGTATGATTACAATTATAGATATGTATAAATATGAATCTTTATCAAATAATTCTTTTCTAAACAGTTCCTTCATTTTTATCTTTATTCCTTAATGCTTTTATCCTGCTGTTGGCCCAGGAACCGGACCACCTGGCATCTCTGGAGCTGATGGAGTCATCGGGGCTGACGAAGCTGCTGGAGTCGGTGAGTTTCCTGGAGCTGTAACAGGTGCAGCAGTTGGAGTAGCTCCAAATGTAAATTCATAATATTTTTGTGTACTTATATCAGGTAAATTGGGAATCACAGGAAGAGTTCCCGGTCCCAATGTTTTATTGTTAGTTGCGACAATCGAAACTCCTGAGTTGTCTGTTTGAGAACTATTCCCATCAACGACCTTTATTGAAGAGATTTTAAGATTTTGAAACTGGGCTGCTCTTATAAGATTTTGATAATATGCAACTATATCATCAACGGAATATGCTTTCCCTCTGATTGATGTGCTCAGATCATCCCGTAATTCAAGGGAATCAAGCCATAATTTTTCAGGGATTACGGATCCTAAAGCATTATACAATTGCAAGACTTTACTGTTTTTTTCAAAAACCTTGTTAACTACTTCAGCTGAACTTACCTGCACCCCCTGATCTGTTGCACCTAAGTCATTTTCCAGCTGTGCTGCCTGAGAGCTAAGACTGGCATATTGCTGTTCCAGTCCTGAATTTATCGTATAACAGATCCCATCAACAGCAGCAGCAAATAAAAATGTAAAAGCAATGCAACCCAGTAAGATATTATGAAAAAGCCTTGCTGTCAGTTCAAAAGGACCATTAATACCGGCACTTTTTCCGTCTTCCTTAAGAAAATTAAAACTTAACGGAATATCAGATTTATTCCAGAATACTGCTCCTACCGTTTCAATATCAACTAATTGTTCCGGATCGTCTGTAATAAACAATGGTTCAGTGATGTATTTATTTTCATCAATACAGGTAATCTTACAGCTAAAATTGAAACATTCACTTAATTCCCTTGCAGAAACCTCATCTGTTTTACTTATGATTATTAAATGATCAGGATTTAAACTGTTAATAATATCGTTTGTATATGACGCAATTACAGAACAGACTTCATTAGGTTGAAACGACTTGATAGCAACTGGCACATCTGAAAAATCAACAAGCCTGTTCCCCATTATAGACATTGTTATAACGCTGTTATTGTTAATAAGGAGTACTTGCCAGGTAGTACCCTGCATTACATCTTCAGTACAAATACCAGCTACAGATAAACCTCGTAATAAAGAAGCATACGATGTATCTATAGCAATTATATTCATTCCTATCTTTTTTAATGCATCCTGTATATCAATAATTTGCTGTTTTTGGATAGCTGTATAAACAAAATGGATTGATCTTGTTTCAGGTATTTCTGTAACAGTTTCATAACTGATTTCAGGTGGTTGATTTCTGAATATGAAATTACTTTCCAGTTGTTCAGTTAAAACAGCCTTTATTTCAGAGTCTTCCAGTTCATTTGGTAAAGTTATATGCCCTAGAAATGTAGTTTGTAAACTTAATACAGCAGGAGAATTAATAGGAATATCCAGCTCGTCAAATAATTTTATAATGTTAATTTCAAAATCAGAAATATCACTTATCTGTCTGGTGATAGCATCGTAAATCAGTTCTATCCGGCCATGTTTTATAATACTGTTATTTTTAATATCATATTCAATTACTTCAATATAAGACCTTGGTGATACAAAAATTCCGATATATGAACTGTTTCTTTCAAATTTACTTTTTATTTTATCAAGTAACTTCATAAATAAAGCTTATTAACTCCGCCAGCTATTAAAAAAAAGTATTATAATAATGCTGTAAAAATTGTACAATACTGTTAGCAAGTATATCCATAATCTATTAAGTTTAATTTGACTTTGAATATTTATACTTATAATATAATATTTTCTGAAATAAGAACAGAGTAAAGCGGGATTCCAATGCAAAAAACAAAATTAGTTAGAGAAATTGAAGAATTAAAAAGAGAGAAAAATGCAGTCATACTGGCTCATTGTTATCAAAATATAGAAATAGATGAAGTTGCAGATTGTGTTGGGGATTCATTGTTTCTAAGTCAGCAGGCAGCAGCTACAAATTCCGATATAATTGTATTTGCCGGAGTTTATTTTATGGCGGAAACAGCTAAAATATTATCTTCTGATAAAAAAGTAATTCTGCCAAGGCTTGAGGCAGGGTGTCTTATGGCCGATATGATAAATCTAAAAGAATTAAGAAATTTTAAGAAAGAACATCCTTCCTGCCCTGTTGTATGTTATGTCAATTCAACTGCAGAAATCAAGGCAGAATCTGACATATGCTGTACCAGTGCAAATGCGGTTGAAATTGTTAAATCGCTGCCTGATAAAAAAATATTGTTTGTTCCTGACAAAGGTCTTGGTGCATATGTTGCATCTCAGGTTCCGGAAAAAGAAATAATTTCATATATGGGGTATTGCCCCACTCATATGAGAATTTTGCCTGAAGATATTATGGCAATGAAGAATCAGTATCCCGATTCTGAGGTGATGGTTCATCCTGAATGTCATATGGAAGTGATTAAAATGGCTGATTATGTTGGAAGTACATCAGGTATAATAAAACGGGCAAAATCCAGTTCTGCAAAAAGATTTATAATTGCCACAGAAAAGGGCGTTATAGAAAGATTGAAACGAGATGTTAAGGATAAGGAATTTATCCATGCTTCTGCAAAGGCTGTTTGTGAAAATATGAAATGGAATACACTTGAAGATATTTTATATTCTCTTAAAACTGAAACTCCTGAAATTCATGTTCCAGAGGATATAAGCAAAAAAGCACATACAAGTATTGATAGAATGTTAAAAGTTCCTGTATAATTATTGAGTGCGTTTACTATATCATTAATCACAAAGTTTGAAAAATTGTGATTTTTTGGAATGTTCTAAACTAAATATCTGTTAAACCATGCCACTGCGAGTTCTGAAACTTGCTCCAATGTACCGGGCTCCTCAAAAAGATGTGTTGCACCTGGTATTATCTGGATTTGTTTTTCTGATACCAGCTTTCCATAAGCTATCCTGTTAAATTCAATTACCGATTCATCTTCCCCACCTACAATAAGGAGTGTAGGGGATTTTATACGGCTTAATACATTTTGTGCAAGATCTGGCCTACCTCCACGACTGACTATGGCTTTTATAGTGCCCTCAGATTCTGCCGCCGCCATAAGTGCTGCTGCTGCGCCTGTGCTGGCTCCAAAATAACCAATATCATATTTTGATGTTAAAGGGTTCTCCTGAATCCATTTTGTTGCAACTAACAGCCTTTTTTTAAGCAGATCTATGTCAAATCTAATGCTGTAATTCAGGTCTTCCATTTCTGTTAAAAGATCGAACAAAAGTGTAGCAAAGCTGTTTTCATTGAGTATTCGGGCAACAAAATTGTTTCTTGGGCTAAAACGGCTACTACCACTGCCATGAACAAACAAAACAATCCCTTTTGCATTTTCGGGGATTTTAAGAGAACCTCCCATAAAAACTGCATCAGCTGGTATTTTAACTTCTTCTTCAAAATAATTCATAAAATTAACTCCATTTGCAAAGTAATTATCAATAAAAAAATTTTTTAAATAATCCGCTTAAGAGTTATTTTTAAAGCTCGCATTTTTATCTTTACTGAATATAATTTACTAACGAAGTTAAAAACCGGGTTAAATATTGGTAAAAAAATGGTGTCTGAAGATCAAGTAGAACAAAGAATACAAAAACTACCCCCTCAAAGTATTGAAGCAGAACAAGCTGTCATAGGAGCATTGCTTGTAAATAGTGTTGCAATATCAAGGGTTATTGACATGTTAAAGCCGGAACACTTTTACAGGCAGGCACATAAACATATATATTCTTCTATAGTTTCCTTGTATAACAAAAGTGAACCTATTGATATTGTCACTGTTTCTGAATATTTGAGAGACAATGACAAACTGGAACTTGTCGGCGGCAGGGCTGCAATAAACGATCTGGCTCTGTCTGTTATAACAACTGCCAATATTGAATATTACGCAAGAATAGTTGCAGATAAAGCAACCCTTAGAGAACTTATAAAAGCCGGTACAGAAATTGTATCCATTGCATTTGATGAAAATGATACAGAGCAGATAATGGATACAGCTGAAAAATTAATATTTTCCATATCACAAAAAGTTGTATCGGACGATCTGATTCATATTAGAGATGTTGTTGTTGAAAGTTACGAACAAATTGAGACACGTTACAATAACAGAGATGAGATAATCGGTGTTCCAAGCGGATTTTACGACCTTGATAACATGACTGCCGGTTTCCAGCCTTCTGACCTGATTATTGTTGCCGCAAGGCCATCCATGGGGAAAACGGCCTTTTGTCTGAACATAGCTCAGGAAGTTGCTATCAGGAGAAAACTGCCTGTTGCAATATTCAGTCTTGAAATGTCAAAAGAACAGCTTGTACAGCGTATGTTATGTTCCGAAGCTGAAATTGATTCTAACAGGCTTAGAACAGGGCATATGCAGTCAGAAGACTGGTCTAAACTCACAGCAGCGATGGGGTTGCTTGGTGATGCGCCGATATTTATCGATGATTCTGCAGGTGTTGGAGTAATGGAAGTTCGTGCAAAATGCAGAAGACTGCGCATGGAATACAAAAATCTGGGGCTTATAATTATTGACTATTTACAGCTTATGGGCGGGAATAATTCTGGAAAATTTGACAGGGTTAATGAAATTTCTGCCATTTCAAGAGGGCTAAAAAACCTTGCAAGGGAATTAAAGGTTCCCATTATCGCTCTTTCCCAGTTATCCAGGGCTGTAGAATCAAGAACAGTCAAAAAACCTATGCTCAGCGATCTTAGAGAATCCGGAAGTATTGAGCAGGATGCTGATATAGTAATGTTTATCTACAGAGAAGACTATTATGAGCCTGAAAATACTGAGAAAAAGGGTAAAGCTGAAATTATTATAGCAAAACAGAGAAATGGTCCTGTAGGTTCCGTAGATTTATTATTCCAGTCCAATATAACAAAATTCAAGAACCCGACTGCAACTAAGACTCACGTTTTTTAAGCAGATTAATTGTGAAAAACTAAACTTTTTTACTTCTTGCCTTATAGTAGTTATACCAGCATATCATCAATGTCATGATTACCCAGTATAGCAAATTTCCTGCTCTGTCGTAATAGGCATTGCTTACGTAGTTTTGTATCATGGCTATTATTGCAATAATAATTACAGAGATGCCGATAATTCTGTTCTGGTTATTTTCAATTCCCCTGTCCAGAAATATATATGCCCCCTGAAACAAAGCAAATACAAACATAAGAACAAAGGGGATCAATCCAAGCAGTCCAAAATTATATGCCGTTTCAAGGTAAACATTATGCGGAGCATAGGATTCACCAGGAACCACAAGAAGCTGAAGGAAATTTCTTGAAGCGTTAACCCCTTCTCCCAGCCAGACATTACCCTGCAAAATCATATTATACAATGTTCTCCAGATTTCCATACGCCATGTCAGGGATGTTGTATCGCCAAATCTTGTTATAAGCGAACTGTAAGCTCCTGTTACAATTAAAAAATCAAGAAGAACACTGCCAATAACAAGTCCGATTGCTAAAAGCTGAAGTTTCCTTTTCCATGAAAGAAACATACTCATAATTACAAAAATTAAAGCTGTATTAATCATAGATGTTTTGCTGACAGTACCTGTTAGGGCTATCAGATTAAGTGCTAATGTAGCTGTCCAGTAAACTCTGGCTTTAGTGGTTCCTGCATTTAGTAAAAAGTAAAGAGAAAAACAAATAAAGAATGACAAAACAAAAGCATAATCATTAAAACCGGTAAAAGTTCCTATGACCCTGTATATGCCATCCTGATTCATACCGCCAATTCTTGTAATATACTGACCTATACCAACAAGCGCAATTATATTCATTACATAACTTATGCGGTTACAGAGTTTTTTCAGGTTCAGGGGGGATTGTTCCACATAATTGTAAACAGAAAGAATAATAAAAATAGCGTAAAATGTTCTGCCAAACTCTTTTGCAAGACCAATCAACTCTGTCTGTGGCCTGAATATATTAAACAGGATTACTACTATATACATCAGCATTGCCCACAGATAAACGGATGATTTGGATATTCTTTTAAAATAAGTAAAAAACACCCATATGGCACATGGCATAGATAGTGTATACAATGCACCCGTTATAATAAACTTGTCACCTAAAGGCAAAATTCTTGTAAACGGGTAAATTAATACTGAAAACAGTAAAAAAATATGGGGTTTATTATAATAAAGAGGAACAACAATCACGCCTAAAAGGATTAAACAGGCAAAAATAATACCTATTGATTTAAATAAAGCAATGGCAGTTATACATACCAAAAATAATATAGTAATAAGTATGTTAGCAACTTCAGATTTCTCAACCTGTCCAACCTCAGGAGCCGAAATATTTTGCATTCTTTCTCCTTATAATAAGTTCAAATTAATCTTTTTAATATAGTTATTTTTTTTGTGGTAAAACCGGTTCTTCATCAGGTATCATTCGTGAAATTATCTGTTTTATATACCTGTTTGAAGTAGATGCTTCCTGAATCTGCAATTCACGAGCAATAATACCAAATATCGGCAAACGGTAATTATTAAATAACCTGTAAACTTTTCTAATAGTAGACTTTGTCGTTTCTAATCCGGTAATCAATACGATGCCGTCAGTATACGAACCTACTGTGACAGCGTCAGATACTGCAAGTGCCGGTGGAGAATCCAACAATATCCAGTCATACTGCTCTTTTAATTTATGCATTAATGTATTAAACGATGATGAATGCAGGTATTCATACGGATCGGAAGTAACATTATTATTTGGCAAAATAAACAAATTATGTGTGCCCGGTACTTCATGTGTAAAATATGACAGATATTTCCAGTTAAATTCGCCATTTTCTTCTGTTTCTTTTTTTATATTGTTTAAAAGTTCTGTTAAATTAAACTTGTCATCTGTAAACAGCCTGAATTCTTTATGTACAGAAGGAGTCCTGAAGTCTGCATCAACAACAATCACAGACTGTCCTGCCTTGCTTAAGCCATAAGCTATATTCATAAGAATAGTGGATCTAGATTTAGAAAATTCTGTTGAAGTAAAAGTCAGCGCTTTAAGTCCAGAATTACCTCCTTTTACCCTGAAACCTGAAACTATATTCTGATAGGCAAGAGAATAATACGAAGCAGAATCATCCAGTGCCAGCAGTGATTCAGGATCGCTGTATGTTTGTTTATCAAGCCATGGTATTATACCAAGGACAGGTGTCTGAAGTTCGTCGCTTAATTGATCCATATCATCGTAACTATCTCTTACAAGATGCATAATTAATGAAGAAGCAACTCCAAATAAAAATCCAAACAGTGTAAACAGTAATATAACATGATATTTATTTGGAAAAGCAGGATTCATTGGTACTCTTGGAACATCAATCATGCTGATATTACTTACAATACCTGACTCCATAATTCTGGCTTCTACCTGATGTGCTTTAAGAGTGTCAACAATATTTGTCCAGCTGGCTTCCTGCTGGGTAAGATTTGCAAGAGTATACTGTTTCTTTGGCATACTTGATTTTCTGGATTCCAAAGCATTAATTGCTGACCTTAAAATTCTGCTTTGTGCTAAAAGCCCTCTGTACATTGCTTCACTATTTACAAGATCCTGCATCATACCTGTTCTGACCGGATCAGAAATAATTAATTCGTTATCATCAATATTTTTGCCTATAGTATCTTTTATTTGATCTGCAAATTCAGATTTAATTTGGTTTATTTTAGAATTTAAAGCCATTATGGTTGGATGAGATAGTGCATACTTTGATGAAAGTGATGCTAATTCTTCCTGTGCTTCTCCAAGTCTATTTTCCATTGATAGTAAATTAGGATTGTGCCCTACTGCAACTCCATCTATAGCTTTCTTAACATCAATGCCAATTTGACCGGAAAGTGAATTGATTTTATTTGCTTCAGATCCTGATGAAGACAGAATATCACTATATCTGTTTTCCAGAGTGCTTATCTGTGCTACAACATTCTGTGTTTCTGCCGCTATATCAACAGTTGAATTTGATTGCCTGAAATTTTTGATTTTTTGTCTGATATCTGCAAGATTGCTTTCTGCATTTGCAAGCTGATTATCAATTGATTCCTTACTTTGCAGTATACTTTTCTTTGAATTTTCAATATTTGAATCTATGTACGCAGAAACATAGCTGCTGGCAATATCTCTGGCTATTTCAGGATCCTGCCAATTTGCCTTGATTTCTATAATATCAGTACCTACAAGATTTTGTGAGCTTATTGCCTTTTGCATCAATTTTGAGCCAATTCTCGGATCATCCTTGAATTTATATTTTGTACTGATTTCATTCCATACTTCGTCTGCAAGAACTCCTGATGTAATAATTTCCATCTGTGTCAAAGCAGGATTACTACTTCTTGCAAGTGGGGTCAGGCTATTAACAGAACCCATCTGAGTAATAATACCGGGCTGGGGAATATCTTTAATCAATATTTTAGCTATTGACTGATAATTAGGCTTAAATATTGTTAAAACATACAATGTACCTACTGCAAAACTTATTAAAGTAAGGAACATAATCATCCTTATATTCCTTTTAAATATATTAAAAACCTTTTTTACAGTTATATTTTCCACTTTTGAACTCCTTATCTTGTTGCAAATCGCTTAAATTTTCAATGTTATCTGTAATTAACCTGTGTTGTTTTTATTTTTCATACAAATATCTGGGATATCTGCGTAAAGGATTGAACATTTCTGCCCAGGAATTAAACCCGTCTCCGAATCTGGCAAACGGATTAATTACGTCAGCAAGGAACTGAAAGTTCTTACTGAATGCAGAAGTTGTTGTTTCCGGTACTATAACGAGGTCATTTGGCCTTAAAATAACATCATTTTTATTTGGATTAACATAGAAAGTAGATATGTTGCCTTTATTGGTTAATCTTTGAATTGCAACCAGATTTCGTTTTGCATCATTTGTATATCCCTGTGAAGATGCCAGAGCGGAATTTAGTCTTGGAGAACTTGAACTTATATCAATAACTCCGGGTCTGCTTACTGCTCCGATAACTCTAACCGGAAAATTTACAGGGGCAAGCGAAGAACTTGAAATCAGGACAAAATCTTCATCAGAAATCTGTGCTTCTGTATCAAGGGCGGGTATAAATATCGAATCGCCTGATCTTAAATAAATATCCTGATTAACATCTCCGTTCTGAACCATTTTCATCAGGTCTACAGTTTCATCACGTCCTGTTTCATTGTTGGTTACCCTGACGTGCCTTAAATCGGCATTTAATTTAATGCCTCCTGCGTTGGCTACAATACTTGCCACGGTCATTTCGGGAATTATCTGTGCAGTATTGCCATTAGCTTCTTCTCTGCTTTTGACAAGTTCCTGCTGATAAAGTCCGGGTCTCTGTACCGCACCGTAAATATAAACTTTTGCAGAGTGCAGATTGTTTACTTTTACAGATATTTTGGGATCTAAAAGATACGTTTTGAATTTTGTCTTTAAATCACCTGTAACCTCATCTATACTTAAACCTGCAACCTGTACTTCTCCAAACGGTTCAATAGTCGCATATCCGTCCGGACGAACCAGAACATCAGGTTGGGTAAATTCCGGTTCTCCATATACTGATAATGAAATGCTGTCTCCAGGAGAGAGAAGATATTTTGTAGACAAAGTCTTGACTTTTGCCTTAAGTGTTGTCTTGATAGATGGATCTCCCTGAGTAACTGCTTCCAGATCCTGCCTGAATTTTTCAACATCAACAGTCTTTGCCGGATTGTTTGTCTGACCTGAAATTTGCGGTGTTGAAGCATCTTCTGCCCTGACCTGACTTAAATTTATAATAGAGGTCAGGATTACAGCTAATGCCAGAACAAATTTTTTACTCCCCATTTGTAACTCTCCTATATTCTCCTTGCTTCTTATATCTTTTATATAATTTATTTATGACGCTCCTTTTGCCTTAATAACAACAGGAATCGTTTTTAACAGGATTTTAAAATCCTGAAGCAGGTTCCAGTTTTCCGCATACTTAAAATCAAGTTTGACAACCATATTAAAGTCTTTAATGGAGGCTCTGCCGCTGATTTGCCATAAACCCGTTATTCCGGGATAGGTAGAAAACTTGATATAATGCCAGTCGTCATATTTTGCTACTTCATTTGGCAGGGGCGGTCTTGGGCCGATTAAACTCATTTCTCCCCTTAAAACGTTAAATAACTGGGGCAATTCATCCAAACTGTATTTTCTAATTAACTTTCCAACACTGGTAATTCTTGGATCCTCACTCATTTTAAACATTATGCCGTTTGTTTCATTTTTGTCCTTAATTAAATCAAGATATTTTTCTGCATCCTGCTTCATACTTCTGAATTTATACATATAAAATTCCCTGCCGTACAGGCCAATTCTCCTTTGTTTAAACAAAACAGGCCCTTTGGATTCAAGCTTAATAGCAGCAGCTATTATAATCAGCACAGGCAGACATAAAATAATGCCTGCAAAGCTTAAAATAAAGTCTAACAATCTTTTGCACTGCCATTGAATCGGTTTACGCAACCCGATATTAAAATTTCTTGATATCCAGTATTTATATTTATTGGATTTTGTTTTATTTTTAGGTTTATCAGCTAATTCCAATAACTTAACAGATGGAAGATTAGTTGATTCTACCATTTCTTCCATAGTAATTCCCATATTATCCTCCTGAGAAAGGCTATTGTCTTTTTAGAAGTTTTTTCCTGTCTTCACTCTTTAGTAATTTTATTTCTAAATATCTTGCTAGAAATTTTGAGATAGTATATTCCACAAATGGATAGTTAAAAAAAACTACAGTTATATTAAAGAATTTGTCCTTCAAGGTATTAATAAAATTATTTCGGTCTCAGTATAAAGCCCCATGTATAGAAATTTTTTTATATTTAATCAGATATTTTTTTTAATTTTATGGTAATATAGTTAAGATTACTTAATTTTTAAGAAAGCTTATAAATTCAAATGATAAAATTACAGATTCAACTGTTAATATATTCGATTAAAAACAATATAGAAGCTAAAGCAAGGAATAGATGGTATTATTCAATGTTGCCTCCCAAAATAGCAAAAGGCTTCACACTGGCAGAAATCCTGATAACCTTACTGATTGTTGGAACTGTAGCAAGTTTAGTTATACCTGCTTTGATCGCAGAAACTCAGAATGCAGAATTAAAGGCAGCCTGGAAAAAATCATTTGCTGAAATATCTCAGGCCACTATAAAAATGACTATTGATAACGGTGGCAGTTTGAAAAATGTTTTCTCTGATAATAACAGTGTAAGAGATGAATATTTACTTTATTTAAATCATATAAAAATTTGTAATGATGCAAGTAATGAAGGTTGTTGGCATGCAAGCAAGAAATGGCATTACCTTAACGGACAGGACGAACCTCCATTAAATGGACCTGCGTTTATTTCCAATAACGGATATCTATTTAGGTTTAAACTAAATGATCCAGCATGTTTAAGTCCTGCCGGTGAATATACAAGATGTGCAGGTTTTTATATTGATATAAATGGATTTAAAGGTCCTAATACAGCAGGAAGAGATATATTTGCAGTAAGTGTTCTTGAAAATTCTTTGTTGCCCATTGGCGCAAAAGGTCATATGGACCCATCAATAACCTGTTTGGAGGATAATATTGATCTGACTAATAGTGGTTGGGGATGTTCAGCATTATACCTTTATCAATAATTTTTTTGCTATACTATCAAATATTAATCAGCCTTTACAGTTTAAAAATTATGGATGTAAGAAAAGCAGCTTTAAAGTCACTTATCAAAATTCTGTATAAAAATAGTTCTTCCGATGATGTTTTGAACTATTATTCAAGGCAGGTTCTTATTTCTTCTGAATTAAAAAGCATTGTATCAGGTGTAATCAGGAATAAACTTACTATTGACTATTTTATAGCAAGTATTTCAGATAAAAAAATTAAAGCACTGTCAAACAACGTATTAAATACACTTAGGTTGGCTATATACGAACTTGAATTTATAAAAACGCCTGATTATGCTGTATTAAATTCTTATGTTGAACTCGTAAAACAATCAGACCCTAAAGCAGGGGCATTTGTTAACGGGGTATTAAGAAATTTTATAAGAAAAAGAAACAGCATAAATTTTCCAGATATTGAAAAAGACCCTATTTCAACAATAAGTATAAAATACTCTCACCCGGAATGGATGGTTGAAAGATGGGTAAAAAATTATGGAATTGAAGACACAATTAAAATATGCAAATTCAATAATTTAAATCCCAAACTAACAGTAAGAGTAAACACATTAAAAATAACCGGAGAAAAATTAAAAGAGTTTTTTGTCAGGAATAATGTTTCTTACTCCGAAGACAGAATTGTCAGCGATTGCCTTATACTTCATCACAAAGGTGATGTGCGGGAAATTCCGGGATTTAAGGAAGGATACTGGACAGTACAAAGCGAACCGTCCAGCCTTGTTTCGGTTATTCTTGATCCACAGGAAAATGAAAATATTTTAGACCTTTGTGCGGCACCAGGCGGCAAAACTACACATATTGCAGCGTTAATGAATAATAAAGGAAAAATTAAAGCAGTTGATATTAGTTCCAAAAGGCTGGCAAAAGTAGAAGAAAACTGTTCTCGGCTGGGAATTAGCATTGTTGATTGTGAAACTGCCGATGCAAAAATATATACATCCGATAAAAAATTCGACAGAATTTTAATCGATGCTCCCTGTTCAAATACTGGAGTACTGGCAAAAAGAATTGATGCAAGGTGGAAAAAAACAAACGAAGATATAAAAAATCTTGCCAAAATACAGTTTGAAATATTAAATAATGCAGCTAAATTTGTAAAGCCTGAAGGCATCATTGTTTACAGTACATGCAGTATCGAACCCGAAGAAAATCATGAAGTTATATCAAAATTTCTTGCAGAAAACCAGAAATTTAAACTTGAGAAAATTAATCCTTACCTAAGCTGGAATACAGGAGAAGATAATTTTTGCCTTCAAATTCTACAATCGAAGCAAAATATTGATGGCTTTTTTATTACAAAGCTTAAAAATATGGTATCCTAGATCAGTAGATGATATCAGGGAATAAATGATTCAAATTTTAATTGTACACTTTCTGGTAAATACAATTATTAGTTCACAATCAGTTATTGCAGTATCTCATGCCTGATAAAAACTAGAATTCGTCGTTTACATTATTAACCATATAAACTATAATTAAATAAGCTAATATAGTGTCGGGGGTTTATTATGGATAATAAAAAAATTCGTATGATAATAGTTGATGATTCTCCGTTTTCGAGAACAATATTAGCAGAAATGCTAAAGGAAAATGGAATTGAAGTAGTCGGAGAAGCTGATTCTCTAGAAAGTGCTGTTGAAGTATACAACAATACAAAGCCGGATCTTGTTTCTATGGATATTGCGATGCCGGGAGCAGATGGTTTTGAATGCAGCAGGGCAATTTTGATTAATGATCCAAACGCAAAAATCATTATTAACAGTTCTATGAAAGATGAAGAAACGGAAGCTGAAGCACGTCGCATAGGAATTGTAGGATATGTTCAAAAACCTGTAGAAGAAAAAGTTATAATGAGCATTATTAATAATATTTTAGCTCCTGATGAATTATTTGAAAAGTTACAGGGACTTGGTATAGAAACGTTTAAAGAAGCCCTTTCCCAAAATATTACATCAATGACAAAAGAACCTGTTACTCTTTCATGCAATGAATGCATACATACAGAATTCACTGCACATGGAATAACCAGTGTTATTGGTATTATAGGTCAATACACAGGGAATATGATTCTTGGTTTATCTATGGAAACTGCTGAAAAAATATCAAAAACATTAATGCGCAGGGATCCCAGAGATAAAGAAGAAGTTCTTGCTATGGCCGCAGAACTTGCTAATATTATAGCCGGTATTTCCTGCTCAATGTTAAATAAAAAGGATAGGGCCTTTGGACTGCGCGTATCACCTCCAAGTATTTTCCATGGTGAAGTTACACAAATCAGCCCTACAATTGAACTTCAGGGGTGCTGCGTTGAAAGTACTTTAGGTGCTATACATTTATGGGTCGGATTCAAGAAAGGTCACGTGCTATGGATGTAAATTTAATAAACCCATTTATTGAATCATTTACAGAAACTTTACCCCAAATCGGATTTCAGTCTGTTATAAGAACAAATCTGGCAGTTGTTAACAATATACTGAGATTTAGCGGAGTTCTGGTAAATATTTCATTAATTGGACAATATAAAGGCGCCAGTTTAATTGGAATGGATATAACTTCTGCCAAAAGCTTCGCTTCAAAAATGATGATGGGAATGCCGGTTGCAGAATTTGATGAACTGGCACAAAGTGCTGTTTCAGAAATGGGAAATATGGTTTGTGCAGGTGCCTGTTCAAGGTTTAGTACTATTGGTATTAAGGGGCTGGATATTTCACCGCCAACTCTATTAATGGTAACTGATGGCGTTGCAAAACTACCTGTACCACAGGCAATAGCTATAAGTTATGTTGCAGATGATATTCCTATAAATATGTATGTAGGAATTACCGCACAGTAATAGATATACAAATTTCAATCCATAAATAATTCTAAAAAATATACTTTCTGTATACTTAAGCTAAGTATTTTACACTTAGTCCAAAGAGGTGCTAAGGACAGCGGAAAAAATTCTTCGGCGACGCGAAAGCGGCGGCTAAGAATTTTTGTAGGCTGCTTCTTGTCTATCAGGATTTCACAAGTAATAAAAAGTTATTATTTAATTTTATAAGATATAAAGATTTTTCATAATTATAGTAAAAGAATTCAATATTATATATTAATATTTTATGTTTAATTATTTCAGCCTTTCAGTATCCCACTAAAAATCAAAATTATTATCAATAAATCTAATATCTATTTATTTAACATAGTGTTATGTTAATAAAATTCTGATTAACTATAACGAGTTTATTAAAAATGTAGATATAATTTGATTTACAAAGCGGGGAGATTGGCATGGTAGAAACAAAAACAATTCAAATAGTCTTAATTGAAGACTACAAGCTTACCAGAGTTGGGTTAAGATCCATACTAGATGAATTTGAAGGTATCAATATTGTAGGGGAAGCAGAAAATGGAGAAGAAGGACTTCAAATAATCAAAGAAAAAAGACCTGATATTGTACTTGTTGATCTGGGTTTACCCGATATAAACGGCATTGAAGTTACACAGCAGGTTAAGAGTTTTGATGAAAATATAAAAATTATAATCCTGACTTCTCACGATAAGAATGAAGAAGTTCTTGCGGCTCTTGGATCCGGTGCAAACGCATATTGCTTAAAAGATATAGAACCGGAAACACTTGTAAACATTATCAAGTCTGTTTATAATGGTGCAGTTTGGCTAGATCCGGTAATTGCAGAACCAACTTTAAAATTATTCCCCAGACCGGAAATTGGAAAAAACTTAAATTCAACTGAAACATTAGGAATAAAATCCAAACTATCAGAGAGAGAATTTGAAGTTCTCAGACTTGTAGTAAAAGGAAAAAGCAATACAGAAATTGCAAAGGAACTGTTTATCAGTGTTCATACTTCAAAAGCTCACGTATGCAGCATTCTTCAAAAGTTGTGCGTTGATGACAGAGTACAGGCAGCAGTAAAAGCCGTACAGGAAAATATAGTCTGATCTGTAAAAATTTATACAAACGAGCTTTTAAAAAAGTAAAACTGACCGTTTCACTTTTTTAACGCTCCCGCTCCGCACATACCAATTTCAGACTTTTTGCTATTTTAAGGACAGCGGAAAAAATTCTTCGGCGACGCGAAGGCGGTGCGAAGCGGGAGTGACGAGCCGAAATGGCGGCGTTGAGCCGGCATTAGAGGCTCTAACTCGTTCTTGTACGGCTAAGAAT
>Ga0074193_1000076_pt1 | contig 182707 bp, 185 predicted proteins | sample EPASupsiteHSE605_FD_64523 | JGI IMG/M metagenome (GOLD analysis project Ga0074193, IMG submission 64523) | Bioremediated contaminated groundwater from EPA Superfund site, New Mexico - Sample HSE6-05 | ecosystem: Environmental > Aquatic > Deep subsurface > Groundwater > Contaminated ... | reverse complement strand
CAAGGGTTATGGCTCAGTTGGTTATCTTGGCATCCTTGTAGTAATAATCCCTGGAATCTTTGTGGCCGGATATAAAAATAAGAAGGCCGCCGAATTCAGAGCAGCAAATGGAATTGTTGAATAGTTAAAACCTATAGCTCCCCAATTATATAACCTTCCTAAAAAGCAGAGCGACCCGGCAATGTATATCCAGATCAGGGTCACTCTGCTTTTAAAATACTCCATCAATTTTTATACGTTCCAGAAATAATAACTGTTCATAGTATTAAGATATGAAGCAAATCAGTCACGGGGTGAAGCACCAGCGCATCACCCCGTGACTGATTCAAACAAAACCCCGATTTAACGCCATTATCAGGAGTAACTTCCTATCTAATTCCCCGGAAATATACTCCCATTGTTTCTGCAAACCTTAAAAGTCCCTAAAATATTGCCTATTAAATAGCATTTCACGCCACCCTATATTGGTCGCTATGCTCTAAACCCGCATAGCGACCGCACTTGATATAACTGGCATGATTTTTGCAACAATTGTTAATAGAGATGACCGTCTTTAATAATCGTAAACGAAAGAGGTGTATATAAGTGAGTGAAAAACTAACGTCAAAAGAATTATTAAATCAATTGACGCAAAAACACTATACTGATGCCAAGTTAGCCAAAGAGCGCGGCGGTCTCGTAGCCTGGTCAACTTCAATTGCTCCCCAGGAATTTTGTGAAACGATGGGAATAGAAGTCCTCTACCCCGAAAATCACGCTGCGGCAGTTGGTGCCAAGGGGGGAGCAATCCCGTTATTGCAACATTCCGAAGGCAATGGTTATTCATTGGATCTTTGCTCCTATGCGCGCATCAACCTGGGGTATATGGAAATGCAGGATTGTTGTTTTGAAAACATCCCCCTTCCTGACCTGATAATCTGCTGTAACAACATTTGCAATACGCTTATCAAGTGGTACGAGAACATTGCCAAAGAACTAAATATCCCCATGATTATGATTGATGTGCCTTATAACTGTGAATATGAGGTTACCCAGGCTAGAGTGGATTATATTCGGGGCCAGTTTGAGGAAGCCATCAGACAATTAGAAGAAATCTGTGGTCGTCCTTTCGATTATGAACGTTTCGAAGAAGTTATGAAGATTTCCTCGGAAGCAGCTACTACCTGGAAATACGCTATGGATCTGGCGGCCCACGTACCATCACCCTTAAACGGCTTTAATATTTTCAATTATATGGCACTAATAGTGTGTATGCGCGGCAAACCTGAATCGATTCAGCTTTTTAAAACCGTAGCCGAGGAATTGGAAGAGTTGATTAAGAATGGTGCCAGCCAGTTCCCGGTTAAAGAGGAGTTTCGGGTTATGTGGGAAGGAATTGCCTGCTGGCCTTATCTATCCCATAACTTTAAAACGCTCAAGTCTTACGGTATCAATGTTGTCGGCTCCACCTATCCTGATGCCTGGACCTTGCTATATGAAGCGAATGACCTTGACGGAATGGCCCGAGCTTATGCAAGTGTAATGAATAATACCAATCTGGCCCGTCAGGTTGATTTGCGAACCAACATTATCAAAGATACTAAATGTGATGGTGCCATATATCACTTGAATCGCAGCTGCAAGTTAATGGATTTCATGCAATATGAGTTGCAGAGGCAAGTCTTTGAAAAGACCGGTGTTCCCTATGTAGTTTTTGATGGAGACCAAACCGATCCCAGGAACTTTGCTAAAGCCCAGTTTGAAACCAGGATACAAGCATTAGTTGAAATGATGGCTGAACGCAAGAAACTATTAGCAATGGAATAAGGAGGTGACGAAATTGGACAGGTTAAATACTTTATTAGAAGAAATAAATGCAGTTGTAAGCCATCCTGCTCAGGTAGTAAAGAAATTCAAAGAAGAAACCGGTAAGAAAGTAATCGGCTGTGTGCCGTATTATTGCCCGGAAGAAATCGTACATGCAGCTGGTGCTTTGCCGGTTGGTATGTGGGGAGGACAGACCCGGTTATCTAAATCGAATAGTTACTTTCCCGCTTTTGCCTGTTCTATTATGCAATCGGTTATGGAATTTGCCTTGAATGGTGTTTATGACGATCTAGAAGCAGCGATTATTCCAGCTCCTTGCGATACCCTAAAGTCTCTGGGACAGGATTGGATATCAGCAGCTCCGCAAGTTAAGCCCATTCACATTGTTCATCCCCAGATGAGTCATATTCCAGCCGGTATTCGGTATATGGAAACTGAACTTGAACATGTAAGAAGTGAAATCGAAAAAATAATCGGCGAGAAGATTACAGATGCAGCCCTCAACCAGAGTATAGAAATCTATAACGAGTATCGCCAAACCATGCGTGAGTTTACAGAAATAGCTGCGATTTATCCCCATATCATCAGTCCCAAAATTAGGCACAGGGTTATTAAGGGCGCTTACTTTGCCAAAAAAGAATGGTATACCGCTGTTGTGAAGGAACTCATTGGTGAGCTAAAGAAACAGCCAGTCCTAAAATGGCCCGGCAAGAAGGTTATATTGACTGGCATTATGGTGGAACCGGACGGGCTATTGGATCTGTTTGACGAATACAGGTTTGCGGTTATTGGAGATGACTTAGCCCAAGAGTCCAGGGATTTCAGAACCGATGTGCCGGCAGGTGACCAGCCCTTAGCCCGTTTAGCAGCACAATGGGCTCTACGGGATTGCTGTTCCCTTATTTACGATCCTGCCAAAAAACGTGGACAGATGCTGATTGATATGGCCAGAGACGGTGAAGCTGACGGAATTGTTCTTTGTATGATGAAATTCTGTGACCCTGAGGAATTTGATTATCCCATTCTCAAAAAGGAATTTGAAGCCGCCAACATTCCGCTCTTATATCTGGAAATTGATCAGCAAATGCAGTCTATTGAACAGGCCCGAACTCGAATTCAAGGTTTTTCAGAAATTCTTTTAGGTTAATTGTCTACTCATAAGTATGAACTATAAAATAGGATGGAGGAAATACGATGGCCAGAAATTATATGGAAGAATACCAGAGTAAATTAGTTAGTGCTGACGAAGCCGTTAAGGTGGTTAAGTCAGGCGACTGGATTGATTATGGTGATTTTGTAACTAGCAGCGTGGAATGCGATAAAGCCCTCGCCAAACGCAAAGATGAACTGAAAGCAGTAAAGATTCGTGCCACCACCAGCACAATCGTTCCTGAGACTATTACCTGTGATCCGGAGGGAGAACATTTTTATTACCACGATTGGTCCTATGGCACTATTACTCGCAAGCTTGCTGACCAGGGCAGAGCCTTTTTCATGCCCGAATTGTATCATGAGATTCCCCGGATGTACAAGGAGCGCATGCGTACCGATGTAGCTTTTGTCACTGTAACCCCCATGAATGAATATGGATACTTCAACTTGGGTTCCTCTTGCAGTAAGCTCCTGGCAGAATTAGAATCTGCCCAGAAAATTGTAGTCGAGGTTAACCGTTCCCTTCCGTATTGTCATAGTGCGGCCAATAACAACATTCACATTTCCGAAGTTGATTATGTTGTTGAGGGCAATAATTCTCCCCTGGTGGAAATCAAGAAACCGCCTGTTACTGATGTAGACCGTAAAATTGCGGCCTTGATCATGGAAGAGATGGAAGACGGTGCCTGCCTGCAATTAGGTATAGGCGGAATGCCCAATACGGTTGGGGAAATGATTGCGCAATCGGATTTAAAGGATTTGGGTGTACACACTGAGATGCTGGTTGATTCCTATGTAGACATGTATGAAGCTGGGCAGATTACCAATAAACGCAAGAATGTATTGAAGGATAAGTTTGTTTATACCTTTGCAATGGGTACCAATAAAGTATATAACTTCGTAGATAATAACCCGTTGTGTGCCGCAATGCCGGTTGATTTTACTAATGATCCCTTCATTATTGCCCAGAATGACAAAGTGATATCCCTATGCAGCTGCCTGTCAGTAGATATCCTGGGACAAGTTTCTTCGGAGTCTATTGGATTCAGGCATATTTCCGGCACGGGTGGACAGTTAGATTTCCATTTTGCCTCATTCCGGTCTAAAGGCGGCAAAGGGTTCCTGTGTATGCCTTCCACCTCGACCAAAAAGGATGGAACCCGTGAATCCAAGATAGTACCATCATTTAAGCCAGGCACCATCGTAAGTATACCCAGCGCAATGACCAACTATGTTGTTACTGAATACGGCATTGTAAACCTTAAAGGTCTTTCAACCTGGGAAAGAGCCGAAGCATTAATCAGCATTGCGCATCCGGATTTCAAGGATGAACTTGTTAAAGTAGCCCAGGAGAACAGAATCTGGCTGCCCAGTAATAAGAGCAGATTGTAAACCCTCACCTCGGGGAAGACTCTTAGAGCTTCCCCTGAGGGATTGCCAAGTCCTGGGCTGGAGACGCTGCCCTGAAAGTTGCCACTGATGCTATTCAGGTTTTTGGAGGATAGGGTTATACTAAAGAATATCCCATAGAAAAAATTCTTGGGTATTCGCCCTTTATATAGATCGGCTGTTATTCAGCCAGGGCCCTTGATATTATTTAAGAGGAGAATAAGCTATGCACTTTTGGCTTTCAATTGTAATCTTTATATTAGTATATGCCCTCATAATGACCGAAAAAATTCATCGCACCATTGTGGCCATGCTGGGAGCCGCCATCATCATCGCTATTGGCGTAGTGAACCAGGAAAAAGCCTTTGAGTCTATCGACTTTAATACGATTGGCTTACTTATAGGCATGATGATAATTGTGGGCATTACCAGGCAAAGCGGAGTCTTTGAGTATCTGGCAATCAAGTCAGCCAAACTGGTCGGCGGTAAGCCTCTGGCTATTTTGGCTATTCTGGCTGTGGTTACTGCAGTAGCCTCAGCGCTGCTTGATAATGTTACGACCGTGCTGCTAATTGTACCCGTTACCTATGCTATTACCGACCGCCTGAATATTTCACCAATCCCATTTTTATTCGCAGAAATTATGGCGTCTAACATCGGCGGTACGTCAACATTAATCGGTGATCCTCCTAATATCATGATAGGTAGTGCTACCGGACTGGGATTCATGGATTTTGTAACCAACCTGGCTCTGCCGGTTGTGGTAATACTGATGGTGACTATAGTCATCATGGTATTTATGTTCAGAAAACAACTGCAGACTACTGATGACCATATTCAAAGTATTTTTGAGCTGAATGAAAAGGAATCTATCAAAGACTGGCGTTTGCTGAAACGGTCTCTCATTATATTAGGTCTAACCATTATCGGTTTTCTATTACATCAAAGCCTGCACCTGGAATCGGCCACTATAGCTTTATTAGGAGCAGCCGTATTAATGTTAATAACCGATGAAAATCCCGAAGAAGTACTACTAAATATTGAATGGCCCACCATCTTTTTCTTCGCCGGGCTATTTATATTAGTAGGAGGGTTAGTAGAAACCGGGGTTATTGAACTAATAGCCAAAAAAGCTTTGCTAATCACGGAAGGCAGCCTTGTGAAAACCGGAATGTTGGTTTTATGGCTGTCAGCCATAGCCTCAGCTTTCGTAGATAATATACCATTCGTAGCTACCATGATTCCTTTGTTGCAAACGATGGGACAGATTTCCCACCTACCTATGGAACCTACCTGGTGGGCACTGGCGCTGGGAGCCTGTCTGGGGGGCAACGGCACTCTGATAGGCGCATCCGCTAATGTAATAGTAGCGGGAATGGCTGAAAGGCACGGAACCCCCATAAGATTTATGGAATATCTAAAACTGGGCTTTCCTTTGATGCTGGTATCTATAGTATTGTCGATGGGCTACCTGTATATTTTCTTCTGGAGATAGCCAAGCAACCGACTTCACTCAGTCCAAAACCCTCTCCTTTTTATATTCTCCCCTAAATTGCTGTGGCTGTTTTTTATCGGCCTCTGCAAGGGGGAGAATTAATAATTATTTAATTGAAATAATAAGATTAAAGGCTAATCTCAGTAGATTTCTCTAAAGCAATATTTAAAATGGAACCATTTTTGCAGGAAAAAACCAGCTATGCTTCCATATGTTAGATTAGGGACATTGTGTCATTGACCTGTGGGGAAAATAGTCATATTATCAAATTACTAGTCATATAATTATTTCCGTTCTTTAAATCTGCAATATTCAAAGTTGAACTAGCCTTTCATAACAATGTTGTCTGGACCGCAGGGAGTGATAACATGGAAAAAGATGTCGAAGAATGTTGTAACCCACATATGACCATCAAAGACTTTAAAATGCTATTTGGAGCCTCATATGATGGAATTTTGCTTACAGATGCCGAAGGTAACATCCTTATGTTCAACAAGGCTTATGTTGACTTGTCTGGGATACCCGAAGACGTGTTAAAAGGAAGTAATATGGACCAAATCATTGAACTGGGCTATTTAAAGAAATCTGTAGCCTTAATGGTAGTACAAGAAAAAAGGCCCGTTACAATAACGCATAGAGATTTACCCCATGGAACCTGTATAGTAACAGGAAGCCCTATTTTTAACGAAAAAGGCGAACTGTATAGAGTGGTTACCAATGTAAGAGATATGACGGAAATCTACCGTTTGCGTGAAGAACTAGAAAAGGCTCAGGAAATGGAAGAAATATATTACCAGTACCTTGATCAGGAGAAAAACCCTGACCTAAAAAATGAACCGGTTGCAATCAGCGCAGCCATGAAAGAAGTATTGGGATTAGCTCGAAAGATAAGCCCGGTAGATGTGACTGTACTGATTCTTGGGGAATCAGGAGTCGGTAAAGAAGTAGTAGCTAAATATATTCATGATCACAGTTCTCGCAAAGACGGGCCTTTTGTTGCTGTAAACTGCGGAGCCATTCCTGAACATTTACTTGAATCAGAATTATTTGGATATATTGGAGGTGCCTTTACCGGAGCCTTAAAAAATGGAAAAGCAGGACTGTTTGAATCAGCCGAGAATGGAACGCTTTTTCTCGATGAAATTGGCGAATTGCCTTTGAATCTACAGGTTAAAATTCTACGTGTTCTGGAAATGCATGAGGTAACCAGAATAGGTGCTTGTAACCCTATCCCGGTTAATGCCAGAATCCTTGCGGCTACCAACCGAGATCTTGAAGATATGGTTAATAATAAAGAATCATTTAGAGATGACCTCTATTATCGTTTAAACGTAATACAAATCCATATTCCTCCTCTTAAAGAACGCCCTGATGATATTGCTCCTCTCGCTATGCATTTTCTAAATCATTATAATCAGGTATACAATCTGAAAAAACGTATGAGCTCTGATGTTTTAAGAGAGTTTAAGCAATATTCCTGGCCCGGAAACATAAGAGAAATTAAAAACCTTATCGAACGACTGGTGGTAGTGAGCAACGGAGAATATTTGGACTTGCAGGAAATGCCCTGTAAAAAGAAAGGAAAACTTGATCCCCCGGCTGTACAAGTTTCAAGAATAGTACCCCTATCCACAGCGGTCGAAGAACTTGAAAAGCAACTACTGATTACTGCCCTGGAAGAATACGAAAGCAGCCGGAAAATTGCGGCTGCGATAGGAATTAATCAAGCAACCGTCCTAAGGAAAATGAAAAAATATGGTTTGACAAGAACCATATTATAAGCAACGATCTTCATATTCAATCAACAAACCGTCTCATCGATTGTCAAGTTTCCTATTAAGGACACTCATTATCACCTCTAATACATGCGCTCAGAATGTACAAATTTACAAGTGAATGTTTACTTCTTAAACATATAATAATGTCGAACTTATTTATGAAGTTTCAGGGGGTTGCGCGAAAAACACGAGTGATCATAATCAAGGCTCAGCCATAACTTAACTGATGGCTGAGCCTTTTTATTGTATCACTTGCAATTTAATCGTTCCTTTTAGACCTTTTCATGTTTAAAATTCAAAACATTAACAGTCATATTATTGAAGTTTTCCGGTTTCATAAAACAGTTAGAAATGCCATAAGATTACTATTCCGGCATTTTAGGCTGGTACCAAAACCATAAACATGCTGGTTTAACACCGACGCTGGCTACCAACAATAGCAACATGGATAAATTGCGCATAATAAACAGTTTTTGTCTTGACATGAATTCCACCTCCTTCAATTTATTTGAGATCATCTATTAATTACCATTAATTGGACAGCCATTTCAAGACTTTTAGGCCGAATGGGTCAAAATCTATCCCCAATGGGTTATATTATATAGAAATAATCTGTTTTCAATAAAAAAAACCGAATCGAATCGGTTGCACTAATATCTTTATTATTAAATCCTATTTTTAAGGACTCGTTCTTGCAACTTTTCTCTTAATACTCTCTCCTGCTGCCTGCTAAATAAAATCATTTCGCCTGAGGTCAACACTATTTGAAAAGTCCGACCAGAACGGATAATCTCCTTAATGAATTTAGGATTGACCAGATAGCTCCGATGGCAGCGGTAGAACTCATAGGGTTGCAGCATTATTACATAAGTCTCCATGTCGCCTTTGGTTACATATGTTTCGGTTATGGTTTTAATTATAGTCTTGGGTTTGCGGCTTTCAATATAGAGTATTTCACTAGGTTTCAAATATATCTTTTCCATCTGTGTTTCTACGGTTATATAATTGCCTAAATTTAAATTTTGGGATGATTGAAGCAATACTCTTTCAAGTAACTTTTTTACAGTTTTATTAATTCGTCTTTCATTAAAGGGTTTAAGAATATAATCAACTGCATATAATTCAAAAGCTTGTAAAGCATGATCTGGGTATGCTGTGGCAAAGACCAGGCAGATGTCGTTCTGTCTTTCTACCAGGGTTCGGGCGAGTTCCAACCCATTCATATCTGGCATGCCCACATCCAGGAATACTACCTGGGGTAAGTGAATCGCTGATTTTTGCAGAGCTTCCTCCCCGCTGGTGGCTACAGCTACCACTCTTACTCCCGGCACTTCCTCTATAATGCTTTTCAAATATAAACCAACGACCAGTTCATCATCAACTATTAGCACTCGTAGAGTCATAATTTTTTTTGCTCCATTTTTTATAATTTAAAACTCCATCTATCATGTGCATAAACCGGTACCCCCAAGGGCTTACCGTAAAGACCTGTTCTACCATACCCACAAGGATAGGCAATACTAAGGGACGCAGTATAAAGTTGTTCATGAATAGTATCATCGCTATTCCATATATAAAGATAATTATCAGTGAAAGTCGTTTGAATTTGACTCTATCTTGTTCACTACTTATCGGTTTGTTTTCGGTTTCACCGGGGGCGTACTTATATAATACTGACCAGGATAACAAAATACTTAAGGCAATAATCAAATAGGCTCCTGAACCAATAAAAAATACTTTTGAATAATGAACACCCCATCCTAATAGTATGAAGCATATGGTGCCACCAATCAGGCAGCGATAATATTCACTGCAATGCTCACCACCGGATGCTAAGCGTAGAACTCCTGCACCAATGGTGATACAAAGAACCTCCGGTAATATACCCAGCATCCAGCACAACAATAACAATAGGATCATTTTAACTATTTCACCCATTAGTATTTCCATCCCGTAAGCCATACGCAGTTCCTGACGATTATCACTCCCCAGTTCTCGAGCCAGATAAGCTGCGCCTTTAACTGCCAACTCATGAATGCTCAAGCACCCAGCCTCCTTTTTCCCTTGGGATAACAAACCGTGAAACGGGTTCCATTTTGCGGGTGGCTGCTAGCCAGGACAATTCCCCGGTATTTCTCTACCTGGTATTTCACTGAAGCCAAACCTATTCCTCGTTCAACAATACCTGTTTTCGTTGAGAAGCCGGATTCGAATATTCTGTTTCTCAATTCCCGGGGAACCCATCCCTGGTTTTGAGTTTGAATCACATAATATTTAGATCTTTCAAATATCTTAAGTTTAATCGTTCTTTGATCACTGGCTAACTCTGCAACGGCTTCCATGGCATTCTTTAGCAGGTTTCCCACCACCACAACCAATTCCGAAGATGGAACGGCAAGGCCATTAAGATCACTCTCTTGCTCTATTTTCAAAGATATGTCACTTGCCGTAGCTAAGCCCATCTGCACCAATAGAAACGCACTTAATTCAGGCATTGCCAGCTGCAAGATATCGCCAGTGACTTGTATTTCTCTATTCAGGCTGCGAATGTATCCTTCAATTTGTTCATTCTCTCCCAGTTTAAGCAACCCATAAATTACCTGCAGATGATTAATGAAATCATGGCGCTGAGCTTTGATAATTTGCAGCATATTCTGTAGATTGCTAATATTTGCTTTTTGCATTTCCACAATTATTGTCTGGTTATTGATGTAGAATATTTTCCAGATCAGAGCGATTGTTAATATTACGGATATTATTGAAACTATAAAAAGGATAAAAACAAGGTATTTTCCTGATAAAGATGTAAAACCCGCCACATAAAACTGGCAATAGAATGCGATTAATACCAAAAGGACTGTCATACAAAGCAATATGATAGGCATATTATTTTCTGAATCTTTTTTCTTAGTAAAATGATAAGGCTCAATAATACCCTTAACATTTAACTGCTTCTTGTACAGCCAGAGTATTAATGCGGTAAGAAACGAAAACTCGGGGAGAGGGTACAATATACGTAATACCGGATTTACCATGACCTGTCCAAGTGATTGGCCAATGGCTATACCTACTAAAGGGTTAAAGATGATTTCGGCCATACTGACACCTAGAAACCCCAATATCGTGCTTATTAAGGCTACGTAAATTGGCATTTTACATAGGTAACTAAGTAGAATAATGATTAAAAATATCTGAACAACTGCATTAACTCCTATCACGGGCATGAAGTAGCGAATAACATAGCTGAGCAAGGAAACGACAAGAGCTATTAGCAGCACTTTTTTGAAAGGAGGCTTCGAATCGATTAAGGCCAACCCCAGGTATATCACTATTAAAGTCTCTGGGAGCGATTGGAGAAATACCAGGTACAAAGGCATATTATCCATCGTTTATTACCTCATATGACCAAACACAGTCTACTACAATTTAACATTATTTGGCCATCTTCCCATTATTACTTTATAATAACGCTAATTCAGCGTTTTGGAAACTTTATTCTTGCACTTTGCTGCCGTCTAATCATAGCCTTGACCTAGTGTACTTACGACGATCCTCAGAAGGCTTGTAAGCGCAAAAAACTCAACAATCAATTGTCAGTTGATTGTTGAGTTAATAATCTCATATTACTATATTTAAGGTATCTGGCAAATCCGAAGCTTATTTATCAGTGGAATCTGGTATAATTCTGCCCCTTTTCACCATATCCTAGATATTTAGATGACCTCGGATGACCTCCAGAAACTGCTTTCCATATTTCTTTAATTTATTTTCACCCACCCCGGAGATGGACAGCATCTCATCCTGGTCTTTGGGCATACGGATACTCATTTCCTTTAGAGTACTATCGTGAAAGATGACATAGGGAGGCATGCCTGTTTTTTGGGCAATTTCCTTGCGCCGGGAACGAAGTAATTCGAAAAGATCGCTGTCCGCAACAGCCTGTTCCGGTGCATGGGGCATCCTTATCATTACTCTTGCCTGACTTCTTAAGACGGGAATCGCTTTTGAGGAAAGTCGTACTACCGGATATTGACCACCGGTGTTGTATATATAGTCATCGGCTTCTAACATATGCATGAGGTCTACGATGGCAGGTATAGTCATTTCCCGCATGATGCCGAAGGTTGATAATTGATTGAATCTCATCTCCTGAATTCTTTTAATCTGTGAGCCCTTGAGGACAGAGGCTACCAGCGTCATCCCGTACTGTTCGTTCATTCTCTTCATACAGGAAAAAATCTTTTGGGCTTCGATCGTGATATCTTTAATCTCAAATTCCTGACCACAGTTGGCACAATTACCACAGTTATCAGATGCATCTTCTTCCCCAAAGTAGTTTAATATATACTGCTGCAAGCAATGGGTAGTATGACAGTAATCAATCATACTCTGTAGTTTGCTATATTCGCTTTTCTTTCTAACTTCGGTCAGCTCACTATTTTCAATAAAATATTTTTGGGTTTGGATATCTCCGGGGGCATATAGGAGAATACAGTCGGCATGTTCGTCATCACGTCCGGCCCGGCCGGCCTCCTGGTAATAGGCTTCCAAGTGGCGGGGCATATTGTGATGAATTACATAACGGACATTGGATTTGTCTATACCTAGTCCAAATGCGTTGGTGGCAACTATCACCCGGATCTCATCATAGAGGAAGCCTTCCTGATTATGATTCCTTTCCTCATTAGCAAGACCGGCATGGTAGCGACCTACCAGATAACCCCGAGATTGCAGGTGTTCATACAGAGCATCTACCTCCTTGCGAGTAGCGGCATAGATAATGCCGGCCTGCTCAGGATGGCTCTTGATGTAACTGGTAATAAACTTGGTTTTGTCCACCCCTTTAACCGCTGATAGATGCAGGTTTTCTCTTTTAAAACCCGTAACATAAATATCCGGGCTGGACAATTCCAACATTTGGGCTATATCCTCACGTACTTTAAGTGTAGCCGTAGCAGTAAATGCGGCTACAACCGGACGCTCTGGCAATTCGCCTATCCAGGGAGCAATATACAAATAGGAAGGTCTGAAATCATGTCCCCATTGGGATACGCAATGGGCCTCATCAATTGCAATAAGCGAAATGGGGAGGTTACGGAGAAGGTTAGTGAAATTTTCAGATCCTAGCCTCTCCGGAGCTACATAGAGGAGTTTATATCGTCCTTGGCGAGCCTCGGTCAGGGTGGTGCGGATCTCCCCCGCTCCCATCCCGCTATTAATGCAGGCCGCAGGAATCCCTAGATCATTTAAGGCATCCACTTGATCTTTCATCAGCGCAATGAGTGGCGAAATAACCAAGCTCATTCCGGGCATTAGTAGCGCCGGAATCTGATAACAAACTGATTTACCGCCACCGGTAGGCATAATCCCTAAAATATCACGGCCCTGCAATATGCTATCAATAATGGGCTGTTGGCCTGGTTTAAAGGTTTCGTATCCATAGTATTTTTTTAGTGCTGTTTGGATATTGCCCATATTTCCTCCTAATAAAAGATTAGGGGACACACCTTCTAACATAGCTGCCCTAGATCGCGAACTTGGTTCGAGTTAGTGGCCCCGCCCAGGGGACCACATTATTATGTAAGCTGAACGAACACGTGTGTACCCGCAGGGTGAAGGGGGAAGTTCGCGTGAGTGGAGAATGTCCCCGGGGCTAATGTATGGGGACACACCTACTTACATAGGAATGTCCCCGTTAAACATTAATTACTCGTACGTCTTTGATATGAACGGAACACTTATCTGCTATGGACTGCATCTCTTGCTTGCTGTAAGGAACCACACCAGCATAGCCCGGTTCAAGGGTAAGCCGTGGATTAAATTGCTGCAGGGTATATTGCCCAGCTCCCTCTATATACCGGGCTATCTCTACTATATCTTCGGCAGTATGCAGGGTAGGCACGACCGTAGTTCGGAATTCCAAGTCCACCTTAGCACTTTTTAATAGATGGAGGGAACTCCTGATGCCGAAAAATTCCTCGGCACTGAGCTTGCCGCAGGCCGCCCGGTATTTCTTGTATTCCAACGGGGCTTTAATATCCATAGCTACATAGTCAAGATAACCTTGGCTAAGCAAGCTTTGCAGCATGGTTGGGTTAGTTCCGTTAGTGTCCAGCTTGACCAGAAAACCCAACGATTTTATTCTTCTGATATCCGCGGGCAGTTCATCATTTAAGGTGGGTTCCCCGCCGCTAATGACCACTCCATCTATGAAGCCCCGCCTTTGTATCAGGAATTCCAGAACTTCTTCTATATCCGTCGGTTTAACAACAATCTTCGGTTTAATCAATAAATCGGGGTTATGGCAATATGGACAGCGCAGGTTGCAACCCCGGGTAAAAAGCACAGTTGCTATTTCCCCAGGATAATCTACGAGACTTTGCTTAATCATACCTGCATATTTCATCGCATACACACCTATTTCATGCTATTTTTGACTTCATATTAAAGGTCACCTAATTAAATTCAATAACCATATTATACCATAATCATACAAAAGAAATGGCTGCAGTAAGTTCTTTAGCCCATTCGTTCAGATAGGCGGGGAGCAGCATTATTGCTCATCATAATGCGATAAAGCCAACTCTCCATCCAAATCATTTGTTGCCCAACAAATAAGGCAGGCGCGAAACCAACGTTTCCGCGCCACATCCGCAATATTTTTGGGAATTAAAATAATATCTGCATTACAGGACGGCTTTATCAAAGGTTTTCCTCTCTCTGAATTCCTCCTGTTTGCCTGCATTCCATTGATCTACCGGGCGCAGGTAGCCCACTACCCGCGAGTACACTTCACATAATGTTTTTACCCCTTCTGCTTCACATATAGGGCATTCGTAGTTCTCTCCTTTTACATAGCCGTGTTTCGGACATATACTGAAAGTTGGTGTAATGGTGAAATAAGGCAAACTAAACTGGTCACAGACTTTCTTCACTAGTTTTTTAACTCCATTGATCGAGGATACGGATTCTCCCAGGAAAATGTGGAAGGTGGTCCCTCCAGTATATAGTACCTGTAGGTCATCCTGTATCTTAAGGGCAGTAAACAGGTCATCAGTATAGTTGACCGGCAATTGCGTTGAGTTAGTATAGTAGGGTTGGGCACCGTTTTTGATTTCTATCTCATTAGCGACTAGAATTTTCGGGTAGAGCTCTTTGTCTTTGCGGGCAATACCATAAGAAACCCCTTCGGCAGGCGTTGCTTCCAAATTGAAGATGTTGCCGGTTTCTTCCTGGTAAACCTTTAGCCGTTCGCGCATGAAGTTCATAACCTCACGGGCAAATTCCAGACCGCTCTCACTGCCAATGTCCTCACCCAGGAAGTTAAGGCAGGATTCGTTCATCCCCACTAAGCCAATGGTAGAAAAATGATTTTTCCAAAATTGTCCAAAGCTCTCCTTGACCCCACGTAAATAGAATTGGGAATAAGGATATAATCCATATTCGGTAAGGCTCTCCAGCATTTTTCGTTTAATTTCCAGACTATCCCGAGCCATATCCATGATATCAATTAGGCGGTTAAAATATTCTTCCTTGCTCTTGGACAGATACCCCAGACGGCTCATATTTATGGTGACTACTCCAATCGAACCGGTCAGTGGATTGGCGCCAAATAGCCCGCCCCCTCTTTTCCTGAGTTCACGGTTATCAAGACGCAGACGGCAGCACATACTGCGGGCATCCTCTGGGCTCATGTCTGAGCCAATGAAGTTAGAAAATGAAGGTATGCCGTATTTGGCAGTCATCTCCCAAATCTTATTGTAGCTGGGATTATCCCAATCAAAGTCTTCGGTTATGTTATAAGTAGGAATGGGGAAGGTGAAGACCCGCTCTTCGACATCCCCTTTCATCATTACCTCAGCAAACGCTTGATTAAATACGTCCATTTCTGCCTGAAATTCTCCATAAGTCTCATCCATATACTTGCCGCCAATGATAACCGGTTCATTTTTCATAAACTCCGGTACCTTTAGGTCCATGGTGACATTGGTAAATGGTGTTTGGAAGCCAACCCGGGTAGGAACGTTCATATTAAATACAAATTCCTGCAGACCCTGTTTCACCTGGGTATAGTCAAGATCATCATAGCGGATGAAGGGGGCTAAAAGGGTATCGAAGTTAGAAAATGCTTGGGCACCAGCTGCCTCACCCTGAAGGGTAAAGAAAAAATTAACAATCTGCCCCAAGATAGAGCGAAAATGCTTGGCCGGACCGCTGGCCACCTTGCCCCGCACCCCTTTGAAGCCTTCCAACAGTAAATCTCTTATATCCCAACCTACGCAGTATACACCCAGGATACCAAGGTCATGGATGTGAAGATCTCCACTGTTTTGGGCCTCTTTCATTTGCGGGCTATATATCTGATCCAACCAGTACTGGGACACAATGACTGATGAAAGGTGGAAATTCATACCCTGTAAGGAGTAGGTCATGTTGGAATTTTCCTTCACCCGCCAATCGTTGCGGCCTAGATAGTTGGCAATTATCTGATTGTTGAGCAACAGCTGATCAGCATTACGTATAGTTTCGTGCTGCTTACGGTATAAAATATAGGCTTTGGCAGTCTTATAATGACCGTTCTTGACCAAAACCTTTTCAACTAAGTCCTGTATACCTTCTACGGTAGCCACTTCATCATCGTCTACATACTGGGCTATATCCATAACCTTTTCGGCCAATACTTCAGCAGTTTGATAGTCTTTACCCCCTACCGCCCGGGCAGCCTTAAATATGGCATTTGCCAGCTTATCTTTTTCAAAGGGTACTATGCGTCCATCTCTCTTTTTAATTTGGCTGATATTCATAAAAATCCTCCCTATTAAAAATTATACTATATGTATGGTTTAAATATTTCCTATGTACTATATATAGTATAATTGATTTTTTAACAAATACCAGCCTTGTTTTTTTTAGTTTTTTACTGTATGTAAATTATTCCTAATGAGGAAATATAATCAGAGCAGGAATAAATCCTGCCCTGTTGGTTAATGTCCTAATTTTATATATCCCCTGTTAACCAAATTCTATTTTTCGCCGCGTATTTTTTTATCAAGCAAGGCCTGTACCTTCAAAGGCAGCCCGAAAAGGTTAATAAAGCCCTCCGCATCCTTCTGACTGTATATCTCATCAGCACCAAAGGTAGCCAGCTCTTCGCTGTAGAGCGAATACGGTGATTGGGCCGCGACTGCTGAGCAGCTGCCTTTGTAAAGCTTCACCCTAACACTGCCGGTAACTGTCTTCTGAGTCTCATCCACGAAGGCATCCAGCGCGGTTTTCAGCTTGGAGAACCAGTTTCCGTCGTATACCAACTCCGCATACTTGGAAGCTAATTGTTCCTTCATTTGCAGGGTGCGGCGATCCAGTGTCAGTCTTTCTAATTCCCCGTGGGCGGCATAAAGGATGGTTCCTCCCGGTGTTTCATAGACCCCGCGCGATTTCATGCCCACCAGGCGGTTTTCCACCATGGTCACGATACCAACCCCATTTTCTCCCCCTATCTTATTGAGCCGACTAAGTAATTCGACCGGTGAATAGGCCTTCCCATCTATGGAGACTGGGATACCAGCTTCAAAACCAATTTCTACATAAGCAGGCTTGTCGGGTGCATCTTCTGGCGGAATTGTCAGTACATACAAATGATTTTGCGGTTCATTGGCCGGGTCTTCCAGATCTCCGCCTTCATGAGAAATATGCCATATATTGCGGTCGCTGCTATAGATTTTTTCTTTAGTAACCGGCACTTCAATCCCATGACTCTGTGCATAATCAATTGCTTCTTCACGGGATCTGATCGTCCATTCCCGCCAGGGTGCAATAATTTTTAGGTTCGGGTTGAAGGCCTTGACTCCCAATTCGAATCGCACCTGGTCGTTACCTTTACCGGTGGCTCCGTGGCATATAGCCACGGCACCTTCTTTTTGGGCTATTTCGACCATCTTTTTAGCCATCAGGGGACGGGCAAATGAGGTGCCAAGCAGGTACTTTCCTTCATATATAGCACCCGCTTTTAAAACCGGGAAAATATAATCACTTACGAATTCGTCTACCAGGTCCTCAATATAGACCTTGGAGGCACCTGATCTTAATGCCTTTTCTCGAACCGGGTCCAATTCCTCACCTTGCCCCACATTGGCACAAAACGCTATTACTTCGTACCCATAGTTCTCTTTTAACCAGGGAATAATTATTGATGTATCCAACCCACCTGAATAGGCCAGCACTACTTTCTCCATGGCATTTCCCTCCAATAATTAATAATTAGCCTGTCCCGAAGCAAGGAAGCAAGAGGGAAGCAAGGGGACGTTCTTTTTGCTTCCGTTTTTTCAAACCGCGGAGGAAGCAAAAAGAACGTCCCCTTGCTTCCCCTTGCTTCCCTCTTGCTTCCCTGTAATCGTTTTCTTACATAACCAAGGCCATGATGGCCTTATGGGCATGCAGTCGGTTTTCTGATTCATCGAATACTACTGATTGGGGACCATCCATGACCTCATCGGTAATCTCTTTGCCTCGCTTGGCAGGCAGACAGTGCATTACTATGGCCCCCTGGTTGGCATCTCTAAGCAAGTTTTGATTCACCTGATATTGCAGGAATTTCTTTTCCTTCTCCTCTGCTTCACCTTCCTGCCCCATGCTGGCCCAAACATCGGTGTAGATCACATCGGCTCCCAAGACAGCCTCCCGGGGACTCTCTACTACCTTTAACTTGGCCCCAGTTGCCTTAGCATCATTTTGCGCGCTACTCAACACTTCCTGATCCGGTTCAAATCCCCCTGGACAAGCAATAGTTACATCCATCCCCACCTTGGCTCCGCCATAGAGCAATTCATGCGCAACATTATTGCCATCCCCGATATAGGCTAGTTTCAAACCCTTTAGGCTTCCTTTATGTTCAAGAATAGTCATCATATCCCCAATTACCTGAGTGGGGTGCAATAGGTCAGTCAAACCATTAATTACTGGTATAGATGCCCATTTGGCCAGTTCCATAACTTCATCATGGGCGAAAGTACGGATCATAATTCCGTCCAGCATGCGTGACAGAACCAGAGCTGTGTCTTTTACCGACTCTCCCCGGCCTATTTGGATATCGCGGGAGCTCAGAAATAGAGCATGCCCGCCCAGTTGGTACATCCCCACCTCAAAAGCTACGCGGGTACGAGTCGATGACTTCTGAAAAATCATACCCAGAGTCTTACCAGCCAGTATAGGATGAGCTATACCTGCTTTCTTTTCCTTCTTTAATTCCAGACCGAAATTAAGTATGAAGGCTACTTCGGCTTCGCTAAAGTCATGAATGCTGATAAAGTCTCGCCCTTTTAATTTCTTAACGATATCCATGCTAATCTATCCTCCTTAAAATATTTTTTATTTCCATTCCTGCAGTGCTGCTCTTAATATCGTCAAGGCCTGGTCCACTTCCGCCCCGTTTATATTCAAGGGTGGAACGAAACGCAGCACCTTCGGACCTGCTCCAATGAGCAGCAATCCTTTTTTCATGCAGACTTGCACCAGTTCCTTAACCTCCTGGTCAAATTCAATTCCCAGCATAAGACCCAAACCTCTAATTCCTATTATACGTTTATCTGTTATTTTGTTAAGCCCATCCCGCAGGTAAAGCCCCATTTTAATATTATTTTCAATAAAGCCTGGGTTAGTTATAGTATCCACCAGCTGGTTAGCTACTGCCGTAGCCAGTGGGTTTCCTCCAAAAGTAGAGGCATGGTCACCGGGTGCAAAACCGGTGGCTGCCTGCTCAGTAGCAAGCATGGCCCCTATAGGGAATCCCCCTCCCAATCCTTTGGCCATTGTAACGATATCCGGAGCAATGCCATAGGACTGATATGCAAAAAATGTTCCCGTCCGGCCAATTCCAGACTGCACTTCATCAAAAATTAATAGTATCCCTTCCCGATCACAGATATGCCGGATTTCCGCGAGAAAATGCTTATCAGCCGGGTGGATACCCCCTTCTCCCTGGATTGGTTCCAACATAATGGCAGCCGTATTTTCGCTGATCAGTTTCTCGACAGAACTGATATCATTATAATCAGCATATGCAAAACCTGCAGGCAACGGGGCAAATCCTTCCTGGTATTTGGGCTGGCCGGTAGCCGTTACTGTGGCCAGGGTACGTCCATGAAAAGACTCATTAAATACTATAATCTGATTTCTGTCTGATTGCCCCTTACGGTAAAAATATTTACGGGCTAGTTTTATAGCAGCTTCATTAGCCTCCGCCCCGCTGTTGCAGAAAAAGGCCTTGTCTAAACCGGATAGCTTAACCAGTTTCTCAGCCAGCTCCACTTGAGGTTTTATCCAGTAAAGATTGGATATATGCCATAGTTGAGCGGCCTGCTCCTGTAATGCGGTCTGCAAGCCCTCATCGCAGTGTCCGAGGACACATACGGCGATCCCCCCTAGAAAATCCAGGTATTGTTTGCCATCAGCATCCCATACGTAAGAGCCTTTTCCCTTTACCGGTGCGATAGGAAATCGGCCATAAGTGTTCATTACATATTTTTGCCCTTTATTTATAATTTCGTTATTGGTCACGATTTAATCTCCCTTCGGTCCATTTATTATTCATTTATCACCATGGTGCCTACCCCTTCGTCGGTGAATATTTCTAAAAGTATAGAGTGCGGCACTCTGCCATCGATAATGTGGGTCCGGCCCACCCCGCCTGCAACAGCTTCCTCGCAGCAATGTACTTTGGGAATCATGCCGCCTGCAATCGTACCGTTAGCAATATAGTCTGCGACCTCACTTAGCTTGAGGATAGAAATCAGGCTTTCACTATCCTTAGGATCACTTAAGAGGCCGGGTACATCGGTTAACAATACCAGTTTGTCTGCCTTCATACCCACCGCGATTGCTGCTGCAACCAGATCAGCGTTTATATTAAAGCTTTGACCTTGATTATCAATGCCAATTGGTGCTATAACCGGTATATATCCATTCTCTATCATGGTCTCAATTATTTGCGGGTTAACGTTCTTAACTTCGCCTACAAAACCCATCTGGCCGGAAGGATCAAGAGCCTGGGCCTCGATCAGCCCACCGTCTTTGCCGGATATACCTATAGCCTTACCACCACTGGCGTTGATTCCGCTAACTATTTCCTTGTTTACTTTTCCTCCCAGAACCATCTCCACAATTTCCATGGTTTCCTGATCGGTAACCCGCAGGCCATCAATAAAACTGCTCTTAATGTCCAACCTTTTCAACATGGCATTTATCTCAGGCCCGCCCCCATGTACAACAATAGGATGCATACCTACAAATTTCATTAGAACAATATCCTGCATAACTTTTTGTTTTAAGCCGCAGTCTTTCATGGCAGCACCACCGTATTTAATAACCACGCGCTTTCCATAAAACTCCTTGATATAGGGAAGCGCCTCGACCAGTATTTCCGCCTTTTCCAGAGCAGATTTAATCATTCTTTTCCCTCCAAATCAACATTCCGAACATGGACGCGAACTCGTTACACTCGCACGCGGCAACATTAATTGTGAACGATAGTGAACATCAGTAGTACCCGAAGGGTGACTTATATGACAAACGCAGACTATTATAATAATTTGTTGAGACTTTGCATATTTAAATCGAATTTGCTATATATTTTGTTTCATCGAAAACAAGAAAAAAACCCTTATAAATCCCAGCATTAAATCCTATCCGCGTAATTCATAAAACGTCTGCGTTCGTCCGCGTCTATCGTTCCCTGCATGGTTCTTACGTCCGGTAGGCAGCGTTGATGCGTACATAATCATAGGTAAGATCGCACCCCCAAGCAGTTGCCTGCTCATTTCCGGATTTCAGATCCACCTTTATTACCACCGGATCCTTCTGTAATTCCTGGCGAGCCAATTCTTCATCAAAGGTCAATCCCATACCATTTTCAGCCATTTTCTCCTCGCCCAGATAGATATCCACCCGCCCAGGGTCAAATTCTGCTCCTGAATAACCGGCTGCTGCCAGTATTCGGCCCCAATTGGCATCCTCACCAAATACAGCTGCTTTGGTTAGGTTGGAAGAAGTAATTGAGCGGGCAATAGTGCGGGCTGTATAATTACTGTCAGCATTAATTACCTGTACTTCAATCATCCGGGTGGCTCCCTCGCCATCGCGAGCTATCATTTTAGCCAGGCTTGTAGTTACATAATCCAAGGCCGCTTGCATTAACTGGTACTCTTCACTCCGGCTGTCTTCAATCCGAGGATTAGCGGCCAATCCGTTGGCCAGCACCAAAACCATGTCATTGGTGGAGGTGTCCCGGTCAACACTGATCATATTAAAGGAACGATTTGTGGAATCACGCAACATAGGCGTTAAGCATTCACTGTTGATGACCGCATCAGTTGTAATAAAGCATAGCATAGTAGCCATGTTAGGATGAATCATGCCTGAGCCCTTGGCTATAGCTCCTATTCTTACCGGTTTACCGCCAATTTCAATCTCAACTGCAATTTCTTTACGAACCAGATCGGTGGTCATAATAGCCAGGGAGGCACAGTGAGCACCATCCCGGGTGAGTTTGCCCGCCGCTTCGCGAATACCATTGGCAATACGATCCATCGGCATTGCTACTCCAATTACTCCGGTAGATGCCACGAGTGTATCCTGAGCGTCGATATGCAGGAGGTCAGCCGCTATACGGGCCATGGTCAGGGTATCCTCCCATCCTTGTTCACCGGTACAGGCATTAGCATTACCACTGTTAACCACAATAGCCTGAGCCCGACCGTTTCCCAAATGGGCTTGATTAATATCTACACAGGCAGCCCGTACTTTATTGGTAGTAAATACTCCGGCGGCAACACAGGGTTGTTCGGAATAAATAATAGCCACGTCTTTTTTATTTTCCTTTTTTATCTCGGCTTCTACTCCCTGAGCAAGAAAACCCTGTGGAGCAGTAACTGAGCCAGTTACAATTTTCATCTATCTTCCTCCTAATAAAGGATAATTAAGCAAAAGCTTAACCCCTAAGCAATTGTAATTTTCTTCCATTTCTAAGGGTGTACCCCGGCAAACCTTAGCCCTTTGCCCTCATCAATGCCTAACATGAGATTTAGGTTTTGGACGGCCTGCCCGGAAGCCCCTTTACAGAGATTATCCAGAGCCGATACCAGGATTACATTACCACTCTCATCATCGGCATATATTCCAATTTGCACAAAATTGCTGCCATAGACAAACTTGGTATGGGGGTAAACCCCATCCGGCAAAATATCCACAAAGTACTCATCGCTGTACATATCCTCCAGCACCTCTCGTACTTGTGCAGCCCTTATCCCAGGTCTTAATTGACAATAGCAGGTGCTCAAGATTCCGCGATTCATGGGTACCAGATGAGGGGTGAATATCATTCCTACTGCCGTACCAGCTGCCACGGTCAATTCCTGAGCAATTTCTGGGCTGTGGCGGTGATTTCCCACCCCATAAGCTTTGATGCCTTCGTTTACTTCACAGAAGTGGGAGGTGGCTTTAGGTGATTTACCTGCCCCGGACACTCCACTTTTAGAATCTACCACTATCCCCCGGTTCTCAATTACTCCAGCTTTCAATAGCGGAGCCAGAGGTAAGATGGCTGAGGTTGGGAAACAACCCGGATTGGCAATAATGGTCGCTTCTCTTATCTTGTCCCTGTAGAGTTCCGGTAACCCATATACAGCCTGGGCCAGCATCTCCGGAGCCCCATGGATGGTTTCATAATACTTTTCATAGATACTCTTATCTTTAAGGCGGAAATCCGCGCCTAAATCCACACACCTGACACCTGCCGCAATAAGCTCTTCAACCATCGGCACTGATAAACCATGGGGAAGAGCCAGAAAAACCGCGTCGCATTTTTCCTTCATAGACTGTAAATCCGTAGCTTCACATCTCAATTTTGTAAAAGCGCGCAAGTGCGGGTAGATATCAGCCAAACTGAGGCCTATATTTTCGGTGGAAGAGACTGCCACCGCTTCTAATTCATCGTGTCCGGCGATAATGCGCAATAGCTCAGCCGCAGTATATCCATCGCCAATAATACCAACTTTGTACATTTTTGATCCTCCTTAATCAATGAGCGTTTGCGCGAATTGTGCACCGAAACGCGGGCGCTACAGCGCCTTCCCTTCGCGTTTTGTGTGCATCGCGCCGCGAGCTTTTTTATTAAACGCCTCCTCCGTCAGGGATTGAACCCACTACTGATGAAAAAAATCGGTTTATCCCCCACCTATAAATGAGGGGGTCTTAAGAGGAGTTTAATAAATACCCGTTAGTAATTATACATTTGTTTGCATAAACTTGCAAACAATAATTCGATCCATGCAAAACAATTTTAGTTCGAGGGGTTGACAATCATTCCCTAATTCCATAAACTATACTCAATTAGTATAGTTTATGGGCACAAAATATTGAGGAGGTTTTAATATGTCAACTCAGGATAATTTAAGAGAAGCATTTGCCGGTGAATCTCAGGCCAACCGCAAGTATCTGGCTTTCTCACAAAAGGCTAAAGGAGAGGGATTTGAAAAAGTGAGTCGTTTGTTTCAGGTTGTCGCTGAGGCAGAGACTATCCATGCTTTAAAACACCTGCAGACTTTAAAAGCGGTAGGCAGTACCCTGGACAATCTTCAGGAAGCAATTGCCGGTGAGCATCATGAGTTTACCAATATGTATCCCGCTTTTATCGCCGAAGCCGAAAAAGATGGCAATCAGCAGGCTAAAGTTTCATTTCATTTAGCCAACGAAGTTGAGAAAGTCCACCACAAGTTATATGAGAAGGCCTTGCAGGCGGTCGAACAAAAAAACGATATACAGACCGAAGCATTTTTCCTGTGTCCTATCTGCGGTCATATCGAGGAAAACGAGGCCCCGGGCCGCTGCCCTGTGTGCGGTGCTCCGGGCAGCAGCTTCAAGCAGTATTAATCAATAATCGGCATCACGATAACAGGGAGACTGGTTCGCCCTGTTACCGTGTCATGTTTTATGCCATTCAAAAGCGGCTGAGGGTGTCATTCCGCTAAACTTTTCTAAGAGATCAGATGTAAGATTCTTCTGGTGGCAACTAAAGGTCCGCCTCCCTCTTCCCTGCGCCTCAGCTATTTCATTTATCCAAGGGAACAATGTTAAGATTAAATTCAATCAACTTATTACATATTAGGGTCCTTAGCCTGCATGAAAATATTTAGCATGTCGAAATATGTCTAAAGATTGGAGTCTTATAAATGCCCTATCACGCCTATTTCCTCATTTTCCCACTCCAACACATTCTCAAAGCATTAAATCCAGAGACAATTCGACAAAATACAACCTGTAAATCTGATATTATTTTTACAATGGATAGTTCAATCTAATAATTGCCTGCTGCATTTGATAATAAAATGTGTTCAAGGAGGTAGACTATTGTCGTCAGAGAACAAGACCAAGGCTCAATTGATAGATGAGTTGTCTGAACTTCAGAAGAAAATTAAAGAACTGGAAACTCCTTTCTCTATAGAAGAAGCTGTATTTTCTTCAGAAGAAAAATTCTCCAGAGCGTTTCACTGTAATCCTGATCCAATTACTATCACTACTTTAAGGGAAGGTCGTTACGTGGAAGTAAATAATGCCTTTCTGGAAGTATCAGGCTATAAACGTCATGAGGTCATTGGGCGTACTGTTTTCGATTTGGATATTTGGGTCAATATTCAGGCACGAGACCTTTTGATCCAGGAACTCCGTGAAAAAGGATTTATCCGTCGCGATGAGGAAACTCAATTCTGCAACAAAGAGGGAGAAATTCGAGATTACTTGTTCTCCACTGAGATCATATCTATCAATAAAGAACCACATTTGCTTTGGGTAGCCAGAGACATTAGCGATCGCAAAAAGATGGAAGAGGCCTTGTTTCTATCGGAGGACAAATTTTCCAAGGCTTTTAATGCCAGCCCTATTTCCATGAGTATTACCAGCCTTGTGGATGAGCGAATCACTGCCTTCAATGATGCCTTCTGCGGTGTTCTTGGGTACAGTCGTCATGAAATACTTGGACGGACATCATTGGATTTCGGCTTTTGGACTAAACTAGATAATCGTGCTCTTATTAAAAAGAAGATTTTGGAGAAGGAATCGATTCGTGACATGGAGATTCATTTCTTTAGAAAAGACGGAGAAAAACGATTGGGTCTCTATTCGGCGGAAGCAATCGACATTGATGGTGAACCATGCATGCTCAGTATCGTAACCGATATTACTGAAAAAAACCGGGCTGAAATTGAGATAAAATATCTTAGTTTTCATGATAAATTAACCGGACTATATAACCGTGCCTTTTTTGAAGAAGCATTAAAACGTCTGGATACTGAAAGAAAGCTGCCTTTAAGCCTGATTATGGGAGATGTAAACGGCCTTAAGTTGATTAACGACGTCCTCGGCCATCAGGAAGGAGATAAACTCCTGATTACGGTAGCGAATTTATTGAAGGATTCATGCCGGCGGGAAGATATAGTGGCTCGCTGGGGTGGAGATGAATTTATTATTCTTTTGCCTGAGTGTAATTATGAAACCGCTTCAATAATACTCGGTCAAATCAAGATTAATGGTGAGAAAATCAACAGCTTGCCAATAAAAACCAGCATATCGCTGGGCCTTTCCAGTAAAATTTCTTCAGACCAGGATGTCAGGGAAATTCTCAAAGAGGCAGAGGATAAAATGTACCGCCATAAGCTGCTGGAAGATAGAAGCACTCGCAGTTCGTTTCTAACTTCCCTGGAGAAGACTCTCTGGTCAAGAAGCCATGAAACCCAAGAACATTGTCGGAGGATGCAAGAGATGACCCTGAAACTTGGACAGGCAATCAATCTTCCCGATAGTGAATTAGATAATTTAAGACTCCTAGCTACCTTGCATGATATAGGAAAAATAGCTATTTCCAGCAGTATCTTGGATAATCCTGGGGAACTTACTCAAGAAGAATGGGCAGCTATTAAGAAACACCCCGAGATCGGCTATCGCATTGCCCTCAGCTCACCGGAGATGGCTCCCATAGCGGAATCTATTTTATACCATCACGAGCATTGGGACGGAACTGGCTATCCACTTGGAATCAAAGGCGAGGAAATACCGATTTTATCCCGCATATTAACCATTGCTGACTGCTATGATGTTATGATAAATGGGCGCCCTTATCAGAAAGCAGTCAGTCATGAAGAAGCATGGATTGAATTGGAGCGATGTGCTGAAAGCCATTTCGATCCCATCCTGGTAAGAAGCGCTATTAAAGTTTTTTCTGAATTACCGTTGTTCCCTCCGCAATCCTGGATAAAACCCTTTTCATAAGCTAACTCATACCCCCTTTACAACAAAACACAGACACTTCATGGCCCAATACTCCTCAAAAACCGCCCGCTTTCTATTTATGTTTATCAACTCACCCGGTCTCAGCTTGACCGGTGCTTCTTGAATCATCACCATTTCATTATATCTGTTAAGATAAATGCCCTGCTTATATTCACCATCTTTTGTGGTTGACAAATATACATAATTAATGAAGAATATATTGGTAATTGACTGATGGTTCATATACGGTACTGCTCAGTCGTAATAAGGAGGGGGTAACTTGACTTCTCGAAGAGATCGGGAAAAGGAATTCAAGAAGCAATTAATTGCTGAAGCAGCCTTTCAACTTTTTTCTGCTAGTTCATTTGAGGCAGTGACTGTGGAAGATATTGCTCGGCGGGCTGAATTTGGCAAAGGTACTCTCTACCTGTATTTTGACAGTAAGGAAGAAATTCTGATATATATCATTGCTCAGGGTATTGACGAACTCGCGAAGGTGATAGCTGACTTATGTGCAAGGGAGGCAGATGTCACGGAGGCTCTAAATCATTATATAAGCCTGCAGTATGATTTTTATCGTAAATATCATTCCATGTTTCTCTCCTTGATGGGTCGTAAATTCGCAGGCACGCTGAATACAGAACAGCTTGTCGGTACTCTGAGCAAGCTGGATGCCATCACCGATTTGATAGCAGGCCTACTGGCGCGAGGTACCCAGGAAGGTATTTTTGCACCAGTAGATAGCCATAAGTTAGCTAGAGTAATTAAAAACATTCTTAAAGGTTTCAGTATTGAAGCGTTGGAACGTGGTAGTTTAGACGGAGAAAAAGATCTGGGATTGATTAAGATGGTACTGGCCAACGGAATTATAGCAAAGGGAGAGAATAAAAATGGATGATAATATTGCAATTAAAACTGATAAAGGTGCTGCTGCCGATAAGGGAAAATTAATAAAATTGGCAGTTATTACGGTAATACTAGCCGCAATCTTGGGCAGTTACCTCTGGTGGAATAATTTGCAGAATTACATCTCTACCGATAATGCCAAGGTTGCGGGCGATATTATCGACATCAGTTCCAAAGTCAGCGGCCGCCTGGAAATCCTTTCAGTCCACGAGGGAGATTCAGTGCAGGCAGGACAGGTGATTGCTGAACTGGACAGTACTCAGTTTAAAATTAATTTGGACCAGGCCCGGGCGGCATTAGAGCTTGCCCAAGCCAATTATGACAAATTGCCTGATGACCTTAAGTCAACTAGTGCCAATGTAGAAAAAGCTCAACAAAATGTAATAGTCGCCCAGGCTCAACTTAAAGCAGCGGATCTTACGGCTGCTGATAGTCAGCGCAACCTTACCCAAAGCGAACAACTCTATAAGAGTGGTGCCATTTCTAAAGAGGCTCTGGACGTTGCAACCTCCGCCCACACCAAATCTCAAGCTGCCGCTGAGGCAGCTCTTGCTGCCGTGCTGGCCAACCAGGCGGCCTTGGCGGACTCTCAGGCTAAAGAGGATTCCCTGGCTAAGACCGGGGATACTATTTACCTGGCCGGACTGAAACAGGCTCAGGCCGCTTATGCAACAGCGCAGTTGAATCTAGCCAACGTGGTTATTAAAGCTCCGCAGGGCGGTACTGTTGTAAGGTTGGCAGTTCAAGCAGGTGAAAACTTGAGTGCGGGCCAGACTATCTTGTCAATTAGTGATCTAAACACCACCTGGATCAGCGCCAATATTGAAGAGGATAAATTCGGACGCCTTCAGCTGGGACAGGATGTTGAAGTAAAGCTTGATGCTTTTCCCGGCAGCACTTTTAGCGGTAAGATAAGTGAACTTGGAGAGGCTACTCAGTCTACCTTCGCTCTGATTCCCACTGAAAACACGGCTGGGAACTATACCAAGGTTAAACAACGGTTCTCCTGTAAGATTGCCATAGTTGATAAGGGTGTGGTTTTGAAACCAGGGATGTCAGCGATTATCAAGATTCATACCGGCCGTTAAAATCGATGAGAGGCAGCGAGACAGCAAATGCATGAAATAGATACAGAGGAGATAAATTGGTCCATACTGGTGGTCATCATCATTGGCACTTTTATGGCCATCCTGGATGGCAGTATTGTTAATGTAGCTCTGCCTAAAATGATGGTTATATTCAGTGCTTCCACGGAGGACATTCAATGGATTCTAACTGCTTACATGTTGACCCTGGGGGTTATTATGCCCCTTTCCGGTTACCTGGGTGATACCTTTGGCTATAAACGCACTTACATTACCGCCCTGGCTTTATTCATCATAGGTTCCGTCTTGTGTGGTATGTCTTTAGGGGTCAATACTATGATTGTAGCTCGAATTATTCAAGCTCTCGGGGGTGGGATCATGCAACCTCTGGGGATGGCTATAATCTACATGTCCTTCCCTCGCTCCAAGATAGGAATGGTGCTAGGATTTTGGGGTATAGCCGCCATGGCCGCACCTGCTGTCGGGCCTACTCTGGGAGGTTACCTGGTGGAATTCGCCAACTGGCGCTTGATATTCTACATCAACCTGCCCATTGGCTTAATCAATCTTTTCCTGGCTGGCATGATTTTGCAGGAAACCCCCTTGGTGAAAGGCAAACAATTGGATTGGTTGGGCATCTTAAGCTGCAGCATCGGGCTTTTTTGCATACTCCTAGCTCTCAGTGACGGGAATAAATATGGCTGGAGTTCTCCCTTTATCGTCAGCTTATTTATGATAGCAGCAGTGACCCTGTCTGTCTTTGTCTGGAATGAACTGCGCCATCCTGAACCTATCCTCGATTTGCGTATGTTCAACAATTTCATTTTCACTATATCAGTAATTATTGGTTCTCTTCTGGCTATGGGTATGTTTGGAGCTATTTTCCTGATCCCTCTTTTACTGCAAAGCGTACTGGGACAAACCGCAATGAAAACGGGACTGATCATGTTTCCGGCGGCGCTGGCCTCGGGTATTATGATGCCTATCTCCGGCAAACTTTTTGATAAATATGGAGCCCGGGGCATTGTAATATTTGGTCTGGCCTTGGTCACCTGGACTACTTATGTTATGAGCGGTTTTAATGCTCTTACCCCATTTGCGGCAATGACTGTATGGCTCACTATCCGTGGGGCAGGGATGGGTTTTTCCATGATGCCGGTAACTACCGTGGGCATGAATACGGTCCCACCCCAGCTGATTGGCCGGGCCTCAGCTCTAAGCAATGTAATTCGCCAGGTGTCTTCCTCATTCGGTATAGCCATGTTAACCACCATCATGCAGCACCGTCAGGTCTTACATTTTTCTAATTTGGCTCAATCCGTTAATCTTAACAGCAACGAGTATTTCCGTCTGCAGACGACCCTTACCGAAACTGCCTCTTCTCTGGGACTGGGGCACACTACTGCTCAAGGCCTGGGGATAAGTGTGCTTGCTAAAGAGATTGCACAATTTTCCATGATTCAAGCCATTGACGACTGTTTTATGGTCGCAGCACTTCTATGTCTTATTGGCCTTTTACTTTCCTTATTTCTTAAAGAAAAGAAAAAAATTACGATTCCAGTTCGAACTGAGGATGCCGCCGTTAATTCTGCTGCTCCCTAGCTACAAGGAATTTATAATAAAACCTGTTTTAACACCTCGTTTAAATCCTGCCTGTTCGTAAAAGCGAAGGGTTTTATCCTTTTTGGAACTTGTCAGCAGCATGACTTTGTAACAGTTATTTTCCCATGCAATATCTATAGCCCGCTTGATGACGCGGGTTCCTAACCCCTTGTGGCGGTAATCAGCATGTGTCACCACGTTTTCAATTAATCCATATGAACGCAGGTTACGGGTAAGGTTGTTAATAATTGCTAGTGTACACGAAGACACTAGTATTCCCTCAGCCTCAATTACCAAGTAATAAAGGTTGCGATTGTAATATATTTCCTGCCAAAGGCTGGTTAATCTTTCATCATTGGAGACATCTGGGTCACCATTATGCAGATGCTTGTACAAATTAAGCAGTTTCTTTAATTCCCCCTGCTCGATTGGCCTTACAATATCAGTCATATCTTCCCTCCATGCAATCAATCAATTATCGTATAATAGCGGGGTTAGGTCTCATCCCTTTTATAATTTTCTGTACAGGTAACCCCTGGAGACATATAAACATATTATAAAATGCAGGCATGATGTGCCTGCGTGAACAGCCCGCCGGGATTTCTCCCGGGGCTTTCATATATAGGCCGGGAGGCTTCTCTTCCTGGCCTATTGTCAATTTCTACGTTCCTAACGGGGGTGGTTAGAGTCCCTTTATGTACCCAGGTTGGTAATTACAGTAACTGCATCGTCCGTTCACGATTCCGCTCACTTCCACCAAATAGGCATTTCTGTAAATGAGTAGGTGCCCGCAATTCCTGCAATAGGTATTGTTCTCCTCTCCCGGCAGGTTGCCGGTATAGACAAAGTCCAGGTACTCTCTGGCGATCTCCTGAGCATGTTTTAGGGTCGCCGCTGGGGTAGGAGGCATCTGCAATTTATAGGCCGGGTGATATCTGGACAGATGCAGCACCGTTTCTCGGTTGAGCGAGGCCAACCAGCGAGACAATTCTCTTATTTCATTTTCAGCGTCATTTTGTCCTGGTATAAGAAGAGTTGTAATTTCCACATGGCTCCTGCTTATTATTCTTTCCACCGTATCTTTAACTGCTTGCAGTTGACCCTTACAGAGTGCGGTATAGAAATGCTGGTTAAATGACTTTACATCTAAGTTAAAAGCGTCAATATAAGGCAACAGCCTTTCGAGCGGCTCCTTTTCTATATATCCATTAGTTACTAGCACAGTCTTCAAGCCGTATTCTTTGAGAATTGGAACTACGGCCAGAATATACTCATACCAAATAGATGGTTCATTATAAGTAAAAGCTAATCCGATGGAACCATCCCTCTTACTTTGCAAGGTTAATGCGGCCAGGCTTTCAGGTTCCATGTAACGGGTAGGCGGTGTGTCGTGAGCTATAGCATAGTTCTGACAAAAAGAGCAGGCTAGATTGCATCCAAAACTACCCGCCGAAAGGATATATGAGCCGGGGTAGAAATGGAAGAGGGGTTTTTTTTCGATAGGGTCCAGGGCCAGAGAGGATATTTGTCCATAATTGTTGGTAAAGAGAGTTCCCGCACGGTTGGTCCGTACCCTGCATAACCCTTTCTGGTCATCTTTTAATTTACAGTGATGCGGGCATAACACGCAACGGAGCACTCCATTATCAAGGTTTTCATAATACAGGGCCTCAACTTCTGCCATGATCCACCCTCCTGTACAATAAATAGACGCGGGTTCGCTTCGCTCACACGCGGCAACCTTAATCGTGCCGCCCGCGGGACATCAGTAGTACCCGCAGGGTGATTTATAAGATTGTCGCTGACTTTCTGTTTTAGGCCTATTGTGAACAAGCTGGATAGAATAATGGTCAAAAAAAGGTGTGATTATAGTCGGTTTTGTAGTAATACACCCTTTATACCTTTCCTGCAACTATATTACTGTAAGGACTATAACTAATTATATTGCTAATTAGAGATCGATCATAACTCTCTCTTCTGCGCAAGTCATAATTGTCTGCGATGTCCGCGTCTATCGTTTCCCCGTCATATCCTATCCACTACGTAAACCTCTTCACTTCAAAGCGCTGAATTGCATATTTGTCATGGGGGGAAATACCTGCCTTTTGCAGGGCTATCTCCAGTTGTTGGTCCACCGTATCCACACCTTCCAGGTCGGGAAGAAGCAAGCCCCTGCGATTTCCACTGCTTACAATAACCCCATAATTTTGAGGATTAAGATCCTCTTTGTTACAAGGTTCAGGCTGCGCCAGGATGTCAACGGAATATACGAGAGCAGGTAATTCGGCTCTCTCTACCGGGGAAAAACGAGGATCTTTCAGCCCCGCTGACAAAGCATTATGCTTAATCTCTTCAGCCAGGTTTTGGTAAGCGGGCAGAAAAGTACCAATACAGCCTCTAAGTTGGCCGTGTTTCTTTAGAGATACAAAGACTCCTGCTCGGTCGTGCATTAATGATTCCATAGCCTGTGGCAGGTCAGGATCGGGACTGCCAGTAAGGTAACTTTCCAATATCAAACGAGCCCATTTTACTGGAATTGATTCAGATGCCCGTCTGCTTTCGATTAACCTGGTTTGTCTTTCGTTTAGTTCGCCCCATACACTTAAACTCGGCTCTCCGGGGATAAAACCTGCGGTTAGATAGCCAACTCCGAAGGGGCCTTCATAACTGAATACTCGGGACTGGATACCATAGCCGTCCAGCACTCCTAACATAATCACAACCGAGCGATATCCACATTCTCCGGCATTTTCCCGTAATTCCTTGGGAATGTCTAAAATACCCCGTACATCAACTTGAGCTAACATATCTTTTAAAATTGAATCAAATTTACTGCCGTCGGGGTGGAAATCATAAGGGCCTTCATCCTTTAGGCGATGGGACATATCACCGGAAGCTACCACCGCAACCTTTTTACCCAAACTGTCTGCTGCCTCCTGAATTAACCTCCCGAGAGTATACAACTCTATATTATCAAGGTACCCTACGCTTAACGCTAAAATTGGCTTGTCCCCTAACCCTGCCTTTTCCAAGTAGTAGAGGGGAACCATTATCCCATGGTCGATCCTCGGGTTTAAGGAGTGTTGCAAAGCTAGCTCCCTATTAATGCCCAACAGACTGATACCTTTGCTTTCCGCGCGAATTCCCAATTCCTTAAGCAAATCCAGGTCATTAGGGTGGCTTGTCTTCACCTCAGGCTGGCCAAAACTGGACAGGTTACCTACAAGCTGGGGTTCAATCAGGCAGGTAATACAATCCGCAAATACATTCCCATGAGGTGTCAGGAATACCACCGTATCTGGCGAACTGAGAATCAGTTCATGTGCCAGTAACTGCATGCCCTTAATAGTAACCTCCGCTTCTTTGGCCTTCTCTCCTCCTATTTCGGTGATGATTATGGGGGGGTGAGGCATTAAAGCTGCATAAGTAATCATCAACTGGTCCCCTTTGCTTCTTATTTATATATTATTCCATTTTACCCATCAATAAGTGATTTGGCGATACCTGAATATATGGCATATGCAACTTTGTCCTGATAATCGCTGGAAATAAGCAGTTTCTCTTCTTTCGGATTGGATAAAAAACCTACTTCGACGATCACGGCCGTCATATCTGTTTTGTCCGTTATATAGTAGCTGCCAGTTTTGGCTTTGCGAGTAGTATTCCCTAGAATCGTGGTTAATTCATCTTGAATTACAGTCGCAATATGTTTCGCTTTTTCACTTTTACTGTTGTAAAACGTTTGCGCCCCTGACCATCGAGGGCTGACATCAGCATTGGTGTGAATACTTATATAAATGTCGGCTTTGTTTTCTTCGGCCCGGGCCACCCGAGCGGCTAGATCTTTTCTCTTTCTTTCCAGCAGGCTTCCGGAAAATTTTTCTCCTGCCAGGTCTTCATCTTTCTCACGAATATTCACTACCAGGGCACCCGACTGGCTTAACAGTTCACTAAGCTTGAGACTGATAGCCAGGGTGATGTCCTTTTCAATATTTTTACCTGGGCCTATAGCCCCAGGATCAAAGCCTCCATGCCCAGCGTCTACGACAATGACATGGTTGACCAGCGAATATGACAAAACCATTTGTTCACGTGGGTTACTAAGAGTGGTTCCCCAAAAACACAAGGCTGGCAGCAATAAAATCGCAAGAATAATACTGCCTGGCTTCCTTTTTATAATTAGCACCTTACTCAACAAAATGCAATACCTCCTCGGTTAAGATATTTCTTATATATGCCCGGGAGGTAAATAATATATGAATACTGTTTTTCCAATATTTACTTGTTACCCTTCCCTTCCAGAAGGTTTATTTATTGATCCTTTTTGAAGTCTGCGTAAGTCTTATAAGTCAGCGTTGTCCGCGTCCATTTGTTCTATTAATCCAGAAAATAAAAAACCCCTCCGGAATGGAGAGGTTTTGAGTGTCTAACGTTTTGAATATTGTGGGGCTTTACGGGCTTTATGCAGTCCGTATTTCTTTCTTTCAGTCATACGTGGGTCGCGGGTGAGAAATCCTGCCTTTTTGAGGCTGGACCGCAAATCCGTATCGGCCTTAATCAATGCACGCGCAATTCCTAGTCTAATTGCTCCTGCCTGACCCGTAACTCCACCACCGTCTACTCGACAGATAATATCAAATCTCCCGGTCATATCTGTCAGTTCCATCGGCTGCAAAACGATGAGCCGGCTGGTTTTGTTGGGGAAGAAATTCTCAAAATTCCTGCTATTTATAGATATATTTCCACTACCAGGAACTAACCTTACCCTGGCAACTGCCTTTTTTCTTCTTCCGGTTCCCCAGTATTGTGCCTTAGACATATCGTTCCTCCTAACCTCTCAATTCCCGAACTTCGGGTTGTTGGGCTTGATGAGGGTGTTCGCTCCCCCGGTATACTTTAAGCTTTTTGAACATAGCCTGACCTAAACGGTTGTGGGGAAGCATCCCTTTAACAGCCGCTTCTATTATTTTCTCAGGCTTCTTCTGCAAAAGTGAGCCATAATCTATTTCCTTTAAACCACCCGGATATCCGGTATACCACCGCATTTTCTTCTGGGTGAGCTTATTTCCGGTGAGTCGTATTTTTGATGCGTTTATCACAATAATAAAATCCCCGGTGTCTACATGGGGGGTATAGATAGGTTTATGTTTGCCTCTCAATATAGAAGCTACTTCTGAAGACAATCTGCCCAGAGTCTGGTCAGTTGCATCTATCACGTACCATTTGCGGTCAATCTCCGCTGGCTTCGCCATATATGATTTCACTATTTTCCCTCCTGTACTTCGTTACCTGGTTGCATACGCTGAGATCTCTATCCCTATGTTTGTCAACGGGGCAGAAGCCAAACAGTAGTTTAGAGACTACCTTTTAATTCTATCTATGTTTTACTCCATTTGTCAAGAAAGTAACTATGTTTTGCTAAAATAAATGTTTTTGGGGACAGGTCCGGTGGGACAAGGGGGACAGGTTATCAGTCCCACTATTCAGATCCAGGAGTGGGACGTAAACCTGTCCCCCTTGTCCCACCGGACCTGTCCCCTTGTTACAATTTCTCATCTGGGTACTCTACGCCCATTAAATATAGTCCTTGCGGTGGTGCAGTTGGGCCTGACCGGGTTCTGTCCCGTGACTTCAGAATATCAGGTATTTCATCGGCCGGTATACGTCTGCGCCCTACTTCCAGCAATGTTCCCATAATTATGCGGACCATATTATAAAGAAATCCATTTGCCTCCACATCCAGTCGTAATATGGATCCATATTCTCTGATTGCACAATTAAAAACGGTGCGCTCATGGGTTTTAGAGCTGCCGCCACTGGCGCAGAAAGCCTGGAAATTATGCCGTCCGATTATAGACTTACAGGCCTGATCAATGGCACTTATATCCAATTGGTCACTATTGCAGAGAGCATAGCGGCGATAAAAGGCCGTACCAGACTTCTGCCTGTACAGATAGTAGGCATAACGTTTACTGATAGAATTAAATTGGGGATGGAAATTGGGCTCGGCTGCACTGCTGCTTAGTACTCGAATGTCTTCCGGTAAAAAGCTATTCAGGGCTAGGGCCCATCTCTCCGGGGGTATGCTGGCATTGGTGTTGAATGCAATTACCTGCCCCCGGGCATGCACTCTTGCATCCGTACGGCCTGCACCGCAGATCGTCACAACTTCACCACTTAACTCGCGCAATTGTTTTTCTATTTCTGCCTGAATAGTGTGAGCATTATCCTGCCTTTGAAATCCATGGTAATTGCTGCCATCATATTCAATTATCATTTTAATTCTAGGCATAACTCACCACCTAAAGGGGACAGGTTCATTGTCCCATTCGCCTTTGCCTAGCCTCTTATCAAAAGTGGGACAATGAACCTGTCCCCAAAAGATTAGGAGGATATTTAATAATCCTCCATAGATACCATTTTAAGAGCTGTATCAACTCTGGCTTATATTTCTTTAGAGGCTAAGTTCATTTGCATGCTAGGATATCTACTTCTAATCTACCAGTTCAATGATTGCCATGGGTGCGCCGTCGCCCTTGCGCATACCGGTCTTAATAATTCTGGTATAACCACCCGGGCGTTCTTGATAACGTTGTGAAATGGTAGAAAATAATTTAAATACCACTGCTTCGCTCATGAGATAGGAATCTGCCTGCCGGCGGGCATGCAAATCTCCCCTCTTGCCCAGAGTTATCATTTTTTCAGCTATACTGCTGATTTCTTTAGCTCTGGTTTCAGTAGTAGTTATTTTTTCATGTTCTAATAGAGAGGTCACTGAGTTTCTCAGCAATGCTCTCCGATGATCGCTTCTAAAACCTAATCTACGATAACTCAATGGAAACCCTCCTTTCTACTCTTCTGATTTCTTAAAGGTTAATTCTAACTCTTTTAATTTCTTCTCTATTTCTTCCAGTGATTTTTGGCCCAGGTTTCTAATCTTACTCATTTCTTCCCGGGTCTTTTCAATCAGGTCACCTACTGTATTGATACTGGCTCGTTTAAGCCCATTTGATGCACGCACTGAGAGTTCCAACTCTTCAATCGACATCTCCAGAACTTTATCCTTCTTCTCTTCTTCTTTTTCCACCAAAATCTCTACCTCAGAGTAGGTGTCATCAATTTCGGTAAAGAGCTTCAGGTACTCAATTAGTATCTGCGAGGACAAACTAATTGCCTCTTCAGGGCGGATACTGCCATTTGTCCATATTTCGAGAATAAGTTTATCATAATCGGTTCTTTTACCCACCCGAGTATTCTCAATTGAATAGTTGACTTTGGTAACTGGGGTATAAATGGAATCAATGGGTATCAGCCCAACAATGTCGGCGTTTTTCTGTGGCTGTTGATCAGCGCTTACATAGCCCCGGCCTCTTTCCACAGTCATCTCGATTTCCAGTTTACCATCTTCATCTAAGCTGGCAATATGCAGTTCCGGATTCAATATTTCTACTTCACTATCTTGTTCAATATCCCCGGCACATACATTTTTCCGACCTTTTTGTTCCATGCGGATCAGTTTGCGTTCATTTCCATCGTAACGAAGTACCATTTGTTTGATGTTTAATATCATTTCGGTGGTATCTTCTAATACTCCGGGAATGGTTGAGAACTCATGCAACACTCCATCAATCTTGATAGAGGTAACTGCAGCTCCCGGCAATGAAGATAATAAAACTCGACGCAGGGAGTTCCCCAGGGTGGTTCCATAGCCTCGTTCTAGTGGTTCAATTACGAATTTCCCGTAATTGTTGTCGGCATCCTTCTCAACACACTCTATACGCGGCTTTTCCATCTCTAGCATTAATTTATCCCCTCCTTCTTTCTTAGAGGTTTATATTTTATAGATATATTATCTAGAGTACAGCTCGATTATCAATTGTTCATTAACTGCTGTATCTACATTTTCTCTGATCGGGAAGGTTAGTACTCTGCCCGTTAGATTATCAATATCTACTTCCAACCACTGAGGAGGAGTCTTGTAAGCACCGGAGGCTTTTATTTCCTGAAACTTGGGTGAATCAGCGCTGCCAGGCTTAACTTGTACAGTATCGCCCACGGCTACCAACATTGACGCAATATTGGCCTTTTTACCATTAATGGTAAAATGATCATGATTCACTAACTGACGCGCTTCCTTGCGAGAGGCTGCCAGACCGAGTCTGAAAACCACGTTATCCAGGCGCCTTTCCAATAGGATTAATAAGTTCTCGCCAGCTATTCCTTTTTGACGTTCGGCTTTCTTAAAATAGTTGCGGAACTGTTTCTCCAAAACTCCATAGATTCTCTTGGTTTTCTGCTTTTCTCTCAATTGGAGTCCATATTCACTGGTCTTTTGTTTACGCTTTTGGCCATGCTGACCGGGTACAAAAGGTCTCTTCTGCACCGCACATTTTTCGGAATAGCATCTATCCCCTTTGAGGAACAACTTCTCCCCTTCACGGCGGCACTGGCGACAGACTGAGTCAGTATATCTTCCCACTAAACCACTACCTCCTTAAACTCTTCTTCTTTTTGGCGGTCTACAGCCATTATGGGGAATAGGGGTAACGTCCTTGATAACGCTTACTTCCAAACCCGCTGCCTGTAAAGACCTTATCGCCGCTTCGCGTCCTGCTCCCGGACCCTTAACGAAACATTCCACTTCCTTCAGACCATGCTCCATAGCTGCCCGGGCGGCATTCTCGGCTGCCTGCTGGGCGGCAAAGGGTGTACTTTTCCGTGAACCCTTGAATCCTACTGTTCCTGCACTAGCCCAGGAAATGGCATTACCATGTTTATCCGTAATAGAAATTATCGTATTGTTAAAAGTTGATTTGATGTGAGCTATCCCCTCGGCGATATTCTTTTTCTCACGTCTTTTAACCCTGACGTTTGCAGTCCTTCGTGCCACTCAATTATCCTCCTTTTAGGTTATTTCTTCTTACCACCGGCGGTCCGTTTGGGTCCCTTGCGGGTACGGGCATTGGTCTTGGTCTTCTGCCCTCTGACCGGTAATCCACGACGATGGCGAATTCCTCTATAACAACCTAAATCCATAAGTCTTTTGATGTTCATGCTAACATCCCTACGCAGATCACCTTCAACTACGTAGTTCTTGTCGATAATCGTTCTGAGTTTGGCAACTTCTTCCTCGGTTAAATCTTTCACCCTAGTATCAGGATTTATACCTGCCGCTGCCAAAATCTTCTGAGATGATGATCTCCCAATCCCTAATATGTAGGTAAGGGATATTTCTACTCGCTTATCACGGGGTAAATCAACACCTGATATTCTTGCCAAAGTTTCTCACTTCCTTCGGATTTAATTTTTTTATCTTTACCCTTGTACCTGTTTGTGCTTGGGATTTTCGCAAATAATTGTAACCTTACCCTTGCGTTTAATTATTTTACATTTTTCACACATTTTTTTGATAGAAGCTCTAACCTTCACGCTATAAACCTCCTTCGTCAATAGTGGTTTATCATCCTACTTAAAACGGTAGGTTATCCTGCCTCGGTTCAAGTCATAGGGTGACAGTTCCACCATTACTCGGTCACCAGGCAATATTCTGATAAAGTTCATTCTCATTTTTCCTGAAATATGGGCAAGGACCTTATGGCCATTCTCCATTTCTACCGTGAACATGGCGTTAGGTAACGGTTCCAGTACTTTTCCCTCTACCTCAATAACGTCATCTTTAGCCACTTACCAGACCTCCTTCCCCGCGGATTAAACCTTTATCAACTATTTGTTTGATACTCTTCTTAATGACGTGATTCGCAGGCATTTCTCCTTTATGCAAACTGTCGAGTAAATCATCAGCTCGCTGGGATGTAATTTGTAAATGCCTGATATTTTTTTTCTTAGGATTCTCTATCTTACGTAAATCCCCGTCACTAATGCTCAGGTATCGTTCGTTGATCACTCTGATCACAATGAACGCTTTGCCCTGATCTCGACCGGATTTGGAAAATACCACTTTGCCCAGGATATCGTTAGATATCTTTCCTCACCTCCATTATATCAAGGTAAGGATTTCTGGACCTTGATCTCCAATAACTATGGTGTGCTCGAAATGAGCTGAGTGTTTACCATCACGGGTAACCACAGTCCATTCATCTCCTTTGGTGTATACGCTATAAGTCCCCAGGTTCACCATGGGTTCAATTGCCAGAGCCATCCCCGCTTGTAGAGCCGGTCCTCGATCAGCCTTACCATAGTTGGGAACGGGCGGATCCTCATGCATGTTTCGGCCAATGCCGTGTCCCACGTAATCTCTAACCACCGAAAATCCTTCATTCTCTACATAGACCTGAATTGCATTTGATACCTTACCTAGACGGTTGCCTGCCCGGGCTTGCTCTATCCCTTTCATCAAGGCCTCTTCAGTGACTCTGATCAATTTCATTACCTGTGGTTCTACTTCCCCCACGGCTACGGTTATAGCAGCATCACCTGCAAAACCGTCTAAGATGACCCCGAAATCGATACTGATTATGTCCCCTTCCTGGAGAATCCTTTTACCTGGTATTCCATGTACAACTTCCTCGTTGATGGAGGTACAGATGGCACCTGGAAAAGGTAGTATCCCTCTTGGATGGGGGTAATTTTTGAAAACCGCCACGGCATTCCTCTTTTTGGCCTCTTCTTCCGCTATGCTGTTAAGTCGGCCGGTAGTAATGCCGGGCTTAATTTCTTGTTTTAGTATCTGCAGTACCTGGGCCACTACCTGCCCTGATCTCCGCATTTTATCGATTTCATTGGGTTTCTTGATGTTGATCATCCCAGTTTCTCCAGTATCGCTTTCACTTCAATAAATACTTCTTTAGGATCACGGTTACCATCCAAGGTAATCAGGCAGCCTTCTTTTTCATAGTAATTTAGAAGTGGCTGCGTCTGATCCTTATAAACCTGTAAGCGGTTCTGTACGGTTTCTGCTTTATCATCGTTGCGTTGGATCAATTCTCCCCCACAAACATCGCATTTCCCGGCCACAGCGGGTGGTTTAAATATGGTATTGTAAACGGTTTTGCAGGTAGTGCAACTCACCCTACCGATCATTCTGTCCGCTAAAATTTCTTCAGGAACAGAAATATTTAAGGCCACTTCTACTTTTCTTCCATATTTGGCCAGAACCTGGTCGAGCACCTGAGCCTGAACTGAGGTTCGAGGAAATCCATCTAGGAGAAAACCGGTCTTACAATCAGCCATAGCCAATCTTTCTTCAACAATTCCAATGGTAACTGCATCTGGAACTAATTGGCCTGCATCCATATACTTTTTGGCTTCTATCCCCATGGCAGTACCGTTCTTAACCGCTTCCCGAAACATATCCCCCGTGGAGATATGCGGGATGGGAAAGGCTGCTTTAATCAGTTCTGCCTGGGTTCCTTTGCCGGCACCGGGAGGACCCATAAGGATAATATTCACTAGTATCATCTCCTATTTAACAAAGCCTTCATAGCTTCTCAAAAGTAAATGTGACTCAATCTGTTTCATGGTATCCAGAGCGACACCAACCAGAATTAACAAGGCAGTTCCTCCAAACCATAGGCTTTGGATCCCGGTGATGGCAATAACAATATTAGGGAGTATCGCAATCAAGGCCAGGAACACTCCACCTGCCGCGGTCAGTCGGCTGAGAACCTTATCAATATATTCGGCTGTTGGCCGACCAGGTCTGATACCTGGAACAAAGCCGCCATTTTTCTTGATATTATCGGCTACATCCAAGGGATTAAAAATGATCGCCACATAGAAATAGGTAAAGAATATAATCAGTGTGGCATAAAAAACATTATAAAGCACACTGGAATAACTAAAATAAGTGTTTACAAATACATTATAGGCTGAAGTCGGACTCATCCATGATCCGATAGTCGCCGGGAACATCCCTAGTGACATCGCAAATATAATGGGAATAACTCCGGCAGCATTAACTTTCAAAGGCAGGAAAGTACTCTGCCCGCCATAAAGTTTGCGTCCAACCACTCGTTTTGCATATTGGATCGGTAGTCGTCTCTGCCCTTCGTTCATGGCTACAACCGCGGCAATAACTGCCAGAACCACCGCTATCAGCAACAATACCTGAAAATAGCCAGCCATTCCGGCGGATACTTCCTGGCCTACACCCGCTATCTGGGAAGGAATACGGGCGGCTATCCCGCAGAAGATGATCAAAGAGATTCCATTGCCGATACCTCTCTCGGTGATCATTTCCCCAATCCACATCAACATAGCGGTTCCTGCGGTCAATGATACAACAATAGTAAAATAGGAACCAAAGCCAGGGTTAATTAAAGCTCCCGTTTTACCTAAGGCCACTGACATACCCACAGCTTGAATTATGGCCAGTACAACTGTTCCATATCGGGTGTACTGAGCAATCTTCTTTTTGCCCTCTTCACCCTCTTTGTTCAATTCCTCTAATCTTGGTACAACTACAGTTAAGAGCTGCATAATAATCGAGGCGTTGATGTAAGGGGTGATGCTCATCGCGAAAACGGCGAATCTTTTGAATGCTCCTCCAGATATTATGTCAAAGAATCCAAATAATTGGCCTTGCAATAATTGCTGCATGGCTTCGGCGTCTATTCCCGGTACTGGTATATGAGCTCCCACCCGGAACACCAGCAGCATTAACAGCGTAAAGAGCAATTTGCTTCTTAAATCACCAATTTTAAAGGCCTGCTGAACTGAGTTTAACATTAAATCACCTCAAATTTGCCGCCTCGAGCCGTTATTTTTTCTTCGGCCTGTCGGCTGCACTTCTGCACCTGCACAGTAAGTTTCTTTTCCAGTTCGCCATCGCCCAGCAACTTAACCCCGGCATTTACTTTATTAACCAGTCCTGCCATCTGCAGCACCTCAATGGTAACAATAGTTCCATCATCAAAACAATTAAGATCCTGAACATTTACAATGGCATATTCTTTTCTGAATATGTTGGTGAAACCTCTTTTGGGTATACGCCGCTGTAACGGCATCTGTCCACCTTCAAATCCAGGTCTGATGCCTCCGCCGGAACGGGCCCATTGGCCTTTGTGCCCGCGGGTAGAAGTTTTGCCATGACCGGACCCAATGCCTCGGCCCACCCTTTTGGTACGCTTATTCGCCCCGGGTGGAGATTTCAGTTCTTCTAGTTTCACTCTAAAACCTCCCTATGCTTCATCTAACTCTTCAACACGAACCATGTGTATTACTTTGTTAATCTGTCCCCTTATTTGGGCACAATCTTCTTTTACAACCGATTGATTAAGTTTCTTGAAACCCAGACTTTTAATGGTCAATCTCTGAGTTTGGGGGTAACCAATAAAGCTTTTGGTCCAGGTTATCTTCAACTGTTTCGCCAAGTGGTCTCCCTCCCTAGTTCAATATCTCGTCTATGGTTTTGCCCCTTAGCTGTGCTACATGGTCAGCCTTTTTCAGGCTCTTTAAACCCTCCATAGTAGCCCGGACTACATTATTGGCATTAGCGGTTCCAATACATTTGGTTAGAATATCTTTAAGTCCAGCAGCTTCCAGGACGGCTCTGACCGGCCCACCAGCTATAACGCCAGTACCTGCTGCAGCGGGTTTTAAAAATACTTCACCTGCACCAAATCTACCAATAACTTGATGGGGAATTGTTCTACCCTCTATCAAGGGAATATCGATCATATTTTTCTTGGCACTTTCCATGGCTTTGCGAATTGCTTCGGGTACTTCGGTGGCTTTCCCTTTACCGGAGCCAACCCGACCTTCACCATCGCCTACCACGACCAACGCGCTAAAACTAAATCTGCGCCCGCCTTTTACAACCTTAGCAACCCGGTTGATATTAACAACTTTTTCGATAAATTCCGGAGTTGCCTGATCTTTTTCTATCATCATTTCCCTCCTAACCTTTAGCAATTTGCGGTTAAAATACTAATCCGTTTTCCCGGGCGGCATCTGCCAGAGCAGATATACAGCCATGATATTTACGTCCATTCCTATCAAATACGACGGTAGTTATGCCCTTATCTTTGGCTTTCAGGGCAATACTGCCTCCTACCCTTTTAGCTGCATCCACATTACTGGAACTGCCTAAATCCGCCATATCCTTATCAAGGGTAGATGCGGCTACCAGGGTGACTCCTTTATCGTCATCAATAAGCTGGGCATATATGTTATTAAGACTACGGTAAACGCATAGTCTGGGCGTTTCAGCGGTGCCCGACAGTTTTAGCCGTATTCTGCGATGCCTACCCTGCCTTAGCTCTTTTTTGCTGGTCTTTTTGATCAACGTCGTCACTCCCTTCTTAGTTATTTAGCGCCAGTTTTACCAGCTTTGCGCCTGACAGCTTCATTTTCATACCTGAGACCTTTGCCTTTGTATGGCTCTGGTTTCCTAATAGCACGAATATCTGCCGCAGTATTTCCTACCAACTGTTTATTAATCCCTTTAACCGTAATTTTAGTAACAGCCGGCACTTCAAATTCAATGCCTTGAGGGGGATCTATTTCAACCGGATGAGAAAAACCGATATTTATAACCAGCTTATTTCCCTGCAACTGCGCTCTGTAACCTACTCCGACCATCTCCAGCTTCTTTTCAAAACCAGCGGTTACTCCAGTTACCATATTAGCGACAAGAGCTCTGGCCAGCCCGTGCATGGCGCGATGTCTTTTGGCATCGCTGGGACGGGTAACTAGCAGTTCGTTCTCTTGCTGAACTATGGTCATATCCTCTGGAATGGCTTGAGATAGAACTCCTTTAGGTCCTTTGACTGTAATTATGTTATTTTCTATTTTGATTTCTACGCCTGGGGGTAGACTGATAGGTTTTCTACCTATTCTGGACACCGTTCACTCCTCCTTCACCCTTCGGGCACTTCTGATGCACCCTAGGGGTCGCTACTAATGTTGCACCCTCCGGGCACTTCTGATGCTCCCTAATGGTCGCAAATAATGTAGCAGCTACCATATATAACATACGATTTCTCCACCCAGACCTGCCTTGCGAGCTTTTTTGTCAGTCATTATCCCCTTGGAAGTAGATACAACTGCTGTCCCCAGCCCAGCCAGAACCTTGGGTACTTCATCTTTTTTTACATACACCTTAAGCCCCGGTTTGCTAATTCTCTTAATCCCGGTGATAACTCTTTCTCTATTCGGGCCATATTTAAGGTATATCCTGATAATCCCTTGCTTACCATCCGCAATAAACTCAAAGTCTTTGATGTACCCTTCGTCTTTTAGGATTTCCGCCAGAGATAGCTTCATTTTAGAACTTGGTATTTCTACCGTCTGATGCCAGACCATATTTCCGTTTCTAATCCTAGTCAAGAAATCGGCTACGGGATCAGTAACGACCATGATTTTTACCTCCTTTATCTAAGCTACCAGCTCGACTTGGTAACTCCTGGTATTTCTCCCTTATGGGCCATTTCTCTGAAGCAAACCCTGCACATACCGAATTTACGCATGTAAGCCCTTGGACGTCCACATATCTTACAGCGGTTGTATTCCATAACCTGAAACTTCTGTGGGCGCTTTTGTTTAGCTATCAATGATTTCTTGGCCATTTATACACCCCCTCTTATCTGAATGGCATTCCCATGCTTTTGAGTAATTCTCTTGCTTCCTCATCGGTCTTGGCACTGGTTACAATTACTACCTCCAGGCCCCTGATTTTATCAATCTTGTCATATTCAATTTCAGGAAATATGGTCTGTTCTTTGATACCCAGGGAATAATTCCCGCGGCCATCAAAAGCCTGAGGGGAAACACCGCGAAAATCGCGTACCCGAGGAAGAACGATGTTTATTAAACGATTTAGAAAATCGTACATCCTTTCACCTCTTAGGGTTACTTTGCAACCGATGGGCATCCCTTCCCGCAGCTTGAACCCAGCTATAGATTTCTTAGCCTTGGTAATTATCGGCTTCTGACCGGTAATTATCATCATATCATTTACTGCTCCATCTAGGGCTTTAGGATTCTGTATGGCTTCACCGACTCCGACATTGATGATAATCTTTTCCAATTTGGGGACCTGCATAACGTTCTTGTATGCAAATTTTTCCATCATTTTAGGAGTTATTTCTTGTTTATATTGTTCAAATAACCTGGCCATTCAACAGTTGGCCTCCCTTCTCGGAGTTTTAGTCTAAAACCTCGCCACATTGCTTACATATTCTTGCCTTCTGTCCATTATCCAGAATCTTGCTCGCTCCCCGGGTAGGTTTATTGCATTTATTACACAGAAGCATAACATTGGATGCATTAAGTGGACATTCTATCTGCAAGATACCTCCCTGTGGCAGACTTCTGCTCGGCTTCTGATGCTTCTTGGCCTTGTTTATTCCTTCTACCACAACGCGATTGTCGGCTGGCATCACTTTCAATACTTTGCCTTTTTTTCCGGAATCTTTGCCGGTTATAACTGTGACTGTATCACCTTTTTTAATATTCATCCTTTACACCTCCACCGACTAAAGAACTTCAGGGGCCAGAGATACAATCTTCATGAAGTTCTTGTCCCTCAGTTCTCTTGCCACCGGACCAAATATGCGAGTACCCTTGGGATTATTATTATCGTCAATTATTACCGCGGCATTTTCTGAAAATGCGATATGAGATCCGTCCGGTCTGCGTATTTCTTTCTTGGTACGAACTACCACCGCTTTGACTACGTCACCTTTTTTTACAACCCCGCCTGGTGCCGCTTCTTTAACCGCAACAACTATTACGTCCCCAACTGTAGCATATCTTCTGGTTGAACCACCCAGAACTTTTATACATAAAACTTTTTTAGCACCGGTGTTATCACCGACCTGTAAAACAGTCTCCTGCTGAATCAAGGAATAAACCTCCCTTCAAAATACCACGACTATTGTAAAGTCTTGGCTTTCTGCACAATCTCGGTCAGTTTCCATCTTTTATCTTTGCTCAAGGGGCGGGTTTCCATGATTTTCACAACATCTCCGGCTTTGGCCTCGTTGTTCTCGTCATGCGCCTTGTATTTCTTGCTGGTCTTTATTGTCTTTCTATAAAGAGGATGTCGTTTCACAGTTTCCACACTGACAGTTATGGTTTTTTCCATTTTGTCACTGGTAACTGTGCCTGTCATACTTTTTCGGTTGCCTTGATTCTCAGCCACCCTTAGACCTCCTTTTATCCGTTACTTTCTCTAGATATTTCCCGTTGCCTTAATATCGTCTTACACCGGGCAATATTCTTACGGACATCCCTAATTCGCATGGGATTATCAAGTTGACCGGTTGCAATCTGAAACCTAAGATTAAATAGTTCTTCTTTATAATCAGAAACTTTTCTAACTAATTCCTCGTCGGTTAGTTCCCTTATTTTTTCAACTTTCACTAACCTCACCACCCATTTCTTCTCTTTTTACAAAACTGCACTTGATCGGAAGTTTGTGTGCAGCCAGCCGCATGGCTTCCCGGGCCACTTCCTCTGGTACTCCGGAGAGTTCAAACATGACTCTACCCGGTTTGACCACTGCTATCCAGTGCTCTGGAGAACCTTTACCCTTACCCATGCGGGTTTCAGCTGGCTTAGCGGTTATAGGACGGTCGGGGAATATTTTTATCCATAATTGCCCGCCTCTTTTAACATGGCGGTTGATCGCTATACGAGCTGCCTCAATCTGCCGATTGGTTATCCAGGCTGCTTCCAGGGCTTGGAGTCCATACTCGCCATAGGTCACAGTATTTCCCTTTTGAGCCTTACCTTTTAAACTCGGGCGATGTTGTTTTCTATATTTTGTTCTTTTTGGGGTAAGCATTATTGCTCTGCCTCCTCCACTGCTTTCTGCTTCTGCTTCGGTCTTTGTTTAGCCTCTGGTATTACCTCACCACGGTTGATCCATACTTTAATACCAATCTTACCGTAGGTGGTATTGGCTTCCGCAAAACCATAATCAATATCTGCTCTCAGGGTATGCAGGGGTACTTTGCCTTCAGCATACCACTCGGTTCTGGCTATTTCAGCTCCACCCAGTCTGCCTGAGATGGCTATCTTCATGCCCAGAGCCCCTACTCGCATAGTCCTTTGTACGGTCTGTTTCATAGCCCGGCGGAAAGATATACGTTTCTCGAGCTGCTGCGCTACATTCTCGGCTACGATTTGTGCATCTAATTCTGGCCGCTTGATTTCTTGAATATTTATGTTGATGTTCTTACCGGTAAGAACGCTCAGTTCGATTTTGAGCTTCTCTACTTCGCTTCCGCCCCGGCCAATGACGATGCCTGGTTTGGCAGTATGAATAGTTACCCTTACCCGGTTGCCGGTTCTTTGAATCTCCACTTTGGATATTCCGGCCGTATAAAAGCGTTCCTTAACCATTTTTCTAACCCGGTAATCTTCATGCAGAAGTTCGGAGTAGTCTTTGTCAGCATACCAGTTGGAATCCCATGTTCTGATAATACCGAGCCTGAATCCTTTAGGATGAACCTTTTGACCCACTATTTAACCTCCCTTTCCTTGAGCACTACCGTGATATGGCTGGTTCTATGCCGCCTTACATCTGCTCGCCCATAGGCCCGAGGTTGCATTCTTTTGAGCGTGGGGCCTTCGTCAATCAGAATTTGTGAGACATATAGGGCATCAGAATCCATATCAAAATTGTGTTCAGCATTGGCTATGGCCGATTTCACAACTTTATTAATTAAGGGTGCCGATTTCTTGTTGGTGTACTTTAATATTCCCAGGGCTTCTTTAATGGCTTTGCCTCTAACTAAATCAGCTACCTGGCGAGCTTTTAAGGGAGATACACGTATATAGTGAGCTACCGCTCTGGCCTCCATAATATCTCTCCTCCTTCCTATTTTGCTCTGCTAGTTTTTTCGGATTTACCTGCATGGCTTCTGAACGTACGGGTAGGAGCAAATTCTCCTAATTTTAAACCTACCATATCCTCGGTGATATAAACCGGAATGTGCCTGCGCCCATCGTGAACAGCTATCGTATGCCCCAACATCTGAGGCATTATGGTCGAACGCCGGGACCAGGTTTTCAACACCTTGTTTTGGTTGGTTTCGTTCAAATTATCAACCTTTTTTAAAAGCTTCTCTTCACAATAAGGCCCTTTTTTTAATGACCTGCCCATTGAAAGACCTCCTTAGCGCTACGCGCAATTCTAATTATTTTTTATTGCGTTTTCTAACTACCATCTTATCGGATGGTTTTTTCTTGCGGGTTTTTCCACCAATAGCAATTTTGCCCCAAGGAGATACCGGATATTTCCTTCCTATCGGAGCCCGACCTTCACCACCACCATGCGGATGATCGACCGGATTCATAACTGAACCTCTAACTGTGGGCCTGATCCCCATCCAACGGGATCTTCCTGCTTTACCGATTTTCTGGTTTTCAAAATCCAGATTGCCTACCTGACCCAGAGTCGCCCGGCAATTAATATGCACGAGTCTAACCTCTCCGGAGGGTAGTCTAACATGAGCGTAAGCTCCTTCTTTAGCCATTAATTGAGCTACTGTCCCGGCAGATCGAACCATTTGCCCGCCTTTACCTGGCCGCAGTTCAATATTATGAATTAATGAGCCAACCGGTATATCCTTAAGCAACAGGGTATTCCCGGTTTTGATATCTGCTTTGGACCCTGATATTACCTTGTCTCCAACTTTTAAATTGTTGGGAGCCAAGATATAGGCCTTAGCACCATCTGCATAATGCAGCAGAGCTATGTTGGCAGAACGATTGGGGTCATACTCAATGGCAGCTACAACTGCTGGAACATCATCTTTTATACGTTTGAAATCGATTATCCGATACAGGCGCTTGTGTCCTCCGCCTTTGTGTCTTACCGTTAGCCGTCCAGTGGCATTTCTTCCTCCGCTGCTTTTCAGGGAGACGGTTAGGCTTTTTTCCGGCTCGGTTTTGGTAATCTCTTCAAAACTCATCACCGTCATATGTCTTCTACTAGGTGTGGTAGGCTTAAATTTCTTTATGCCCATTTCCTTTCTCACTCCTTACAGCACGCCCAATATAAGGTTTTACATGCCTTCGAATAGTTTTATCTTCTGGCCGGCTTTGAGGCTCACAATTGCTTTTTTCCGGTCAGAGGTACGGCCTTCAAATTTGCCCATCCGCTTGGGTTTGCCCTTGATTATCATGGTACTGACTTTATCAACCTTTACTTTGAATATATCTTCAATTGCGTTCTTGATTTCAGTCTTATTGGACCTTTTATCTACAACAAAGGTATATTTATTATCAGCCAGCAGGTTCATTGACTTCTCGGTAACTACCGGTTTGATTATAATGTCTCGGTAATCTCTCATATTAGGCAAATACCTCCTCTACTCTGGCAACTGCATCCCTGGTCATGAGCAGAGTCTCATATTTAAGAACATCAAAAACATTTATATAGTCAGCCTTGAGCGACTTAACCCCCGGAATGTTGCGCGCTGACTTGTAAACATTAACATCATTGTCAGCCGTAATAACCAGAGTCTTTTGAGCTGCTTTCAATAATCCCAGGGTCTCTAACATTAGTTTTGTCCTGGGTTCTTCAAATGTCAGAACATCAACAACAATGATATTGCTATCCAAAGCCTTACTGGAAAGAGCCGACTTTAAGGCCAGCCGTCTTACCTTACGGGGAAGTTTGTAGGAATAGTCTCTGGGTTTGGGCCCAAATGCGATTCCTCCCCCTCTCCACACCGGATTGCGAGTACTACCCACCCTGGCGCGACCGGTACCTTTTTGTTTCCAGGGTTTCTTGCCGCCGCCTCTAACTTCTGCTCTAGTCTTAGTAGAGGCAGTTCCTTGCCGCTTATTAGCGAGCTGCATCTTTACAAATTGCTGCATTACTGCTTCGTTGGGCTCTATACCAAAAACCTTGTCGTTTAAGTCTATTTCCCCGACCTGCGTGCCGAGCATATCATACACTGCAACTTTAGGCATCTTCTTTACCTCCTTCGCATCGAACTCTAACTATGCCTTGATTGAATTCTTTATGAGCACAAGGCCTTTTCTGGGCCCAGGTATCGCACCCTTGATAAGGATGAGATTCTTTTCGGGATAGACTTTGACAATCTTCAAACCTTGAACCGTAACCCGTTCTGCACCCATATGACCGGGCATCTTCCGACCTTTGAATACACGAGCTGGTCCCATGGCTCCCAATGAACCCGGGCGGCGATGGTATTTTGATCCATGCCCCATGGAACCCCGCGCCATATTGTGTCTTTTAACAGCACCGGCAAAACCTTTGCCTTTGGAGGTGCCTGCAACATCTACTACTTCGCCATCGGCAAATATATTAACATTAATTTCACTGCCAATTTCGTAGTCATCCACATTGTTAACACTAAATTCTTTTATATGTCTTAAAGGTTTTATTTTAGCTTTATTAAAGATTCCTGTTATGGGTTTGTTAACCAGTTTCTCTCTGATATTCTTAAACCCCACCTGGATTGCACTATATCCATCGGTTTCCACTTTTTTCTTCTGTACAACTACATTAGGTTCCGCCTGGACAATAGTGACCGGTATTGCTTTGCCATTCTCGTCAAATATCTGGGTCATGCCTATTTTAATACCCATTATTGACTTCAGGGTTTTCTCTGCCACCTATACTACCTCCTAGTTGAGAATTCTGCGGCGAGCGGTTGGAAGCGGGACACCCAACATCACCTCTTCTTTATCTATCCGGATTTACTACCTTGAGACCTCTTGTCCCCACTGGTCTCTCAGCACCGGTTCCTCAGCTATAACTTGATCTCTATATCCACTCCTGAAGGTAGATCCAGGTGCATAAGAGCATCTATCGTACGGGGATTAGGATCTAGTATGTCGATTAACCGTTTATGGGTTCTCATCTCAAACTGTTCACGCGAATCCTTGTTCACGTGGGGCGACCGCAGAATAGTAAAAATTTTCTTCTCGGTCGGCAAGGGTATGGGACCGGAGACATTAGCTCCATTCTTCCTCGCAGTATCAACAATCTTCTGTGAAGACTGATCGAGAAGCTTGTGGTCGAATGCTTTTAATCTAATGCGAACTTTTTGCTGACCATTCACTCTAGTTAAACCTCCTTAGAATGGGTTCATTTTAATACACGCCCCCTGGCGTTTAGTTGCAAAGGACATTTCCGTCCTTTGTCTCTGTTACCAATCTCTCGGTTCTATTTAGGCATCAATACTGGTAACAACACCGGATCCAACGGTTCTGCCGCCTTCACGGATTGCAAATCTTAGTCCCTCTTCTATTGCTATCGGAGTGATAAGGCTTATCGCCATCTGAATGTTGTCGCCCGGCATTACCATTTCTACTCCCTCTGGTAATTGGATGATTCCAGTTACGTCAGTAGTTCTGAAGTAGAACTGCGGCCGATATCCACCGAAGAATGGAGTGTGTCTTCCGCCTTCTTCTTTGGACAGTACGTATACCTCGGCATTAAATTGGGTTAATGGCTTGATACTGTTGGGCTTGGCTAATACCATGCCTCTTTCTACGTCTTTTCTATCCAGTCCTCTTAACAGAGTTCCGATGTTGTCTCCAGCCTGAGCAAAGTCCAAAAGTTTTCTAAACATTTCTACGCCGGTTACTACATGCTTCTTTATCTCTTCTCTCATTCCTATTATGGCTACTTCTTCTCCGACTTTTATCTGACCTCTCTCTACTCTGCCGGTTACCACGGTTCCTCTTCCAGTTATCGTGAATACGTCTTCTATCGGCATCAGGAACGGCTTATCGGTAGCTCTCTGCGGTTCTGGAATGTAATCATCTACTGCATCCATCAACTGCCAGATGCGTCCGCACCATTCACAGTCTCTGCTTCCACATCCACACGCTAAGGCTTTGGTGGCTGATCCCATCACAACTGGTATATCATCGCCCGGGAATTCGTAGGTGGTTAAGAGTTCTCTGATTTCCATCTCTACCAGTTCCAGCAGTTCCTCATCGTCTACCAGGTCGATTTTATTCATGAATACTACCATGTAATGTACCCCTACCTGTCTGGACAACAGAATATGTTCTCTGGTCTGCGGCATGGGGCCATCGGCTGCTGATACCACTAATATGGATCCGTCCATCTGGGCTGCTCCGGTTATCATGTTCTTGATATAGTCAGCATGCCCTGGACAGTCTACATGCGCGTAGTGCCTTTTTTCAGTCTGATATTCTACGTGGGCAGTATTTATCGTGATTCCTCTTTCTCTCTCTTCTGGTGCTTTGTCTATTGAATCATAGCTTGTTGCTACGGCTCCTCCTACTTTGGACAATACCAAGGTTATTGCGGCGGTCAAACTCGTCTTCCCGTGGTCCACGTGTCCTATCGTCCCAACGTTCAGATGCGGTTTGTTCCTTTCGTATTTCGCTTTTGCCATCTCTTTTCACCTTTCCTTTCTAAGCTTTCGTTATTTATCTTTTTACCGGTGAACCATATCTTTTTCCTATTATTTCTTTACTCTTTGAATCAGGTACCTCCGCGAAGTTTTTAAGCTCCATCGAGAAGGTAGCCCGACCCTGGCTGGCCGACCTCAGATGAGTCGCATAGCCGAATGTTTCTGCCAGGGGTACTGTTCCTTTGATAATCCTGTTTTCGCGGTTTTCTTCAAAACCTAACACTCGGCCCCGACGAGCATTGAGGTCTGATATTACGTCACCGACGTATTCTTCAGGTGAAACAATATCTATACTCATAATCGGTTCCAGGAGAATAGCCTGGGCTTTACCCAATGCATCCTTTAGTGCCATATTGGCAACTATCTTGAATGCTTGCTCCGAGGAATCAACCTCGTGATAGGAACCTCCCAGAACTCTCACTTCTATATCATCTACCGGGTATCCAGCTAGTATTCCAGCCTGCAGGGCTCCTCTGACTCCTATTTCAACCGCTGCAACGAACTCTTTGGGAATCATTCCCGCCGTTGTTAGATCTACAATGTTTTTACCCTGTCCCTCCGGCAAAGGAGCGACTGCCAGAATAAGGTGGGCGAATAGACCATGTCCGCCGGTCTGCCTCTCAAACTTGGTCTCAACCGTGGCGGGAGCATTGATCGTTTCCTTGTAGGCTACCTGTGGCTTACCTACATTGGCATTTACTCTGAATTCCCGCAAGAGCCGATCAATGATAATTTCCAGGTGAAGTTCTCCCATCCCTGAAATAACTGTCTGCCCGGTATCCTCATCATATCTGGTTCGAAAGGTAGGGTCTTCCTCCGCTAAACGCCTTAGACTTTCTCCAATCCGATCTTGATCCGCTTTGGTCTTGGGCTCAATCGCCACATCAATAACGGGTTCAGGAAAATCCATGGACTCCAGGATAATCCTGCTGTCTGGCGAGCACAGGGTTTCGCCGGTAACTGTGTCTTTTAACCCGACTCCGGCTACAATTTCACCAGCTCCAGCTTCTTCTACCTCTTCCCGGTGGTTGGCATGCATTTTCAATATCTTGGTTATGCGCTCTTTTCTATCTTTCACGCTATTAATCAGCTGAGCGCCAACCTTGACTTTGCCTGCATAGATTCTAAAATAGGTAAGTTTGCCAACATACGGATCGACCGCAATTTTAAATGCCAGAGCGCAGAGGGGGGCACTTACATCTACAGGAATCGTGATTTCCTGACCAGTTTCCACTTCAATCCCGCTTAGCGGCGGGATATCCAGAGGTGAAGGCAGGTAGTCAACCACTGCGTCCAGGAGCATCTGCACTCCTTTGTTCTTAAAAGATGATCCGCATAAAACTGGTACCAGCAGGTTGTCAATCGTTTGTTTTCTCAAAGAACTATTTATCTCCTGCGTGGAGATAGGACTTCCTTCCAGGTACTTCTCCATGAGACTGTCGTCGTACTCGGCAAGCTTTTCCAGCAACCGTTCCCGATAGCCTTCCGCTTCCAACCGCTCACTGTCGTCCAGTTCTCTCTCCAGATACTTTTCGCCTGCGCCTTCTTCATAAACGTAGGCTTTCATCTTGGTAACATCAATAACCCCAGCAAATGCCTCCTCTGCTCCCAGAGGAATTTGAATCGGAACTGCATTGCTGCCGAGATTTTTATTGATCATAGTTATGGCTCGGTGAAAATCCGCCCCAATTCGATCCATTTTGTTTATATAAGCTATTCTTGGAACTCCATACCTATCTGCTTGCCGCCATACGGTCTCTGACTGGGGCTGTACTCCGGCTACGGCACAAAAGATACCAATTGCCCCATCCAATATCCTTAACGACCGCTCCACCTCAGCTGTAAAGTCCACATGGCCGGGTGTATCGATAATGTTTATAGCACAATCCCGCCAATAACAAGCAGTAGCAGCCGAGGTTATTGTTATGCCTCGTTCTTGCTCCTGCGTCATCCAATCCATAGTTGCGGTACCTTTATCTACTTCACCCATCCTATGGACTCTGCCGGTATAAAACAATATTCTTTCGGTAGTGGTCGTCTTCCCGGCATCAATATGTGCCATGATACCTATGTTTCTAATCGAACTTAAATCGGATTTATAAGCCATCTGACCACTCCTGAAGCCTACCAACGATAATGGGCAAATGCTCTGTTAGCCTCGGCCATTTTGTGGGTATCTTCCTTCTTCTTGACTGATCCGCCACTGCCATTGGCAGCATCCATAAGCTCACCGGCTAGACGTTCAGCCATGGTTTTTTCACCACGTTTACGCGTATATCCGACCAACCAGCGAATAGCTAGGGTTTGCCTGCGGTCGGCTCTCACTTCTACTGGAACCTGATAGTTGGCGCCACCTACTCGACGGGCTTTAACCTCTACCAGCGGGGTAATATTCTTCATAGCTTCTTCAAAGACCTGCATTGCTTCCTTACCGGTTTTCTTTTCAATTCTTTCGAAAGCTTCGTAGCAGATTCTCTCAGCCAAACTCTTCTTGCCATCCCACATTATCTGATTTACCAGCTTGGTGAATATCTTGCTGTTAAAGATAGGATCCGGCAAAACATCTCTTTTGGGAACGGGCCCTTTTCTAGGCATAGCTTGACTCCCTTCTATTTCTTCTTAGGTCTTTTAGTTCCATATTTAGATCTTCCCTGATTACGCTTTTGTACCCCAGCCGCATCCAGAGTTCCCCTAATAATATGATATCTTACTCCTGGCAAATCCTTGACTCGGCCACCCCTTATCAGAACCACAGAGTGCTCCTGTAAATTATGACCAATCCCAGGGATATATGAGGTTACTTCAATACTATTGGTTAACCTTACCCTGGCAATTTTACGTAAGGCCGAGTTCGGCTTTTTGGGGGTGGTTGTATATACACGGGTACAAACCCCTCTTTTTTGTGGACAGCTTTTTAGGGCGGGTGCTGTAGATTTTTTCTTTTCGTCCTGGCGTCCTTTTCTAACTAGCTGGTTAATCGTCGGCATACCTGCACCTCCTTCCCCGTTTAATTACTCTTTTATGAGCGCGACAGCTGCTGAACCTACTTCAATACCGCAGGCTTTTCCCAGCATCTCCATCGTTTCTATCATCCCTGCTTCAACCCCATACTGACGGCATAATTCCCGCAGTGGTCCTATGATATGAGGTTCAGCATCAGCAGCTAGATAAACTTTACTGGCCAATCCTTTTATTACAGCCTTCTTGACCTGTTTACTGCCAATAACCTTCTTGCTGTTCGCGATCTCATCAAGCAACAATCTTGTTACCTCCTCTGAACATTGAAGTCGGTTTATTATTGACGGTTCGACTTTATTGGTCGCGCGCCTTAATATTTTAGCATCAAGGTATCTTACAGTCAAATTATTTTGCTTTTTAGATATTTTTATTCTCCAGCTACGTAATCCGGATTGTCTTCCATGGTAATATTGCGATAAACTGAATAGCCCGTTCCAGCTGGAATCAATTTACCGATTATAACATTCTCTTTCAACCCGATTAAATTATCAATCTTTCCTTTAATCGCTGCCTCAGTGAGCACTTTGGTGGTCTCCTGGAACGATGCCGCCGATAAGAATGAGTCGGTATTCAGAGAAGCCTTGGTTATACCCAGTAACATGGGCGAGCATACTGATGGGAGTCCACCATCTTCAATAGCCCTCATATTCTCTTCTTCAAAATAAGCAACGTCAATAAAGGCACCTGGCAGCATAGTCGTATTCCCCGAGTCTTCAATGCGAACTTTTTTCAACATCTGTCGTATCATTATCTCTATATGCTTGTCGCTGATATCAACCCCCTGGGAACGATATACCTTTTGTACTTCCTGCAGTACATATCTTTGTACTGACTGTAAACCCTGGGTTCTAAGTATGTCATGAGGGTTCAGAGGACCTTCGGTTAGGGCATCCCCTATTTGTACCATATCCCCCTCTTTCACTCTGAGCCGGGATCCATAATGCACCGGATAGGCACCCACAACATCATTGTTCTCATCCAGAATGTGTACTTCACGGCGGCCTTTGTTCTCGCCAAATAGCACTTTGCCGGATGCTTCCGATACCACTGCCTGGCCTTTGGGTTTACGAACTTCAAATAATTCTTCTACCCTGGGGAGACCGCGGGTAATATCTTCGCCGGCTACACCGCCGGTATGGAAAGTACGCATAGTCAGCTGGGTTCCCGGCTCACCGATTGATTGAGCCGCCAGGGTACCTACAGCTTCACCTATTTCTACATCATATCCGGTCGCCAGATTGCGGCCATAACATTTAGTGCAAACCCCATGCCTGGTTTTGCAAGTAAGTGTGGTTCTGATTTTAACTCTTTCAATACCTAAGCGTTCAATTTTATATCCAACTTCATCATCGATCATCTCGTTATCTTCCACCAGCACCTCACCGGTTTCGGGGTGTAATATGCTGTCTACCGATACCCGTCCAATAATCCTCTGGTGCAGCGGTTCAATCAACTGAGATCCTTCCATGATTCTTTCCACCCAGATGCCTTCTACGGATTCACAATCATCTTCCCTGACTATAACATCCTGCGATACGTCTACCAAGCGACGGGTTAGATAACCGGAATCAGCGGTACGTAATGCTGTATCAGCTAACCCTTTTCTTGCTCCGTGAGTGGATATGAAGTATTCCAGTACGGTCAAACCCTCTCGGAAGTTAGCCTTAATAGGAAGATCTATAATCTTGCCGGATGGATCTGCCATGAGGCCTCTCATTCCAGCTAGCTGACGTATCTGTTGGAAATTACCACGAGCTCCAGAGGTAGCCATCATGTAAACCGGGTTGTCTTCGCTCAGGTGCAGTTTCAAAGCATCGGTTACATCCTCGGTAGCCTGACTCCATATTTCAACTACCTGGGTATGCCTTTCCTCCTCATTCATTAACCCAAACTGGAATTCAGCTTCAATAGCATCAACCGCGCTATCCGCCTCAGCCAGTATTTCTTGTTTTTCCGGAGGAGTCTCGAAATCGGTAACACCTACACTAATTCCGGCCTTAGTCGAGAATTTATAACCCAGTCGCTTGATACCGTCCAGCATTTCGGCAGTTCTAGCATTACCTTCCAAGCGGTAACATTCATATACAACATTACCCATTTTCTTCTTGTCAATGACTTCATTATAGAATCCCATACTGTCCGGGATAATCTCATTTAGAATAACCCGGCCTACGGATGTCTCCACTAACTCTTGAAGATAAGTCTGTTTTTCACGGTTTTGAAGAAAATCTATGCCTATTTTTTGCGGCATTGCCAATCTTACCACTATCTTTTCATGCAGGGTTATGTTACCCAATTCGTAAGCCATTTGTGCTTCGGCAGCAGTGCTGAAAGAACGCGGTTTTTCAATAGCCCAATCTGCCTTACTCATGTAAGTAAGATAGTAAATTCCAATAACTATATCCTGGGTAGGAGTACATACAGGTTTACCATCCTTGGGATTCAATATATTATTGCTGGCCAACATCAGCAGGCGGCATTCCGTCTGCGCTTCGGCTGACAGCGGTACATGCACCGCCATCTGGTCACCATCAAAGTCAGCGTTATAGGCGGTGCAAACCAACGGATGCAGCTGCAGGGCACGCCCTTCGACCAACACTGGTTCAAAGGCCTGTATTCCCAGACGATGCAAGGTAGGTGCACGGTTGAGTAAAACCGGATGCTCCTTAATAACCCCATCAAGTATATCCCAAACTTCCTCCCGGCCTCTTTCCACCATCTTTTTAGCACTCTTAATATTAGAAGCTATACCCCGGTCAACCAGTTTTTTCATGACAAATGGTTTAAACAATTCCAGGGCCATTTCTTTGGGCAAGCCACACTGATGCATCATTAATTTAGGTCCTACCACGATTACGGAACGGCCTGAGTAATCGACCCTTTTACCCAGCAGGTTCTGACGAAATCTACCCTGCTTACCTTTAAGCATATCACTCAGAGATTTGAGTGGCCGGTTGCCCGGGCCCGTAACCGGTCTTCCCCGCCGACCATTGTCTATCAGGGCATCAACTGCTTCCTGCAGCATGCGTTTTTCATTTCTCACTATAATATCTGGCGCACCCAGATCTAATAGTCGCTTGAGGCGATTATTACGATTAATTACCCGGCGATACAGATCATTTAGGTCGGAAGTTGCAAACCTTCCCCCGTCCAACTGGACCATAGGCCTTAATTCCGGCGGTATTACCGGCAGAACATCCAATATCATCCATTCCGGATTATTAGTGGACAAACGAAAGGATTCCGTAACCTCCAAGCGCTTGATTGCCCTTCCTTTGCGTTGTCCGGTAGAAGTCGTGATCTCTTCTTTGAGTTCATGTGACATTCTTTCCAATGCTACTTCTGACAGCAGTTCTTTGACCGCTTCAGCGCCTATGGAAGCAATAAAGCTGTCCCCGTAACGATCGCGATTTTCACGATATTCACGCTCATTCAAGAGTTGTTTTTTCAATAATGGTGTATCTCCCGGATCTATTACAATGTAATTAACAAAATAAATTACCTTTTCCAAAACCTTGGGTGACATATCTAATAATAGTCCCATCCGGCTTGGAATCCCCTTTAGATACCAGATATGGCAAACGGGAGCTGCCAGCTCAATATGTCCCATACGTTCGCGGCGAACTTTGGAAGTGGTTACCTCCACCCCGCAACGATCACACACAATACCACGATGACGTACCCGCTTGTATTTACCGCAATGACATTCCCAATCTTTTACTGGCCCAAATATTTTTTCGCAAAACAGTCCTTCTTTTTCCGGTCTTAGAGTTCTATAGTTTATAGTCTCGGGCTTTTTTACCTCACCGCTGCTCCATGACCGTATTTGTTCAGGAGAAGCCAGGGATATTTTGATCCGCTCAAAATTATTAACGTCTGACAAATCATACTCTCCCTTCAGAAGATTTTTCGATACCTGAATCCTGGTTTTATAAAGATAATAAGTTTACCACCCGAACTGAAAAGCTATTTATGCCTTCTAGTCGATAGCGTCATCCAGGTCGCTTTCCTCTTCCTCTTCATTGTGCATTCCAAAATCATCGCCATTCATTTGATGACTAAGGGCCTTAGCTACATTCCCTCCGGCAGTTACCGCCGCCACCTCTGGCAATTCCATTCCTAATTCCCTGGCCTTTTCTTGTTCATTCACCTCGAGGTCAATATCCTTTATCTCAATTACGCTGTTGTTAGCCCCCAGCATTCTGATGTCCAGAGAAAGGCTCTGTAATTCCTTAATCAATACCTTGAATCCTTCAGGTACACCCGGCTCAGGGATGTTGTCCCCCTTAACGATCGACTCGTAGGTCTTAAGACGCCCTACCACGTCATCTGATTTCACCGTGAGAATCTCCTGCAGGGTATAAGCAGCTCCATATGCTTCCAGAGCCCATACTTCCATTTCACCAAACCTTTGTCCGCCAAACTGTGCCTTCCCTCCCAGGGGCTGCTGGGTAACCAGCGAATAGGGACCTATGGAACGCGCATGGATTTTATCATCCACCAGATGGGCCAGTTTAAGCATATAAACATAACCTACGGTTACTTCATGATCAAAGGTTTCGCCGGTGCGTCCATCCCGCAGGATTGCCTTACCGTTTACCGGCAGCCCTGATTTAATGCGCAGCTCTCGGATGTCTTCCTCGGTAGCTCCATCAAATATGGGCGTAGCAACTGTGAATCCCAGTTCTTTCGCAACCCACCCCATATGACATTCTAAAATCTGTCCAATGTTCATACGGGACGGTACTCCGAGAGGATTTAATACAATCTGAATAGGCGTTCCATCTGCCAGGAAGGGCATATCTTCTTCCGGCAGAATCCGGGAAATAACCCCTTTGTTACCGTGGCGTCCGGCCATTTTGTCACCCTCGGAGATTTTTCTCTTTTGGGCAATATATACTCTCACCAGGCGATTAACTCCGGGAGGTAATTCATCTCCGTTTTCACGTGAGAAACGTTTTACGGCCACTATTTTTCCAGCTTCCCCATGGGGAACGCGTAAGGATGAATCTCGTACTTCACGAGCCTTCTCCCCAAATATAGCCCTCAAGAGACGCTCTTCGGGAGTTAGTTCCGTCTCTCCCTTGGGGGTAACTTTACCAACCAGAATATCATCCGGCCTCACTTCAGCTCCAACCCGGATAACTCCTTGATCGTCAAGATTTTTGAGCATTTCTTCTGATACATTAGGTATATCACGGGTTATCTCTTCCGGCCCAAGTTTAGTATCTCGAGCTTCACACTCATACTCTTCTATATGAATGGATGTAAATACATCTTCTTTAACAACTTTTTCCGATATTAAGATAGCATCTTCGTAGTTGTAGCCTTCCCAGGGCATAAAAGCTACCAAGATATTTCGTCCCAAAGCCAATTCACCATTGTCGGTACTGGGACCGTCAGCGATTATGGTGTCGGCTTCTACGTGCTGGCCAACCTTAACGATAGGCCTCTGGTTATAGCAGGTTCCTTGATTGGAACGCATAAACTTCAGCAACGGATATTTAATTGTTTCACCATCATCAGTCTCAACAATAATTCGTGACGCACTTACATTCTTTACTGTCCCGGATTTCTTGGCAATTACTACCGCACCTGAGTCTTTGGCAGCCTTATATTCCAGACCAGTTCCTACAACTGGAGCTTCGGTTTTAATAACCGGAACCGCCTGCCGCTGCATATTAGCTCCCATTAAGGCCCGATTAGCATCATCGTTTTCAAGGAAAGGTATCAGTGATGTTGCGACACTAAATACCTGCTTAGGTGAGACATCCATATAGTCTACCTGGTTAACCGGTACTTCCAGAATATCCTCGAAATGCCTGACTTCCACCCGGTCATCCTTAAAATACCCCTTTTCATCCAGGGGAGCATTGGCCTGGGCTACAATAAATTCGTCTTCCTCATCGGCGGTCAGGTAGACAATCTCATTTAATACCCGCCCGGTTTTCTTATCTACTTTACGATAAGGGGTTTCAATAAAACCAAAATCATTTACACGGCCAAAGGTAGCCAGAGAGCCGATCAATCCTATATTAGGACCTTCCGGGGTCTCTATTGGGCAAACTCTGCCGTAGTGAGAATGATGTACGTCACGAACCTGGAAACCAGCCCTTTCCCGAGTGAGACCTCCTGGTCCCAAAGCGCTCAAGCGCCTCTTATGAGTAAGTTCGGCCAAGGGGTTGGTCTGGTCCATAAATTGCGACAATTGGGAGCTGCCAAAGAACTCTTTCACAGCAGCAGTAATAGGCCTTATATTGATCAATACCTGCGGGGTGAGCGTTTCCACATCGTGGATACTCATGCGTTCGCGCACAACCCTTTCCATTCGAACCAGTCCGGTACGGAATTGATTTTGCAATAACTCCCCAATCGACCTCAGACGGCGATTGCCCAGATGATCGATTACATCTGTTTTACCTTCGCCTTTAATCAGCTTTAATATGTAGCCGATGGTAGTAGTAATATCTTCGATGGTCAGGTACCGTGTTTCCACCGGTAGATTCAAACCTAATTTTTTATTGACCTTGTATCTACCTACCACTGCCATATCATAGCGCCGAGGATCAAAAAACAAATTCTTCAAGAGCTGCTGAGCAGCATCCTCGGTAGCCATCTCCCCTGGTCTAAGACGGCGGTAAAATTCAATTAAAGCCTCTTTTTTATTGGTGGTAGTGTCTTTCTCCAGGGTCTTTTGGATTGCTTCATCATTATTATAAAGCTCCAAAATAGCTTCATTAGTTTCATATCCCAGGGTTCTTAATAGAACCGTTACCGGAATCTTTCTGGTCTTATCGATACGGGTATAAATAACCCCAGCGCTGTCCATTTCCAGTTCAAACCAAGCACCGCGGTTGGGAATTACCGTCGCTCCAAATAATGAGTTTCCGGCTAAATCCAGCTTCTCATTAAAATAGACTCCCGGTGATTTTACCAACTGACTGACAACTACCCTTTCGGCACCGTTGATGATAAATGTTCCATTCTCAGTCATCAGCGGTAAATCGCCCATATACACTTCAGACTCTTTTATTTCCCCATTCTCTTTATCAGTAAGTCTCACCTTCAGTTTCAATGGGGCCTGATAACTGACATCTCTTTCCTTGCACTCCAAAACTGAATATTTGGGTTCACCACGGCTGTAGTCGACAAAATCCAGCTCCAAATTACCACTGAAATCGGAAATCGGAAATACTTCCTTTAGAGCTGTTCTTAAACCTTCGTTTAAAAACCATTCATAGGAACTCAACTGGATTTGAATGAGATTGGGCAGCTCAATTACTTCTTTGATTTGTGAATAAGTGAGCCTCTGGGCACTCCCATATTTTTCAATATGAGCCATTAAATCACCCCTTGTTTCATAAATTATCTAAAGAGTGAAAAGCAAGGCCTAACCTAAACCTCGCTTTCTATTCAAACCTATATTACTTAGGCTGCAGTCATACTTTGCCATTTTCCATCTTGAATGGCAATTATTAATGTTAGCATAACTCATTATAGCAGTCAAGAACTCATCGGAATATTATTTAGTTTTTTCGAGATATTTCCTGTCGGTTAGATTTTTCTTTGCTCATTATCCCCCTGGTCGTCTTCCTTATTTCTAGTCAATGAGTATTCCGATTCAATTATCCGCTCTACCTTTCTTAATCGGATAAAGAATTTTATAGCCACAAAGAATATCCCCAACAAAACTATTACTATCCCCAAAAGCAACCCATCCGCCGTAATCACAGTCATTATTTCTTGGTGTTGAAGTAATTCGGCGTGGTTAGGAAATGTCCATCGGGCACTGGATTCGCCAATTCTTTCACCCGAACCGCCAATGATAAATCCAGGAACACTTATAGTAAGAATAAGCTTATCTTCATCACTCAATTGCTGAAATAGTCCTGCTATTGACCCCGAATCAGGCTTTATATCAGTCCTTTTATAAAGCATGTAATTTCTTTGTTGTACCTGCAAGGGCAGTCCGTCTTTCATCGCCGCATAGCTCTGCCAGTTGTCGACTTCCCTGCGCAGAATATACTTGTCCCCCTCTTGGCTCACTTTCCAATTGTGATCAGTAGTAATAAATTTTTGCGCGGAGGTTTGTATTTCTTCCTGCACCATATTGTTATCCAGCCAGCGCAGCTGCCACTCAACATCAGCGGCAGCTGCCACCCGAGGCCAGATTAACGCCAAGGCCAGTACCACTAATATTGATATTGCACAGAAATGCTTTTTCATTATCATTTTCCCCCTTCTTATTACCGTCTATACCTGATTTTATAACAGTCCGCTAAACTTTACCAATAAAAAGCACAAAAAAAAGGAGTGTTGCCAGCAACACCCCTTTTATTAGCTCTAACTATTTTACTTCAACGCTGGCTCCAGCTTCTTCTAACTTGGCTTTAATATCATTGGCTTCTTCTTTGGTAATTTTCTCTTTAACTGGTTTGGGTGCTTCATCAACCAGGGCTTTGGCTTCTTTTAAACCAAGAGCAGTGATTTCTCTAACTACCTTGATTACATTGATCTTCTTGTCTCCAGCACCAATTAGTATTACGTCAAATTCGGTCTGTTCCTCAACAGCTGCTGCTGCTACAGGAGCTGCTGCTGCCATAGCCATAGGGGCAGCTGCGCTAACGCCAAATTCCTCTTCCAATGCTTTAACCAGTTCAGACAACTCAAGAACGGTTAAACCCTTTACGATTTCAATAACATCCTGTACTTTACTCATTATTAAAAACCTCCCTTAATATTCTTATTGCAAATTTTTTTGTCATACTGATCTCTATTTTAAACCTAATTGCCAGCAACTATGGTCTAGCCAGCCTGTTTCTGCTCCCTAATTCCATCCAACGCCCTTACCAATCCTGTAAGGTTCGCATTCAACACGCGTACAAAGGAGGTAATCGGAGCTTGCATGGTTCCAACCACTTGACCCAGCAGAACTTCACGGGATGGCAGCCCTGCCAGCTGTTTGATTTCTTCCACTGACAATAATTTGCCTTCCAGGATACCTAATTTGATCTCTAACTGTTTGTTGGTCTTGGCAAAATCACTAATGGTCTGAGCCGGTCCAACCGGATCATCGTTACTAAAAATAACTGCATTGGGACCCTCTATTTGACTGGCAATGTCTTCATACCCGGCTTGCTGCAGGGCAAAACGAAACATAGTGTTTTTTAGAACCCGGTATTCTACTCCCGGCACGCGCAGTTTATTTCTTAACTCAGTTATTTGTTGTACGTTTAGCCCGCGATAATCTGTGCATACGACCAGCGTAGCATTTTCCAGCTTCTGCTTGATTTCCTCTACAACCTGTTTTTTCTCTTCAATCCTGGACATTCATTTCTCACCCCCTTGGCATATTAACTAAATTCTCAATGACCTATTTTATTAATGCAGGATTCCATTTCCTTTTATTCAAATATACCTGGCTCTCCGAACCAAAGGCGATAGTTCCCTCACATTAAAATAAAATCTCAATAAAAAGACCTCTGCCAACAGTCGCGCGCAGAGGTCTTTAGCCGCCCTCCCATCAGGGTTGGCGGTTAATTATTTTCATAAACCTCAGCGGGCAATCATCTTATTAAGGCTTTCGCCACCGGCTGTCTACAGTTTGTATTTTCAGTTTTTAAAAGAGCTTAGGAATTACTTGTTAGCCGCAATCAATATGAGTGGGTTAATTTTGACACCCGGTCCCATTGTTGAACAAATGTTTACGGACCTCATATATTGACCTTTGGCAGCAGCCGGCTTGGCTTTAAGTAACGCCTCTGCAAAAGTGTTCAAATTATCTTGCAGCTTTTCAACCTCAAAAGATACTCTTCCAATGGGAACATGCACAATGGAAGTCTTATCGACCCGGAACTCTATGCGTCCGGCTTTCAGTTCTTTGATGGTCCGCTCTACGTCAAAAGTAACCGTTCCAGCTTTGGGATTAGGCATTAAGCCGCGGGGGCCTAAAATCTTACCCAGCTTACCAACTACTCCCATCATGTCAGGGGTAGCCACGGCAACATCAAAATCAAACCAGCCTCCCTGGATTTTTTCTGCCAGATCATCACCACCAGCATAATCGGCTCCGGCCTGTTCGGCTTCTCTAACTTTGTCACCTTTGGCAAAAACCAGAACCCTAATCGTTTTACCAGTTCCGTGGGGTAAACTCACGGTTCCTCTAACCTGCTGGTCAGCATGCCGGGGATCTACGCCCAGCTTTATATGAGCTTCAACGGTTTCATCAAATTTCGCGGCTGCAATTTCTTTAACCAATTTAATTGCCTCAAGCGGATCATATAAATTATTTTTGTCTATCTTAGCGATAGCCTCTCTGTACGCTTTGCCTTTTTTCAATTCAAAAACCTCCTTGTGGTAATTTCGGATATTATCCTCCCACGATGTATGCATGCCTTACGCATGCAACACTTTTATTGGATCAAATCCAACTCCGGGGTTAATATTAATCAATAACTTCTAATCCCATACTGCGAGCTGTACCTTCAATCATTCTTACCGCTGCATCCATATCAGCAGCATTTAAATCCGCCTTTTTAAGCTCAGCGATTTCCAGTAGTTTGGCCCGCTGAATCTTACCTATTTTCTTCTTCTTGGGATCACCAGAACCTTTCTCAAGATTGGCGGCCTTTTTCAGAAGATCCGAAGCTGGCGGCGATTTAAGTTCGAAAGTAAAGGAACGGTCTTCGTATATGGTTATTTCAACCGGTACAATGTATCCAACTTGATTGGCGGTCTTGGCATTGTATTCTTTGCAAAAGCCCATTATGTTAACTCCGTGCTGCCCCAGAGCAGGTCCCACGGGCGGCGCCGGCGTTGCTTTACCTGCCTTTATCTGTAGTTTCACTCTGCCCTTAACCTTTTTGGCCATAATTACACCTCCTTATATTTTATTAATCTGTTCATAATCCAGTTCAACCGGAGTCTCCCTGCCAAACATGGAAATATTAACCCTTACCTTGCCTCGATCCAGCAGCAGTTCTTTTACTACCCCTTCGAAATTCTCAAAAGGACCACTGTTGACACGAATACTTTCACCAATTTCAATATTGATGATTCTGGGCTTCTTACCCATGAGGCCCATTTGTGTAAGAATTTTATTGATCTCTGCATCCTGCAAAGGGATAGGCTTGGTACCACTACCTACAAATCCAGTAACCCCTGGGGTATGGTGAACCACATACCATGAATCTTCATTCATGATCATGTTTACTATTACATAGCCAGGGAAAACCCGCTTGGTGGTAACCTTTTTTTTGCCGCCCTTGTATTCCACTTCCTGCTCTTCCGGGATAATTATCTGAAAAATTTTATCCTGCATATTCATGGATTCAACGCGTTTGGTTAGATCCACCTTGATTTTATTCTCATAACCGGAATATGTATGCACTACATACCATTCGCCCTTTTTTTCCGGTTCTGGGAATTCGGATTGCGGGTTGTTGCCATCGGGCATAACTGCATATTCCTCTTGTTTTATTTGCTCTTCGGTGGTAATTAAGACCATCTCCTCTTTATGCAAAAGCCTTCATTAGTCTATCCAGCAAAAATGAAAGTCCACTGTCAAAGAGCCACACTATCAGAGCAATAAAGGCTACTGATAACAAAACCACACCGGTATATCCAATTAATTGGACTCTACCCGGCCAATGGACCTTTTTCATCTCATTGTAGACCCCGGTTAAATATTGCTTACCACTTTCCCACCAGATTTTGATATTGCTTTCGCTGCCGGTAGATATGCTGCCTTTAGCCAATATAACTCACTTCCCCAGGTTTACTTGGTTTCTTTATGGACCGTATGGGCATTGCAAAATTTACAATGCTTTCTAACTTCCATTTTCTCGGTGTTCTTCTTCTTGTCTTTGGTGGTTCTATAATTACGCTGTTTACATTCAGTACACGCTAATGTAATCCCAACCCTCACCATGACACCTCCATCCTATGCGCAAAAATACTACAATACTCTAGCACATTGCATTAGTATATGTCAACCGTCCCTTCCCCTTGACTTAAATCGTTCCTGGCCCAGAGGGGGCGCTATTTTTATTAGTTGTCAATACTGGTAACAACACCGGATCCAACGGTTCTGCCGCCTTCACGGATTGCAAATCTTAGTCCCTCTTCTATTGCTATCGGAGTGATAAGGCTTATCGCCATCTGAATGTTGTCGCCCGGCATTACCATTTCTACTCCCTCTGGTAATTGGATGATTCCAGTTACGTCAGTAGTTCTGAAGTAGAACTGCGGCCGATATCCACCGAAGAATGGAGTGTGTCTTCCGCCTTCTTCTTTGGACAGTACGTATACCTCGGCATTAAATTGGGTTAATGGCTTGATACTGTTGGGCTTGGCTAATACCATGCCTCTTTCTACGTCTTTTCTATCCAGTCCTCTTAACAGAGTTCCGATGTTGTCTCCAGCCTGAGCAAAGTCCAAAAGTTTTCTAAACATTTCTACGCCGGTTACTACATGCTTCTTTATCTCTTCTCTCATTCCTATTATGGCTACTTCTTCTCCGACTTTTATCTGACCTCTCTCTACTCTGCCGGTTACCACGGTTCCTCTTCCAGTTATCGTGAATACGTCTTCTATCGGCATCAGGAACGGCTTATCGGTAGCTCTCTGCGGTTCTGGAATGTAATCATCTACTGCATCCATCAACTGCCAGATGCGTCCGCACCATTCACAGTCTCTGCTTCCACATCCACACGCTAAGGCTTTGGTGGCTGATCCCATCACAACTGGTATATCATCGCCCGGGAATTCGTAGGTGGTTAAGAGTTCTCTGATTTCCATCTCTACCAGTTCCAGCAGTTCCTCATCGTCTACCAGGTCGATTTTATTCATGAATACTACCATGTAATGTACCCCTACCTGTCTGGACAACAGAATATGTTCTCTGGTCTGCGGCATGGGGCCATCGGCTGCTGATACCACTAATATGGATCCGTCCATCTGGGCTGCTCCGGTTATCATGTTCTTGATATAGTCAGCATGCCCTGGACAGTCTACATGCGCGTAGTGCCTTTTTTCAGTCTGATATTCTACGTGGGCAGTATTTATCGTGATTCCTCTTTCTCTCTCTTCTGGTGCTTTGTCTATTGAATCATAGCTGGTTGCTACGGCTCCTCCTACTTTGGACAATACCAAGGTTATTGCGGCGGTCAAACTCGTCTTCCCGTGGTCCACGTGTCCTATCGTCCCAACGTTCAGATGTGGTTTGTTCCTTTCGTATTTCGCTTTTGCCATCTCTTTTCACCTTTCCTCTTCCTTATATTAGGATTTCCCCAGCGCCATATTTTAATATTTTACCCAAAATTAGAATAAATTAAAAGGAGTGAGATTGTATCCCACTCCTTACCTTAACTTATGGTAGCGGCGAAGGGATTTGAACCCCCGACCCTACGGGTATGAACCGTATGCTCTAGCCAGCTGAGCTACACCGCCAGATGGAGCCCTTAACCGGTATTGAACCGGTGACCTCATCCTTACCAAGGATGCGCTCTACCACTGAGCTATAAGGGCAGTAGATTTTTGGGAGTGCCCTCTTCACCCTTCGGGTACCGCTTATGCTCCCGTTGGTTGCTACTAAGGACTACCTAAACCTATTTTTAATTCCCAAAGGGAATAAATTATTATGGTTGCGGGAGCCGGACTTGAACCGACAACCTTCGGGTTATGAGCCCGACGAGCTACCAACTGCTCCATCCCGCGTCAAATATGGTGGAGGGAGAAGGATTCGAACCTTCGAAAGCGTCGCTAACAGATTTACAGTCTGCCCCCTTTAGCCTCTTGGGTATCCCTCCAAGTTTTATGGAGCCGAGCACAGGACTTGAACCCGCAACCTGCTGATTACAAATCAGCTGCTCTACCGATTGAGCTAGCTCGGCTCAGCAAATAATATTTTATCTCCTGTGTCGAGCAAAGTCAAGGGTAAGTTAATTTAAGTGCAAGGCGATCCTCAAATATCCTGCAGGGGGGAATGCTCTAAGAAGCTACTATCTGGATTCTTCCCGGTCTTCCAGGTATTTCTCCAGCTTCCTTTTTACCCTCTGTAGAGCATTATCAATTGATTTGACATGACGTTTCAAATCCAGCGATATTTCCTGGTACGATTTTCCTTCTAAATAAGACATGAGGACTTTCCATTCGAGTGAACTCAGTATTTCTCCCATCTTTTTTTCGATAAATACGAATTCTTCCCGGCTGATTATAATTTCTTCCGGATTAGTAATTCCGGTAGTAGTTATTATATCCATTAGGGTACGATCAGATTCTTCATCATATATGGGTTTATTCAGCGATACATAAGAATTGAGCGGAATGTGTTTTTGCCGGGTAGCTGTTTTAATAGCTGTAATTATCTGTCGGGTAATGCAAAGTTCAGCGAAGGCTCTAAATGAGGTAAGCTTGTCTACCCTATAATCGCGAATAGCTTTAAATAGACCGATCATACCTTCCTGAATAATGTCTTCCCGATCTGCACCGATCAAAAAATAAGACCGGGCTTTAGCTCTAACAAAATTCTTGTATTTATCAACAAGAAACTCTACTGCAAATTGTTCCCCCTGCTGAGCTAGTTCAACCGTTTCTTCGTCTGGACACTCAGCGTAGGTTACATAGAACTCTTTCGCAGCGACAGAACTGAGCATTCAATCGCCCCCATCATCTTATTCTAATAAATAAAGTCGTTCATGAGATATTTATCACAAAGAGAAACCTATTGTATTATAGCTATTGGCGTCGGAATCGTCAAGACTTGTCTGCGCACCTTCTTTGGCGGACCACTTCATAAATTACCAAGCCAGCCGCTACAGAAGCATTTAGAGAGCTAATCAATCCCATCATGGGAATACTTACCAGCATATCACAGTTTTGTCGAACCAGCTTCCTGATTCCGGTACCTTCTCCACCGATAACCAGCGCTGTAGGACTGGGAATCTGACAGCTAAAATATTCGCTTCCGCCCATATCCGCCCCAACTACCCATAAACCCTTCTCTTTCAAGCGCTTTATACAATTTACCAGATTAGTCTCACGGGCAATGGGTATATGTTCTATAGCCCCTGCTGAGGCTCGGGCTACCGCCGCGGTAACTTCGGCAGAACTATGCTGAGGAATTATTATGCCTTGAATCCCAGCACATTCTGCCGTTCTAATTATTGAACCCAGGTTTTGCGGATCCTCTATTCCATCCAAAATAAGAATAAATGGTTCTTTTCCCTGCAAAGCTGCCAGTTCCAGGATCTCATCAATACTCGCATACTCAAAACAATCAACTTGGGCTACTACTCCCTGGTGATTTGAAGTCGTATACATTCCATCCAGGCGCTGCTTATCAACATACTGCCAAAATATCCCTTTCTTCTGAGCAACCCGCAGGAGTTCCTCGATCCTTTTGCCACCCCGCCCCTCCTGGATGTATATCTTGTGGACTTTGCGTTTTCCTCGCAGAGCTTCCATTATGCTATTAACTCCAGCTAGTTTTTCCTGCATTAATTCCGTCCTTTCTGATTACCAAAGTTAATCACATAAGGCGTTAATACGGCAATAGACGCGGACTACGCAGACTTATATGACTTACGCGGACTTTAATCTTACTTTTATTGAATGAATAACTTTCTTATCTGAATACCGTAAACATAACTCTTAGTCTTAGCTATATTGTCAACTGCGAAAATGAATTACATATAACCCAAATGTATTGATCTGCGCCTGCCAATTTTCATGATGACGAGTCTTCCCAGGTCTGGTTAATTCGAGTTAAAAAGTTGATTCCAGCGTTGGTCTACCCTTTTTACTATGTCTTCCCGGGGGGTAAGTGCAGCAGGGTATTCGGGCTTCATGCGCGTATCAATGATAATGGGTAATTGGTATTGAATAACATTACGCTGCATGATCTGCTGGGCATAGATATCAAGAACCGGATCAAACCGGGTAAATACCGTCCACAAGAAATCGGTCTGATTCACTATAGCATTCACATCATCTACTAAGATTACCAGGGGCCAATTAGTTAAGGCTGAAGATCCATGTTCGATAATTTCGGCTGCTAAATTGGGTCGGCTGGTATAGTCTGCCCCTGAGACTAGCAAGCATCCACCGCAATAAGCTTTTATTTTGTCGATACCAGGCAGTGTTCTTCCTGAATATTCCAGGGGCAATTCTCGGACTGGATCGCCTAATCCCAGCAGGATAGCTTTACTGCCTTGATTATATTTTCTTCCTGTGTAATCCAAAGTATCCATGGCTGTATCATGAATAATGATCAAATCCCGACTCGGGTTCATGCGCTGTAAAATATTCTCCAGTAGCCGGGGAAAATCTTTCAAGTCAAGGTCTACGTCAGTAACTAGCAGAACTTTGGTTAAACTCAATTGACCTTCACCCAATATTCTAAAGCAGTGGGCTAGAGCTTCCCTAAAATAGCTTTCCCTGACAACGGCGCCACACAGGGTATGAAAACCCGCTTCCGCATATGTCCAGAGAGATTTCACCCCGGGCATAAGTATTGGAAATATCGGGGAAAGCAAATCCTGCATCCATTCACCTATATAGTAATCCTCCTGACGAGGTATTCCCACTATAGTGGCTGGATATATGGCATCCTTGCGGTGGTAAACCTTCTGGACATTGAATACCGGGAAATCATGGGTCAAAGAATAGTAGCCGTAATGATCGCCAAAAGGTCCTTCCGGTTTGCGGACATGGGGTGGTACTTCTCCGCACAAGGCAAATTCAGCTTCCGCCACCAGCGGATGGGGATGCCCTTCCACCTCAACCAGGTTAAGTTTGTCACCCAACAGAAATGAAGCATAAAGGAGTTCCGGCAACATTTCAGGCAAAGCGGTAATAGCGGCAATGGTCAACGCGGGCGGTCCACCGAGAAAGACTGTAACCGGTAAGGCTTGGTTGGCTTTTTCGGCTTCATAGTGATGGAATCCTCCCCCTTTGTGGATCTGCCAGTGCATACCCGTCTGATTTTCAGAGAAAACCTGCAATCGGTACATCCCCAGGTTGTGTTCCATGCTCCCAGGCTTTTCTGTGTATACCAGCGGCAGAGTAAAAAAGGCACCACCATCATCCTGCCAACTGGTCAAAACTGGCAGCTCATGAAGGTTCACCTCGGGCATGGAGGCACCTAGAACCGGTGCTCTATTAGCGGGCACATTGCGTAAACCACACCCAGCAATATTTAGAAGCCAGCTGCGTTCTTCCCATAGATTTTTAATTTTGGGCGGCATGAGTTTATCCATTGCCTTAATGGCCCTTTGTATAATCTCTTCTGGTTTAGGCCCCATGGCCATTTCCATGCGGCGGACGGTTCCAAATAGATTGCTGACAACCGGGAATTTTGATCCTTTAAGCCGTGTAAACAATAAGGCTGGTCCGCCCTCTTCCACCACCCGACGATGAATCTCGGCCAGTTCCAGATAAGGGTCCACCTCCACCGCTATCTCAACGATCTCTTTTTCTCTCCATAGTTGTTCGATGAAAGTCCTAAGATTTTTGTGCATATTTACCCACCAAACTCCTTAACTTTTTTAATGAGGAGTCGGGCGGCTTCCCGACTGTTCTCCATCAATATACTAATCTCCTCTTGTTCAGCTTTATCTATATGGATACCAGCTATAACTGCAGTTGTCATTCCCGTATCCGTACATATCATCCGGGAAAGCAGGGACGCTGCCTCGGAATCCCTATGACCAGGCCGCGGTGTAACCCAGGTATCGCAACTGATCTTATCTTCGGCATTGCCCAGCCGAGGTACACTTAAGGCTGAACCACCTACGTGGGGCCTCTCCCCTCCGGTAACAATAGCCGAAATACCATCCCTGGTAATTATAGCGGTAATGTATATTTTATATCTGCCTTCCCCATTGGAAAGCTTTACTTCTTCCTGAAACATATTCTCACCTGCGCTCCATATCTCAATTGTCAGGAAATTTTAATATAATTGTGCCCCATCATTTGCATAGGTCGTAAAACTAAATTGAATATTATTATAGATTATCGGTTCACCCAGCAATACCAGTTTCCACCTATCGTCATTGGCCAGATTGGGGAAATATTTGTCGGCAGCATAGGTTTTTGCGATCTTAGTAACATAGGCTTCCGTACAATATGGCAAAAGCTCTGCGTATACCATTTCTCCGCCTATGACGAATACCTCATCGGCAGGATATTTCTTTATCTCGCTAAAGAGTTCATTTAAAGAACTGCATACTATAATTTCTTTATTACTAAATTGCTTGTCCTCACAAAGCACAATATTAATTCTGTCCTTTAAGGGCTCCTGTCCCGGCAACGACAAAAATGTCTCTCTGCCCATTATTACTATTTTTCCCAGAGTTAACTGCTTAAAAAACTTCATATCTTCTGGAATTCTTTCCAGCAGATTACTCTGATAACCAATTCCCCAATTCTGATCAACTGCCACAATTGCTTTCATAGTATTGTCCCTCTCAAACCGCCACGGGTATATTTAATATTTGCGTTCCACTTTCATAACCTTCTAAAATAAAGTCTTCCACTTTAAAATCATAAAAATCTTTTATATTAGGATTAATTAGTAACTTTGGAGCTGGATAGGACTTTCTCTGAATAAGTTCGGTAACTAATGGCACATGCCTATCGTATATATGGGCATCAGCAATAACATGAATCAGTTCTCCTGCATCAAGGTCACTAACCTGAGCCAGCATGTGTACTAAGATTGCATATTGGCATACATTCCAATTATTTGCGACGAGAGTGTCCTGGGAGCGCTGATTTAATATCGCATTAAGCTTCCGACCAGTAACATTAAAGGTCATACTATAGGCACAAGGATACAGGTTCATCTCATGCAGATCATCATGGTTGTACATATTTACCATAATCCTCCGGCTATAGGGATTATTCTTAAGATCAAACAGCACCCTATCAACTTGATCAAATTCTCCTTCAGGGTACTTATGCTTAACCGCTAGCTGATAACCGTAAGCTTTGCCAATCGAACCATTTTCGTCGGTCCAGCTATCCCAGATATGGCTGTTCAGTTGGTTGACGTTGTTGGATTTTTTTTGCCATATCCAGAGTAATTCATCAATGGCAGCCTTTAAGTTGGTTGGTCTTAAGGTTAATATGGGGAACTCCTCAGCCAGATCATAGCGGTTAATAACGCCAAATTGCTTAATCGTATGCGCGGGACTCCCATCATCCCACTTAGCCCTTACGTTCTCTCCCCGTGAAGAAAAACCATTGGACAGTATGTCCTGGCACATAGCGACAAAAATTATATCCGTTTTACTCATAATACCGCACCTCATTATATTCCATTATTCTACATTAGCCTCAAGTATATGATAACAATCATTTTTTGACCTGCTTATCTGGTTTATCGATTTACATTAATCATCCTGGTATCTATATTCTTCTAATAAACCTAGATTTGTCAACTCAACTCATTCTTTCTTTTATTAATTTCCTTGATTTCCCAATCGGCCTTCTCGTATTCCGGCTGCCCTGGTTTACACCGGGAAATCTCGCCCAGCCAGTATGACAATCTAGTTTCTAGAAGCAGTTTTTCTTCGTCAATTTCCTGGTTGTTCCCTATACGGTTTCTGTTGCCAGATTGAACCCGGTGCTTTTGGCTTTTATGATAAGCATCCCAACCACCCTCTACCCGGCTAATCCTTTGTTCCTCAATAATAATTATCGTATCGCATACTTTTTCAAGCATATACTGGTCATGGCTTACCAATAAGATGGTTCCATTATACCGGATTAGAGTCTCCTCTAACTCCTCCCGACTATGCAGATCCAGATGATTGCTGGGCTCATCCAAAATAAGAATATCGTTTTCCTGCAGCACTAACCGTGCAATTTTTAATTTCCTCCTTTCCCCCATGCTAAGAGTATTAATTGGTTGGTGCAGCATAGTGATGGTAAAACCCATGTTGACCAGTAAAGTTATGGCCGTACTTGGCTGCCTGGCTTTTTCGATATCCAATATTTTTGCAATGGTTTTCTTTCCGTCCAGATCAGTCACATCCTGGTTAAGGTACCCTATGTGCAGAGAAGGACTTAGGAATATCTCACCAGCCGTCAGGCTTTCTTCACCAAGAATTGCTCTTATAAGAGTTGTTTTCCCACAACCGTTACTGCCATATACGCCTACCTTTTCCCCACGTTTAATATAAAACGAACTTTTGCTAAACAAAAGTTGACAGCCAAAGGATTTAGTGATGTCCTGGGCCTCTAAAACCCGCTTAGCCCCCCGGCCGGCTTTCGCAAAGGCAAACTTAACTTGGCTTTCATCCTCTGGTTTGGCCATTCCCTCAATCTCTATTTTTTGTAATCGTTTAATCTTTGATTTTATATTCCTGTCCCTTTTTTTGGCCTTAGCCCGGAAGTATTCCTTACCTCCCATTTTAGGGCCTAATGCAGCTGCCTTGCTGCGTGATTCCCGGTGAGCCTTAGCTGACCAGTTGGTTAGCTGTTCAATATTTTCTGCTATCGTTTGCTTGGTTTTTACCTGCACCTCATATTGATGAATTCGGCTTTCATAATGACGCTTTTTTTCATCTCGGTAAAACGAGTAATTTCCGTAGTAATTATTTATCCGCCCCTCCTCGATCTCCACAATTCTGTGAACTATTTGATCTAAGAAATAGCGGTCATGAGAAATGGCCAAAACTGCCCCCTGGTATTTTCTCAATTCTTCAATTAGCCATTCCATTCCCAAGATATCCAGATTGTTGGTCGGCTCATCCAGAATTAGCAGATCCGGTTGAGAGGCCCATATACAGGATAGGTTCAACTTGGTCTTTTCGCCCCCGCTTAAACCACTGAAATGACTCTCGTCCCAGTGCTGTAATTGCTTAATCCCCAGGTGACTTGATATTTTCAACAGGTCAGGACTCCCCCCCAGGTAAGTTTTGCGCCATATATCACTGACCAGATATTCTGAACAATCTATTACCTGCTCCAAATATGCTGTATGCAAGTCTTTTTTATGTTTAATAATGGAGCCTTTATCAGCATCCAAACCACCAAACAGAATATTGGCCAGGGTCGTCTTGCCGGAACCATTCCTTCCTACCAGACCAATTCTTTCACCTGCATTTATATCAAGATCAATATCGCGCAGTATCTGTAGTTCTCCGTACATTTTGGCAATACCTCGGCAGCTAAGTAATAATGCCATAAATTTCACCTCCTAAAATAAATAAAGGCTGCAAGTGAACACGCTGTCACTTACAACCTTTTTCTAACTCAACTATATATTCAACTCAATAATTCAGCTTGCTTATAATCAATTTATATTCGGATTATATCAAGCTTAAAGGAAACGCTCGTTCCCTTAATATATCTTTGTGCAAGTGTGCTCCCGCAAAATCTGATTGCCAAAAAAGAGTTCCTCAGATGAAATCTGGGGAAAGTTATCTTCTCTACAATCCTATATAATTATTATTTTGCTGGAAACACTTTGCGCATTGTTTTTCTCCTTAATGTCTGTCCCCAAAATGTACTTGGATACAATCCGAGGATATCATACCAATTCAGGCATGTCAAAATCTACATAAATTCAATCATTTCATAATGATCCCGGTTCTTAATCATTTTTACTGTCAAAGGTGCAGTATCCGCAATCCCCCCCATAGTCAACGAATAAATCACTGGATACTTGCCCTGCTTCTCCTGCCGCTCCAGACTATAGCTTAAATTATCTCCTGAGCTCATTTGATTCCATATTTCCGTGGATGAGGGCCAGTTAAATTCGTTCCTTTTCTCCACAATTACCAGTTTTAAGGCTTCCGATTTTTTGCCTTGAACCACCAATTCAAAAAATCTACGGGCAATGTTAGCTGGGTCAGTACCCATTTTTCGTGGCAACCTCATAAAATAATATTTCTTTTCCCATTGGGGCTCGAGTGTAATTACAGCCTTTTGACCGTTATCCTTATCTTCCAATATTAAATTTATTGCTTGGTTGATATCTTCTGGTGAGAAACAATCTCCCCGACTGCTAAAGAAAGTATAGTCGTCATTATCGGGTTGGCTAGCACCCTGTCCCCCTAAATGCCCGTCAATATATATGCTCAAAGACCCCGGGGTTCTTTCCGGCAGTCTGGGGATAGCAACTCCTTTAACATCTACCTCCCAGGTATCCTTATAAGTAATTCCGGGCCGGGAATAAAAATTAACGATTTCATAAAACGGCCTTTGCAGGCTAACTGGCAGCTTGCTTATTACATCTATCCACCAGGTACCAGAAGAATCCGGAATAACGCTTTCAAAATTAAAGGCATTTATTTCTTGAACAATAAACTGCCTGCCGCCTAGGTCTATCTTTTCATCTAAATAGTAGGTTTTGATTGTAAAAGTGTGCAAATAGGCAAAATAGGCAGAAACGGCTGCCCACAGGAATATTGCAACCAGCCAGGCTAGACTCCAGCGGTTTTTCATCATTTTATTATACCTTCCCCCGGTTATAATCCCCATCTTTTTAGCCTATTCTTAGAAAGCTAATTAGATTACTTCTACATAACATTTCTTTCTCCTCCAAAAACTTCCAACTCCTTAACATTAATATTGACCTATCGCATATATAAAAGTATAGAGACTGATATTGGAAAAAGAAGATAGAAGGAAGGAACTGAAAATAAAAACCAAAACACTGAGATTAGTTTTTCTAGCCCTTTTGCTCATATTGAATGGATGCACGCAGAAAGTGCAAGTGCCTGGAGGGTTTGTCTATATAGATCAGGTTATTCCGACTGTGCAATATGACATAAGGTATAACAGCGAAAACAACTTTGTAGGAACACGAATTGATGGATATAAGGCGTCGACCGCTATTTTAACCAATGAGGCGGCCCAGGCCTTGAAGGCTGTCAGTGAAGAACTTGACTCACGGGGTTACTATTTAAAGATTTTTGATGGTTATAGACCACAGAAGGCAACCAATCACTTTATTAGGTGAGCCCAAGATGAAAATGATTTGAAAATGAAGCTATTTTACTATCCCAATGTGAATAAAAGAGATCTATTTAAGTTTGGATACATTGCCAGAAAATCAGCCCATAGCAGGGGCAGTGCAGTGGATTTAACCTTGGTCCATAAGGAAACTGGCAAAGAATTGGAAATGGGCAGCATTATGACTTTTTGGATAAGATTTCTGCACATGGTGACACAATTATCACCGCAGAACAGGCTGCCAATCGTAAGCTATTGAGAAATGTTATGGAAAAACATGGTTTCAGGTCTTATGTTAAGGAATGGTGACATTATACTTTAATAAAAGAACCCTACCCAAATCAGTATTTTAATTTCGATGTAAAGTAAGGTTAATTATTTACTGATTTCGTACCTGTCTTACCATTTCAGTATAGTACTCAGTGGTCAGCTGCTCAGGCATAACATTAAGCAATACCAAGAACTCGTGCAGACAATCAATAATTTCTGTTATCATCTCAGCTTCAGCGGTTTGAACCTCTACTTCAATAAAATCCTCATTAAGTTCTTTCATCCTTACCAAAGTAACAAGGATTCCCATAGACCGGTACCCAACTTGAAAATTGGTACAGTGTTTTTGAAAACTAATATCTGCAACATACCCCAGATGCCCTAGAATAATGGCCGCCTGCTCATGACTATTAACTAGTATTTCATGTTCAGGCTTGGATTTAGATATGCTGTCAAAGGGTGGTTCTTTGTAGGTTAACAGCACTGTTTTACTCTGGCCCGTCACAGTCTTACGCAGCCGTAATTCTCTTTCGTTTTCGTCGAGATCCCTACTGACAGTATCAAAGTAAGTATCCTGGTAGACGCATATTTCTGAACTGCACTTATATGTGCTCTTCAAAACCTTCTCAATTTCTTCAATTTGCCCGGTATTCAATCTTGCTTTAAGTTCAACCTCAAACATTATTATCTCCCCAATCAATGCAGTGATTTTTTTATGGGAATGAATTGTATACCAAGTGAGCACCTGGAGTTAGGGGAGGCCTCTTACGTTCTCATATTAAGGATTCTTTTGCGCTCTTTCCAATCTGGCATATGTATAGTCAGAAAGTCGTAAAAATCTTTATTATGTTGGGGATAAAGGAAGTGGGCCAGCTCATGTAAAACTACATAATCAACACAGTTAGGCGGGGCTTTAAATAAATAGCAATTCAGATTGATTTTATTATGAGTTCTGGAACAACTGCCCCAAAGGGTTCTCATTTTTCTGACATGCAGCTTAGGTTTACTAATACCGTGCCTAGCAATAATTGGATACAATCTATCCATAACCCCTATGAAATATGCTTTACTCTGCTTATGCAGCCAGCGCTCGAACTGCCTTTGCAGGGCCAGTTCATCGTTACTGACGGGGGATTGTATGTAAATAACGTCTTCGTTTGGCTCTATTTTATAGATTTTCGATTCTTTAACCATGATTGTCATCTGCTGACCTAAAATACAGGTATATGCACCACTTTGTATTCCCTTTTCAACCTTATTGATCACCCTATTTTTGAAGAAATCTAAAGATTTTTCAATCCAGGGAATTTTTGAGGGGAGGTAATCCTCTATCCATTGCTTCGACACTCCCAAGGGCACTGATAGCTTAACAATGCCGCCCGGCAATACTCTAAGCCTGACATTTTTCATCTTTTTACGTTCTATGATAACCTCAACATCATCAGACATTTTGTTGGAAAAAAGTCTGATAGTCTTCATGGGCAAATACCTTCTAATGCTGGTTTCACTATATTTTGGCATGGTTTTAGAAACATACTCACTACTCTGCCTCCAAAGCTTTATTGACTAGACAAAGTAAACGTTCTTCATCGCCTTTTAAATATAGATAACCCAGCAGAGCCTCAAAACCGGTACTCAAACGATATGCCTGCATGTCCGAATTCTTAGGAGGATTACTTCGTGTATTCCGCCCCCGCCGGACTATATCCTGTTCTTCCTCACTCAGTTCATCAAATATTTGCCTGACAATGCCAGCCTGATGATCTGCCTTGACTATTTCCACCGTATTCAGATGGATGTCCTTGATACGGCGCTGGCCTGAGGATACAACGTGAGTGCGTACCAGCAGTTCAAAAACCGCATCCCCAATATAGGCCAGAATCAGCGGTGAATATTCGTTTAAAGTAGTTTCATTCAAGCCTTTATGCATCAGCAAACTTCCACCTGGCTCCTTCCCTGGTATCTTCTATCACAATCCCAATTTCTTTCAATTTGTCTCTTAATACATCAGCGCGTGCGTATTCTTTATTCGCTTTAAAATCTTGCCGCAGATTAATTAGGTAATCCATGAGCACCTCGACTGCCGGCGGCTTCTCATAACGGAATAGGCTGCCGGTTGGTTTGTCTTCCACTTTAACCTCCACCCGGTTGAGCAAGTCCCGCAGTGAATCAGCCATCTTATAATCCTTAGCCTGGCGGGCCGCTGTTCTTAACTCCAGCAATATTGTCAGCAAATCATCTACCGCCTGTCCCTCATCTTCTCGGCGGTCTATGAATATTCCCAGAATAGTGCCTAATTGCTTAAATACCTGTACTGCTTGATGAAGCGCTTCCCTGGACTGTTTATTTTGCGAATTCTCACTGGCAATAAAACTGTTGATAAGGTGGGAGATTTCAAACAAATAACCCAATGCTTTGGCGGTATTAAAGTCGTCATCCATGGCTTCAATGAATTTATCCTGCATTTCCGTCACCGGAGGCATAAGGGCGCCAGGCGGTTCTGAATCTATGTTGCTACAGTTTTTATCATCCATGAATTCCTCGGCCAGAGTTAAGGTGGTCTTCAACCTGCCCAAAGCTTTGCGGGCTTCTTCCAGCTTGCCATCATCAAAATCCAAAGGACTGCGATAATGAGTGGCGATTAGATAGTAACGCACTACATCATGAGGATATTTGGCTAGAATATCCCGTAAAATAAAGAAATTCCCCAAAGACTTGGACATTTTCTCACTGTTCACGGTTATAAAACCGTTGTGCATCCAGTAGTTGACAAAGGGTTTGCCTGTATATGCCTCAGCCTGGGCAATTTCATTCTCATGATGAGGAAATATTAAATCTGCTCCGCCTCCATGAATATCCAGCGTCTCACCCAGGTATTTCGTGGACATGACCGAACACTCGATGTGCCATCCCGGCCTCCCCTGGCCCCAAGGGCTATTCCAGGATGGTTCCCCGGCTTTGGCCTTCTTCCACAAAGCAAAATCCACCGGTTCCTCTTTGCGTTCATCCACTTCCACACGGGCTCCAGCTAACATATCGTCCAGAGAACGGCCTGATAGTTTGCCATACCCGGCAAAGGCCTTCACCCGGTAATATACATCCCCATCCACTTCATAGGCATAGCCTTTTTTGATTAATCCTGCTATCGTAGTAATAATTTCTGTAATGTGCTCACTCACCCGGGGGTGCTTATCCGCCCTGGCTATTCCTAAAGCATCCGCATCAATAAAATACTCGTCTATATAACGCTCTGCCAGTTTTATAGGATCGTCGCCTTCCTTAATGGCTCGATTGATAATCTTATCATCTACATCAGTGAAGTTCTGGATATATTTCACCTGATAACCCCGGAACTGCAGATAGCGCCTGACGGTATCAAATATCACCAGAGGGCGGGCATTGCCCAAATGGATATAATTATAGGTGGTGGGTCCGCATACATACATATTGACTTGCTGGGGATTAAGAGTTACTAATTCTTCTTTTCTGCCATTTAGCGTGTTGTATATCTTCATCCACTAGTGCCTCCTTCTGGTTTGATTCCAGCTTTCTCTCTAACTCATCTATTTTGGACTGCATAGCTGATAATATATCGGCTACCGGATCCGGCAGAAGGTTGTGATCCAGATCTATCTCGTCGAAATCATCCCCAACCTTGACCCCGTCCCTCGCAACAATTCTGCCTGGCACACCAACCACCGTACAATTGGGAGGTACAGCCTTTACCACTACCGAGCCGCCGCCGATTTTGGCATGGTCACCTACAGTAAAGGATCCCAAGACTTTGGCCCCAGCACTTATAGTGACATTGTTGCCAATGGTAGGGTGACGCTTACCTTTTTCTTTGCCTGATCCCCCCAGGGTAACCCCCTGATAAAGGGTAACATTGTCCCCTATTTCGGCAGTCTCCCCAATTACAATTCCGCTGCCGTGGTCTATGAAAAAGCCTTTGCCGATTGTGGCTCCCGGATGGATTTCGATCCCGGTCAAAAAACGGCTTATATGGGACACCAATCGAGCCAGGAAATACATTTTCCTTTTATATAAAAAATGGGCGAGTCTATGAAATACGATCGCATGAAATCCCGGATACAATAGAATTATTTCTGCTACACTGCGTGCTGCCGGATCTCGTTCGAAGACTACTTGGATCTCTCTCTTTAAAGCATCAAACATACTTTTCCCCTCCACTTATATTCTCGTCCCAAAACAAATAAACCTTCCATCTCTATTCAGAGACGAAAGGTTATCACTTCCGCGGTTCCACCCTGCTTGAGTGCTATCAGCACCCCGCTTTTGCCTAAGATAACGGCTTTTACCGGGTATACCTACTACTATTTCGGTATACCTGCTCCTGGGCGCACTTTCAGCTACTTCATACTGATAGGACTTTCCGTGATAAGTCCAAGAAGGCTCTCAGCCGGTGACCTTCCCTCTCTGGCAGCGATCGATGCTTACTTCTCCCATTCCCAGCATTTAAAGATATATATATTATTAATATTTATTATATGCAGTGTTCCCGGATGTGTCAACTTGGCCAAGGATAATGTAAAACTTTGGCTATCTCCAGAAGAAAATATAAAGATATGCCATGAATAATACTATGGAAACCAACATCGTTATTTTTTCGGCGGCGGTTCAATCATATAACCACAATATTTGCATCGAAACTTCTTTTTGGAAGTTCCATGGGTTATAAATTGATCTCGCCCGCACTTAGGACATTTTACTTTATGAAAAAAGGCTGCCAGTGAAGATAGAAATATCGGATTCATTTTAGCCCTCCTTTTCAATTTTACTAAAAAGCTGGCCTATATCGTCAAGAATCTCCGGTGATCCGAGAACAACGGCCTGGTCTTCAGCCTCCAGCAGGTCCTCTCCTCCTGGATTTACTATGGTCTCTAGACCCCGTTGTATTAAGAGCACCGAGCCCCCATATCTGCTTCGCAAATCAATTTGGGCCAGGGTTTTGCCCACTACCCAGGCTCCTTTTTCTACCCTAATGTTCACAATTTCGGCATCGTGGTGATGAAGTTTGATGTCCTGTAAACTGGGAGATCTCCTGGAGAGGCTGCGCAACATTTCATAACCATCGGAACGTATTTCGTTGATGAACTTCTCAATATCCACTTTAGGTACCAGATATTTCTTGAGTACTAAGGTAAAAATCTCTACCGATGTTTCGAATTCTTCCGGAATGACATCATTGGCACCCACTTGATATAAAGGTTCAATTTCCTGGACATAACGAGTGCGCACAATAATATGAACATTCGCATTCAATCTGCTGATTAAGTCAGTTATCCTTACCGCCGCAGCTGGATCGGAAATTGCGATTACAACCACCCGGGCATTCATTATGTTTGAATGCTGCAGTACCTCGAGCTGGGTTGCGTCTCCATAAAATATTGGTTCGCCCTGCTGTCTTTCATCCTTTACCGTGTCAGGATTATGTTCGATAACCACATACGTTATACCAGAGGCTGATGCCGCTCGGGCTAGATTCTTACCATTAACACCAAAACCTATGATAATTAAATGATCGCTAATCGAATCTTCCTTAATTTCAATTCCCGGATTGACCCCGATTTTTAATTTGTGGGGCAGAGGTAGTTTCATGATCCCCTCCGCAATCCGAGGGGATAAGACGATAATAAAAGGTGTAAAGGCCATTGTCAGTACTGATACGGCCATAAATAACTGATTGAATGACTCATTAATTAAATGATACTCCATTCCAAATCTGGACAGGATAAACGAGAATTCGCCAACCTGGCTCAAAGCCAGACCCGTTAAGACAGCAGTTCTAATTGGGAACCCCAGCGCCAGGACAGCCCCCCCCGCAATAACCGTTTTGCCTAACAATACTGCCAAGGTTATCAAGATAACGGTATCAGGCTGTTGTAAAAAAACTCCTGTATTTAGCAGCATTCCGATAGAAACAAAAAATATACTGGTGAACACATCCCGAAAGGGCAAAATACTTCCTAAAGCCTGATGGCTGTATTCTGATTCCGAAATAATAAGACCGGCTAAGAAGGCGCCCAATGATACCGATAGGCCTATACTGGATGTAAACCACGCAACCGCCAGGCACATAGTTACCGTACTGATAAGAAAAAGTTCCCGACTCCGCTGGCGGGCAATATGATAAAGCAGAAACGGGGCCACCCACTTGGCGCTGACAAACAACATCACCAGGACAAAAACGACCTTAACCAGCAGAAGAAAAGAAGATTCCCCTAAGCCCCCAGGATCATTAGCCAGAATAGGGGTAAATAGCATCATCGGGATTATGATAATGTCTTGGAATATTAATATACCAAGGGTACTTCGCCCGTAGGGAGCATCTATTTCTGACCTGTCCTGAATAATTTTCAATACTATGGCTGTACTGCTAAGTGAGATTAAGAAACCAACAAACACTGCCTCACCAACGGGGAGCCCTATTTTCATAAGGATTAACATTGTTACCAACGTGGTGACTAATACCTGCAGGGTGCCACCCACCAGAACACTTTTCCTAATTTCCAGGAGCCTCCCAAGGGAGAACTCAATGCCGATGGTAAAAAGCAGCAGTATGATTCCCAGTTCAGCCATCACTTCTACGTTATGAACTTCTGCAACCAGGCCGAACCCATGTGGCCCAGCTAGTACGCCGGTTATTAAAAGCCCTACTACACTGGGTATTTTCAATTTCTGGCAAATATATATAACCAAAATGGCCAGCCCAAAAATAATTACAACATCGTTTAATAGGGGGATATTTATAAAGTTGCCTCCCTTCCTCTAACATTTATCAAAATAAAAAAGGATAGTCCTTCAGCCGGACTATCCCTAATAGAAAATTAGTCATGTACCCTATTGATTTTGACCCTCTGTTTTCCATGTTTTAACTAAAGGGAATGCGACTGCCGAATATTTTATTAGTTCTGTCTATTATTATAGGTTAAGTACGTTGTCCCTGACAAATTATCCAATTGCTATATATTGCACTAACAAACCCTAATTCTTATGTTATTCGTTGTGTAAGACAATACATCGGCTTAACTAATACTATGATATTGCGCTTGACGACAATACCATGATGTGGAAATTTAACTAAATGGACATATTTAATTAGGGTTGACTGTTTACTATATCCAGAAGAAAAAATATAGATACACAGTTGATAATACTATGGATAACAACATTAAAGGGAACCCCACTTTCAGGAAACTGATGAATCCAATTGGGGTTCCGTACCTTTCCGCCATTCCAGCCACAATCACATTGGCAGATGCACCGATAAGAGTTCCGTTGCCCCCCAGACAGGCTCCCAAAGCTAGTGCCCACCAAGTTGCTTCCATAGGAAGGTTAGAGAGCTGTCCCATGGTCTGCAGTAAGGGAATCATAGTAGCTACGAATGGTATATTATCTACAAAAGCTGAGGCTATAGCCGACAGCCATAATACCAAAATTCCGGTTTGCATTAAATTGCCTCCCGTGATTAGCAAAGCTTGCTTGGCTATTAGTTCAATAACCCCGGTTTCTACTAACCCCCCTACTAATATAAATAACCCTGCGAAGAAAAATATTGTAGGCCATTCTATATTTAATAGGACTTCTTCGGGATTTTCATCAGTTACCAGCATTAACACTGCTGCTCCCAATAAAGCTATAGTGGCCGATTCCAGGTGCAAGCTTTGATGTAATAGGAATCCGACAATGGTTAGACCTAATATAGAGAGAGACCTTTTCAGCAAACGCCAGTCTTTGATGGATTCCTTTTCATTGAGCTCGATAATCCTTTGAATACGGTCATCAGTTGTATCCATTTCTTTCCTGAATATAAATAACATGATGGCGATTGTAATAAGCAGTATTACTATTGCCGGCAGAGCAAGGTTAGTTACGAAATCCATGAATCCCAGTCCGGTAGCACTACCTATCATGATGTTGGGCGGATCACCGATCAAGGTTGCTGTTCCGCCAATATTGGAAGCTATAATTTCGGTAAATAGAAATGGGATTGGTGAAATATCCAAGCGGTCAGTTATGGCATAGGTCACCGGCACTATCAATAGCACGGTAGTAACATTATCCAGCAGGGCTGAAGCTAGCGCAGTAACCAGCGCCAGGACAGCCATAATAGCCAGAGGCTTACCCCCAACCAGTTTAGCTGATTTTATTGCCAGGTACTCAAAGACTCCGCTTTGCCTCGTAATCCCCACAATTATCATCATCCCGATGAGCAAACCTATAGTGTTAAAGTCGATAGACGCAAAAGCGTTTTCCTGGTTCACTATACCGATAGCGATGATTATAGCGGCCCCCAGCATGGCTACAATGGTGCGGTGAATTTTTTCAGTCATTATTAACCCATATACCAGTACAAAGATTATGATTGAAAGCCAAAAGTCCATGTCTAAAATCTCCTTCTTAATAATCGGAATGTCGGTTCCTTACTTATTTCGCTTTTAAAATAAAAAAGTGGATAGCCCTATAAAGGACTACCCACCCCAGTAAGCCGATTTCTCATGACTTCAGCACCCTATCCAGAGGACTTAGCTGCCTTAAGTCCCACACACCGAACTTTCGCCCGGAGAGCTTTGACCGTAAGTAAATATCATTTTTATAATTCTAACACACTCTAGTTTTCCCCACAATTAGATTCAACTTATGGTAACAATGGCCTTATTTATGCGTTGTATAGATTCATCCCTGCCCCAGATAGAGATTAAGTAGGGCAGTTCCGGTCCGTGGGTCTGTCCGCTCAAGGCACTGCGGAGAGGCATGAATACGTCTTTAGGCTTTAGTTTGAGCTTCTTAATGGTCGCTTTTATAAATTGTTTGATTTCCTCGGGTTCACTAAAATAAGGCAGCTCATCGCGGAAAGTCTCCAGAACGGTTATAACCCCGTCGCCAGCCAGAGCTTGCAAAGCTTCCTTTTCATAAACAGCCTCCCGGAAGAAAACATTCATGTATTTCGTAACGTCAGACAGGCATATCAAATGGTCGCGAACCGCTTCCACCAACAATCCGTAGCGAAAGTCATCCAGATTTTCTATATCAGCAACGTATTCGGAGGCTTTCAGGTATGGTTTTAACAATCCAGCTAGTTCTAGGATTGTCTTTTTCTTTAAGTACTGCTGGTTGACCCAGTTTAGCTTATCCATATCAAATACAGCTGGGCTTTTCGCCACCCGCTCCAGAGTAAAGGACTTTATAATTTCTTCTGGACTAAGTATTTCTTGTTCTCCCTCCGGCGACCAACCCAGTAAGGCTAGGAAGTTAAAGAGGGCTTCGGGCAGGTAGCCCATCTCCCGATACTGCACCAGAGAGGTGGCGCCGTGACGTTTGCTCATCTTCTGGCGATCGCTGCCCAGGATTAAGGAGATATGGGCAAACTCCGGCCGAGGGAAGTTGAATGCATCATAGAGCATGAGCTGGCGAGGGGTATTGGATAAATGCTCTTCTGCTCTGACTACATGAGTTATTCCCATCAGAACATCATCTATGACTACTGCAAAGTTATATACCGGTATCCCATCTGATTTAGCGATAATAAAATCGCCGCTGTTATCACTCTCAAAGCTTACACTGCCTCTTACCAGGTCATTCACAATATGTATTTTGTGCTCAGGAACTCGAAAACGGATGGTTGGTTTTATTCCTGCCATCAAACGTTCCTCTACCTCTTTTTGGCTCAAAGTGCTGCATTTACCCGAATACCGCTGCATAGTGCCGCTGTTCAATTGATCCAGTCGCTCGGCTTCCAGCTCTTCCTGGGTGCAGAAGCAATAGTAAGCATCCCCCTGCTTCAGAAGCTGATCTAAATATTGCCGATATATTGACAGCCGCTCGGTCTGGCGATAAGGGCCGTTGTCTCCCCCCTGAAGCATCCCCTCAGTCCAGTTTATACCTAGCCAGCGGAGGGATTCGATTATTTCATCTTCGTACTCACGCCGGGAACGTTCCAGGTCAGTATCTTCGATGCGCAGGACAAATTGCCCGCCTTCATGGGCAGCAAACAGGTAATTAAATAAAGCCGATCGAGCTCCTCCAATATGTAATGGGCCAGTAGGGCTCGGTGCAAATCTAACTTTACAAGCATTCATTAGTTTTCCTCCCAATTTCCCAAGTAATTTTCCCGATTGATTCTGGGTAATTATAGCATTTCAATTATTGTATCGTAAACCGATATATAATCGGCAACCATGCGTTCCTTGCTGAAACGCTCCTGAACCCAGCTGCGGCATGCATTGCGATCCAGCCCCGGTATTGCTTTCAGTTTATCAACCGCTTCATCAATACTGTTAACCAGAAAACCGGTTTTCCCTTCCTGGATAACTTCCGGCATTGAACCTCGGTTAAATGCAATTACTGGAGTTCCACAGGCCATGGATTCCACCACACTCAGACCAAAGGGCTCGTGAAAATAGATAGGATGCAGCAGAGCATAAGCACCCTGTAATAGCTCATCTCTCCGCTCAGCGCCCACGGAACCCACATATATGATGTTTTTTTCGTCTATGTAAGGAGCAACTTGCGAATAATAATAGCTTTCATCCTGAATGATGCCGGCTATAATCATCTTCATCCCAAAGCTCTGAGCAATCTGGATGGCCTCATAGGTTCCTTTGTCAGGATGTATCCGTCCGAAATAAAGCAGATAGTCGCCCGGCTTTTCATTTAGCGTAAATTTGTCTAGATCAATACCATGATAAACTGTCCGCAGGTATTTTAAGGCAGGACTGCGATCAGAATCGCTAATGGAAATATAATAATTATCCTGATTGTACTTTTGGTAGACGGGTAATATCTTAGGGCTGGAAAAACCATGGATAGTGGTGACAACTGGCGTCTTAACCAATCGGCTATAGGATAGAGGCAGGAAATCGTAATTGTTATGGATTATGTCAAACTGATCAGCATGTTCAAATAGATGAGCAATATGTAGACACTCCCATACCTTGGCATCCATTTCTTTGTCTTCCTCATAGGGGACCGGACATATAGACTCAAGCTGGCCACTGGTCTGCGAGTCGCCAGTGGCAAACAGGGTAACCTCCATTCCTTGCTCTACCAATCCTTCTGCTAACATTGATACAATGGTCTCCCAGGGACCGTAATGCCGAGGCGGCGTACGCCAGGCGATGGGTGACAAAAGTGCAATTTTCAAAGTTTCGATCCTCCATAATAACATTCTTGGTGTCGATAACGGCAGACCGTCAAAAAAGTTCACCCTACGGGTACTACTGATGTACCGCTTGCGGTACGATTAATGTTGCAAGAGCAAGGCATTAATGAAAGTCCGTGATTGAGACGAATAAGGTATGGGGACACACCCCTTTAGGGGAATGTCCCCGTAACAAGTACGTTGATTGAACGGACTTTTGTTAATAACGCAGCTATTGGGCTTTTTTGACGGTCTGAGGCTGGTGATTCTTCACCGGCCTTTAAGCCATTCCTTATATCTTTGGTAAAGTCTGGACAAATTATTCCTCGGATGAAGGTAGAATTTATCCCGGTCTTTTTCATTAAGCCAAGGATATTGGGCCTGAATTTCCAACTTATAATTTAATGATTTTTGGTATTGGCTAAATATTTCTACAGCGGGTTTTGCGGTTCCATCATGGCGGAACATACCAAAATGGCGTTCATGGAGTATTTCATTAAGCGGGTGTTTGTCCCATAACACTGGGGCGTAATCAGCGTAACACCATGCCATTCCACCTATTGTTCCCGCTTCGCCCAAACCCTGCAATACCTTAGTATAGTAAAAGACAGCGTCTTCTTCCGTCCATAACGGGCATTTGCACATACTTACATATTCTTCTGGCAGAGTCGGAGTTAAAACGGAATGAGTGGGTACTCCGAATTCCTGGAAAAGCACCGGCTTTTGACCCAACCAGCAAGTAATGATCCCTAGAAATGGTACCAGGTCAGGGTCAATTGGGTCATCCACCCAGGGGAGGTAGTACGGATAACCGTGCATACATAAGAAGTCACAGTAGGCGGCCGCATCTTGTGGCCAAAGCCGGCGATCTTCCTCCAGATCTTCAGCATGCATCCCCAAGGTTACCAGGGCTCCGCCGCTGCTGTGTTTGACTGCAGCAGTCATGGTTTCGAGCCATTTCTGAGCATGGCTGCGGTCAGGCGGAATAACCCAGTTGGAAGCTTCATTCCCTAGATCGTAGGCGAAAATTGCCTCATGATCTTTCATGGCTGTAACAATAGTTTTTATTTGAATATACTGGGCCTCGATTACTTTTGGGTCAGTATAACAATTACGTATACTTGCCCATCTAACCTGGTTATTGCTAAATATAGGGAAGCGGCCTTTATCTTCACCAGGCGCTAACATCCAGGTTGGCATCCAGTTTATGCCACTCATATGCCCACAAAAAAAGGTAGGCATTAGCTGCACTCCGCAGTCGAACGCCAGATCAGCCACCTTCCGTAAATGGTCAACACTGGTCGGTGCGATGATTTCAGGCATGGGTTGGAAGTCTTCCCATGTCAGAAATATCCTGACCACCTGGAAATTATTTTCAGCCAGCCTTCTAAAATCCTCCTCGACTTCCTCGACCTCGAAATCTCTCCACCAGTACATCGCCTTTTTGGCTGGCCAGTAGTTTATCCCTGTCATGAAGTGCGATATCTCGTTCCAGATGCCACCGCCTTGATAACCATTGTTCATTCGCAATCAATCTCTCATGAAAGTGCGCCCGTTAAACTCTGCAAGAGGGCCCTGATGAAGTCGATAATCCGCTGCATAAATCCCCGGGTCTGTTCTGTTCCGGTGCGTACTTCCTGGATTCCAGTTTGGAGTCGATCCAATTGTTGATTAAGATTAGTGATGTTAATATTTAAGTTATTGATATTCACCATAAGATTGACGATCCGGGTAATCTCATCTTCCGTCAGGCTGATGTTCAATTCCGCACTAACCTGTATAATTATATTCCTAATCTCGGTCGGATCTGTTACCTTTTTCTCCACTATACGTTTTTTTACTTCATAGATAAATCGGCCCGCTTGCTCCTCTCCTATTTTCTGCCCCAGCTTGGATGATTCAGCCACCTCCTGGTTGGCAGTCTCTTTCGCTTTCTCACTCAGATTATTGCCGCTGGCCAGTTCAAAAGCTTTAATAATCCCGGTGAGCGCCGCAGTACCAGAAACTTCAAAAGGGGCAGCAACATTTATTCGTACATCTTTGATACCTGCAGTATTAGCGGCATTGGCATACATGAACGGTGATACTCCATTTATATTATGGGTTTGTACCTCAATCCCCTGGCCCTGGGATGTACCTATGACTAATGCACAGGAAATGGCCTTGGTTCCGATTATTTTTTCATCTATTTTGCCCTCCAAATACTTACGTTCCTCCGCGTTGGTTACGGTGACAATGCGGACATTAGACAGATCACCTTTAGTCCCGAAGAGACTCATAATCTCATTTTTCTGGGTTGGGGTTAAATCCTGGCCCAGACTTATTACCGCCTGTCCGCTTTGAATTCCGCCTGCAGTACTTATGAGTTGTTCTCGGTAGATCCAGCCCGTAGTTAGGATAGTCAATGCCATAACGGCCAACAGCATTCTGCGCATAAAAATACCCCCTGATTTTTATCTTAGTCTGCCTAATTCAGGAGGTAATTAGTCTCACACTGTAACATAGAAATTTATTTGGATGCACAACACCCAACCTAAGGGTTGACAGTGTACCAGCTTATTTAATTTTTTATCAAAACTACGGCCTGAGCCGATATCCCTTCGCCTTTTCCTTCAAACCCCAGTCCTTCCGTAGTCGTAGCTTTAACATTGACCTGCTCCAATCCCATCCCCATAACTTTGGCAATATTGGCAACCATTGCTGGAATATAAGGCGCTAATTTAGGCTGCTGGGCAACGATAGTACTGTCTATATTAATAACTGTAAAGTCATGTTCCCATAACAATTGCCTTACCCTATGCAGCAGGACCTGACTGTCAATGTCCTTGAATTTATCAGATGTATCCGGAAAATGCCGGCCTATATCTCCCAGCGCCGCAGCTCCCAGCAGGGCATCACAAATGGCGTGGATGAGCACGTCGGCGTCAGAATGTCCTAAAAGTCCAAATGCATAAGGAATATCTACCCCACCCAAAATTAGCCTGCGGCCTTCCACTAGACGATGCACATCATAGCCTGTACCGATACGCATAGTTCTTTTCCTCCCACTAGTTAGTGGATAGTGGACAGTTGATAGTTGATAGTGGTGATTTATTAAGTCTGCATGCAAAATATTTACGTCTGTATGCAGATATGTATCCTGAAGATCATTTTTAAGTCCAAAAAGGAATGACACATCGTCCCATACGGCCAATTAAGTCAAGCAACAATCCTCAACTGCCTTTTCTCGGTTCTCTATCTTGGTTCTGTGTCTACTGTCCTCTAGCCTCTATCAACTGTCAACTATCCACTGTAAACTGTAAACTATCTGCCCTTGAGCAGGGCCTCCGCGGCCGTTAAATCCTCCGGAGTGGTAATCTTAAGGTTATTATAATCTCCTTCTACCACCTTTACTCTGCCTATGTAGTGTTCAAAAAGGGAGGCGTCGTCAGTCCCCTGAAAATTATCTTTATATGCCTCTTCATAGGCAGCCCGCAGTTCCATATATTTAAAAATCTGCGGGGTCTGGATTGCATAAACGGAACTTCTATCGAGGGTCTGACGTACAAAACCATCTCGATCTACCGACTTAATTGTATCTTTGCTGACAATACCAGGGATAGCTGCTCCCCACTTCTCTGCTTCGTAGACCAGGCGTAAAACAACTGCCAACGATAGAAGCGGCCGAGCACCATCGTGCACAGCCACTAAATCTGTATCCGCTCCTAGTTTTTGCAAACCCGCCCATACTGAATCTTGTCTCTCCTTACCCCCGGGTAATAGAGCAGATACTTTTTTGTATTGGAAACGTTCAATAATCTCACGTCGGCAATACTCCAACTCATCAGCCCCACACACTACCACAATTTCATCTACCATATCCATTTTTTCAAAAAATCCTAGGGAATACGACAGAACAGCCTGTGAATTCAACAGCATGTACTGTTTATTAGTGGAACTCTTCATACGACTGCCTTTACCAGCTGCAGCAATAACAACCCTGAGGTTGTTAGCCATATACATTCACCTCTTGTATTGGTCCGCCGGGCAGGTCAGGTTTAAAGACACTCAGGTTGTGTTCATCCCTCATTTTGCGGCTAAAGATCATTCTTCCAGCCGCAGTCTGAAATACACTGGTTACTAGCACTTCAAGGGTGTTTCCAAGTTCATCCTGTGCATCCTCAACTACTACCATGGTTCCATCCTCCAGATAGCCTACCCCTTGTCCAGGTTCTTTACCTTCTTTTAATATATTAATATACATGGTTTCACCTGGATAAACAACCACCTTAACTGCATTGGTAAGTTCATTTATGTTCAGCACCTTAATGCCCTGCAATTCGGCTACCTTATTGAGATTGTAGTCATTAGTAATAATGTTGGCTCCCATCTTCTTACAAAGACGCACTAATTTCATATCCACTTCTTTTTCTTCCGGAATATTATCCTCAACTATCTGAATTTTTATATCCTGATCTTTTTGCATTTTAGACAACAGTTCCAGCCCCCGCCGGCCTTTGCTCCTGCGTAAATTGTCAGAAGAATCAGCTATGTGCTGCAGTTCCTCAATGACAAAAACAGGTACAATCAGAATACCTTCTAGAAATTTGCTTTGACAGACATCATAAATGCGCCCGTCAATTATAGCGCTGGTATCAAGAACCTTGTAGTCTGAGCCACCCTTTTCAATGTTTTCCGGCACTTCAACCAAACGGGCCGGAAGCATTTTCAACACATCAAATGCCCTCCGGCTTCCGATTTGCATTCCCAAGTAAGCGCAAAGCAAGAAACCTAATATGGCGAGATAAGAGCCTGCTCCCCTTATTAAAGAAAATGGGTAGCTGCCTAACAATCCTATTAGAATTCCCAGCATAAGACCTGCTGTTCCGCCCAGTAGTGTCTCAATGGACGTACTATCGAGCCAGCGATTGAATGATTTCCATCCTTTGGACAAACACCGCAGCCCGAGTACTCCGGATATGTAAATAAGCAATCCTACCGCTCCGCCTGCCGCCATCTGCCAAACCATTGTCAAGTCCAGAAGTGTTTTGAGTGCAAAGCTGGCCCCTAGACCTCCAATAAGCGCAAACAACAATACCAATTTTAAAATGAATTTATTATTCATACAGTCACCCCCTTTTTATATTTTTCTAGTAAAATTGCATTATTATACCTGCTTTTCAATATTTGGGTTATTAATATTTACTGTTATTCAGACAATCTTTGCTCTTGCCATGGCATAATATGTCAATATAGATTTAACCGGCAGAATTGACAATGCCTTTGGTGAAGGACTATAATTAAGCAAATGTCGAGCAGACAGGGGGAGAAAAGCTCTTTATGAAAGACTTAATATGTGATGAGTTTCAAAACACAGTGAGCGATCTTCTGATACGTCACCACAGTGTAGTTGATGTTTTGACTAAACTATCCGAATCTACCTGTCGCGTTAATCGCGCAGTTATTAAATCCGTAACTGATTGCGGATGTGTTTCTATTCAAGCTGGAAAGATTGAGATTCCTGATCACTTGGAAACTGTAGCTGAACTTAAAGCGTGTCTAGATAGCCACCTGCGCGGGGAGTTGTGCGGGCGTTGCGAAGAAGTGGTAACCGGTGAATTAGGTAAAATGCTTTTTTATACAGCAGCCTTATGCAATCTGCTAGATATTAATCTCTATGATGTATTTATAAAGGAAAATAAGAAATCCCAAGCTTTGGGATACTTCAATATGACCTAATCAATTGAATGCAATAATCATATAGATACAAAAAACCGCTTATAGCGGTTTTTCTGTGTCAACCAAATCGGCGGTCGGGTCTCCACAGGGGACAGGTCCCTTGATCGCCTTGATCAAGAACTTCCCCGAATTGCACAAATTTCATTAAACCATATATTCCAGGAGGAACTGTTCCCGCATCCTCATTAACCCGTTTTTTATGGAGCGAGCGCGCACCTCACCGATCCCTTCTACATCATCCAGTTCTTCAATACTGGCCCGTAGGATATTATTAAGCATATAAAACCGCTCTACCAGATTTTCTATTATCGCTGATGGTATACGCGGAATCTTATTCAACATTCGATAACCGCGCGGGGCTACCTGTTGCTCCAAATGGCTGCTGGTTGTACCTAAAGCCAGAGACTTCACCAGAAAAACGGAGTCAGATGTTTCTTCTTCAAAGGCACGCAACACAGCATTTAATATATCTGTGGGGTTCTTTTCTTTATTATTGGAATAATCTTTAATAATTAGAGTGGCTTCTTCTTCTACATTAGATACCAATTCATCAAGCTGCATTTTTACCAGGCGGCCTTCAGTACCTAGTTCGCTTATGTAATTCTCAATTTCCCCAGCTATGTTTAGAACTTTAACACTGCGTCGCAATACATCACACACTTCCACCACCGTAACCAGGTCTTCAAATTCTAATCCGCCCAAATGCTGCAATTCCCGGATTAAAACGTTTCGGTATTTTTCCAGCGTCTGCAGAGCCTGATTAGCCTTTACCAAAATCGATGCAATATCTCGCAGACGAAAACTCATATTGCCCTGAAACAGAGTCACCACCCGGCGGCGCTGTGATATGGCTACGACCAATTCTCCGGTTTGCATAGCCACTCGTTCCGCAGTACGGTGGCGAATACCGGTTTCCTGAGAAGGAAGCTTGGGATTAGGATCCAATTGGGCATTTGCAATTAATATTTTGGAGGCATCGTGATTGGTAATAATAGCCCCATCCATCTTGGCCAGTTCATAGAGACGCGCCGGTGTAAATTCACAGTCAATGTTAAATCCACCAGTCACCAGATTCATCACCTCCGGCGAATCACCCACCACTATCAGGCCTCCGGTATTCGCATGCATCACATTCTCTACGCCCAAACGAAAAACCGTACCTGGTGCCAGCATTTTCATGGATTGACGGAAATTCATCCGGAAAATATCTTCTACCAAAACTATCCCTCCATAACAATTTCAATAAAATCATCCAAGTTTTTAGTTTCTATAATTTCCAGACCACCAGCATTTCGCCCCGCGAAATTGCCTCCAGCCGGTATCACCACTTTTTTAAACCCTAATTTTTCTGCTTCCTTTAGGCGCGCATCCAAAAACGGCACTGGCCTGATTTCCCCGGAAAGCCCCATCTCTCCTAAAAAAACCATATCCACCGGCAATGGTCTGTCCCGATAACTGGATAGAATGGCTGCAGCAATACCTAGATCTATAGAAGGATCTCTCAGAAAAACCCCACCTGTGACCTTTAGATAGACATCATAGGCAGAGAGGTTAAACCCTCGCCTTTTTTCAATTACTGCAATAATGAGTGCCAACCGATTCTGATCAATTCCCGAGGCCATTCGCCGCGCATATCCTGGCCCGGCCGACGAGACCAAGGCCTGCATCTCTATTAGTAAGGGACGGCTGCCTTCGAAGCTGGCGACTACCGCACTGCCACAGACGGTAGGGTCCTTGGTACTTAAGAAAATCTGGGAAGGATCCCTAACTTCCTGAAGTCCCAACCCGCTCATTTCCAGGAGCCCAATCTCGTCGGTAGAACCAAAGCGGTTCTTTACTCCCCTTAAAAGTCGAAAGGAAAAATGCTTCTCCCCTTCAAAATAAATGACCACATCCACCATATGTTCCAGAACCTTGGGACCAGCTAAAGCACCGTCCTTAGTCACATGACCCACCAGGAAAAAAACCCGGTCACTTTTTTTCGCCAAATCCATTAGTTTGGCGGTACATTCTCTCAATTGTGATACACTGCCGGGTATTGAGGAAAGACCCTCTGAATAAACAGTTTGAATGGAATCTATAATAACTAAATCAGGTTCTAATTCTTGCAGACAAGCCCCTAATAGATCAATGTTTTGTTCATTCAGAAAGTAGATAGAGGAATTCTCTACCCCCAATCGCTCAGATCTCAGCCGTATTTGACCAGCAGATTCTTCACCAGACAGATAGAGTACGGTTTTACCTTTTTGAGCTATAAAATTTGCCACCTGCAACAGCAGGGTTGACTTGCCGATACCGGGATCCCCTCCCAATAATACCAGCGACCCAGGTACGATTCCCCCTCCCAGAACCCGGTCCAACTCCCCGCTGCCACTGGAGAATCTGTACATGGGAGTATTAGGTATGTCAACCAAGGACACTGGTTTTGCCTTACGGGCAGTACTATGCTGCACTCGTTTCGGACCGCTTTCTTCGAGCAAGCTGTTCCAATTGCCGCAACCTGGACAACGACCCAACCATTTGGCAGATTCGTGTCCACAGTCCTTGCATACAAATCTTGTAATAATTTTTCCCATAATTTCCCCTCTTTAATAATGAGCGCTTGCGCGAATTACGCGCCAAAACGCGGGTGCTATAGCACATTCCCTTCGCGTTTTGTGTGCATCGCGCCGCGAGCGTTTTATCAAACTCTTCCTGAAAAGAGTTTGATAAATACCATTATAATACAATCATTATATTCATGGTTGCCGGTTTAATACTTGTTTTATGCCTTTTGCTTCCCGGCTATAATCTTACCGTTCTCCTCATCGACCATAATCGTATCTCCCGGAAGCACTGTCTTTTTAAGTATCTCTTCGGATACGCTGTCCTCCACTAGTTTTTGAATAGCCCGTTTTAAAGGCCGAGCTCCGTATGCTGGCTCATAGCCCTCTTTCATAATTAGTGCTCGGGCTCGATCAGTAATTTCCAGTTGGTAGCCATTTTCTTTGATCCGCTGACTCAACTCTTCCAGGAGGAGGTCGATAATCTTTTTTAATTCATCTTCAGATAGACTCTGAAAAACTATCAGTTCATCGATACGGTTTAGGAATTCAGGTCTGAACGTGTGTTTCATCTGTTCCATGACCCCTTCCTTCATCCTGATATAGTCTTCCGCTTCATCAGCTACCCTTTGGAAACCTAGGGTCTTGTTCTTGAAAAGGTTCTCCGCACCAACGTTTGAAGTCATGATGATAATGGTATTTCTGAAATCCACGGTTCTCCCTTGACCATCTGTCATCCTTCCATCCTCCAGAACCTGGAGAAGAATATTATACACATCGGGATGGGCCTTCTCTATCTCATCCAGTAGTATAACTGAATAAGGTTTCCTTCTAACCTTCTCAGTCAATTGCCCGCCTTCGTCATAGCCAACGTAACCAGGAGGAGACCCAATCATCCGCGACACAGCATGTTTCTCCATATATTCAGACATATCTAATCTGATCACTGAATCTTCACTGGCAAACATAGCTTCGGCTAGTGCCCGGGCTAATTCAGTTTTACCCACTCCGGTAGGCCCGAGAAACACAAAAGAACCAATGGGTCGTTTAGGGTTCTTTAACCCAGCTCTGGCTCTGCGCACTGCTCTAGCAACGGATTTAACTGCTTCATTCTGACCTATCACCCGATTATGCAAAACCTCTTCCAGGTGGAGCAGTCTTTCCCCCTCTTCCAGTGCTATTTTGCTAACTGGGATTCCTGTCCATTTAGAAATAATAAGCGCGATTTCCTCTTCACCAACAATCCCTGCCTGCACACTTCGTTTACCCACCCATTCCCGGCGCTGGCTTTCAATTTCGTCCTTAAGTTTCTGTTCCTCATCGCGCAGCTGGGCAGCCTTCTCATATTCCTGAGCATTGATAGCTTCTTCTTTTTCCTTACTGATCTCTACTAATTTGGCTTCCAATTCCTTGACGTCGGCCGGCAGGACATAGTTGGCTAGACGCACCCGCGAAGACGCCTCATCAATCAGATCAATAGCCTTATCAGGAAGAAACCGATCCGTAATATAGCGAGTAGAGAGCCGTGCCGCCGCCTCGATGGCCGCATCGCTTATTTTTACACCGTGGTGGGCTTCGTAACGATCGCGCAGGCCATTTAAAATCTCGATGCTCTCTTCTACACTGGGCTCATCCACCTGAATAGGTTGGAATCTTCTTTCCAAGGCAGCATCTTTCTCAATATATTTTCGATATTCGTTGATGGTGGTAGCACCTACACACTGAAAATCTCCCCGAGCCAAAGACGGTTTCAAAATATTAGCCGCATCTATAGCTCCTTCGGCAGCCCCTGCTCCTACCAGAGTATGCAATTCGTCAATAAATACAATCACATCTCCGGCCGTTTTTATTTCATTAACGATCTTAGTAAGGCGATCTTCAAACTCACCCCGGTATTTGGTTCCAGCAATCATTGAAGATAAATCCAGAGAAATAACTCTTTTATGGCTTAACGTCTCAGGCACCTTGTTTTCAAAAATAATATGTGCCAATCCTTCAACAATAGCGGTTTTCCCAACACCGGGATCTCCTATTAGAACCGGATTGTTTTTGGTCCGACGGGACAAAATCTGTACTACCCTCTCAATTTCTTCTTCGCGGCCAATAACCGGGTCCAACCTGCCTTCTGCGGCATCTTTAGTTAGATCTCGGCTGTAGCCATCCAGAGTAGGAGTTTTACTCCGAGACTTCCTTCCCTTTTGGTTGTGACTAAAGGAATTACTGGGCGGTTCCATAGGAGATTCAGAGTTTGTCATACCAGACGCCTCACCTCCGAGCAGCAGCATAACCTGTTCTCTCAGAATGTCTAGTTTAACTCCAATCGACAGCAGTACCTGACTGGCTAGACCTTCCTCTTCGCGGAGCAAAGCCAGCAGCAGGTGTTCAGTGCCCACATAATTGACCCCCTGCAGTCGGGCTTCATCAAAAGCCAGGTTAAACACCTTTTTAACCCGGGGGGTTATGGGTAAATCCCCAGCTGGCCCCTCACTGACAGTTTTATCCTGACCTATAAAACTTTTCACTTCTTCTCGGACGTTAGCCAGATCGATACCCAGATTTATTAATGCCCTGGCCCCTACCCCTTCCCCCTCGCGCAGGAGACCAAGCAGTATATGTTCCGTCCCTATAGCTGGATGCCCTAGTTCCCGGGCTTCTTCCTGAGCATGTATGACTGTATTGCGAGCCCGCTGGGTAAATTTTCTAAACATTTAATAAACCCCCTTTGCTTTACTTAGTTTTTTTACTGAACCACGGTTAGTTTTTCCTTTATAACAGACGCTCTTTTAATATCGCGTTCTACTACATCCATCTCAAGTCCACCCAGCTTTTGCAGGTGGGCCGGGCGCACCTCTACCATCAGCTCATTAAGTGAGAATAGGCTTATACCCTTCAATATCTGCATATCCACCCCCAGGCGCACATCGGAAAAAAGGGTAAGAGCCTCATCAGAGGCAATAATCCGTGCATTGCTCAAAATGCCATAAGCCCTGCCAATTTTATCCTCCAACTGGTATTTCATGTCCCTCTGTAATTTCTCTCTTAACAGACTTTCCTGTTCTACAACCTGTTCGGTCACGGTTTGCAGATAATTACAAATATCCTCTTCGGTTTGCCCTAAGGTTATCTGGTTTGATATTTGAAAGAAATTACCGACCGGTTCGCTGCCTTCACCATACAGTCCCCGGACCGCCAACCCCATCTGATCAATATTGTGCAGAATATAATTTAGCTGACCGGTCATATGAATAGCAGGTAAGTGCACCATCACAGAAGCACGCATCCCTGTTCCCACGTTAGTAGGACAGGCTGTAAGATAGCCCCGGTTCTCATCAAATGCATAGTCCAGATTTTGTTCAAATTCATCGTCCAGTTCTTGTACGCGGGCATAACATTCTTTTAGCTGCAAACCCGGCAGCAAACACTGCATACGCAGGTGATCTTCTTCATTTATCATTACCGATAGTGAACCATCATCATTTGCCAGAATACCCCTTAATGATGAGTTGGAATCTGCGTGTCCCGGGCTGCAGAGGTGTTTTTCCGCTAAAATCAATCGCTCCAGGGCACTCAACTGGTCGAAAGTCATCATATCCATTGACGCTAGGACTGGCCCGGGGGTATTGTGCCAGGCATTTTTGATCTGCTCTAAACACTTCTCGCCATTGACTTGATTAAGTAAATGGGGAAAGGGAATCTGGCTCAAATTCCGCGCCAGACGAACTCGGCTGCTAATGACAATGTCCCGGTTGCCCTCCGATGAATCCATCCATTTCACATAGCTGCTGTTTACAATGTCATTTATACTCATCCTGCCACCCCCCTTAAGACAGTTTGCTTTCCATTTCTTTAAGCGTATCTCTTATTTGAGCGGCTTTTTCGTATTCTTCTTGCCTAACCGCTTCCTGTAGTCGGTTTTTTAATTCCTCGATCTGTTTTTTTATGCGTACCTTTTCCCCTCCCCTTACGGGTATCTTGCCCAAATGTTGGCTATTGCCATGGATTCTCCGCAAGGAGGCTTCTAACTCCTGTTCATAGACTTTATAGCACTCGCTGCAACCAAGTTTGCCTGCCTGTTTAATATCTGTGAAGCTCATACCACAATTAGGGCACTGACTGGATCTGGTGAGGGTTGGCATACCCTGCACATTATATATTGAGCCAAACATTCCCCCTAGTAGATTAGGAATAGAAAATTTGTTGGTTTGATCTAGTAGCAATCCACCTTTCTGCGAGGCACACTCCTCACATAAATGGCTCTCTGTCTTTTGCCCGTTGAACACTTGAATGAGATGGACTGTGGCTGGTTTTTCTTTGCATTCATTACATAGCATAATTTATGCCTCCTTATATCCCTGCTTAGCCATTAAGAAATTCCCGCAAGGCCGTCACTATCCCTTGATTAACCCCTATTTGGTATTCAGCCGGTAAATTCACAGCAACGCTCAGGACTATATATTTAAGCATCTCCGTTTCTCGTCCACTTAACAAATTATTATTATGCATTTCCTCTAACAATTGCAGAAGCAGATCATTATCCAAAAGTCCGCCCTTGTTTCTAATCTCGGCAATGCGAACGTATCCCTTACTACCTCTGCGGCTTTCTATAAAATACCCGTCTTTCTGACTAAACCGGGTACCTAAAACATAACTAACCTGTGAAGGTACACATGCAAAAGTCTCGGCCAATTCGGCCCGCTGGATTTCTATTTGTCCGTCCTCGCTTCTGGCAATCAGGACCTTAATGTATTGCTCTATACGACTAGCTAGACTTTTTTTCATGCTGCGATCCTTCTTTGACCTTATTTGACCTTTGTTAACATTTTACCTCTGGTTGGATATTTTTTGCAATAAAATTATCAATTTTTTAATTACAAGTGCACTGTTCTTATCTATTACCTAAGATATTTGCGTTTAAGAATCAGACCAACAAATTTGGGCAATACTAACTGTCTCCCTATGCGACTCGGTTCTGAGATTAGTCTATACAACCATTCCAAGTTTAATCTTATCATCCAGCGAGGTGCCCGCCTTTTTTGGCCGGCTATTACATCCAGACTCCCCCCTACCCCAATGCTGATCGGAACGCCAATCTCTTGCTTATATTTTCTTATCCAAATCTCTTGCTTGGGAGCTCCTAGGGATACAAAAAGTATGTGAGGTGTCAGTTTTTTAATTTCTGTAATTATTGCAGGAACATCATCTTCATTAAAATAGCCATGGTGATAACCACAGATTTGCAAACCAGGATAAGCGGAAATCAGTCGTCGGCTTGACTCTTCAGCCACACCGGGGGCGGAACCTAGGAGGTAGACTTTCCAACCCTGGCTTGGTGCCTCCTGACATAAGCGGTAGAGCAGATCAATCCCGGTGACCCTTTCTCCAATCTCATACCCTAATTGTCTGCCTCCCCAAACAATTCCTATTCCATCAGGGGTTACCATCTCTGCCTGATTAATTATTGACTTTAACTTCTCATTGGTGTGAGCCTGATATACTATTTCTGCATTGAGGGTTATGATATGAGCAGGTTGCCCCCTCTTGATCAAATCCTTTATTCTGATAATCCCTCGCTCAAGGGTTAATAAATCCACCTGACATCCCAGAATATTCGCTCTCTTCCGCTCGTCCATACTGAACCCCTTTTCCGTTTATGTTCCCAATTTTACCCAATAGTTATTCTTAAAATTATTATTAGCCACTAAAACTATTTTTTCCTGCTGCTATCAATATCAGTTCATAAAATAACTCGGGGTCAGCCCCCGAGTTATAGTGTCGATAAAGTCAGACCAGGCAAAAAAGCACCCTTCGGGCACCACAGTGCTCGCTTCACTCCCTATTAAGGAAGTCCAAGAGCAAGGCATTAATAAAAGCCCGTGATTGAGGCGAATAATGTATGGGGACACACTGGAATTAAGGTTTTGGGACACACCTCTTCGAGGAATGTCCCTTGGAATGTCCCCGTAACATGTACGTTGATTGAACGGGATTTTGTTAATAACGCCGCTATTGCAACATTATTGGTTCGCAAAGCGAACATCAGTAGTGCCCTTGGGTAGGCTTTTTTGACGGTCTGACTCGGGGTCTGACCCCGAGTTATTTTTATAGTACTCTTCTGGCTCCCATGGTACGATGATTGGCTAGGATGTTCATCTCGTTAAGAGCTTTGCCAGTGCCTATGGCCACACAGGAAATGGCATCTTCGGCCACATACACCGGCAATTTAGTTTCCTTGGCAAGCAGCATTTGGAGTCCATTCAGCAGAGATCCTCCTCCGGTCATAACTATACCAGTATTTACAATATCCGCTGCCAGTTCGGGCGGAGTAATCTCCAACACCTTTTTTACCGCTTCTATGACGGCATACACGGGTTCCTCCAGTGCAACCCAGCTTTCAGCAGAGGTTAAGGTAATAGTCTTCGGTAAACCGGAAAGCAAATCGCGTCCCCTTACCTCCATACAGCAATCCCTGTTTTCATCAGTGATCCAAGCCGTACCCACACGCATCTTTATATTTTCCGCAGTTCGTTCCCCGATCATTAAGCTGTATTCCTTGCGCACATAACGCACTATAGCCTCATCAAACTTGTCTCCACCCACTCGCAGTGAAGTGTTGCAGACCATACCGCCCAGAGACAAAACCGCGATATCGGAAGTACCTCCTCCAATATCTACAACCATGTTCCCGGTAGCCTCTTCTATTTTAAGTCCCGCCCCCAGCGCAGCCGCTAGCGGTTCTTCAATAATAAATGCTTGTTTGGCACCGGAAGCCAAGGTAGCCTGTCTTACTGCACGTTCCTCAACATCTGTAGCCCCGGTGGGGATGCATACAATAACCCGAGGTTTAAAGAAAAGGCGGCTGCCCATAACCCTTCTAATGAAGTATGTCAACATTTTTTCAGTCGTATCATAATCAGCAATAACCCCTTCTCTTAGAGGTCGGATGGTTGCAATATGTCCAGGAGTTCGTCCTAACATCTGCCGTGCTTCTTCGCCAATAGCAATCGCTTTATTAGTTTTCCTGTCCAAGGCTACAACTGACGGCTCATGTAAAACGATCCCTTCGCCTTTCTTAAACACGAGTACGCTTGCTGTTCCCAAATCAATCCCGATGTCCTCAACAAAACACACTTCTAGTTCCTCCCGGTAAAATTAATCATTATAATGCCTAATATTATCATTTTACCTTTTATTCGCTATTACTGCCTATTTATTTTAACACAGGAGTAATTATGAAAGAAGTGATGTCTATCATCTTATGAGGACCATATTAATTTCAATATCCACAAAACTTTATTGTTCGAAAGGAATAGTCAGAATGTTAGTCTGAGCATACTTTTTCCGAGTAGCCTCTCCTCCTCTTAAATGTCTTTCTGCTTTGTTTCTGTCCAAAACATTTCTGACTTCTTCCGCTAATTCCTTGCTGATCCGGGGTAGTCTCTCTGAAACATCTTTATGCACTGTTGATTTTGATATCCCAAATACTTCTGCGGTCCCCCGCACTGTATTTGAAGTCTGCAGTATATATCGGGCAATTTTCACCGCCCTTTTTCTTATATAATTTTGCATTTACCGTTCCCCTCCCAATGAATTTACTAAAATTATATTCAGGAGGGGTCCAATCGAGACCTGAGGAATCATGAAATAATAAAGCCCGATTTTAGAGCGAGAAATTTTTCGATACGGGACGGGACAGGGGGGACAGGGGGGACAGGTTCAGTGTCCCACATTGGACGCATTGAAGTGGGACACTGAACCCTGTCCCCCTCTTGATTTGGGGCGAGATGTTTCCGATAGGGCAAGGCGGAAGAAGAAGTCTTGGCATTTTATTTAGTAAGTCAATTTATAAAAGCTGATCCCTTGATAATACTTCTCCAATATCTGATGATAATCTTTTCCACGTTGGGCCATCCCATTGGCACCGTATTGGCATAACCCTACGCCATGGCCATAACCGTGGGTGTGAATGACTGTTGAAGAGGCAGAGGATTGAAATTCCATCCAATTTGAAGGTAGATTTAAGGCCTTACGCAGAATAATGGAATCTATTTCGTGCTTGTTAATACTTATTTTTTTGGGACGTCCGCCTGGTGTACGTGATAATATTTTGATTTGCAAGGATTTTCCCTTATCATTTACTACATTCTTAATAACTTCATTGCTGATAGTTGTCTCATCCTGATAATGAACTGATTCCTCACAGTCTTCACACTTTACCGAACTTAAATATGGAATCTTGCCGCCCCAGACCGCCTCTGAACTCTCAGTACGTCCGCCACAGGTTGAGCAGTACAACGCATCTATTGGCTGGGAATCATATAGAATAATTTCCCCTCTGGTAGAATCTACGGCTTCGTTAATCCGCTTCAATAAATCTTCTCGCGCTGGGTTTTCAGGGGCAAAATTTTGGAGTGAAACGAAAGCTTGGCATGAATTAATGTCATCAGAAAGATCTGCCCCTTCGGGGTAGGTAGGATTTGTCATCATTTTTTTGATGGCATACGTGCGTGCACAGACTGCTTGAGCTTTAAGTGCTTCAATATCAAATGAGGACGGCATTTCTGCTGCTACAGTACCTTTAATATATTCTTCTAGATTAATCCCTACCACAGTTTCTTGGTTATGTAGGTACAGTTTAATGAATGGCTCTGATAGAATAGTCTTTTTATCCTGTATATACCAATTAATAACCAGAATACTTACCAGCAAGATAATGACCATAATAACGATTTTATTTCTATACTTAGTTTTCATATCTTATGAATATGAAAGGAACATAACTCTAATGCCATGTTCCTTTCATTCAATACAATATTTTATTCGTTTTCAATCTGAGCTCCCATTGCATTTAATTTACTGGCAATATTTTCGTAACCCCGGTCTACATGTTCACTTTCCAGCAAGATCGTATCCCCTTGGGCTATAAGCGCTGCTATCACTAGAGCAGCTCCAGCCCGCAAATCAGAAGCTTTCACTTTGGCACCGGTTAACTTCTTTACTCCACGAATAATCGCAATTCGGCCTTCGGTCTTAATGTCAGCTCCCATACGGGCCAGTTCCTGAACATGCATAAACCGATTTTCAAAAACTGATTCACTAATTACGCTGCTTCCCAGTGAACAACTTAAATAAGCCATAAATTGCGCTTGCATGTCAGTAGGAAAACCTGGATAAGGTAGTGTTTTAATATAAACCGGTTTAATCTTGGCTTCTCTCCTTATTCGCAGATAATCCTCAGATTCACTCACTTCAGCTCCACTTTCTATCAGTTTAGCCGTAATGGCTTTCAAATGTTCTGGGATGATATTCTTTATAAGTGCATCTCCGCCGGTTGCAGCAACAGCTACCATATATGTGCCAGCTTCGATCCGATCGGGAATGGGTGTATATTTTATTCCTTTTAACTCCCTAACTCCCTCTATTTTAATAACATTGGTACCAGCTCCATTAATCTTACCACCCATACTATTTATGAAATTAGCCAAATCAACTATCTCAGGTTCCAGGGCGGCATTTTCAATGTGACTAACCCCTTTGGCCATTGCAGCAGCCATGATGAGATTTTCAGTTGCACCTACGCTTGGATAATCCAAATATATATGAGTGCCGATCAATTGATTGGCCTTGGCTACGACATCACCCGAATTAAGACTAATATCTGCGCCCAACGCCTGAAACCCTTTTAAGTGTAAATCTATTGGTCTAGTTCCGATCGAGCATCCTCCGGGTAGTGCAACTCTGACCTTTCCTTTACGAGCCAGAAGCGGTCCCATTATAAGGAAAGAAGCTCTAATTTGGCGAACTAACTCATAGGGAGGATGATAAGCATTACAGTTTCCCTCTAATAATAGCCGGCTTGGTTCCTGTTTTACGTTTTTACCCAGTTGGGTTAATAGTTTACTAATAATAATTACGTCATTAATATTCGGAACTTTATTAATTTCGATAATATCATCAGTAAGTAACGAAGCAGCCAATATCGGCAATATTGCATTCTTTGAGGAACTAATCTCGACTTCTCCGTTTAAAATGGTTTTGCCTTTGATTGTCATTTTCAAATCGTAAATATCACCTCCCAAATTTATTTGACAATTTATTTTTAGAATATTTTGCTAATGGGTTCTGCAACCTTAACAGCCGAAGTATTAAAGGAACGTCTCGTAAGCCTAAATTTTTAAATAATCTTAAACAATCCCAAAATGCCAAGATTTGCATTAATCAATTAATAATCATTCAATAATAGGGGAAAACCTAAATATATCTCAGTTCTATTTTCTTGATTATTTCTCCTAATCGCAGTCTGAACATTGAATTTATCACCTTCCACTTTTACAGGCTCAATATTAGTTAGAATAGGACTGAAACCGGTTATACTTACAATCTGTCCGTCACGATAAACATTTTTGGTATCTGCTTGCAGATTTGTCATTATCACTTGGAGCAATTCTTCTTGTCCGGCATAATCTGGTCGGGCATTTATTGAACCTTTAAATTGGTAATAAATCTCACAATCGAACAGTTCTTTTAGTCTTTTTTCGTTCAGTCGAAGAACTTGATCGCTTTCTTTAGTCATTTCGGTCATTAACAAATATGATTCTTTTTCCATTTTGTTGGTTTGCAGCATGAAGTAGTAGGTTTGATTGTTATAGCTTAGATCATACTGGGTAAGTATAATTTCATCATTTTCCTGGTGCAGGAATTCATTTTCATCGGCAGGTAAATTCAAGTGTTTTAATATCATAAGCAACGATTGATTCATTTCTTCATTATTAGATGCTGTTTTTATTTTTGCCCAACAGTCCAAACGAGATTCAAGCAAATTTGCACCGATTGATGCAAATGATAGGTAATATGGCGACTGGTTGTCAATTTGATTTCCAATACTATATTTTAATGCTGAATCACTATAAGTGCAGATAATAGCGAAAATAGTTAAATATATAATTGCTCTTTTCATAATGCACCTCCCAACTTATCAAGATTCTTGCCATTGTTTTTTTCATTTATTCTTAATATTTAATCAAGAAGAAAATAACATACAAAAAACCCGACTTGGTCAGGTTTTTTGTATGTGAAAATGATGAATCGGAGGCAATTTACGGACATAAAAAAACCTGACCTAAGTCAGGTTTATAAATCGAAAATTATTCGCCAAGGTCTTCCTTTTGATCATCATCCAATTCGTTTTGATACTCCCTAGTGTCTTTCTGGTGATTATCATCTAACTGGTCTTGATATTCCTGTTGACGCTGTTTGGCTGCCAGGGCTTTTTTCCCCACTACTTTCATCTGGCGCAAAATTAAAATGCCAAAGCCTACCGTGACAACAAAGACTATCGCTATGAATATCAAAAACTTAATCTGCAGGCTGGTAAACAAATAACCGACCCCCTTGGATTAGGATTTAGTATTTTCTCTAAATTCGCGTCTTCTTTTAATGGCTTCCTCTTTTTCCGCTTTTCGTTTGGCTTTGCTTTTCTTTCCTTTATCCTCCATAACAACTAATGTCTGCCACATAAGAAGAAATAATATCCCTTTAAATAAATAGTATGACAAAATCCCTATTACTAAATAATCTAGCGCAGTGAATTTCATAAAGCCTCCGAACAAGCAGCGTAAGAAAGATTGCTATTATTATAATCATACAACATTTCGCTATAATAAATATACACCATTTTGCCTTGGTCAATCAGCTTTTTAGCTATGGTAATGATACCCATGATTTTTCCCCTACAAGTAATGGCATAATTATTCATATAATTATCCCCCTTTATACCAAACAGGAAAAATTTCAGGTTGGCAGCCACCTATAGGTCAGCTAGAAATGCTAGTAAATTTAGTATAACTATGTAATGGACTTACGACTTATACTCTTCAAATAATTTCAAATACACCACCCATTATGATGTATATGAAAAAAATATGCAATAAATTCATCCATAAACAAACGCAGGAATTTTAATAATCCCGGAGCTTGCTAGGGTCATTTTTCCCCAAAGAGCCATACTCGGAGATTCTGTTTATGGGCAGCCGAGAAAAGATTAAGAATATCTGAGAAAAACTATAATTTAACATATGAAAAATCCCCATAAATACTGATACTTATGGGGATTTTTATTGATAATCATTCAAATGTGGAATTAGAGTCGCATCCTTTTGGAGAACTTTTATCCAAAGCCTCTTATTTACTTAACATAGCTTTCTTCTCATAACGTACTAAATTAATGAGATTTTCTTTATTTAAATCATCTACCAGATATACTGATCCCTCACCGCTTTTCGATAATTTCTCCATGAAGAGCGCATTTGATTCTACCCCGATACAGATAAAGTGTATTTTTTGGGCTGGTAAATTAGCTACAGCAGCTATAGCATCAGCTTTGGCGTCTAAAGTCCAAAGCGGAGCGTTAGGAATCCCATCCGTGATCATTACCAGGAGGGGGTTATGCACCCGGCTTTTCTTTATAAGGTCTAACGCCATCATTATTCCGCTAGCCATCGGCGTCAAACCCCCGGGATTAATAGTTGCAAGTCCCTTGCTCAAAACGCTTTGACTACGAGTAAACGGAGCCACCACCCGAGCAGAATGTTCTTGGAAGGTGACAACTGCCACCCTTTCTTTGCCGGTGAGCAGTAGATGTTGAGCTAAATAACTGGCCGCCTGTCTTTTATCTCCAGCCATACTGCCGCTGGCGTCCATTAGTAAGCAAATATCTATGGGTATATAACTTTTCTTATTGTAAAAATGGAGATCTTCTTTCTTAATAGAAAAGTGTTCATCGCCACGTAGGAAGCCATTTTTCTTAGCCTGAATTACAGTCTCAGGTACAGCCAGGTTTCCCGTCCAAGTATCACTTTTATTAATAGTTCTATTATAATCTACAAATTCCACGTGGGTGGTCTTTTGCTTTGATTGCCCCATTTTACGGAAACGGGTAGTCCCCCCACCAGGCACCTTGCGAATTTTACGTCGAATTTCAGTCTCCAATTCACACTTATGTTTGATGACATAGTCCTGGATTGCCAGACCCTTTTTGGTCAATATACGGCCTAGTGGTGTCTTCTGCATAAGGCCCATTTCTTCCAGCTGTTTTAAATAGTGGTCTATATCTCCCCATTTTTTCTTCTGGTATTCAGCTCCCTTTCTCTTGAATATATTGCTGGAATAGCATTCCATCCAATCTTCAATCTCTTCTATCCCACCAAATTTTTCGGCCAGCTTTAATACCAATTGATTAACATTTTCATCAGGCGACATGAAACTAGCATTTTGACCTTTAAATTTTTTCCAAGGAAGTTTGATATAATGCCCAAAATCATCTTGCATTTTTTGCTGCTTACCGTGAGAAATGTTACGAACCCGGGCTAATTTTACGCCTGATTGCAGAACTACTTCCTCTACTGTCGTAGCTATAATATAAACTAGAAAATATTCCTCCCGGTTTAGCCGGGCTAAAATATGCACATGATCCTGACCTTCCTCACCGTCTATATGTGGCTTGAGATCATCTTGGAACAGGTCATAAATTAATCCTTGGCCCATATTGGTAGCAATGTGTATTTTTTCAGCATAAGCGGATACGACTTTAAAACGCACATCATCTGCAAACTGCAGTTGAGGATCTTCATTAATAACATGCTCCTCAATGGCCCGATATATTGCTCGGGCTATTGGCCGGGGATCAATTTCGCCAGGTAGATGATAAACATCAATATGAACTATTTGATCCATATCCACACAATTAAGAAAGGTCTTGCCCGCATCACAGTTTATTAAGATTTCTATCTGACCTTTGATCTTTTTTTCAGGCATATGAGCATGGGCTTTAGTGCTTACTACTACGCTCTCACCCAGACGCACTCCCTGCTCCTGTCCCAGATACAGACTAAGATAATTAGCTACCGAGGTGGCATTATCAATATTACTATGTCCAATATCCATGACTGCGCGCCTCCAATTTAGTTGACTTTATTGAAATCAAGAGATTTCTCGGTATTTATCAGTTCCTTCCGTTTTAAGTCTTTCAAAGGGCGTGCGGCATTTTTAAAATAATCCGTTTCTTCAACTGGATCTGGTTTATTGGAGATTTTTTTATTGGCAAAACTAAACATACTTTCTTTTCCACCCTTTTCGATGTCATTAATCACTCTAATAAGGGTATCTGAATCCAAGCGGTGCTTCAGGATTAGAGGCAGCATATGGGTAACATCGTTTATCGTTGCCTCATTTCTATCTTTTATTATGCTATAAAGCACAGCGCCTTGCTGCATAGCCTCAATTGCTCTAATGCTCTCTAGGTTGTGTTTTACATAAAGGCGGGCAATGTAGTTACGCAAAAAATCCGGCAGATCTGCTTGTTGATAATTTTCAGCCCATCTTAATATAGTTTGAGTATATCTTTCATGCAGTCTTTTAATTTCCTCTAAATTCTCTGATCCGTTGTTGTCGGGGTGTAATTTAGTATTGTGATAATTGATTTTAAGCATTTTAGCTAAAACATCGATTGATGTAGGTCTGCCCATATAACAAACCATGTCAAAGCGATCAGAGAGCTGCCTGCGTATCTCTTCCAGAGACCCGGGATCCTCATCAGGATTAGAAGCCGCCCAGACAGAAACAATGACATTCAAATGCACAACCGGCAGCCCAGCTTCCTCAATTTGGAGATGTCCGGGTTTAGACCCCATTAGATCCAGCAAAATATCTGTGATTTCTGGCGCCGTATCGGCCAGACGATTAATTTCATCAATAAAAATAATACCCCGGTGAGCCTGAGGAATAATACCTGGGAGAAGGCGTGCTTCGGGATTCTCTCCATCGGTTAGTTTCGCCAGGTCTATGCTGCCGGCAACTGTGCCTACCTTGGCTGAGTGAGATATTTCCAAAAATGGCATAGGTATTTCTTCAACACCTAGTTCGGCAATCTCCTGGGCAGATAATTCCCGATGATGTGGACAATGTGGTTCGGCTGGATCGCAATTGTATATGCATCCTTTGATTCTGGTAATAGTGGGTAATATATCCTGTACCTTCCTCATAATAGTGGTCTTGCCTGTTCCCCTTAATCCTTCGGCATGGATGTGTAACGGTTCACCAGCGTATGTGGAGACTACCGACATCCTAACCAGATCGAAAAGAGCCTCATTGCCTTCATATCGTTCCAGTTTTGCAAATGGTAACATTTTACAGACCTCCTATCAAATCCGATGAGACATATTACAGTTTTCATCGGTAACGTTAAAAGTGAACATTGAGCATATGCGAAATCCATGTAGGTTTAGGTTTCTAGGATGTCATCCTCAACTTTTTTCGGGGTTTCCTTAGGCTTCATTTCACGAAACATGGAGACAATTATGCCGCCCTTTCTCTAGCTTACCCGCATTCTCCAGGGAGTGACTAGCCTTGAGCCCTAAATTCGTTCATCTTTGAGCGAGGAGTTACCGGAAACGCATAGCGGTAGAAGTGCATATGCAGCCAACGAACAGCCGCGCATCTTCCACTCACCTCTGCTATAGATTTTTAACCAACTCCCACTGGCTCTGGCACTACCTCCTTCTTTCCCCCGCAGCACGATCACTACTCTGCATCCGTCCTCATTAACCATCTTGTGATCAAAATCGCCACGTTTTCATATTAGCCACCATTTGCATATTTCATCTACTTAAATAGGATACTTACCTGGCGGATCCGACTAGCAACCTTTTGTTCAGGTTGCTAACCGTTTCCGCAGGTACCTTTGTACCCAACAGTTCTTCAGAGATATCTTGCCCTCGTCCTACTGACACATACAATTCAGCATCGCCTTCTCGGAAGACTATTTATTTTTATGGTTCAATTCTGGATGAGATGTTATAATATACCCAGCCCTTGAACATTCATATATTGCTTTGCCGATGTCTTGCTAAAAAATACACTTAAAAACTACGTTTTAAGATAGTACAACGAAAACGAATAACATCAAACACATCAAGAGGACGGCTGTAATTCCAACAAATCCTATTTTTATGGTTAAACTGGTCATATCATCTCTATCAGAGACAGGATTAGCACCGTCGCTATTGAAAAAGTTGACAGGTTCTTTTTTTAAGGTATGACTTGTCATCGTTTTCACCTCCCTTTGTTGTCACTGCTTGTTGCTTTTGCCTTGCATTCGATAACCGTTCTTTCAATTCTTTTTTATCTTTCGTAACCATATATCTAGCAAGAAGCATGCCAACTACTCATTCCTCTTCTAAATAATAATAAATATACAGCGAATGCCCTCCTTGAGTGCGTTTTAGATATATTGTAAATTATTTGAGTATATTGATATTGGTCATTTAAATTTTTATTGTACCAATACTGTAGCATTTGTGTTCAGCAGTTGTAATGCCGGCACACTTTTGTTACACTTAAGGCACAGCGTTTACTAGAGGAAGGTTGAACATGAACAATTTTATAGAAATCATCAGGATTATAGAAGAAAATTGTACCAATTGTCACCAGTGCATCGCCGTCTGTCCCATCAAAATATGCAATAACGGCAGCGGCGATGTGATCAAATTCAATAACAATTTATGCATAGGTTGCGGTAGGTGCGTTGAAGCGTGTTTGACAAGCCACGGGGGGGTAGTTGAAAAAAGTGCCCGGTTCATTATTGATGACACACCGCAGTTATTGAACGATCTGCACCAAAAGGAAATCGTCGCGCTTATTGCACCGTCTGCTTCAAGTAATTTTGATTTAAGCAAACTGATTACTGCCTTAAAACAGTTGAATATTAAGCATGTATATGATGTTTCTTTGGGTGCGGAAATTACAGTTGCACTATATCACCAAGCGATTAAGAATGAGAACGTGCTACTGCCGCTGATTTCCTCACCCTGCCCGGCCATAGTCAAGTATATTCAGTTGATACATCCGGAACTAATCGATCATTTAGCTCCTTTTAGCAGCCCGGTTCATAATCTTGCTGTTTATGTAAACTCATTACATCCTGAGGCCGAAATGGTTCTCTTTTCTCCCTGCCTGGAGAAGACAAGGGAGATCCGTAACCAGAAGCTCATCAAATATAATGTACTCTATCAATCACTGCATCATATTTTGGAGGAGAAAGGCATTAATTTAAATATATTGCCGGATGGGGAGTTCGACAATATTGTTCCAGCGGGAATTGCCACTAATTTCTCTACCCCTGGCGGCCTTAAAGAATCGTACCTGTATCACTATCCCGATACTCCAGCCAGCTCTATTGCTCGGGTGGAAGGTTCACTAGTGTTCAGCGGTTATCTGCGCAATCTGCAGGACTCTATCCAAAAGGGGGATTATCATCTCCCCTTAATAGTGGATGTGCTAAGTTGTGAGAAGGGTTGTAACGCTGGTGTAGGATGCGTTAACAAATCAATCAGGGAAATAGAATATAAAGTAGCGTTCCGATCTGAGCAGAGCATAAGCGATAAAACCGCTAGTATGCAATTGGACTCATTTTTAGCTGACATAATAAATACTCATGATTTCAAACTTCAGGAATATGATAATTTGTCACATTTGTACCAACGCAAGACTCCCGATGATAAAGAACTAGCAGACATTTATAGTAATATGTTGAAGTTTGAAGAGAAGGACTTTAGAAATTGTGCTGCCTGTGGCTACAGCTCATGCTATACTATGGCGGTAGCTATTTATAACGGTCTTAACAAAGTACAGAATTGCCACTTATATCAAGAAAAGGAATTACGCAGAGAACAGCAGGCCATCCAGAACATGCATATGGAATTGACGTCAGTTTTTAACGCTATGTCAGACGGTTTAATAGTACTCGACAAAGAGGGCCGGGTATCTCAATCTAATGTAGCCGCCCAAAGAATTACCGGCTACGCCGATGAAGCTATTATAGGTATTCATATTCTTGATCTATTTAGCGGCAAAGCCCCTTATACTATGAAGCTTTTGGAGACTGGAGAGGCCTATAAGGACAGGGAAATGATAATTGATGGGGTTAGGGGCAAGATACATGGAACCGCTTCAGGTGAACCCAGGGTTGATGAGAACAACCAAATTACTGGCGCCACTATTATCATCAGGCCTATAGCCCGGGTCCAGGAACTAGTAAATAAGATCAGCGGTGCTCAGGCCAGCTTTACTTTTGATTCTATAATGGGTGAAGATATAAACTTAAAGAATGCTATCAGATTGGCAAGGATAGCCAGTGCTAATGATTCTACCGTTCTATTGCAAGCTGCCAGCGGTACGGGCAAAGAGGTGTTTGCCCAGGCTATTCATAATGGCAGTTCACGTAAAAATGGCCCTTTTGTTGCTATTAATTGTGCTGCTATACCCAGAGAACTGGTAGGAAGCGAACTGTTTGGTTATGTAGAGGGCGCATTCACCGGAGCTAGAAGAGGCGGCAGACCGGGTAAATTCGAACTTGCTAATAAAGGAACTTTATTCTTAGACGAAATTGGAGATATGCCCTTGGAGCAGCAAGTTGTGTTACTGCGAGCCATTCAGGAGAAGGCTATTTTACGAGTGGGCGGTGATTCCCAGATCAACGTGGACGTAAGAATAATCGCAGCATCTAATCAGGACTTGATGGAATTGATAAGAATTGGAAGGTTCCGGGATGATCTTTACTATCGGCTGAATGTAGTAAATATTTCCATACCTGCATTAAAGGAACGGCGCGATGACATTAGACATTTGTTTGAATATTTCATTAAGGAAATGTCACCTCGCTTTAATAAACGTATCACCGGAATTGAGGAAGCAGTTATTAAATGTTTGCAAACCTACGATTGGCCAGGAAATATTCGTGAGTTGCAAAACGTGGTGGAGAGAACGCTTTTGATAGCAGAAGATGGTTATATAACGTTAGATTGCTTGCCTCGGGAAGTTGTTGGATCATCTGACACAAATTCCAGGGATAGTTTGGCAGCGGATTATCGAGATTTTACTGCATTAACATCGGCACCATCCACCCGTAATGCCCGTAAGCTGCAGGCAGGAGAACAGGAAAAGGAAAAAATCGTTCGCACCTTGGATAAGTGCGGGGGCAATGTATGCAAGACAGCTGATGAGTTGGGGATTTCACGCAACACCTTGTACCGGAAAATGAGAAGCTACGATATTAGCAATTAATCATTCGCGCCATAAAAAAGGGGACATTCCTTACCCTAAGGGACATTCCTCGAAGAGGTGTGTCCCAAAACCTTAATTCCGGTGTGTCCCCATAATTTATACATCTCAATCACGGGCTGCTTGAATATCTTGCTCTTCAACTTTTTTCACTTTGGTAACTTTTCGATTTCATTAACAAGCAAAGCCGGAAGATAACCTTGGTTACCTTCCGGCTTTCGATCATTTTAAACTTAGTTAGGTTCTGCAGCTCTAATTCGAGTAATAGCTCTCTGCAAGGCCATCTGGGCCCGAGCAATGTTTGTATCTTCAGCTTTGGCTGCTAGTCTACTCTCGGCCCTTTCCTTAGCTGCTTTGGCCCGTAAAACGTCTATCTGTGATCCGGGTTCTGCAGTCTCTGCCAGGATGCGGGCTTCATTTGCCATAACTTCCATAAATCCACCGCTCACGGCCATTTTCTTAATGGCACCATCTGTATCGGTGTATCTTAAAATACCGATTTTTAGAGCGGCAATCAAAGGGGCATGATTTCTCAAGACACCCAGATCGCCATCGAGCTCTGGTACGACCACGAACTGAACTTCATTTTTAAAAAGAAGTTCTTCAGGAGACACTATTTCGAGCATGAAGGTTCCCGCCATGGGCTACGCCCCCAATCGTTTAGCTTTAGCCACTGCCGTTTCAATATCTCCTACCATATAGAACGAATCTTCAGAGAGATTATCATGTTTCCCTTGTAGAACTTGCGCGAATGATTCAACTGTATCAGCAACTCTACAATAAATTCCAGGGCTGCCAGTAAACTGTTCAGCTACGTGGAAGGGCTGTGATAGGAATCTCTGAATCTTCCTTGCTCTGGCTACGACAATCTTATCTTCGTCGGACAATTCATCCATACCAAGGATAGCGATGATATCCTGTAGTTCTTTATATCTCTGCAGTATCTGCTGTACGCCGCGAGCGGTGAAATAATGCTTCTCACCTAATATCTGCGGGTCCAGAATACGAGAGGTAGAATCCAGTGGATCAACCGCTGGATAAATTCCCAACTCGGAAATGGCACGGGACAGAACCGTGGTTGCATCCAAATGCGCAAATGTGGTTGCTGGCGCGGGGTCAGTTAAGTCATCAGCGGGCACATAAACTGCCTGTGCTGAAGTGATTGACCCTTTGCGGGTACTGGTAATACGTTCCTGCAATAGACCAACGTCAGTTGCCAGGGTAGGCTGGTATCCTACGGCAGAGGGCATACGTCCTAAGAGAGCGGACACCTCATTACCTGCCTGAGCAAACCGGAATATATTATCGATGAATATTAGAACGTCTTTTCCAGCACTATCACGGAAATATTCTGCAACTGTCAAACCAGTTAGACCTACACGAAGTCTAGCTCCAGGAGGCTCATTCATTTGGCCGAATATCAAAGCGCACTTATCGATAACGCCAGATTCCACCATTTCACCCCAAAGATCATTTCCTTCACGAGTTCTCTCGCCCACGCCGACGAATACGGAGTATCCACCATGCTCAGAAGCGATGTTTCTGATCAATTCCTGAATGATAACGGTCTTGCCAACTCCGGCTCCACCAAACAGTCCAACCTTACCACCCTTAGCATAAGGACAAATCAGATCGGCAACCTTTATACCAGTTTCCAATATCTGAGTTGCTGGTAATTGGTCTACCAGTAAGGGGGGGTCACGATGGATTGCCCAATATTCAGAAGCTGCTACCGGGCCGGCTTCATCAACCGGTTCTCCCAATACGTTAATAATTCTGCCCAAACAGCCATCTCCAACTGGTATCTTAATGGCATCTCCAGTATTCTTGGCTAGCATTCCTCTGATGAGACCATCAGTTGGACTTAGCGCAACACATCTTACAATATCATTTCCAAGGTGCTGCATAGCTTCCAAAGTAACATTAATTTCTGTAGCGGATGCAGCTTTATCGCCTTGATCTGCAGATTTTATAGTAACAGCGTTCATTAGATCCGGTAACTCACCAGGCTTGAAGCGTATATCTACAACCGCGCCTATAACCTGAGTTACCTCCCCTGTTGTTACATTCGCCATTCTCTACTTTCCTCCTTTATTGAGAGCTTCGGCGCCACCAACAATGTCCAGAATTTCATCCGTTATTGCCGCCTGTCTGACCTTATTCATCTTCAGGGTTAGGTTGCCGATAATCTCTCCTGCGTTTTGGCTAGCATTGCCCATGGCTGTCATTCTTGCACCTTGCTCACTAGCTTTGCCTTCCAGCATTGCATGATATATCTGGCTTCCTACATATCTGGGTAACAACGTGAGAAGAATAGTCTCAGCACTGGGTTCATAAATATACTCTACGTTGCGTTCCTCTGTATCGCTTCCCTTCTCGGGTGGCTCAATGGGGAGTATTTTTACTACAGTTGGAACTTGGCGCAGTACGTTAATGAATTTTGCATATACCAGATAAACCTCATCAACTTCCTCATTCTCATAAGCATTGATGATATATTGGCTAATTTCCCTGGCATCCGCATATTGAATCTTATCACCAAGATTAACAAATTCGGCTTCTACACCAGTCCGTTTGCGGAAAAAATCACGACCTTTTCTGCCAACGGCTATTATGGCGCTGTCAGGCTTCCTATCATCTGCACCTATTGCATCAGTGGTAGCCCTGATTATATTTGTATTGTAACCTCCGCACAAACCTCTATCCGCGGTGACAACAATATAGCCGACCTTACTCACTTCGTCCCTTTTTACCAGGAGAGGATGTTCTACATCTTGGGAAACCCCCACCAACCGGGCTAAGGTTCCTTTTAATGTCTCAGTGTAAGGTCTTGACTTTTCAGCAGCTTCCTGAGCACGACGCAGCTTAGCGGCTGCTACCATCTTCATCGCTTTGGTAATCTGCTGGGTGTTCTTTATACTGCGTATTCTACGCTTTAGATCTTTTACACCTGCTCCTGCCATATTATATCACCACCTAAACTAGGAACGTGGACTTAAAATCATTTATGGCCTTAACTAGGTTTGTATTGGTGGCATCATCTATTTTACCGCTAGCAGCGATGTTTTTTAGTACGTCCGTATTAGACGCTAGATACTTAAGAAAGTCAGTTTCAAATTTTGAGATTTGGGCTGTCGGAATATTATCCAAATAACCATTAACACCGCTATAAATAATTGCTACCTGATCTTCCATGGACATAGGTGCATACTGTCCTTGTTTCAGAACCTCAACAACCTTTTCACCACGGGTTAAGCGGGCTAAAGTTGCCTTATCAAGGTCAGACCCAAACTGAGCGAAGGCAGCCAGTTCACGGAACTGGGCCAAATCCAAGCGCAACTGTCCAGCAACAGACTTCATGGCTTTGGTTTGAGCTGAACCACCTACGCGGCTAACCGATAGACCAGCGTTGATAGCCGGACGTTGGCCTGCATAGAATAGATCGGTTTCCAGATATATCTGTCCATCAGTAATGGATATAACATTAGTCGGAATATAGGCCGATACGTCACCAGCCTGGGTCTCAATAATCGGCAGCGCGGTAATTGAACCTCCGCCGTAATTAGGATTAAGCTTGCAAGCTCTCTCCAGCAAGCGGGAATGCAGATAGAAAACGTCTCCGGGATATGCTTCACGTCCGGGTGGACGGCGGAGCAACAGTGACATTTCGCGATATGCAACCGCGTGTTTGGAAAGGTCATCATAGATAATTAAAACGTCTTTGCCTTCGCCTTCCATGAATTCCTCGGCCATTGCAACGCCTGCATACGGTGCCAGGTACAGCAATGGAGCGGGCTCGGAGGCGGTGGAGGCTACTATGATTGAATAATCCATAGCTCCCATTTCTTCCAATTTAGCATGAATTCCTGCAATTGTTGATTGCTTTTGGCCAATACCAACATAAATGCAGATTAGATCCTTTTTAGCTCTTTGATTAATTATGGCATCAATAGCAATCGCGGTCTTTCCAACCTGACGGTCACCAATTATCAACTCGCGCTGGCCCCTGCCGATGGGAACCATGGAGTCAATCGCCTTCAATCCAGTCTGCATAGGTACATTAACTGGTGCTCTGGTTACAACACCATGCGCAACCTTTTCTATAGGTCTGAATGTACTAGTATTTATAGGTCCTTTACCATCCAGAGGTTGTCCCAAGGGATTTACTACGCGTCCGAGCATAGCCCTTCCGGTTGGCACTTCCATGATTCTGCCGGTTGCCTTAACTACATCGCCTTCTTTGATGTGCGAATATTTACCTAGTAGCACTGCGCCGACATTATCTTCTTCCAGATTAAGAACCATTCCCATAGTCCCACCTGTAAACTCTAGCAATTCTCCGGCCATGGCTCCCTGCAATCCATAAACTCTGGCGATACCGTCGCCAACATAGATGACAGAGCCCACATTGCTGACCTCGACCTCGGATTGGTAGCGCTCCAACTGTTCTTTCAATATGGCGCTAATCTCTTCCGGTCTAATACTCATTTAAATGCTCACCCCTATCGAATTAACTTATCTTTGCTTGTTTGAGGTTTTTCTTTAGCATCTCTAGTTTCTTGGCAATTGAGGCGTCAATTATCTTGTCGCCCATTCTTATCTTGACCCCACCCAATATTGAGGGATCGATTGTAAGCTTTAGCTGGATAGTTTTCCCGGTCGAACGAGATAACATGTCAGCTAATGTGCTAATCTCCGCATCAGGTACGTCCATAGCAGATATTAGTTCAGCTTTCTTAATATTCTTGGATTCATCAGCTAGCTCTTCATATTCTTTGAAGATCAGCTCCAAATAGATTTCGCGACGCTTATCAAGTACCAACAGCAAGAAATTCAAAGTAAGTTCTGATACCTCCTGAGAAAAAAGCTGCTTAGCAATTTTGCTTTTTTCTTGGGTAGGTATAAGGGGATGGGCAAAATACTCCCTGAGACCTTCCGTCTCCTGTATACTTTGAACTATCTTCCCTAATTCAACCTGATAATCGTCGATCTTGTTAGCCTCTCGGGCAATGCTAAAATAGGCTTCAGCATAGCGCCTGGCGACGCTCTTGTTTAACATAGCAAGTCGCCTGCTTCATTGACAAATTCTTTGACCATCTTTTCATGGTCTGCTCCAGTGATAGCTCTGCCCAATATTTTTTCCGCAGCCATCATCGCCAAGGTAGCAGCTGAATCTCTGAGTTCTATCTTGGCTTGTTCAGTAGCTGCCTCGATCTCAGCTTTGGCCTTGGCATTCATTGAGGCTACTTCTTCTTTTGCCTTGGCAATCATATCATTTTTGGCGTCCTCAGCCGCCTTTGTGGCACGACCCACTATTTCCTGGGCTTCCTTCCGGGATTCAATCAAGTTGGCCTGAGATTCTTTTCTCATTTGCTCAACTTCTACTTTCAATTCTTCTGCATGCTTGATGGAACTCTCAATAGTAGTAGTACGCTGTTCCAGCATCTCATTGATGGGATTATATGCAAATTTGTATAATACCGCCAGCAATACAAAGAAGTTAACTGCTGACCACCCAATTACATATAAGTTCGGAAAAGCTGGAGGACTACCTGCCGGTGCTGCTATTGGAGCATTTCCGGTCCCCGATGCCAAGCAGAAGGATGCAAATCCCATTACCATAATTAAGGATAAAAGGAGGCCTGATAGGTAAACCCATTTGTTCCTTTTCACGGATGTGCTACCTCCAATCTCTCTAGTGCTTAAGTAATTATGGGCGATAGAGCTTGGGTGTGACGTATGCAAAAACCTGCCCTACCGCCCTCCAGTAACATTTGACTGGTTGGATTGTCTTATTATCTTTTGATAGAAACCGTTATTAACTAAACCATCTTTCCAACTAACATGAAGGCTATCAACAGACCATAGATAGTTAAGGTTTCAATAAAGGCCAAGGATATGAACAGTAAAGTTCTAATATCTCCACCTACTTCAGGCTGTCTGGCGATTGCTTCGATCGCTTTGCCACCGGCAATACCCATTCCAACACCACCGCCCAAACCGGCGATAGATACTGCTATACCAGCTCCTATTGCTATAATACTCATTTTTTCCCCTCCTTTCTTGTTGCAATGCAATATACATTGGCAAAATATATGGTTAATTTTAATGACCCGCAGATGTAGATGCAGCTATGTAACTAGCTGATAACAAGGTAAACACAATCGCTTGTATGGCACCAAGCATAACACTCAAGCCCATTAATGCTGTTGGAATTAAAAACGGTGCCAAGAATAACAGGTAGGCAATTATCATTTCTTCACCAAATATATTACCAAATAGACGAACGGTGAGGGATAGTGGGTGCGCTACTTCTTCGAGAAGGTTGAGCGGCAAAAATGCCGGATTTGGACTCACAAAATGCCCAAGATAGTGAGCACCATGTTCAGAGAACCCCGCGATATGAACTGTAAATGCTGTGATTAATGCCAACGCCACTGTCACGTTCCAGTTACTTGTGGGTGGCTGGAAACCTTGAATGCTAGCAGCTCCTGGTATTAAACCACTATAGTTGCTCAAGATTATGAATAAGAAAAATGTCGAGAGCAGAGGAGCATACTTCTTCGCGGTGTGTTCCTCATCCATCACCTGGGTAAAGAAATCATAAGTAAAGGTTACTATCATTTCTACCAAATTCTGTAAACCTTTTGGAATTACTTGCATATTACGCGTAGCGCAAAACGCACCCAAAGCGAGCAATGCAATAATAGCCCATTGGGTTACAATTAAATGATCCACCGGAATCGGTCCCAAGCGAAAGAACACACCATCCCACATACCAAATATCATCTTTTCTCCCCCCTTCCTAAAAAAAAATATTATTTTTGGTTTTGTCGGCCGCTAACCGGATCCAAAACTTCAAATCGATTTAATTGACTAACTATCACTCTTGTCTTTTTTGTTTAGGATATCCCGTAAACCATTTTTGCTGCTGTCTTTCATCAAATTTTCATAGAGCATTTTCATCGCCGAGGCAGATCCCAGCATAAAACCAAGAATAGTATAGAGGACGCCCGTATCGAACCTTGCATCTAACCACTTACCTCCAAATAAACCTATTCCTATTACCGCACCCACAGATGTCGCTAGATTTAAAGCTGATGTAAGAGCCTTAGCCCAGTTCTGTTTTCCCTGAACCATTTCCAATCACCCTTACTGCCGCAGGCAAATATTTAATGCTAATATCCCCTCATACCAATTCTACATTGTTACTCAAAACCCTTTTTAATGACGACAAAAATATTAGGTTTTTTGTCCGCTTGGCAGAATTGATTAGTCGGACTTTTTTCCTGTATACGGGTTGTAAAGCCATTATATGCGGTTTTTAAGCATTACTATTTAAATTTTCCATGTGTGTAGTTAGGAATTAATTTCACATAGTGTCTTTGTATTCGCCATTAAATTCAAAAAACCTTCTCGAAAATACATTTTTTCTTGGTAGTTTATTTATAATCCGGTTAGATACCCTTTTTTTAATAATTTCTCTAAATGCTTTTGAATTAAATCCTCAATATCTATGCCAAACTTTTCCTCCATTACAAACATCATGGTTACAGCCGTCTGCGCAACATCCAAGAGTTCCTTGGCTATTTCTTCCACCACTGTTTCCTCATCCATTTTTACCTTTTCCCCGCTTAACCCTCGGTATTTACCGATACACTGGGCCAGCTCTCCGGCCTCCTCCATCAATTTTAGGGCAGTTGATTCAAGAGTTGGGTTAAGTTGATTCAATCTGGGTAAGGATAGGATTTTAGTATCCATTTTATGACTCCCTTTTTTCCCTTAACGGGATTTCAATTAGATCAATACCAGCCTCCTGCATAAACTGTACAGCGAGGCTGTCATCAAAACTACCCCGGTGGACTACTCTCGTTATACCCGCATTGATCAACATGCGGGCACAAATTATACAGGGTTGGTTGGTGCAATAAAGAACTGTGTCCTGGGTTGATACCCCATAGTTAGCAGCATTAATGATTGCGTTCTGCTCAGCGTGCACCCCTCGACACAGTTCATACCGTTGACCAGACGGAATCCCCATTTCCTCGCGCAGACACCCCGTATCCAGGCAATGTTCCAAACCCCGTGGTGCTCCATTATAGCCAGTAGCAATAATGTGTTCATGGCTGACCAGGACAGCCCCCACATGGCGGCGCAGGCATGTAGAGCGGCTAGCCACCAGATCCGCCAGTTCCAGAAAATATTCGTCCCACGAAGGCCTTGTATATTTTATCTCCGCTCTTTCCATAATATGTTTTATATTCCATACAGGGGATATTTATTACATAGCCCTGCCACTATTTCCCGGGCTTGTTTTAACTGATCCTTATCTTCAGGATTATCAAGGGCTAAGGCAATGGCTCGTGCCATTTCCTTCATATCATCTCCCCGCAAACCCCGGCTAGTGACAGCTGGTGTACCGATTCGAATCCCGCTGGTGATGGTAGGTTTTTCAGGATCAAAAGGTATTCCATTTTTGTTTACGGTGATATTAATTGACTCCAAAATAGCTTCGGCTTCTTTGCCATTAAGGCTCTTGGGCCGTACATCGACCAACATCAGGTGATTATCCGTTCCTCCCGAAACAAGCCGTAAACCTTTCTCCACCAGACTTGCAGCGAGTATGCGCGCGTTTTCCACGATTTGGTGCTGATAATTCTTGAACTCAGGCGCTAATGCCTCCTTAAAACATACTGCCTTGGCAGCGATGACGTGCATAAGTGGTCCTCCCTGGATGCCGGGGAATACGGCTGAATTAATTTTTGCAGCCCACTCCTCTTTGCACAGAATGAGTCCTCCGCGCGGTCCCCGCAAGGTCTTATGGGTGGTAGTGGTCACGAAATCAGCATAGGGAACTGGGCTGGGATGATCCCCGCTTACTATCAAACCGGCTATATGCGCCATATCCACGAAAAGTAATGCCCCAACCTCATCAGCTATTTCCCGAAATCTTTTAAAATCCAAAGTACGGGGATATGCACTAGCTCCAGCTACAATCATTTTCGGTTTGGCTTCTTTAGCTATTTTAAGCAGTTCATCATAGTCTATGGTCTCCGTCTCTGGATTTACTCCATACTCAAAGAAATTAAAGTATTTGCCGGATAGATTTACTTTGCTGCCATGGGTCAGGTGCCCGCCATGACTAAGATTCATTCCTAAAACTGGATCGCCCGGCTTTAGGGCTGCAAAATAAACGGCGGTATTGGCCTGAGCCCCAGAGTGAGGCTGCACATTGGCGTGGTCAGCTCCAAAGAGCTGTTTGGCTCTATCTATGGCCAGACTTTCTGCCACATCAACAAATTCACAGCCCCCATAATATCGTTTACCTGGATAACCCTCGGCGTATTTGTTGGTCATTACCGACCCTTGCGCTGCCATTACGGCACGGGAGACAAAGTTTTCAGAAGCGATCAGCTCCAACTTGCAACTCTGTCTTCTTTCTTCGTTCGCAATCGCTTCAGCGATCTCTGGGTCGATCGGTCTGACATACTGCTCGATATAATCCAAAGTCTAAACCCTCTCTCTATATTTATTTTCTAATGCTGTTATTTTTTCTACTCGACGTTGGTGTCTTCCTGCTGCAAAACTTGTTTTTATAAAAGTTTTAACAATCTCCTCAGCCAAGCCGCTTCCAATCAGACGGGAACCAATTGCCAAAATGTTGGCATTATTGTGTTCGCGCGCCAAACGAGCGCCAAACAGATCATGACAGAGTGCCGCTCGAATACCAGGTATCTTATTGGCCGCTATTGAGATCCCGATTCCTGTTCCGCAAACCAGTATACCCAAAGCATTTTTCTGCAGCACCACATTGGCTACCGTTTCTGCAATATCGGGATAATCGACTGCCTCCTCCGAATAGGCTCCACAATCAATCGGCTTGTACCCCTCCATAGTTAGAATTGCCATTATCTCTTTTTTTAGTTGTACCCCGGCGTGGTCACTCCCTATAGCTATTTCCAATTACCTCACCTCATATTGGTTTTATTTTTAATGCGACGGAATAAGAACGATAGACGCGGGTTCGCTTCGCTCACACGCTGCAACCTTAACCGTGAACGGAGTTCACATCAGTAGTCCCCGCAGGGGGATTTACGCGGATTTAATTTTTGTTTATATAAAAAGCAATAAAAGCCGCGATAATCATAAAAGATCGCGTCCGTCCACGTCAATGGTCTTCTAATGTAGCATTATCCGTTTACTGCTAAAGCTGAATTATTTTCTGAAAGAGCCTGTCCACCAGCAACTTAAGCTGAGAAAGGCTTTTTCGATAATATTCAGGGCCTTGTCCATATGGATCCATAACTTCCCCGGTTTCATCTCCGGTGAATTGGCTCAGTGTATATATGTTATCAGATTTATCAGGAAATCGATCCAGTAAATAGTCACGTTGACTGGCGGTCATTGTCAAAACTAGATCGGCGTCCCGAATAAGGTTGTTCCTTAGAAGCAATGACCGATGGTGGCTTATATCGATGCCTTCTTCTCGCATTGCCGCTACCGCTTCTGGTGAAGCCGGCAGATCATCCTGGGTAAATAAACCCGCTGACCAAACCTGAATTGGCCCGCTGTCCGACCATTTAGCTGAGGCTTGTAAGCGCTGTAAGAGGAGAGCTCTGGCCATGGGACTGCGGCAAGTATTGCCGGTACACACAAATATAATTGTTATCACTTTGTGAGCTCCTTTCAGATGCTTTTTCCTTTATGCCGCTTAAAGAGCCATTTTGACCGCCAGCGTTATCAGGACTAATCCACCGACTACCTGAGCATAAGCACCAATCAACCTGCTAAAAAACCTCCCGCCCTGGAAACCTGCCATGGTCATAATTCCTGCCACTGACCCCATCATTAGTACCGGATAATAGATCGGCACAGCGACCAGCGTTCCCAAACTGAACCCTATCGTTAGGGCATCGATACTCACCGAAGTCGTTAATATGGTCAGGTTTATCCAGCCATCAACCTGGTCGTCTTTCTTTACTATCATACCTTTTCCTTGCCTCAACTTAAAGAATTGCGGCTGCATTTCTTTATATCCCTTCCAAATCATATCTCCCCCCAGAAAAGCCAGGACCGCAGCCCCTAATCTTGCTGCCCACACACCGAGGAGATTACCGAGGGCCATACCTAGGGTTAGCCCAATAAGCGGCATAATAACGTGGAATACTGCAACCATTGAAGAAAACTTTACCTCATAGCTTTTAGATACACCCCTCAAGCCCATCCCCATTGCCAGAGAAAATGAATCCGCCCCCAGTACAATTGCAACCAACAGGATGGTGATAAATTGCTCCATCATTTTTTAAAGATAACTCCTTTTGCACTTTATTGGGAAGCAGCTCTACGCAGACGATCCATTAGGGCTGCCCCGACTTGCTCCTGGTCAAAAGGTGCAATGAGCAGAGTCAGGATACCATTTTCTTCAGCTTCTCGGAGTATGGAATAAAGGTTCATCCCTGACTCAGATAAACTATAATAAAGGATTCGCTTAACTTTTTCTATTTTATGCAGGGAGGGATTATTAATATGTACTACTCCTAAAGCCAGTCCTTGTGCTAGGAATGCATTGAGTTTCATCTCGTAATCTAACTTATTATCGCTAATAACTACCTGAACCTTGGTTTTGTAACGAGGCAAGTCTCCTACCTCTGCCAATTCAATTTTTACCCCCAGGAATTCCTCCAGTTCTTCCACACTGGTTCCACCACGACGCAAAACCTTGTATTTTTCGCCACTCAGATCAATAATGGTAGATTCCAGCCCTGCTCCTGTATCACCTGCGTCCAAAACTGCTGCAATCTTCCCATCTAAATCCTGCAGAACATGCTGCGCGTTAGTAGGGCTGGGGCGGCCATAAAGATTAGCGCTGGGAGCAGCCAGAGGGCCGGTCACCTCAATCAGCGCCAAGGCTACCGGGTGTGATGGCATACGCAAACCTACCCCACTCTGGCCTCCTCTTACAATCTTAGGTACAGCGGGCAGGGAAGGCAATATTAGGGACAACGGCCCCGGCCAAAAGCGCTCCATCAATTTCCTTGCCATAAGAGGCACTTCCCGGGTTAGTTTTTGCACCTGATTCAGATTGCTGATATGAACCAACAGAGGGCTTTCTGCGGGCCGACCTTTGGCCAGGAAAATTTTTTCTACCGCGAGTGGCTGAGAGACATCGGCCCCCAGGCCATATACTGTTTCAGTTGGAAAAGCTACCAGTTCTCCGGCCCTGATTAATCGAGCTGCCTGTTCAATAATCGCCGGCTCAGGATTTCTGGCATCTACCCGCAAATATTCGGTTTTATCCATCACATAATCCTCCGCGCTTTTACCACTCGATCTCTACCGGTTCCATCTTTAATTACCTCAATCTCGCTGAAGCCCTGCAGCATAGCCCGGGCTGACTCTGCCTGGCGCGGATCCACTTCCCACAACATAAAGCCGCCTGGCTTCAGGAGTTGATAAGCCTGCGGCACCAGCCGTCTGTATATATCCAGCCCATCACCCGTTGCTACCAGAGCTATACGTGGCTCCCAATCCTTCACCCCGATTTCCAGCTCTTCTATCTCAGCCATGGTAATATAAGGCAAATTAGCCGTAATCATATCCAGTTTCTCTTCATTATCAAAGGGCGATAGTAAATCTCCTTCCCGGAAATGCACAGTTAGATTATGACGCTGTGCATTTTCCCGGGCAATACTAAGGGCGGCAGGGGACAGGTCCACTGCGTAAATCTCAGCACCAGGAAGATAGGCAGCCAGACTAACGGCAATTGCCCCTGATCCAGTGCCCACATCGCAGATCCTGGTTATTTGGCCTTCCCTAGCTATGCTCAGGGCAGTTTCCACCAAAATTTCAGTATCGGGTCGGGGTATTAGAACATCCGGGCTTACTTTGAAAACGAGAGACATGAACTCCTTTTGACCTACGATATAGGCCAGCGGTTCCCCTATCGTTCTTCGCTTTATATACTCTCGATATGTTTCCCTTTCGCCCTGGTTCACCGGTTCCTCGTAGTTTGCATATAAATAAACCCGGTTTTTCTCTAATACATGGGCTAGCAATATCTCGGCTTCCAATCGAGATGCCTGCATACCTCTGTCTAAAAAATACCGGGTCGTCCATTCTAGTAAATCTTTAATTCGCCAGCTCTTCTGCACCTTAATCCACCTGTTTTAATCGTTCTGCCTGGTCATTCGCCATCAGGGCATCAATAATTTCACCTAACTGCCCCTCCAAAATTTGATCCAGTTTGTGCAGGGTAAGATTAATCCGATGGTCACTTACCCTTCCCTGGGGGAAATTGTAGGTACGAATTCTTTCACTCCGGTCCCCTGATCCTACCTGGCTTTTGCGTGTGCCTGCGGTCTCCATGTTCTTTTCTTCTTCCAGAACTTCCTTTAAACGCGACCGCAAAACCCTCAAGGCTTGTGCTTTATTCTTATGCTGAGATTTCTCATCCTGACAGGTCACCACCAGTCCGGTAGGCAGATGGGTAATCCGAACCGCTGACTGGGTTGTATTGACACATTGTCCCCCTGGTCCGCTGGAGCAATAGACGTCAATTTTTAAGTCATTTTCATTAATATCTACATCCACTTCCTCAGCCTCTGGTAAAACTGCCACGGTAGCCGCCGAAGTATGTATTCTGCCTCCCGATTCCGTGGAAGGAATACGCTGTACGCGGTGTACACCGGACTCATATTTCAATTTGCTGTAAGCTCCCTGTCCATCCACTACATAGATCAGTTCTTTAATGCCACCCAATTCGGTGAAGTGAGAATCCATTATATCAATTTTCCAGCCCTGTTCTTCGGCATAGCGAGTATACATTCTGAACAAAGTTGCCCCAAATAGGGCAGCCTCCTCACCGCCTGTACCGGCCCGAATTTCCATTATAACGCTCTTTTCATCGTTAGGGTCAGTTGGCAGGAGCAAAACCTTAACCCTTTGTTCGAGGCGTAGCTTTTTCGTTTCCAGGTCTTCAATTTCCGCCAGCAGCATAGCCTTGAACTCCTCATCGGGATCCTCCCTGAGCATAACCCGAGCATCTTCAATGCCTTCCAGGGCTGCTTTTAAATCCCGGTATACGGAGACAATCTCACCGAGATCCGAGTAAGCCTTAGCATATTTCTGATATTTGCTTTGATCAGAAATAATATCGGGATTGCTCAACAACTCGTTAAGCTCATTATATTTAGTTTCTAAACTCTCCAACTTTTGCAGCATTTATTTATGCTCCTCCTTAAGGACTCACTCTAATCAGCTGTTCTTTAAGCTACAGCCGCCCCCGGTTCATCCACCAAAACTTCACGGAGTGCTGCCAGGGCAACCTCTATCTGATCGTCATCCGGTTCGCGGGTAGTGAGTTTTTGCAGCCACATCCCTGGCGCTATAAGAAATTTAGCCCAGGTCCGCTGGTAACATTTGCCGGAAAACCTGATAAATTCATAACCCAAACCAGCAACAATTGGAAACACCGCAATCCGAGACCACACCCGGTAAAAAAGAGTTCCTTCTCCCAGCAGTGCAAATACCAGAATGGAAATAACCATAACAACAAGCAAGAAACTTGTTCCGCACCGCGGGTGCACGGTACTATAATTTCGTACATTGGCAACCGTCAATTCCACCCCTGCTTCATGGGTATTGATTGACTTATGTTCTGCACCATGATACATGAATACCCGCTCTATATCTTTCATCTTCGAGATAGCATAAACATAAGTTAGGAAAAACGTAATCCGGATAATACCTTCAACAATATTTTGCCCGAACACTCCGCCAATAAACTGTTTGGTGTAATGCACAATAGCAGTCGGAAGCACTACAAAAAGGACTAATGCCATCACCACAGCTACCAGGCCGGTTACCAGTATCTCCCGTGCGCTTAATTCTTCTTCATCCTCTTCCAAGGACATATTAGCAGACTTATTCAGCATCTTAATCCCTACTACCATTGATTCAATCAGAACATAGCTGCCTCGAATCAAAGGCCATTTAAGGAAAGGATAGCGTGTACGCAGATCCGTATTAGTTTCTTTCTCGATCTGAATGCTGCCATCAGGCTTACGCACAGCCAAGGCCGTATCCTCAGGGCCGCGCATCATAACCCCTTCAATTACCGCCATACCGCCATAGCTTGACTTTTTATTCATAATTTATCACCTTTACTAGTACCAATGGACAGAGAAAAAAAGCAGGAACGATTGTCCTGCCTGTGATCATTATAACCTAATTAATTCAAACCGTATTTTTTCTTAAACTTCTCAACCCGACCAGCCGTATCAACTATCCGCAGTTTATCTCCGGTATAGAATGGGTGGCATTTGGAGCATATTTCAACTTTCAGGCTTTCCTTGGTTGAACCAATCTCAAACTCGTTGCCGCAGGAGCATCTAGCTTTCGTAGTAAAATACTTAGGATGTATTTTCTCTTTCATCGCTTTCACCTCGTTTCGGTTATCCATTAGCAGCTTTTCAGCATTTAATTCTACTTTTCCTTATTGCAAACTGCGAGAAATATTATATCAATAAAAATAATAAAAGACAAGAATTTAAGTATCTGGTTGTTGTTAATCAGTGATAATGTCATGGTATAACTCGTCAGGGAAAATGTCATCCCCTTCAAAACAGATACAATCTTAGGGGACAGGTCCCTTTAGTCTTCTTTCTCCTCCTGGCTATTATAACGATACTTGAAAAAATGCTGGGCAAAAAAGTTATCGTAGTTGGTAAACAATTCGTTTTCGCTTCCGCTCTCATTTATTTTGTTGAAAAAAATGTACATTTTGGCATCCAGGTTATCCATCGCATGAAGCAGGTGAGCCTCAGGGAATAGGGGTATCACCGGGGAACCGAATTCTAAATTGCCATGGTGGCTCAATATCATATGTTTCAACATCCATTCCAGTTCATCAGGAAAAGACTCTCCCTCCTGCCTCATCGCATTGATCTGTATGGCTATCATTTCCGTTCCCAACACAATATGGCCAACCAGTCTACCTTCGGAGGTATATTGAGGAATAACCTTAATTTCCAACTCCACAATTTTGCCTATGTCGTGCAGTAATGCTCCCGTCACCAGTAAATCACGGTTCAATGTCGAAAAAACACCTAGAGTTTGGACACATAAGTCAACTACTTCCAGAGTGTGTTCCAACAGTCCGCCGCTATAATTATGATGAATAGTCTTGGCGGCCGTAGCTTTATAGAATCTGTCTTTAGTATTTGGGGAAAATATCCTGGTTAATAGAGCTTTAAGGTTAATATCCTTTATGGATTCTATATACTGCTCAAAACGAAGCTGCAAAGCTTCCAAGCTTACCATCGGTCCTGGCAGATAAGGGGTAGGGTCTTCATCAAGTACCTTAATCCTTTTGGCAGTTACCTGGGTTTTACCATTAAAAACACCGATGTCTCCTAGCAAGCCAATTACTGAACCTGTCGCAAAATCTCCGGCTATGGGACAATTCTCCCAAACTACCGCATCGATATCTCCTGAAGCATCGCCCAGCTTGATGTTATACATATCCTTACCATCCTTGGTTTTGCGGTGCAGTCTGTCCAGTAATAAATATTTCCCAAATATCTGATGACCTGGGGTCATCCCTTTAAGTTCTTTAACCTGAAATGGTCCTTTGTTCTCCACCATTCTTCTCTCCTCCTGAAACGTATCTTACTTTATTCACCTTTCCCGTAAAGGAAAACGATAGACGCGGGTTGCTCACGCGCAGCAACCCTAATCGTGCCGCTTGCGGCACATCAGTAGGCCCCGTAGGGGGATTTACGAAGACTTCTTCTTAATAAACTATACCGGCGATTAAGTATTACTGATGATGGTCTCCTCGGGTTAAGAATTATTAAAGATCCGCGTTATTCATAAAATTCCGCGTCCCTCCGCGTCTATGTTTCTTCTTATATCCAATTGTCATTCCTGGTCATGGATGAGAGTATGAGCCAATTTCAAGACCGGGAAGTTCTTGATGCAATAAATAGATAAAATTATTGATTCCCAGACTTTCGCCTCCCGTAGGGATATGATGAAATAATAGATCAGCGTCTATATTTAAATTCCGGAGCTGAATCATATCTATTCTGTTTTTCTGCACAAACCCCAGTAATGACTCCAATTCCTCTTCCCGGTCCGTAAAACCGGGGAAGACAAGCAAGTTCAGTGATACCCGTACTCCATGGTCCTTGGCCTGTTTTATGGAGTTCTCCACATCTTCCAATTGATAGTTCCTGGGGCGATGGTAACAATTATAGTTTTCTTGCTGACAGGAGAATATGGTAACTCGCATAGCATCCAGTCCCGCTCTGCATAGTTGTTTTATCCCGTCTGTGTAACCGGCGTTGGTGTTTATATTAATAGTGCCCTGCTGGCACTGCTCGCGCATAATATTAATTGCCTGGGCTAAATTATCAGCATTAAGTGAGGGTTCACCTTCACATCCCTGTCCAAAGGAGATAATGCCCTCCTTGGCATTAGTAAGATGTTCTATGCCCAACTGACTGATTTCCTGAATCGAGGGTTGAAATTCCAGCCGCTGCTGGGGAGAATCAACAGTAATATGACTTTCCGAAATGCATCCTATACATCCTGCATTACAGGCAGTCATAGTTGGTATCCCGCCTTCCCAGCGGCCATAGAAGATATTCTGCGCAGTATAGCAGCTGTACTGAAGAGAACAGTTAGCTAATTGTCGTACTATCCTATTGTCAGGGTATTTTTTCAGCATCCGGTTAATTCTGCCGGGCAGCCCAGCGGTATTATAATAACGGGGATGCCACTTACGATGTTCATCACTCTGAACAGCAGCTACCCATATTTTATTATTCCTGAAACCAACCGCAGCATAACCCATTAGGGGGACATCATGTCCATTCTCTAGGCTTACATAGGCTGGCAAAAGGGTGCGGGTAAAACCCTGAGGCAGCAGAGCTGCTACGGCTTGAGTTGCCTGACAGTTTAGCGCCGATCCAAATGTCTTGACCCGATTATTATCGAAAGCCACTGGGATATGTCCCTGTATCGAAACCAAAGAGGCGCCTTGAGGCAGAGGAATCATCTCGTCTCGCTCAGGCTCCACCCACTCCATGCCAGTGCGGCCTAACATACCAAACCGTGGGTGCTCCAATACTTCACCTTTTTCATTAGCATACAAAGCCAGAAACCCGTCATTCTTTTTCACAACTCAAATCACCTCTCCTTCAATAGCCTACCTTAATTCGGATCATAAAAAAAGCCCCCTGGGCGGAGGCTAATCATTTCGTCGCAGGTAACTCATGGGGTCGCGGGCTTGTTTATCGGCTCTTACTTCAAAATGAAGGTGGGGTCCGGTGGTCACACCACTTATTCCTACGGAGCTTATTACCTGTCCCCGACTCACCTTTTCTCCCTTTTCTACATAAATCTTCTGAGCATGAGCATAAAGGGTCTGTTTTCCATCGGGGTGATCAATTATCACCGTACGGCCATAAACCGACATATAACCTGCCCAAGATACGGTGCCTGCCGCGGCCGCATGAATAGACGCACCTATTTTATTGGCAATATCAATACCATGATGAAATCCGGATTTTCTCCAGCCGAAGGAGCAGGTGATCGAGCCACTTATAGGCCAACTCAACGTATTACGTTGAGAAACCCCACGAGATGGCTCAAACATAGATTGTTCCAGCCACTCCTCATCAGTCTCGGGAATTCGCAGACAATCCCCTACCTCCAAACAGTTGGGATTCTTATCATGGTTAGCATCAACTATAGCCGCTGCGCTCACCTGATAGCGCTCGGCCAGATAGGTTATAGTCTCCCCAGGAGCAACGATGTGAACTGGTCCTTGATAATTAGGAATTTTTAAAGTTGCACCAACATTGAGGATAGTTTTCTCATCCATGTTGTTGGTTTGCATTAAGGTATTGAGGTTTACATCATAATCTCGGGCAATAGCGGATAAGGTATCGCCTTTTTCGATACGATGAAGTCTGGTCTGTCTGTCCGCTATACTGCTCACCGCTTGAGAAAAGGGGATAAATTTCCCCTCGTTTAATCTAGCCACAGATGGGTGGGTGCTCAAAGCCAGCATAAAAATGCATAAGGCAATTGAGCCTTTCCATCTATTGTTCAATTCTTTCACCTCTATTCTGCTCCGCAATAATACACGCGGGGCGTTCTAACCATAGTTTTGACAGAATAGCAGGTGATTATGCAATTGTTAGCGGCTATTTCGAGAATATTCCTTTTTTCCAAAAATGATAGGCGCGGCACGCAGGAGATCCTCATTCGATTTGGTTTTTTTCATGGTATCTATCATCATCTGCATCGTTTCTACCGAGTTATATTCACTGAAAGCATTACGCAGATTCCACATTAGTTCCATCTCTTCTGCATTGAACAATAGTTCTTCCTTGCGAGTTCCTGATCTCTTTAGATCAATGGCCGGGAAAATCCTGCGTTCGGACAGTTTGCGATCCAATACCAGTTCCATATTGCCGGTACCTTTGAACTCTTCGAAAATAACTTCATCCATACGGGAACCAGTCTCCACCAAGGCTGTGGCAATAATCGTCAAACTACCACCTTCCTCAATATTACGGGCTGCTCCAAAAAATCGCTTGGGCTTAATCAGTGACGTGGGATCAATTCCCCCGGATAAGGTTCTGCCACTGGGAGGAACCACCAGATTATGTGCTCGCGCTAAACGAGTTATGCTATCCATTAATATGACTACATCTCTTTTGTGTTCAACGAGACGTTTAGCCCTCTCCAGTACCATCTCGGTAATCTTCACATGGTTTTCCGGCGGTTCATCAAAAGTTGAGGCTACCACTTCTGCCTCGGTGGAACGCTGCATGTCGGTTACCTCTTCAGGGCGCTCGTCCACCAGCAGGATAATTACTACCACTTCCGGATGGTTTTTAGTTATACCTTGGGCCATTTTCTGCAAAAGCATAGTTTTACCAGCTTTAGGAGGCGCTACAATAAGACCCCGCTGTCCTTTGCCAATCGGGGCCACCAAATCTATCAGGCGGGTGGAAAGCTCTTGCGATTCAGTGGCTAGACTCAGTCTTTCAGTTGGATAGAGGGGAGTAAGAGCGTCAAAATGAATTCGTTTCACCGAATCTTCGGGTGGAAAGCTGTTAACATCTTCAACTTTTAGGAGTGCAAAAAATCTTTCACTATCTTTGGGTGGCCTTACCTGACCACCGACTCTATCACCGGTACGCAGATCAAATTTTCTAATCTGGGATGGAGATACATAAATATCCTCATGGCTAGGGACATAGGCAAACGGTCGGAGGAATCCATAACCATCATTCATGATCTCCAAGACTCCTGATGCCTGCAGCAACTCATTAGAATGAGTCAAAGCTTTGGTAATCTCGAACACTAATTCTTTTTTACGCAATTTGGAATAGCCGCCCAAATTGACATCCCTGGCAATTTGGTATAATTCCAGCATGGTTTTATTCTCCAATTCGGATATGTTCAATTCATTACTCCTCTCTATGTATTTACATAGTCGTGAATTAAATGGAAAGACCAGGGAAAAGATTTGCACCTGATGTGGTATATTACTCCATCCGGAGTTTGATGCGATGATCACTAAACAAAGGTTTTTTATCGAGGCGATGATTGGCTTCAATAAATCTGATGGTTCCCGATTTACTCCTCATTACTATGGTCTGGGTAATAGCGTGTCCCTGTAAATAGTTTACTCCCTTTAGTAAAAACGAATCGGTAATACCAGTGGCTACAAATATTACATCGTCTGATTTGACCAATTCATCAATGGAAAATAATTGTTTAGTATCCTTTATGCCCATCTCCACACAACGGCGGATTTCATCCTCATTTTCGGGAATCAATCGGGCTTGAAAATCACCTTCCAGGCATTTCAATGCGGCCGCGGTGATGACCCCTTCCGGCGCCCCGCCGATTCCCAGCAGTATATCTACCCCTGAATCCGGATAGGCAGTAGCTACCCCCGGAGAAACATCGCCATCGGAAATTAGCTTAATGCGTGCTCCCGTCTTGCGAACTTCTTCAATAATGCCCTGATGTCGTTCGCGATCCAGTATAACAGCAGTTACTTCACTTAACGACTTGTCTAAAGCTTTCGCTACCTGACGCATGTTCTCTTTCACTGGTGCGTCCAGAAAAACCCTGCCCTTACACAAAGGCCCAACTGCAATTTTATCCATATACATATCGGGCGCATGGAGCAGACTACCCTGGGGAGCGGATGCTAGTACCGCGATAGCTCCAGTAAGGCCCTTAGCAACTATATTGGTTCCTTCCAGGGGGTCAACGGCAATATCCACCTTAGGCGGAACTCCCAGTCCAACCCTTTCCCCAATATATAGCATCGGGGCTTCATCCATCTCACCTTCGCCAATGACGACAACCCCATCGATGGATACTGTATCAAACATCACGCGCATTGCCGTTACGGCTGCATCATCCGCTGCATCCTTATTGCCTCTGCCCACCCAACGGGCCGCCGCCAGCGCAGCAGCCTCTGTCACTCTTGCAAATTCAAGAGCTAATTCTCTCTCCAAAACAAAACCCTCCAGTTCTTAAAACGCCTGCTTCCAATCATTCATAAACTTTTCAATACCTGCCTCGGTTAAGGGATGTTTAATCATCTGTTTAATAATATTGTAAGGAATAGTAGCAATATGGGAACCAATCCGGGCAGATTCGACGACATGCATGGGATGCCTTATACTTGCAGCTATGACCTCGGTAGAAAACTCGAATTGGTTAAAGATGGAAACTATTTCATCCAGCAAAATCAGCCCGTTATTTCCATTATCATCAACCCGGCCCAAAAATGGACTTACAAAACTGGCTCCTGCACGGGAAGCCAGCAAGGCCTGGGCAGCGGAAAATATCAGGGTGGCATTGGTCCGGATATTCTCTCCAGCTAGAATACTAATGGCTTTTAAACCCGCCTCAGTCATTGGTATTTTGATTACCACATTGGGATGAATAGCAGCCAGCTCGTGGGCCTCTCTGATCATCGAATCGAAATCCAAACCAAGGACCTCAGCGCTTATTGGTCCGTTTACAATACTGCAGATTTGTTTGACCACAGTGGGATAATCCAATTTTTCTTTGGCGACCAGACTCGGGTTGGTGGTTACGCCATCTAAGAACCCCATGTCATTAACTTCTTTTATTTCCTCTATGTTAGCAGAATCGATAAAAATTCGCAAAGAAACACTCCTTTCATAAATACTAGTGGAATCTAAGGAAAGTAGATGAGGGTGCCGCGAACAATCTTAACCACTCTAGGCTTTACCGGAACTACCAAAAACTTTTATTTTTTCTCTAATTATAGCTATCGTTGCATCCCGGGCCGGACCCAGCAGTTTACGAGGATCGATCTCCTCAGGATTCGCCTCCATCCTGCGTCTCAGCTCCCAAACGAAGGCTTCCCTAATGTTAGTATCGATATTAACTTTACACACACCCAGCTCAATAGCCCTGCGCACTGACTCATCGGAAACTCCTGAAGATCCATGCAATACAATAGGTATCTTAACTAAGTCTTTTATCTTTTTCAGTCGTTCAAAATCAAGTTTAGGGTCGCCTTTATATTGTCCGTGGGCAGTACCAATTGCAATGGCCAGACTTTCAATCCCGGTCTTTTCTACAAAATAACGTGCTTCCTCAGGGTCAGTATACATGGCTTCCCGCTCACTGACATGCACGTCATCTTCTGTCCCTCCTATTTTTCCCAGTTCTGCTTCAACTGATACCCCTATTGGTCGTGTTATCTCCAGAACTTTGTTTGTAATGGCGATATTCTCCTCCAGCGGGAGTTTGGAGCCATCATACATTACCGAGCTAAATCCGCTGCGTATACATCTGATAACCTGATCAAAATCGGTTCCATGATCCAGATGCAGCGCAACTGGAATATGGGTAGCCTCAGCGGCAATTTTGACCATTCCGGTAATAAACTCTAGGCCAGCGTACTTAATTGCACCCTGACTCGCCTGCATAATTACTGGCGCATTCTCTTTTTCGGCCGCTTCCACAATCGCCTGGATAATCTCCATATTATTGGCATTGAATGCGCCTACCGCATAGCTTTCCCGATCCGCCTTAAGCAGCAACTCTGTAACTGAAACCAGTGCCATTAAAATCACCTCATTTTATCTTCATATATTACATTGCTATTTATATTATGTACACAGTCAACCTAATTCTTTGTGTTATGTGTCAAGGTAATTTCTGTAGACCAGGTGAATGATTGAGCAGCACTGTGTATTGCGATTGAAGACAGCCCAGTCATACGGAAATTTATCCGCTGATAACACATATAATTAGGGTTGATAGTGCACCGGTTTCACTTGTGGTCGAATGAAGTCCTATGATGCCATTTCTATCATTAATTGTTCAACTAAATCTCTTAGCACCATAATATCAAAAGGTTTACTGATGCATTTTTTAACACCCGCATCCAATGCTTGTTTGACCACCTCAATTTCTCCGTAGGCGGTCATCATGATAATTGGAATATCGGGATTCCTCTGCATGATTTCATGAGTAGCCTCAAGTCCATTCATATTGGGCATTTTTACGTCCATCAATATGAGGTCTGGCACCATTTCTGCAACCTTAATGATTGCCTCCAGACCATCCCCGGCAATCCTAACATCCCAGCCTTCTTTTTTAAAAAGTTCTTCTAAAAGACGTCTGACTCCTTTTTGGTCGTCAACAATCAATATCTTGCCTCGCATCCACAATACCCCCAAAATTATATACTTAAAGCGGTTTTTGCCTTTGTAAACTCAGCATATATTGTCACGAGAGTAGTATACCAAATATTACCACACGAACAAACTGTTTTCCGTGGCTTTCAGAGTGGTTTTTAACAATATTCCTCGTATTTACCCATTAATCGATAGATTTTAGGGCTCTTACAATTCCAGTAATATTTTAAAAACAATTTACGGGCATCAGTCTATCCCTTCACCGGCAGCTATTTGCTCAATTGCCCCATTACGAAAATACAGCCGGGTTATATTCGGGGATGTCAGGGTTTTGCGTACCGGCACCTCCACCTCATCGCCTATTTTAACGTCGTCTTCCAATGGTATCTCCAGTAGTGCCATTTGCATGAAAACTTTTCCGCGAATAGGGTAATTTTTTCCTTTGATAGTTACATAAAGATTAAATCGCCTTATATTAAAATAACCGAGCACAATTTTTGCGAGCTTTTTCAACATATCTGCAAATCCAACTGGTTTGTTAGCTATCTCCACCGCTAGTCCATCATTAAATCCCACGGGTATCACTCCAATCCGTGCTGTTTGTTTTAACCGGAAGGAGCGATAGTATCCAAGGGAGCTTCCTTTTTCCCGAGTCTGGAGAGATATAATGCGGCTCTTAAAGCAGTAAGGGTCCTGCAACTGCAAATGAGTTGGAAAATTACCAACGGGATGCTGACCCGATAGAAGCGTCCCGATTCGCACTGCATCAAGACACATGTCAGGTGATCTGAGAACCATGGCGCTATTAGCCATATGTTTAATCGGGAAAATGAAGCCCTCCCGCTCTAATCGCTTTACGACCAGCATGAACTTCTGAAACTGCTGGACTGTATAGTCGTGTGATGTAGGGTCGGCAGAATGGGTATATATCCCCTCCACTTGCATCTTTTTATTGCTAAACAGTTGTCTGCAAACGTGAACGGCTTCTTCTTCATTCAAACCGAAGCGCGCCAAACCAGTTTCTATCTTCAAGTGAACTTTTGCCGGAAGATTTTGCCCGACACTCACTCTTTCCAGCAATTCCCGATCATCATCCGATCCAATCGTTAGGGTCAGTTGGTTCTTGATAGACTCTGCGGCATCCGCTTCACTCATTACGGGGCTAAAGACCAGGATATCAACATTAATACCCGCTTTTCTTAACTGTATTGCTTCATAACAGAAGCTTACGGCTAGATAATCTACGCCATTCTGGCACAGAATCCGCGCGGTTTCTTTCGCTCCATGACCATAGGCATTGGCTTTGACTACCGCTATCAATCTCGCTTTTCCCGCTAACAAGGTTCTTACTTCCTCAAGATTGTGCTTGACGGCATCAATATTGATTTCAATCCACTTGTCCATGATCTCGCTAACCCTCTTTCTAGTAAACTAGCTTTCCCTCTTCTTTAATAATCCCCGACTTATTTTCATATAGGAGGGCAAGCCTCTGGTCCACGCGAAATAGAAGACGGGTGAGTAAACCCTGTCCCAGTCACCGACAAATTCGATAAGGTCTCCGTTAAAACCCTTTTTGAAACGATACAAACCATATAGCGGGTTGCTTTCGTCTAAATCCCCGGACACTCCTCGGAAATCATAAACCGTACAACCTTGTTCCTGAGCCCAGCGGATCATTTCCCATTGAATAAGATAATTAGGCATAACATTCCGATATTCGTTGCTGGAGGCACCATATAAATACCAAGTCTTTTTCCCTAAGATTAGTGCTAGTGTTGCTGATACAACCCGTCCCTCAAATTCAGCCAGAAATATTTGCGCCAGGCCATTCCGGGCCATTTGATCCCATATCATTTCAAAATACTCATAACCCCTTATTAAGAAATGATCTCTGGCCGCGGTTTCCTGTAGTATCGCATAAAAAGACGGCAGGTCTGCTTTATCGAATGCCCTTCTAATAGTTACGCCTTTTCTTTGGGCTAGTTTGATGTTGTAGCGAGTTTTACTATGCATATTTTCAAGTAATTTAATAGCTGAAGGAGTAATATCCAATTGAAAAACAAATGCAGGCTGTACCCCTTCAAAATTTAGTCCAGTATTGTTGTGCTGAAATTTACATTGTTCCAAGATATTTTTAAAATCCTGGTTGTCAGTTGGTATATCGGGATCAATCTTTAGAAATATAGCGTTATGATCACGAGCGGCACGCTCGGCTCCGCCAAAAAGAGCTTGGCAAAGCTCCAGGCTTGCCACGTCCGCTACCGGCCCACGCGGAGCATAAAATATGCACCGTTTTATTCCCGGCAGGGGCAGTCTCCTTTTTAAAATAAGTAACGATCCTCTTATTTCTCCGTCTTGTTCCAAAACGAGCGGCAAAGGCTGCCACCCCATCCCCCGCTTCACTTCCCCCCATTCCCATGTTTGCAGGAAATGTCCTTTGGGGTGCAGTCTCACAAAATCATTATATCGATTCTTTTCCTTAATATCGATAATTCTGGTCGTAAACATGAACATTCTCCCTTATATTATCGGTTTCTTTGCTAGTCTTACCATAATAATAGAGAGGTATGCTCTTAGCAAAAAAAGCGAGCTTTCAGCTCGCTTTTATACATTATTTTATTGCCGCCTTAATAAGTCCTAGGAACAACGGATGTGGTCGGTTGGGCCGAGATTTATATTCAGGATGGAATTGGCAGCCTACAAACCAGGGATGACCTGGCAACTCAATAATCTCCACCAGATTTTTGTCAGGGGATAATCCGCATATTTTCAAACCATTATTTTCGAGATCCAAACGGTAAACGTTATTAATTTCATAGCGGTGGCGGTGTCTTTCGTTGATGAACTCCTGCCCGTATGCCTCCCGAACCATGGTTTCAGGCGCAATTACACAGGGATAAACCCCCAGGCGCATGGTACCACCTTTATTAGCAATGTTCTCTTGCTCCAACATAAGGTGTACTACCGGATAAGCAGTACTGGAGTCGAATTCAGAACTATTGGCTCCTGTGAAACCGCATACATTGCGGGCAAATTCGATGACTGCACACTGCATTCCCAGGCAGATTCCCAGGAAGGGTATTTTTTTCTGACGGGCATAGCCAGCCGTGGCAATCTTGCCTTCAATTCCTCGCTCCCCAAAACCGCCGGGGACCAGGATTGCATCTACCCCGGCTAATAATTGGTCGGGTCCCAATTTTTCGATGTCTTCCGCAAATATCCATTTGATATCAACTTCGCAGTTATATTGAAACCCTGCATGGTGTAATGATTCATTTATACTAAGATAGGCATCCTGGAGTTCCACATATTTCCCTACCAGAGCAACTGTAACCTTTTTATCCAATTGCCCGATCCGTTTCACCATCTCGGCCCACTCAACCAGATCAGCTTCCCCGCAGGTAAGCCCTAGTCGCTTGACAACCTCTCGGTCAAAGCCTTCCTGGGCCAACATTAAAGGTACTTCGTAGATGGAATTAGCGTCCTTTAACTGAATAACCGCTTCTCTCTCCACATCACAAAACAGAGCTAGTTTAGCTTTGATGTCTTCAGACAGATCCTTTACGGTTCTGCACACCAGAATATCAGGCTGTATCCCAATGCTGCGCAATTCTTTAACACTGTGCTGACTAGGTTTGGTTTTCAATTCTCCGGCGGCTTTAATGTAGGGGATCAATGTAACATGGATGTACATAACCCGGTCTTTGCCCAACTCAAATTTAAGCTGGCGAATGGCTTCCAGGAACGGCAGGGATTCTATATCACCCACGGTACCTCCGATTTCGCTGATTACAACATCCGGATGGGCTTTATTCTCAATCAGCATGACCCGTTCTTTAATTTCATTGGTAATGTGTGGAATAACCTGTACAGTCTGTCCCAAGTAATCGCCCCGTCGTTCTTTATCGAGCACCGTCTGATATATTCTTCCGGTGGTACAATTGGCGTATTGAGTAAGGTTCTCGTCTACAAACCGCTCATAATGCCCTACGTCTAAATCGGTTTCTGCACCATCGTCAGTGACATAGACTTCGCCATGCTGGTAGGGACTCATAGTACCGGGATCCACATTAATATAAGGATCAAATTTCTGCAATGCCACCGTTAGACCCCTGCTTTTTAAGAGCCTGCCCAGTGAGGCAGCCGTAATTCCTTTTCCTAACGAAGAAACCACGCCACCGGTAATAAATATATATTTTGTCACTTAACCTGACCTCTCTTTCCCGCAACTAATTCTCCCAACCTATTGAATTTTACCCTGCTTGGACTGAAGAGGTCAACCCTATGGACTATCAAAAAATAAACTAGTTTTTTACTTGGTATATTCTTCCTTGTTTATTCCGTGACAGCCTCTAAAGATAATCAAGGATCATGATTCTTGTGTTCAATCCCAGGTTGCCCGAATTGACTTCCAGATAGGGTTTCTTGATAACCATGTCATAATGTGATATGAATTCTTCCACCGGGGCTAGGGTGAAGGACAGATGGGGAGTGGCATAGTGCATAGGAATTACAAGCTTGGGCTGCAGAGCACTCACAATCCCAACAGCCTCTTCTGCATCAATAGTATATCTTCCCCCTACAGGCACCATTAAAATGTCTACATTTCCTATTTCCCTTACCTGCTGGTCAGATAACTTCTGTCCCAGGTCACCCAGATGCACTAATCCCAATCCCTCTGCTGAAATCTTGAAAATAGTGTTAGCTCCTCGTTCCCGACCCGCACTGTGATCATGGTATGAAGCAATACCCGTTATGCTTATCCCTTCCAGTTCAAACTTGCCAATGCCCAAGATAACTTGGGGCTGACCCAGAACGGTTCCCACCGCGTTATGATCCCGGTGTTGATCGTGGCTTATGGTTACAATATCTGCTGTAACCGCAGTTACGGGGTAACCATAGTCTGCACTGAAGGGGTCGGTGACTATTGTTTTATTCTCAGTTTCGATAATGAAAGAGGCATGTCCACGCCACCTGATTCTCATATTTAGAACTCTCGGTATATCTTGCTTGCATCGAAATACCAGAAACCATCTCCCTGATAAACCAGCCGATTGTCCAGATTGATACGAGTATAAATGGAAGTCAGAGTAACCGCATCCAATTGTTTGCCCATCTTCTTGGCAATTTCCCTGGTTAATTCATCGTAAAAGACCGGTTCTTGTCTTTGGGTAAGAATTTCCATCGCCCAATCAGCTTCGCTTTTCTTCCTATGTTGCATAAAATCCCTCCTACATTTGATCGGGTGCAGATACACCCAAAATATTTAAAGCATTTTTAATAGTTACACGGGTCGCTTCCATGAGGAGCATACGTGCATCCTGTAAGGATTTATTTTCATTTAAAACTCGATGATGGTTATAAAAGCTATGGAACAGCCCGGCCAAATCCAAAATATACCTAGCAATTCTCTGGGGGGTCATGGTCCGAGCGACAATGGCTATTTCTTCTGGAAAGTCAGCTATTTTTCTCAAAAGCTGCAGTTCCTCATTCCCCAGAACGGAAAAGTCCACTTCTTCCACCGCTTTAATTACCACCCCGGCAGCGGCAGCCTGGCGAAAAATGCTCTGAATCCGGGCATGGGCATATTGTACGTAATATACCGGGTTATCCTGACCCTTCTCCTTAGCCAAATCCAGATCAAAATCCATCTGGCTGTCAGGACTGCGCATCACAAAGAAAAATCTCGCAGCATCTTTGCCCACCTCCTCGATCAGTTCGTCTAACGAGACTGTGGTGCCGGTGCGTTTAGACATACGGACAACGATACCCCCTCGATAAAGCCGTACTAGCTGCATTAAGAGTATATCCAACCGATCTTCATCGTAACCTAGGGCTTTAATGGCACCTTTCATTCGGGCTACATGGCCATGGTGATCAGCACCCCAAACGTTAATTACCCGATCGAAACCGCGTTGAAATTTGTCACGGTGGTAAGCTATGTCAGTTGCAAAATAGGTTGGCAATCCATTAGCTCGAATTACCACCTCATCTTTTTCATCTCCAAAAAGGGTTGATTTAAACCACTGAGCCCCATCTTCCTCATAAATGAAGCCTTTTTCCTGCAGACTCTTAATTACATCATCTACCTGACCGGAGGCATGTAAAGACTTCTCACTAAACCACAAATCGTAGTTTATACCAAAATTGCTCAGGGTTGTTTTTATATACTCTAATTTTTCCTTCAGTGCATAATCAACCACAAACTTTTGTCGTTCTTCAGAACTCATAACCAGCAAAGTGTCTTTATAGTCACGGATAATATTCTTAACCGTATCTACCACGTCCTGGCCGGCATAACCATTATCAGGAAATTCAATCTTAGCCCCCATCAGCTGTAAATACCTGGCCTCCAGCGACTGGGCAAAAACCTCGATCTGATTCCCAGCATCGTTTATATAGAATTCTCTTTCTACGTCATAACCAGCGAACGACAATGCATTAGCAAGGGTATCGCCGATCGCTCCTCCCCGAGCGTTGCCCATATGCAGATTTCCAGTCGGATTGGCACTGACAAATTCTACTTGTACCTTCAGGTTCTGCCTCGGACTGCTGCCGTATCGGTCGCCCATCCCAATTACCAGAGCGGGTAGCTGATAAAGCCATGATTGATCAAGAAAAAAGTTGATAAACCCGGCACCCGCTATCTCAACGTTCTGCAGTTCCGGCATGAGTTTTCTATCTATTTGTTCATTTATTATCTCCGCAATCTTGCGTGGGGCCATCCGGGCTTGTCGGGCCATGAGCATGGCTACATTACTAGCAAAGTCTCCATGTCCTTCATCGCGCGGTACCTCAATCACAAAATCAGGCAAACTGTCAAACGTTATTAAGCCTTGTGCTCGAGCTTTTTCCAGGGCACTAACCAACAAATTTCTTAAACCGTCCCGGAGTTTTTGAATAGGATCCATTATTGACCTCCTTAAGTTGTGTCCTATTAATCAGGCAACTATTATGTAATGCTATTTTCCCGACCATTAAAACGGGAATTAATAGCTGCAACTATTAAATTAAGCTCGGTGTAATAATACATCACCAGCAGGCAAAAGTCACGCGCGTCGTACACGTTATTGAGGTTAATCTGCAGGTTATTGTGATATATACAATTGTCTTAATTATACAAGTTTTAATGACCCCTTGTACCAAAAATCTGGTTCATTCTAAATCTAATACTTGCTGTAAATCCTCATGGAAATTATTGCAGGCCCAGGCAGAGTTGCAGTAATACTCTAGCATGGCGATTGACGAAACGACAGCCTAATTATACAGAGATAACAGCCAAGACATATTATTTTGGGTTGTTATTTGGCAAATATTGGGCCCAAAATGGAAATCCCCTTAGGTCAGCCCGGGAATAAAGATCTTAAATACCGCGCCGCCATCCCCGCTATTGAAGGCTGCTATACTTCCTCCATGGCCTAAGATGATACTTCGGCTGATTGCTAAGCCCAATCCCGTGCCTCCGCCCACACCTTTATAAAACCGCTCAAAAATCTTTTCTGCTTCATAATCATCAAACCCAGGACCATCATCTAGTATATATATTTCCGTACCCTGGTCAGTCCTGCTGCTCCGAATTGCAACGCTCTCATGAGCATAGCGGATGCAGTTCCCCAGAATATTGATAAAAGCCCGAGCAAGTTTCTCCTTGTCAAATGCCTTTCTTCCGCCAGCGGTTTAATAATTTGGACTGCCTGGGCCATAATCTCATGTAAGAATACTCTCCAGACGAGTAAGATAAAGAAAATCTTCTACCACCCGTTGGAGCCCCTGGCATTCATCTATTATAATATCCAGGCTCGGCCGTACTCTGCTCCCTCGACCACACCATCCTTAATAGCTTCTGCATAACCCTGTATAGACATAAGTGGCGTTTTCAACTCACGGGAAGTGTTTTGCAGAAAATCCTTTTGCCGCTCATCGTAAATTTTGAGTTTGTCAGCTTCTCCAATTTCATCCCCGCGGGGAATATCAAGGCGCTTTATCGGCCCTTTTACTGAAAAGTGATTCATTCCTGCCATCAATTTGTAGATTGGCTGGGTAAAGCTTTTCTCTAAAAGCCAGGCTATGAGAAGAGCAAGTACGCCGGCAATAATAAAGCTAAATATTTGGGTTCGCCGCGCGCTAACAAGTCTTTATTTTGTATATCCTTGAGTTTACTAAATATAAGTACATGTCCTGTTTCTTCACTTTTTTCATTTATTATAGGAATATTTTCTCCAACATAAGCCTTGCTAAAACTCTTGCCTGCCTGGGCTTGCAGAAAATCCTTAAGATCTGTTTGGTTCAAATTACTATAAATCACTTTATCCTGCTTGTTGAAGACTACAATTTCTGAATCGATCGAACGGCCTGCCACTTTAAGCTGCCGGCGTTCAATAAGCCTGTCTCGCAAGCCATTCGTTTCCAGAGGGAATTTTATCATAGCAGCGGCAATCAGTTGACCCTCAGCTTTGATTTCTTTCCGGGCTTCAGCCAGAAGATATCTCTGCGAAAGAAAATGAAAAGAAAACCCGCTTACAGTAAAGCCAACCATAGCACGATAAGATAAGTTATAAATAAGCTGGTTCCAATTTTCATCTTAATCATCCATTCTATATCCATATCCCCAGACCGTAGTAATCTCTACCTTGAAACCGCTGGAAAGCAATTTCTTTCTTATCCGTTTGACCAGATCATCCACAATTCGGTCATCGCCCAGATAACTATAGCCCTAAACCATCTCAATCAAATGTTCGCGGGTAATAGAGCGATTCAAGTTACGCATCAAAAATGAGAAAAGTTCAAACTCTTTGGCGGTTTACTTAATCTCGATTCCATCTTTCTCTACATACCGCCTCTCTAAATAAAGAACAATATCTTTCAACCGAATCTGTTCCGATTGGGGATCAGGCTTATCCAACCTCTTTAATATATTCTTAACTCTGACCACCAGCTCAAGGGGACTAAAGGGTTTAGTAATGTAATCATCCCCGCCCAGCTCTAACCCTAGTATGCGGTCAACCTCTTCATCACGAGCAGATACAAAGACTATAGGGGCATTATTGGTTTTACGTATTTCTTTGCATAGTTCCAACCCATCCCGTCCTGGCAGATTGATATCTAGAACCAATAGATCCGGGCGTATTCTATTTATTTCTGATAACAAGTGCTGTTCACCAGAAAAGAGGGTTACTGTGTATCCCCTTTTTCCAGGTATTTTTTTATCAGATCTCTGATGTTTTTTTCATCGTTTACAACGAATATATGTTTCACGAAAACAACCCCCATATGCAAATTATACCATTTGGCAGGCTATTTAACTCCGAGCCTTATGGCACAAAAAAATTCTTATATAAAAACCCCAGCATAAGGCCGAGGTTTTCTAGCTGTCTTGAAATTAAAGGTTTATATTCCTTGTAAAGCCCGGATAAATTGATCCACCGTATTTTTGATTTCCAACAATTACGCGTTGAGAGCTTGGCGAGTGCTTAGAATCTGGTCCATAATGGTTTGCATCTGAGTCTGGTCCCCAGCCTGCCGGGCAGTTTTCATTGATTCCCAGTTACCCTTCTGGGTTGCCCGCAGAGATTGGAGTTCAGTCCGCAAGCCCTGAAGATCTGTGCGGTATTCCTTGATAATTGGCAGGGCTGCTTAATTTTGCTAGTCCTTAGCCTTAATCAAGTCTTTCAGTTCTTGTTTATCAACTTTAATCTGCTCCCGGGTAGCCTTACCTTCCTCGCGTAATTGTAGCAATTGGTCATAACCTTGCAAATCTTTGACCTTAATTTGGTTGGAGCCCTATTCCCATTAGCCTGTTTACCTCCCGGTGTCTCACTGGCAGCCAGGGTAGTTGCCGCTAAACTAAGCAGCATTATCCCCGTTAATAGCAAAGTTAGCATCTTCTTCATCGTCATTCCCCTTTCGACTTTATTTTATATTACTTATTCTACCCATCAAGTTAGGCACATTCATGATAAAAATAAGTAAAAAGTGTATGAAAAAGCGGTATAGACATATTTTTCGTTAGGTGATATCATGTCACTAGGTATACCGAAAAGACGCCATCAGTTTACCTGTTTTTCTTCACATGGCGTCTGAAAAAATCACCCTAAAGATTATCTCCATGTATTACCTGATAAACTATCTTACAAAAACTACCTTCAAATAGGGGGAATTAATTTGAAAGAAAAGGTTAAACTGGCTCCGCTTGTTTTGTTTTTAGTCCTGTTAGCCGGAGCTTCCTATTGGGCTTATAATAAATATTTCCCGTCTGCCAATTCTAGTATTTTAGCTACGGGTACTATCGAGGCTACCACAGTTGATTTAAATCTAAAAGCTGCCGGAACAATAAAAACTCTATCATTCCAGGAAGGCGATACCGTTCGGAAGGACCAGCCTTTGGCTGAACTTACGCGCAGTGATCTGGCTGCCCAGCGGGAAAGAGATGCTCTGGGAGTTATGGTGGCGGAAGCCAAACTTAACGATTTAATTTCGGGTGCGCGTGCTCAGGAAATTAAAGCAGCGATTGCCACCTTAAATATTGCTCAAATCAACCTGGATAAAGCCAACTTGGATTTGGAGCGACTGAATAAACTATTCCAGGAGGGGGCTATATCACAGCAAGAACTGGATCTTGCGCAGGTAAACGCCGATCTCAAGAAAAACCAGTTTGAATCCGCTCAGGCCGGACTTAGTCTTATTGAGGCAGGCACCCGCCCGTCTCAGATAAGCGGTGCTGCGGCTGAAGTTGAGCGGGCCAAAGCCGTTCTGAAAGCTACCGAAACTATGTTGGAAGATTTGAAAATCAATAGTCCTATTGACGGAACGGTTCTGAGCAGAAATTATGAACCAGGTGAATACGTTGCCGTTGGTGTGTCTCTGGCTAAAATCGCAGATTTAAGCAGACTCTGGATAAAGGTCTATATCCCTACTGATGATCTTCCTGCCGTAAAACTTGGCCAGAAGGTTCATTTTACGGTAAGCGGAGACCCTGCTCAATATATAGGAACTGTTAGCCATATAGCCTCCCAAGGTGAATTCACCCCTAAGACCATTCAAACTAAACAAGAAAGAACCAATGTGGTCTTTGCGGTAAAAATAACTGTAGATAACAATCAAAATTCGGTATTAAAACCAGGCATGCCAGCTGACGTTATTTTTGACCGGAGCTAAAGAGATGATTATTACTAGCGATTTGAGTAAATCCTTTGGCAGCGTACACGCTGTATGCCGGGTTGATCTGCATGTGACCGAAGGTGATATCTTCGGTTTGGTAGGTCCGGACGGCGCTGGCAAAACCACCCTCTTACGTATGATATGTGGTTTAATCACACCTGATAAGGGAGAAGTAAGGTTGGCGGGTTACCCGCCGCAGGAAATGGAACGTGCCAAGGAAAATCTGGGGTATATGCCTCAGCGCTTCAGTTTATACGGGGACTTAACCATCATGGAAAATATTCAGTTCTTCGCCGCCATGTACAAACTGGATAAGCACCTCGTCGAAGATCGCGCCAATGATATCCTGTCCCTTACTAACCTGAGCGAGTTCAAACAACGTTTTGCCGATAACCTGTCCGGAGGCATGAAGCAAAAACTGGCCTTAACCTGTGCCCTCATTACCCGTCCGAGACTCCTGATACTGGATGAGCCGACTTACGGAGTAGATCCAGAATCGCGCAAGGAATTCTGGAAAATTTTGTACTATTTAAACCAGCAAGGTATGACCGTGTTGATATCGACGGCGTATATGGACGAAGCTGAGCTCTGTAATCAGGTAGCTTTCATTAACCACGGTAAGATTAAAGCCTCTGATTCTCCTGCCGGGCTGAGAAAATCCTTCGGTCATCCCATTCTTGAAGTTAGGGCTGAATCCCGGGATCCTAATCTTCTGCATGACTTGCCCAACTTATTGGACGTTTCTTTTTATGGTTACAAGTACCAGGTAGTGGTTGATGATATTACCAGCGCAAAAGAAGCGGTGGAAAATTACCTGCGAGAAAAAAACATCCCTTTGATATCACTTAAGGAAGTCCCTCCATCAATGGAAGACGTGTTTGTTCTCCTGGCTGAAAAGGAGGCCGTCTAATGGAATATGCGATAGAGAGTCAGGAATTAACCCGAGTCTTCGGTAATTTTACAGCCGTAGATAAATTCACCATTAATATTCGCCCCGGGGAAGTCTGCGGTTTTCTGGGCGCTAACGGAGCAGGTAAATCCACTGCTATTCGTATGTTGTGCGGCATCCTGCAGCCCAGTTCAGGTACCGCTACCGTATTGGGTTATGATCTAGTGCGAGAAGTTGAGAAAATAAAAACCAAGATTGGTTATATGTCTCAGAAATTTAGTCTGTATGAGGATTTGAGCGTTAAGGATAATCTAGCCTTCTATGCTGGCATCTACAGCATACCTTACCATCAACGTGCGGCGCGGATTGCCGAAATGCTTAAACTGGCTGACATTGAGGAGCATGAAAACGCTCTGGTAGCTAACCTCAGTGTAGGTTGGAAACAACGTCTGGCTTTGTGTTGTGCAATTATTTCACGCCCGGCCATGGTGTTTCTGGATGAGCCTACCAGCGGAGTCAGTCCCATCAGCCGGCGCCAGTTTTTCAACATCATTCAAAATCTGTCCAACCAGGGAACTACGGTTATCGTTACCACCCACTTTATGGATGAGGCAGAGCGTTGTGACCGAATTGCCTTTATGTCTGAGGGCAAGCTCTTAGCGTTGGATACCCCCGATAATTTAAAAAAGAGTATTATCCAAGGCCAGATGGTGGAACTAAACTTACCCCATCCCATGGAACATCTGAAAAGCATAGAATCTCTGCCTTATGTCCGTGAGTGCAGTATATACGGAGCCTTTATCCATGTCCTGCTCAGCCAGCAATCTGACCTGGCTGCCCTGGAGGATTTTACCGGAGTCCCACCTCGACCGATAATGCCGACTCTGGAAGACGTTTTTATAACTCTGGCAAAAAAGGGGAAGAAAGGGGCGATTGGAGCATGAGCAGAATTCTGGCCGTGATGAAAAAAGAAGTATTACAAATGACGCGTGATCGGATGACCCTGGCCTTAGTGTTCATGATTCCGCTGGTCCAGCTATTATTATTCGGTTATGCTATTCAAACCGAGGTAAAACATATCTCGACCGTAGTTTTTGACCAGTCACTATCCGCAGAAAGCCGCGATATGCTGAGTTCTTTCTCGGCTTCCGGCTATTTTAATATAAACTATGCTGCGGGCAGCTATGCTGAGGTAACCCAGAAGATTGACAGTGGCCAGGCCAAGGTGGGCATTATTTTTCCGCCCGATTTTGCTGACAAGGTTAGAAGTGGTATCTCTGCTCCCCTGCAGGTAATAGTAGATGCCAGCGACAATATGGTCGCTAATCAGGCTATTGCCATCGCCAATTCCATTGGTTTGATCAAGTCCCAGCAAGTGATCTTTGACAAGCTGCATCTCAGTGGCGCCCCGTATGATATACGAGTTCGCCCCTGGTACAATCCGGATGGGATTACGGCTTATTACATGGTTCCGGCCATTCTGGGTATCATCGTTACCCTTACCATGATGATTTTGACTGCAGTTGCCATTGTACGCGAGAGAGAACGCGGCACTCTGGAACAACTGATGGTGACTCCCATTAAGTCTTATGAGATGATGATCGGTAAAATAGTTCCTTATATAGTCATGGGATATATGCAGATAACGGTAGCCTTAGTGGTGGGAGTCTTGGTTTTTGGGGTTCCCATCCGGGGAAGCCTGCTGCAGCTATATTTGCTAACCCTGTTCTTTATTACTGCATCACTGGGTCTGGGACTTATGATTTCAAATATCGCCAAAAACCAGATGCAGGCTTTCCAATTATCCTTTTTCGTGATGTTACCTAGTATTCTTTTGTCCGGGTTTCTCTTTCCCCGTGATGCCATGCCTCGTATCATCTATTATATAAGTGCTGTAATCCCGTTAACTTATTACCTGGATATCATCCGGGGTATAATTCTGAAGGGCATCGGCTACCAATACCTCATGGGACAGGTAACCGTCTTACTGGTTTTTTCACTTGTCTTCCTGACCATAAGTATTTTGAAGTTTAAGAAGAAAATAGCTTAGCAGGGAAGGTTTATATGAACATAAAAGATAAAATTATAACTGTCTGCCGTGATCTAGCCCGGGAGCGGGGATTTCACAACATTAATATGGATGAACTGGCAAACCGTGCCGGCGTCAGTAAGAGAACTGTCTATCGATATTTTACCGGCAAAGAAGCAATTATCGAAGCAACACTGGATGCATTTATGGCTGAGGTGGCGTTTGAAGCCGAGCGTCTTCTACAAACGGAAAAAGAACCTGCTCAGATCTTATCTGGCTTGCTAAACTACCTGTTTATACACGGCCAGTTTGTGACTAATTCTTGCAGCTTCAATGATTTACGGGTTTACTACCCCTACCTGTGGCAAAAAATTGACCGCTTCCGCTTGGAACGGATAGTATCCGTCCTGGACTTTATCAGCAGCAGAGAAGAATCTGGTATTACAAGCGAGGTAGACCCTCGCATCGTTTCGGCGGTAATCATGGCTTCTATCCAGGCTGTTTTAAATCCTGACTTTGTCCTGGCCAACCACCTGACCTTTGAAGAAACTGCCCGTCAGCTAAGTAATATGTTACTGAACGGTTTAATTCCACGGTATGCAACCTCTTAATATAGGACAGCAAGTATCTAATAAATCCTTGTGGTTGTCTATAATCCTATAACAGTGGTGATAATAGCCGGCAAAAAGCTTCTTTTACCCTTACTGAAACGGACCTGCTCAGGTAATCTTCCATGGTGATTTCAGTACAGTCTTCCAGGTCTTGAATAAAGACAGCTTCAAACTCCTGACTTACTTCCGCATCATATATGAAAGCATTTACCTCAAAATTTAGTTCAAAGCTTCTTATGTCAATATTCGCAGTGCCTACCGAACTAACCAACCCATCGATTATGATCAACTTGCTATGAATAAATCCCCGGTTGTATGTAAAGCAGCGCACCCCCGCCTCCAGCAATTCCCCTAAGTAAGAGAGCGATGCCCAGTGAACAAAGAAATGATCCGGTTTGCCGGGAATAATGAGCCAAACCTCTATTCCTGACAAAGCGGCAATTCTTAACCCTTCCAGTATACTGTCATCAGGAACGAAATAGGGGGTCTGCAGGTAAATATTACGGCGAGCACTGCTGATCATCTTCAAGTATCCATTCTTAATAGCACTCCACTTGGAGTCGGGACCGCTGGACACGATTTGAACCCCGGTATTGCCTTGGGGCAGGCGGGTTGGAAAATATCGTGCTTCAGCAATAAAGTTGTCATGGGACGCATACCGCCAGTCTAATAGGAACCTCAGTTCCAGTTCATCCAGAGCACTCCCTCTAATGCGTATATGAGTATCTCTCCAGTAACCAAACTCTTTTGATTTACCCAGATACTCATCACCTATGTTAAATCCGCCTGTAAATCCATACTGACCATCAATCAGACAAATTTTCCGATGATTACGGTAGTTTATTCTTAAATTCATATAGGGTAAAAGGGGTGGAAAAAAGATAGCCGTTTTGCCCCCGGCCGCAATCAATGGCTCAAAAAACTTCCGCGGCAGATGCCGGCAGCCCATCCCATCATATAGAAGTTTAACCTCTACCCCTGCCCGTGCTTTGCGAACCAGCACCTCCATTATTGCTCTCCCCAGGTTATCATTGCGAAGAATATAATACTCAATATGGATAAATTTATCAGCTTGCTCTAATGCCGCTGTTAATTCCCTAAATAGACTAAGGCCTTCTTTATATATCTGAACGTCATTATCCTGGGTATATAGCGCCTGGTTATTCAAATGCAGGTGGATAAGGTCTTTGTATTCTTGAATGCGGGTATTGTTGAATACTAGCTGGTTATTATGGAAGTTTTCATCTTGCTGTTGTACAAATGGGTAAATATCCCTCTCTTCACCTTCTTTAATATAGAAAAGGCGCACCTTGCGCAGATCCTGCCCCAGGAATAAATATAATATGAATCCAAATCCGGGCAAAAAAAGCATTACCAGCAGCCAGCTCAGGGTTGCCGTAGGGTTGCGGCGTTCAAAACCTACCACAACTAAAGCCAGGATAATATTCAATACAAACAAATAGTTTACATACTGAGAACTAGTATTTATCAGGGTCATGGTAACCTCCCCGTTGAATGGTTTCTCCTTATTTGACAAGACTGACCGTGCAATCAGGATAGGTTCGATGGAGGATTATTTCCTCGCCAACCTCACAGCCGCTCTTCCGCAGAACCTGGCTAACTGTCCTTTCCGCCAAGTGAGGAAGATTATTCTGTTGGCTCAAATGAGCCAGGAACACCTGCATAGCTTGTTGCCTGGGAATATTCGCTAAAATTTGTCCCGCTTCATGGTTAGACAAATGACCATGTTTACTTCTGATTCGTTGCTTCAAAAAAAATGGATACGGTCCCGTTTGCAGCATTTCGAGGTCATGGTTGGCCTCCAAAACTGCCACGTCGGCATAAGATAGAGCTTCGGCAACACTGCGGGTAATCACCCCTAGGTCAGTCGCGATAACCCATTTCACATTGTTATAATAGAAACAGAATCCGACTGGGTCTGCCGCATCGTGAGAAATCGGGAAGGGCACAATTTTTACTGCTCCAATATCCAGACTCTCTCCCAGATCCCGGCGGCACTCGGGGGGAAATTTATCCTTCCCGCTTATAGCATCCCATGTTGCAGCCCGGGCATACACTGGCAAGTGATGTCTTTTCATCAAAACCTGTATACCTTTAATATGGTCAGAATGTTCATGGGTTATCAATAATCCATCCAACTCGGCAATCTGAATACCTACTGCGGCCAGACTTCGTTCGATGCGACGAGCACTGATACCTGCATCGATTAATATTTTTCGTCCTCCTAATTCTATCAAAACCGAATTTCCTGTACTTCCGCTGGCTAAAATATGTAGCTGCATTATGGCAAAGCCCCTTTTGCATATATGTAAATTGTCTTTTCATCTTCCCCATTATTAAGCTTTGATGTCATCAAAGGTATAGGCAATTATCTTTTGTCTGCTTCCAACTGTAATTATACTTATATTTATAATCTTTTTCACTGATAAAAGTGTTAGCAATAATTGAAGCTGAGAATTGTCGTACCAAAGTACTTATAAGTGGGATAAACAGCCCATAAAAAAACCCTCTGGGGTAGAGGGTTAATCTCTATCATACTGAGATTTCAGGTTTTAAGTGGACCTTTTTCTTTTTTCAGTTACTAAATTAACCTAGATAAGCTTCCTTAACCAATGCATTATCAAGCAGCTCGCTGCCTTTACCAGTGAGAACTACTCTGCCAGTCTGTAAGACATAGCCGCGATGGGCTATTTTAAGGGCTTTGAGAGCATTTTGTTCCACTAACAAGATGGTCATCCCCGTAGCATTAAGGGTTTTAATCACCTGAAAAATATGATCTACCAACAGAGGTGCCAGCCCCATGGATGGTTCATCCAACAGCAGAATATCCGGTTCGCTCATCAGGGCCCGCCCCATCGCCAACATTTGTTGTTCACCCCCGCTTAAGGTGCCTCCCTTTTGGCGGCGCCGCTCTTCCATGCGCGGGAATAACTCGTAAACTCGCTCCATGTTAGCCTTGATGCTCGCCTGGTCTTTAATACGAAAGGCCCCCATTTCCAAGTTCTCCTGCACGGTCAAGCGGGGAAAAATCTTCCTGCCCTCGGGAACATGAGCCACCCCCATAGCTGCCACTTCGTGGGCCGGAAGAAAGTCAATGCTTTTGCCCCGAAAGAAAATTCTGCCCTTGCGGGGCTTCAATATCCCGGAAATCGTTCTTAAAATAGTAGTCTTGCCCGCTCCGTTGCTGCCAATCAGGCTGACGATTTCCCCTTCCCTTACTTCCAGTGAAACCCCCTGCAGCGCCTTGATTTCACTATAATATGTTTCAACCTCCTGCTTATATGCCTTTTTAATAGTTTCATCTATAAATTTATATTATTGTCAATTTTTTATAATAATTTTGTCAGATAATTTTGGTAAAAAAAGAAAAACCCTAAAACCGTAAAAACACGGTCGTCAGGTCAACATCGAACTGCACCCATTCAATTACTAATATTATAATATCCTCCTCTGGTCATAACAAGGGAAAAACAACCCTCGCATGCACAGCATTAATAAAGTACGATCGAATGAATAAACTGGTAAATACTTGGATAAGCTACAGCGGAATAAACCCCCGGCAATAGCCGGGGTTTATCTTTTAGCTTCCTTTTTGAATTTTAGCCCAGCTATCACGCAGCGAAACTATCCGGTTAAATACCAACGAGTTTTCAGATGTATCAATCGGATCAATATAAAAGTAGCCCTGCCGCATGAATTGGTAACGGCTGCCGGTTGCTGCCCCAGCTAGGCTGGGTTCAACCAGGCACGAATCTAAAACTTCAAGAGAATTAGGATTTAATTTCGATTTGTAGTCTAGTCCCTCTTCTTCATTGTCTGGATTTTCGTTTAAGAAAAGGTGCTCATACAATCGTGCCTCAGCTTTAATTGCATGCGCGGCAGAGACCCAGTGAGATGTGCCTTTTATTTTGCGGCCGCTGGTAGCGCCGCCGCTATGACTCTCGGGGTCATAGGAACAATGCAGTTCTATAATTGTGCCAGTCTGTTCCTCTTTGACCACCTTCTCACATTTGATTATATACGCACTCTTGAGCCGTACCTCGCGGCCGGGAGCCAGCCGGAAGAATTTCTTGGGCGGATCTTCCATAAAGTCATCTTGCTCAATATACAATTCCCGTGAAAAGGGGATCTGGCGTGATCCCATACCGGGATTTTCCGGATTATTCTCGGCTTCCAACCATTCTACCTGACCCTCGGGATAATTATCAATGATTACCTTTAAAGGACGCAGCACCGCCATGACCCGTGGTGCACTCAAATTTAGTTCTTCCCTGATACAGTGTTCCAATAAGGCAATATCCACAATGCTGTCTCGTTTGGCCACTCCGATACGGTCGCAAAAATCACGAATAGCCTCCGCCGTATAACCCCGCCGGCGTAATCCAGATAGGGTTGGCATTCTGGGATCATCCCATCCCGATACATAGCCGTTCTTCACCAGTTCTATAAGCTTACGTTTGCTCATAATGGTATAAGTTAAATTCAGCCGGGCGAACTCAATCTGCCTGGGCTGATGCGGTGCACTAACATTTTGGACAAACCAGTCATACAACGGGCGATGGTCTTCATATTCGAGGGAGCATAAAGAATGGGTTATACCTTCAATTGCATCTGAAAGCGGATGTTGAAAATCATACATTGGATATATACACCAGTTATCACCGGTTCTATGATGGTGAGCCCTTCTAATTCGATAAATGACCGGGTCGCGCATATTGAGATTAGGAGAGGCCATATCTATCTTGGCACGAAGCACCCGTGAGCCGTCAGGAAACTCTCCGGCCTTCATTCTTCGGAACAAATCCAGGTTTTCTTCAACCGGGCGGTTGCGATAAGGACTTTCCTTACCAGCTTGGGTCAATGTACCCCTGTATTCTCGTATTTCATCAACGCTAAGATCACAAACATATGCATTAGCATTTCTAATCAGTTCCTCGGCAAAGTCATAGAGCCTATCAAAATAATCAGACGCGAAGAAAAGACGGTCTTCCCAGTCAAACCCAAGCCAGCGGACATCATTCATAATTGATTCTACATACTCGGTCTCTTCCTTGGCAGGATTGGTATCATCAAAACGAAGATTACACAAACCATTAAACCTTTGAGCCATACCAAAATCTATTATGATAGCCTTAGCATGTCCTATATGCAGATAACCATTAGGCTCCGGTGGGAAGCGGGTGTGCACTCGCCCTTCGTTTTTGTTGGTTTTCAGGTCTTCATTTATAAGGGTCTGAATAAAGTTCACCGGTAAGGTTGAATCAGGTATGTTCATGTTTTATTTCTCCCTTTATATTATTCTATCTATGCTTAAACTCAGTTTCGCCCATAATAAATGAGCCTAGTCTGCTTTATTTAATAAGCCTACTGCTCTTTTTTACCATTTTCCTATACTAGTGTCAAATGACTTGCTTAGGTTTATTTACTTGCTCCCACCTAAATTATTGTATACGTGTTATAGGGCGGTATAAATTGAAGAGAAATACATGTCATTCCTGGCTTATTTGCATGCTATGTAAATACCCAACTCCTTGCATAACCTATAAGCGTATATTTCATCTATCTGCTATAATACTATTTATATAAAAAGTAAAATGAGGTTGATAATATGAATCGGTGCGATTATTGCAAAAAAAAAGGTGCTTCCCAAAAAACCGCGGTACGTATATGGGAGAGTGGTAAACTTAAAACCATGGAAATACCATACTGTTCAGACAGTTGTAAGCAAAACCTGCACTCCTTTGCCGACTCCTATAATAGCTTTGCACCCAAATTTATGCCAATAGTTTTGCTTTGGATGCTCCTTTTCATGGGTTTCCCCTTTTTAATAAAAGTAATAACTGATAATTCCTATTATTTGCAAATAATCTCCCCAGTTTTATTGTCTTTAATGGGAGTAGTATTGATATTAAGGCCTGAGGGTGTTATGTCGATTAAGTACTATCAGCGGGTTGGGCTTAGATACTTCAACCTCTTCATTCGCGTGACGGGCTTATTAATGATCGCTTCCGGCCTAAGTCTAGTCTGGAAATAGACGATTGCACCTGCGTTAAATTTATTATTTACATTCTTTAGGCTGTTATTTTCGTAAAAATAACTCCGTATTCATATGAGTGTCTGCGCTGCTGCCGAAAAAAAAGGGGGTCGGATCTGTTCCCGACACCCCCTGTTGGGCAATTATTTATTTAGGGGGAAGTCCCCCTTTCTTTTGTTTCTTATTACCTATGCTGGTAGTTCCAAATCGATCTTCTGGTCCTCGTTTTATACTTCCCTGAGACGCGCTTTTTTCTTTCTTCTTTTCTATTATTTGACGCATCATTTCAATATTTTGATCTTTCTCTTCCATAGTATTTCCTCCTAGAACTTATTCTCCATTATTATATCACAGGCGATGATATTTACTAATTAAACCGTCGATACCTATTTACGTACTAAGAACTGATGGCTAAAACCGCAGAATTTTCATTTATAGGAAACCGAACAAAAAAAGTGGTGCCACTTGAACCAGTTTCTATGTCAATTTTGGCTTGGTGGCGTGCAGCTATTCCATAACAAATAGCCAGTCCCAACCCAGTGCCTTGGTCCTTGGTAGTAAAGAAGGGCGTTCCTAACTTCTCTAATACATCATGATCAATCCCACAGCCATGATCCTCAACCGACAATACTACGTTTTCATTTTCGATATATGTTCGTATAATTACATTTTTGCCTGAAGGCATCGCTTCCAGAGCATTATATACTAAATTATGGACCAGTTGTCGTATCTCTTTTTCATCCAGAAGCAGGTCCGGTACTTCATCGATTTCTAATCCAATATTTTGCCCCTGAGCTATGGCATTAGCCTGAATTAATGGCAAGATATTGGTCAATATTGACTTGAGGTTTTGGCGTTTTAGTTCAACCATCTTATTCTTTGCCAGAGAAAGAAACTCCGTGATAATTGCATTGGCCCTATCCAACTCTTCGATCATCAGATCAAAATATTCTTTTTCTTGAATATATTTCTTGTTCTCTCTTAATATTTGCAGAAATCCTCGTACCGTAGTCATTGGGTTCCTAATTTCATGGCCAATGGAAGCCGCCATTTCTCCCACTAAGCCCAAGCGGTCCAAGCGGAGCATTTCAATTTCCATTTCTTTTCTCTCGGTTATATCGGTCAATATACTCAGGATACAGTCCTCTCCATTAATATCAAGTCTTTCAGCTGTATATAACCCCAATCCTTGCTCTCCAGTTTTTCTTCTAAAGTGTATCTCCACTTCACGAACAGGTTCCCTTCTGGTTATCATTCTCTTAAAGCGGTACCGATCGGTTGGATTTACCCAAAATCCTATGTCCGCCGCTGTCTGTCCTATAATCTCCTGGCGCTCAAACTTAGAGACCGGACAAAAGCTATCATTGACGTCGATAAATTCTCCACTCTCCAGACTGCTGATTGTCATTGCCATAGGACTCGCATTAAAGGCTTTGGAGAATCGTTGTTCCGACCGCAGCAACTCCTCTTCTATCTTTTTGCGTTCGGTAATATCAAAAGCGAAGCTGAGCAGCATATCGGATCCATCGACATCGATGAAAGGATAATCATATACTTCATAAGTACAGCCATCGGGATAGCTCCATTCCCCCTGGGTAACGCAAATGGGCCTGCCCGGGATAAACGTCTCACATTCCGAACATGGTTCAGTTAGGCCATGAAATACGGTATAGCACGGATTAGATCCGGGATTGCCAAAACATTCCTGAAAAGAGCGATTTGAAAAACGGAAGGAATGATCTGGTGCAATAAGATACACTTGCGCGGGCAGTCCATCTAAAACGGAAAACAATCGACGTCTCTCTTTTTTTAATTCCTCTTCAACCTGCTGACGTTTGGCTATCTCCTTTTGCAGTTGAAACACAACTTCGGCAATTCGCTGAACTCTTCCTTCGCTTTCCTGTAACGACTGTTTAGCCGACAGCGTATGGACAGCGTCCAATCGTTCCAGGTCAACATTTCGCTTCCGCAGCATTTTTAACTCATCTATAAGCTGTTCTTTTGTTTTGTTTTCATCCTGCATTTGGATTACCTCCGTGTCCCTATCCTTAATATCAAGGCAGCATGGTAACAACGATTATCTGCTTTTTCCTTTAGATTGCATTTTATTATATCTTTTAGTTTTTTATTATCCAACCCTATTTTTCCCTCTAGAGCCCACTTCTGTCAACAGATAATCATATTTTTCGTGATTTTTATTTATTTAACGACTAATAATGATAAAATGATTAGAAAATCCTGCAACTAATAATGGAGGCGTAACATGTCACTCGATGATGATTACCTTGAAACTATAAAAGCAGCCCCTAATGTGGAATTTATAGTCCCAGCTTCGCAAACCGCTAAAGAATTTAATAACATTCATGTGCGCAAAAAGGGTGATACTTTTCAAATTCAATTTACCTTGATGATGGAGCCCCAGAGCAACTTGTCTAAACCATGGAAGACAGGACTCGCCCTGGATGCCAGCTCGTCTATGAGGAAAGTCTTCGGTAGACGCCTGACCGGAGATATTCCCGCCCATATCGCAAGCGAGTATGAAAAAAATGGCTGGCTGAAAAAGGACAATAGTGATGGCCGCAAAGTAAAATTGTTTACCCGCGAGGCGGTTGATGATGCTGTGGAGCGAGGCCTAATCTCCTTTTCCCCTAATCTTATGGATTATTTAGGGCCTGAGTTTATTGCCTACCTGTCCAGTAATTTGGATATCGATGGCGAAACCACCTTAATCTTTTGGGCAGGTGGTAATGGCTCTGAAATCGAAGTATATGGTGACGTTAAAGAAGATGCCTATGCCAATTTATCCATAGACGGTCCTGAAGAAATGATGTTTGGCAAGAAGACCCAGCTATTACCTGCACTTAAATTTTTGACGGAACGATTCGATAAAGCTCATCGGGTGATGCTGGTTTTCTTCTCCGATGGCCGAATTGATGATTTGGCAGAGGTGAAAAAATATACTATCAACTTGGCCAAACAGATAACTGCTAACCAACATAATATGGTTAAATGCGTAATGATTGGTGTCGGAGACGATATCGATGAAACCGCTATGCTGGAATTAGATGCTCTGGTATCTGAAACTTATGTGAATATCTGGGACCATATGATGGTTAACAATTTACAAGAAGTGCTGAAGATCTTTGCAGAAGTAATAAGAAACACGCAGATTGTTGCGGGACCTGGCATTGTTTACGATGCCGAGGGTAAAGCATTAATGGTTTACCCAGGTGGCCTGCCAGCTACGGTTGTCTTTTCAATGCCTATCACTTCCCCGTGGTTTGAGCTTGAACTTGCTGACCAGCGCATACGGCAGACCGTTAAAGCACCTAAATACGTATTAGGAGGACAAGTCTAGATGAGCAAAAAAGATGATACTTTCGAAATGCTGGACGATACTCCAAAAACCTCAAAAAAATCAATCATTCTTTTGCTTATCCTGGTTTCACTAATGGTAGGTGGAATACCGACCTACTTCCAAAAGCAATCAGCCAACCAGGTAAAATCAGTTGCCACCGTGAGCGAACCCATTGTTAAGGAGGCCCCGACACCCCCCCCACCGGCTGCAACCGTACCTTCAATCCCAATTTCAGCGGTAACTAATTTTGATGAAGCTAGTGCTATAATTAAACCTGACCAAATGGCGAGACTACAAACGTTCTATCAACAGATTAAAGACTCTGCCGGAACCATTCAGATAAATGGATATACAGATAATCTGGGCTCATCTCAAGAAGGATTAAAACTGTCGAAACAACGGGCTGATGAAACAGCTGCATACCTGAAATCATTGGGAAGCGGAGACAAGCTTAAGTTCGCAGTAGATAGTTTTGGCGAAAAGAATCCAGTGGGCGATAATTCTACTGCCCTGGGGCGACAGCAGAACCGGAGGGTTGAACTTAAGTTTATCCCAGCGCCCTAAAAGTGCCAACGCCGTGACAACTCTATATTTCAGCTTTCATGCATGTATAAAAGGGGTTTCGATGATACTTTCGAAACCCCTTTTATATTCATACTCAAGCATTAGGTTTAACTAAAAAGCTGGTAACTAATCCACGGTCTGATTAATTGCCCTATCCTTCTTAGCCGATTCTTCTATTAAAAGAACAGCCATTTTAAAATCAATTTATAGGTTTTCTTCTGACACCACCTTCTTTATATGCCACCCGAACCATACATTATAGGTTTAAGTGTTACGATTTGAGTTGTATCGTCCCAAAAAGCAGAGTATTTGAAATATTCCACGACATACCCGGCGGGCAGATAGGTGCGCCCGTTTTTATAACCGGTGCAACGTCCATTTCACGTTCGTTTTGGACAGGTTTACAGCCATCCTTCATGTTACATTGGTAGTAACTATGAATCAATTTCTTTGAGTCAATCGTAAAGATAGTTTGGTCCTTAAGCTGCGTATAAAAAATAGAAAAGCGGTTAAGCCGATTTTCTATCTAAAACGGATAACCGGTTTATATCTTAGTTTCCTTTGGAATTGCCACCGCTTGAACCGCTGGTGGATTCATTGCCCTTAGCGCTGTTTTCAGCGTTGCCGCCAGTTCCGTCAATTGTGTTTTGATTTTGACTACCAGAATCGTCTGTATTTTGATTCACCCCTTGCTGAACTTCCACTTGCTCCTGTTCAATTATGGATTGGTTCAGATTTTGATTCAGCTGTTGTCTACCAATATTTTGGGTTTGATTCGGCTGTTGTTCCCCAATATATTGATATTGGTTTAAGTTTTGAGTTTGATTCAAATTCATGGTAGTGTTTTGCGTTTGTAACATGTTGGTATTCTTTTGCTGTATTTTTTGTGCCGCAACTAATATCCTAGTGCGGGTTTTCTCATATTCTCCGGATTGCAGAGCACCTGTTCCGGCTAACTCCAGCAACTCATTAGCTTTGATAATAATATCAGTGACTTTAACGTTCCGGTATTGCTCAACAGATATACCAGGATCCATGATCTGCAAAAGTGCTATTAATCTGAATTTTCCTCCTGACAGCCCCAGTTGTCTCGCCTGCTCCCGCAGTTTGAGGCTGGATCTATCCGTATATATTATGGCGTCTATCCCTTGTTCATGCAGCAGTAATTGTACTTGATCGCGGGTTATCTGTTCCAGTAGCATTGCCTTCTCCTCATTATCAGATAAAGCTGTAAATGCAATCACAGTGGACCCATTCGCAGCTACATGTCCTTGCTCAGCTGCTTCCTCTACTAATATTTCAGCCGCTTTTTCTATTCTCATATTTCTCAACTTATTTTCCTGCAACAATGCTTGCCCGTCTATATTAATGCCCTCGGCACTTATGACCCGGTTAAATATGTTGATTCCCAGTTCCACACTTGGATTTATATCTATACTTAGATAACTTACGGGCAAGTTGTAAGTATAACCTCCTCCTAAAATCGCCATGCATAGAACGACGGATGCTATTAATCCCAGTAATCTTTTCCTGGTGAAATCGATTCTTCTAATGTGTTTACGAGAATGAGCCTGGGTGTTTTCCAGGTTTCTATTAGCATACGCGTTCCTTACGTACTCCTTAGTATTTTCCTTAAGTTTATCTTCGGCTTTCACTAGATCCAAATATTTGTTTAATTCGTCCATAGGTCAATTCTCCTTCATATTCTGCTTTAACTGCGCCTTCGCACGTCTAAGCTGAGAATACACCGCATTTACGTTTTGTTGAGTTATTTCTGCAATCTCGGGAATGGTCCAACCCTCATAATAATGCATGTAAATTACCTCTTTATATTTGAAAGGCAACTTAAGTACTGACATTATTAACTCGCCTTGTTCCGGGTTCTCGAAAGGAATTTCCAGGTTTTCAATACTAACTACTTTTTTGCGCCAGATACTTTTATTAAGATCTTTGCATTTGTTAAATGTCACCCGACAGAGCCAAGCCTTTTCATGCTGTTGATTTTGAAATGAATCCATATTGATAAAATATTTAAGAAAAACCTCCTGAAATACATCCTCTACATCAGCACTATTCCTTAAATACAGAAAGCATATACGCCTAACCATATCCGCATATTTTTCAATAGCAATTGAAACGACATCTTCAGCAGCAATTGGTTCGGGACTCAAATGGCTCACCTCCCGTTACAATAAATACGATTCATATAATATAATCCATTCATCTGCCTAAATAATTTTATACTGGATTTATTATGGAATTATTTTTATATTCCTGCTATATATCTTGATGTGAAAAAAATATGCTCTCCTGTTTTTATCCGAAAGAGCATATTTTTTCTATGCATTATTCTGTAAAGATTAAAAACTTATTTCGAGTATATCTAATACTTTTGTTAACATAACCGCCGCTTCTGCGCGGCTAACCATTCTGGGTGAACAAAAACTGCCATTATCGCCAGCAAGTATACCATAATTTCGTAATGCCAGGATATATCCTAAGTCTGCTGAGGGTATTTTGTCCTGATCCAGAAATTCCAGAACTCCGGGAGACGCTGTTACTGGTTCAAGCCCAACACATTTAGCAAGCATAACAGCAAAATTTAGACGGTTTAAATTCTGCTCTCCATAAAGCTGATTTTGTGCAGCTACATGCAAGGTTGTGGTTTCCTTCATCCTCTCCCTGGCCCAAATAGGAACAATATCCCAATTGATCTGCCCCATGCTCCCTGCACCAGCATTAATTCCGCTTATGCAATTCATCATATTAGCTATCATCAACGTGCCCTCAATCCCGCTGATATTACCATCAGGATTGAAAGTACCATCAGGATTTCCGTTTATAAGTCCCCAATTATTAGCTGAACGTATTTGTTCTCGAGCCCAATGTTGCTCTATATCACTAAAGCATAACTGATTTTGATCCTGGGTATGCAGCCGTTCCTGCAACTGTAGTTGAGCTTCCTCTGTAATATGTAGCCTTTGCCTGAGTTGGATTTTGTCTTGGTCTTGCAATTTGGTTTGATCCTGTAGCTGAGATTGAGTACGCAATTGTGTACAATCCTGGCTTCTAGTTTGGTCCTGGGTTTGACTCTGAGCTTGTGCTCGGATCTGCTCCCTCACCATATCCCCGGATCCGGCTCCTAGAGCTCCGGTTGGTATGCTGCAAACCATTATTACTGCTAAAACCGAGGTAAGAATCCTATAATTCATAACTACTTCCTCCTTTGTTACATTATGCCTTACATAGGCCGATCACTTATTTCACCCTAAATACGATCTACAAATTCAAATCCATTCATAAATTATAAAAAATGATCCATCACCAGAAATAAATTATATTTTTTAAAGATTTAAATTAAAAGAACGGCGCAGATAACCCGAGAAAAAGTGACTCGGGTTGGAAGCCAGAAATCAAACATTAGCCGTTTGGAAAGTGGTATATACAGCACTTGGCTTTCTATTCAAGATTGACAGATGTCTTTGAGAAAGAGGGTTCAATAACTTTAAAAAAATTATTTACAATTTGTATTATAATAAGGCACTCTTTTCTCTCACACATAATTCACGGCCACTCCGGCCATCAATTGTTTAAAATACGAAAAGGGGTTTCAGCTCTAAGTCTGAAACCCCTTGGTAGTTCATTAATGGCACCTTCGGGTACTCCCCCCTTGAAGGGACTACTGATGTGGCGCCATGCGTCACAAATAATGTTGCTAATAATCACTTCGTTCATAATTCAATGTTGTGGAGAGGGTGGGATTCGAACCCGCGAGGCAGTTTTAGCCGCCTACTTAATTTCCAATTGTGAAAAGCGCTTCGCTGCTGTTATCAGGAGTTGGTCTCTGTGATCATCTATTCTTGGTTTGTGGCTATCCAAAGTTCCAATGTTTTGCCATGAGTTTTATCTATGCTTGGATGGAGTCACCTATTTCGGCTACTCCAGAACTACTCCATTCGAAATACATGTCTAACTTATTAACGGAGGAGCTTATAGAAGGCCTTGACCGAATTGGATACGCAGATACTGCAGGTGTGTCCTAATTTCATTAAGAGTAAGCCTAATTATTGCATCTTTTTCTTGGTATTCCGGCTTGATTTCATTCTCTAACTCATAAATTGATATTGTTAGTTGCTCAATGCTTTTCAACGCGCTATCTCCATCCTTATCCATGATGTAATAGGCAATTTCGCTCAAATCCTGATAAATTTCAGTCAAATAATCTTTTCGATTGCATACACTATCCAGATGATTGACAATAGCTAATATTGCACGAAAGCAGTTATTTATTCGACAGATATCCAGAGTATCGTTTTTTACCGGTTTTAAAACATCAATTGTGGCCATTCGATGTTCCATAGGGATTCTTTTCAAAAGTGCTTGTATTTCTTGTTGAAGCAGAAGGTTTTGTTCCTTAAGTTGGGCTTGCATATTGCTTGTCGTAAGATGTGATTCTACCCGGGCTAAAACCTCTTCAGGCTGAAATGGTTTAGTTATATAGTCCACTCCGCCTGAATTAAATCCCTCAACCTTATCAGTTGACTCGTTGAGGGCGCTAATAAAAATTATCGGTATCCTATGCGTATCTTCGTTATCCTTTAAAATCCGGCAGACTTCATAACCGTTCATGCCGGGCATTTTTACGTCTAGCAGGATCAGATCAGGCAGCCGGGCCGCCACGGATCTCAGCGCCAGTTGTCCGCTGGATGCTGGACGAACTTTATAACCTTGATTGGTAAGAATATCACTAAGGAGTTGGAGATTAGCCAACATGTCATCAACGACTAGTATTTCATATGTTTTTGCTTTAGCTGGAGCTCCGTTTATCATGGTTATCCTCCGAGATGCTAATCTATATTCTCAAATAACTCCAGCAGACTACCATAATCAAGATTATTCGCAAATCTTCTTAAGAGCTCGCCAACGAAAGGATCCTGTGCAGAGATCTTCTCGATTATCTTAATAGTCTGGTTGGTATCAAGTTTAAGAACCGTTTCATATAATTGATTTCCGAGTTCAGTATCAAGGGATGCGGCTATTTGTTTAAGGTTCACATAATCCTCAGATTGATTATGACATTCTTTATCTGCTTTCTCTTGGTATAGATATTTTAATCCTAAATGCTGAGCTATGACTTCAAATATCTCTTCCTCACAATATGGTTTTCCTACGAAACCGTCGCAACCCGCCGCCAGGATTATTTCCTTTTCTTCTTCCATAGTACTGGCACTAAGGGCCACAACTTTAGTGAGCTTCCCATGCTCGGTAGCCTTTATGAACCGGGTAGCTTCCAACCCATTCATTACCGGCATTCTTACATCCATCCAGATGAAATGCGGCCGCCATTGTTCAAATATTTCAACCGCCTCCATTCCATTAGCTGCCTCTCTCACCTCAAATCCTGTTATTTCCAAAAGCCTATGCAGCAGCTTACGACTTTCTAATTGATCCTCAACTACCAGTATGCGCGGAGTTCTATCTTTCCCTTGCTCCAAAGCTATTACCTTGTGTTTCTTAATTCCTTCTGCGAATTCTGTTTCCCTTCCACGCTTAACGTCAGTTTCTATATGAAATGTACTACCTTTTCCTACCTGACTGATTACGGTAATATCTCCCCCCATCAGGTGGGCATATTCTCTGCTTATAGCTAAACCCAGCCCGGTCCCACGCTGACTCTGTCTGCCACTGGCCGTTTGTTCAAAATACTTGAACAGTTTTTCGTATTCTTCTTCTGCTATTCCCACCCCGGTATCCTCTACTTCTATTACCAGACGTATATTATCCAAAGGTCCATAGATTGCCGCCATCCGCATACTAATACTGCCTTGCTCCGTAAATTTAATAGCATTTTCCAGAAGATTAATCAGAATCTGGCGTAATTTATTCTCGTCTGCTATCACATAATGAGGGATATCATTAATTCCAACCATATAAAGCTTTACATCTTTTGCATTTGTTCTAATCCTAAACATTTTTTCCAGGTCATAAATAAGAGTATGAAGATCAAAATTGGTCTGATCCAGGGTAATACGTCTGGCTTCAATCTTGGATATTTCCAGTACATCATTAATCAACGCCAATAAATACTCGCCACTGCGATTTATGGTATTTAAATACTCCAATTGTTTATTAGTTAACGAATCATCTCTCATAATCAGATGCGAATATCCCAGAATAGCATTTAAAGGAGTTCGCAATTCATGGCTCATATTTGCTAAAAAAGCGCTTTTGGTAGTATTAGCAGTTTCGGCTTTATCTTTGGCGACTGCCAGCTCTGTTTTCTGATCTTCAAGAGAAGCATTGCTTTTCTGTAATTGTTGATTAATATTGATAAGTTCTTTATGAGCGTCGTACAATTCAATCTCGGTTCGCTTTCTGTCACTGATATCCACCATTGACACCACGCTTTTGCCGGTACCCTTGATTAATCCTATTGAAATAAGTAAATCAATGATCCTACCTTGCCTGTCAACAGCCTGGCATTCACATGTACCAGGAAGAGCATCCGGTTCTATTCGTCGTAAATGGAGGTGATCTACTAATTTATCAAGATCGTTCTTGCTGATGAATTCAATAAACCTCTTTTTGTCTTCTATCTCTGTCCGAGAATAGCCAAATAGTATGCAGAATTCTTCATTTGCCAGCGTAATGGTAGTGTCTTCTTCAATAATTATTGTTGCAGACCCAGTAGTCTCAAATACAGTTCGATACTTTTCTTCGCTTTTAAAAAGGGCCTCTTCCATCTGCTTCATGTGAACAGCTTTCCATACAGAATCCATTAGTAAACTGAGTTGTAACATGTCAGTTTGATCATATTCAGACTCTTTATTGGCAACTGCAACTACTGCCACAATACGATTATCGCTATATACCGGTATCTCCAAAAATCTTTGGATATGAGCATGTCCTTTTGGATATCCCTTTTTTAGTGGATGTGGGGCCTGGTAGTCGTTAATAATGATAGGATTCCTTTGCCGCACAGCTTCTCCCCAAATACCAGTCTGGTCCAAATAAAAAACGGTTGGTTTGTAATCCATAGAACACTCTTGCATTGCACCTTTGGACCAGGTATTGATAATAAATTCTTGCTTATTTTCACTATAATATAAGATGTACCCGATTTTACTTCCGGTCAGTTTTAAGACTTCTTCAAGAGCATAATCCAAATATTCACGTACTGAAGTTGAACTATGCTGGAGTATGGTCAAAGCACTATTCAAACGGGTCTCATTTAGTTTTATTTCTTCCCTTTGGGCTTCTTTAGCCTGATCTAACTCCTTTTCTGCTTGTTTCTTTTTCGTAATATCTTCAAAAATTATTACGCCGCCAACAAATGTTTTACTCATATCAAACCTTCGTGATAACTTAATACTGAAATACTTGGTTTCTTTTTCATTAAAGACATCTTTTTCAAGATTTATGGAAAAATCATCACCGGCGATAAATTCATTAAGATCATCAGCCAGCCATGGGAAAAATGTTATGAATGGTTTACCAATTATTGAGTTAGATATTTGAGCTAAGCTTTCACCGTTAGGTTTTTCATTGAAAATTGGCTTTTCTGTTTTTTGATAGTAATATTGTGTACCATGGAAATCAACTACATTTAACATCAAAGCTGCTGCAAAATTAAAATTAACAATCTGTTTATAATCATCAATGATAAATACTGGGTTAGGGACACTTTCAAATATTGTTAAGAATCTGTTTTTTTCTATAATGGTTTCTCGATTTCGGACCTGGAGTTCCTCTATCAATCTGCTTTCTTCAGTAACAGCCCATTCTGTACAAAGTGCAATCATAAAGCGGTCAAACATGCGAGTAATTATTTTTAAGCATTCATTTTCATAGTCTTTTTCAAATTGGGCGCTTCGAACCAGATCCAGCCAGGCTTCCTTGTAATAGACCATAAGACCATGAAACATCTGCAGATTAACTCCTCTTTCCCTGTGCCTCTTGGCCGTACCAACAATAAAGGAGCAAAGAGGATCGTTCCTGAAATCATGATCCGGCCCAAACTCGAAGTCGGGATAAATGGTGTCAATCCCTCTTAATATCGCACCCGAGAGTCCGGCCGCACAATTACGCCATGCTTCTTCAACCGCAGCGGTTCCCTCAGCATAATTTCGTTCATAAGCATAGTGAAACAACCTCTTCATCAACCAGTCTTCCTGGCTGCTTATCAGTTTCTTTAACGGCAACATATCACTTGACGAAAAATCCATTGTGTTATGTCTCGCTTTCTTTTAAAATACGATTCGATTATTTTTTCTGCTTTAGTTATGTAACGATCTCAAATCTGTCATCAATACAGGTATCCTATAAATAACCGGATACGAATTACAATTGCAACCAATACAAATACCTTATGCAAATTGTGATCTTGTAATTTAAATGTTACAAATTATGCAAAAATTATACAAAATACGATGTTGCTTTTATTTCTTCAATTACTTTATAAAAACCTTCTTTGTTAAACTATTCACCTAATCCTCGGCATTAACATTACTAGAGAATTTCAAATGGGGAATAAAACATCAACAGTTATTGAGGGTGATCTGGCTTATCTTTTATGCATTTTATGTTCGATCTAAATATCTTTGCAAGGGCCCTATGTAATATAGCGGCAGGGGAAAGGGCAGATAGGCTAACGATTGATCCATTAGGCCTTTCTTAATCCTCTAGTTGAATCCAGCGATCTGTTTTCTTCCTGCACAACTTCACTTATTTAGGCTGCTCCATGGCTACTCCGTCCCTATCAATTGTAAAAAATATCAAAAGGGGTTTCAGCTCTAAGTCTGAAACCCCTTGGTAATTCGTTAATGGCGGAGAGGGCGGGATTCGAACCCGCGAGGCAGTTTTAGCCGCCTACTCGATTTCCAATCTTGCGAAGCAACTCGCTTCAGTTTTTCGATATTTGTCTCTGTGCTCAACTATTATGGAATTATTACTCCCTGCATTTGCCGAGTTATGCAGCTAGTCTTATCTATTTGCGGATAGTTTCGCCTATTTCGGCTACTCCAGGGCTACTTTACTTGGGCAGAATTCTATATTTTTGTTGGCTTTAAGCTTATTGGCTGGGTTAAATCCGCATTATCATTTGCCGAAATTAGGATCAGCCAGAAGTTCCGAATACATTTCAATATATTTGTCGGGGCGGAAATCGGGCGAACCGACCGCAGGATTGTATTTGAAAATAGTGCGGTCAGCCAGGGTCAAGTCGATGGTAGCAGTGAACATTTCTGACTCGACAGCCACCGGTTCGGTAAACTTATGACCGGCATAATAGAATACCTCCCAGAAATTCCGACTCGGTCCAATGATACTGCTGCCGCCCCAGAATTCATTGTACAGGTCTTTCCCTCCCAGATTAGCGGAAGCAATATACATCTGGTTTACAATAACATTGGCTTCCAGGGTGGTGCTGCCCAGGGCTATGCCATGACAACGGGCGAGGGCAGTGCTGTTTATATATAACCTGCAGCCTTTAGCTCCGTAATAGCGGATCATCTCCGGGAAACAGTAGGAATCATAACAGATCCCGATGCCGACTGGCCCCCAGGGAGTATCCAGTATAAAAGGCTTGTCTCCCCGAGTGGCCCAATTGGGTTCGGGAGGCGGGAGCTGCATCTTTCTATACGAGCCGATGCAACCCTCGGGTGAAAAAATACCCAGAGCGTTGTAGATTATCGACGAGTCCCCCGGGTCTCTCTCGGGCATGCCCAATATACAATAGATGCCTAATTTCTTGGTTAGTTCTCCGATTTCTTCCGTCGATGGCCCCGGGATCAATTCGGCTTGCAGTGACTGCATTTTCTCCGGCTTGGCTTTTTCAGGCTCATCATCATAACCGGTCAAGGCCATTTCGGGGAACACTACGATGTCGGAGCCTTTATTAGCTGCCGCTTCAATATAGCCTTTGATGCGGTTTAAATTATTAGCCTTTTCACCCCATACTGCATTGAATGTTACGGTTGATATGGTTATAACATCTTTCATAGTACTTTTACCTCCAAGTTTTTTGTATTTTGATCTTCATTTACCACTTGTTAATCAGCATTAAATATCCCGGAATCCAGGCCGTCAATGTACCTGCCGCGATGGTAGCGTAGGCAAGAAATTTACCCAACTGTACTTTTATTCCCAGAGCCAGATAGAAGAGAAACCAAAGAGCACCCCAGATTAGCCATATAACAGTAAACTTGCTATCTCCGCTTAAATGAGACATTATCGAACATGGAACTGTCGTTATGGCAACAAAGAGACAATACCAACCCAGGCCCCCGGTATCCAGGTCAAACCAATAGGTGAGAAAAAGATAAATATAAGTAAAGGCAAAAAGCAGACCGGTTCCTACTGCATAATACTCGCCAGTAGTCGTTGCCTTGGTCAGACTAATAATATTAATGATCAACCCGAGCCCGCCCGTTAATAGATTCATCATGGCGGTTGACTTGTTATCAATTTTGCCTAACAATCCGACACCGTTTACGAGAAGCACTGCTCCAACATAGAGAAGAACAATTCCTAACATTAACAAATCACCTCCGTATGTGTATTTACCTAGAGTTATATTAGTTGCTGTTGCCGCTGATCCTCTAATCCGCGGGTATGAATCTGATATCTCTTACCAGAGAACATTTTGAAGTGTGCTTTGGAGAGTATAAGATTCTTAAAATTTTTTTTCGGATTAGATGAATAGCCGGAATGATACCAGCGGGAATTATAATCGTATCCACCTCCTTAGGTTAATTAAAATAGAATGTATACACCTCCTTGCCAGTCCAACAAAAAAAGCTGCAGGAATATACTTCCGTGCAGCTTCTTTGTGCGTAACATTTTGTTTGAAATTGAATGCCTTAGCCGACTAAGAAACCAATAGTTTCTTTAAATAATTAAAGCAACCCCTTTAAAATTCAACTTATTGAGATTATTTAATTAACTATATTAAATGATACAGCACTACACTACTTTATCAACGTTCCAAAGTATACGATTTTAATAACAATGGTTCCTAATCAAAAAATCCCCCATACTAAATGAACTTGGTTTAGTTCAAAAAGCATGTGAGACTTTCTAATCAACTATTTCATCAGGTTCATTATCGGGTTTACCGCTTCCGCCCGGTTGGCACAGTTCTGGGGTTTATGTATTAGACAGATAGTCAGCTCAGATTAAATAATACCCCGTCTTATTGATTCTGCCACAGCCTGAGTCCGGTCGCTGACCTCAAGTTTGATGTAAATAGTTTGAAACTTGTGCTTTACCGTAATTTCGCTCCAATGGCACTTTTGGGCAATTTCTTTGTTTTTTAATCCTTTCGAAGCCATCATCAATAACATAATTTCTTCTTCAGTTAATCCGACTACCGACTTATGGTTTTCTCTAAGTGTACTGCTATATTGTTGCAATACCTTACTGATTAATGGTTTATCCAAAATCATTTCCCCGTTATGTACTGCTAAAATCGTATTGATTATTTCTTCATGAGCTATGCTTTTCAAGATGTAGGCCTGAACTCCAGCTTCTATCGCTCCACAAACAAAATCTTGGTCATCATAGATGGTAAGTACAATAATCTTTAGTTCCGGGTATTTCTGTTTAATTTGATGGATCAGGCTGATTCCGTCACAACCAGGCATCTTCATATCCAAAAGTAAAATATCCGGTTTTACCCTTTTTAATAATTCCAAGGTTGAATATGTGTCTGAGGCTTCACCGATAATACTCATACCGTCATAGGTTGACAACAACGACCTGAGGCCGTCCCGTACTACAGGGTGATCATCGGCAATTACCAGGGTAATTTTACTCATTTGTTAAAGGTCCTCCTTTACTGTTTTTCAATGATATCTCTAAAAGAATACTGGTTCCCGATCCAATTTGGGAATCGATTGTTAATTGTGCCCCGATACTGGCAGCTCTTTCTTTCATGGCTATTAAACCGAAACCGCCTTCCGAATTTTCTGGCGGATGTAGAGTATCAAATCCACACCCGTTGTCTTTAATGGATATATTTAAGGTTTGTTCATTAAAGGTTATATCTACATCAATATTGGAAGCCCCTGAATGTTTAATACTGTTTCTAATTCCTTCCTGAACAATCCTGTATATGATTACTTCAATTATGGAAGCCATTTTTACAGTTTCACCCCGAACGAAAAGGTTGATAGGAATATCGTATATTGATTGATTCATAGAGGATTGCCACTTTAAGGCTGGAACCAGCCCGAGATCTTCCAGAACAGGTGGTCTGAGATTAAAAATTACCCGTCGCATCTCGGTAACCGTTTTACTTAGAAGGTCCATAGAATTGCGTAGATTGTTGGCAGAGGTTTCGGGATCCCTTTCCATCAAGTTCAAAGCTGCTGTAGCTTCAAAAAGAGCTCCCACAATCATTTGGGTGACACCATCATGAATGTCGGCAGCAATGCGAGATCGTTCCTCTTCCTGAGCTTTAACCAAATGCGAAAGCAGCCACCTGAGTTCCTGCTCGTTTTTGGCAATTTGAATATTTGCCGCGGCCAGCTTTTCAATGTGGTCGGCCAGGCCTTCCGACATGGTATTAAAAGCGCTGGCAAGTTCTCCCAATTCGTCTCTGGATGTAATCGCAACTTTCCTGCGGGAATTCCCCCTGCTTATTATTTCTTTAGTGGCGCTAACCAGTTCTTGAATAGGTTTGGTGGTGCGGCGGGCAAAAAAAACGGACAAGTAAATTACAAAAATAATTACTATGATAAGAACGGCAAACCATCTAATGGTTGTGGCTCGTACAGGCGGTTGTATCGCTGTTTCAGTTAAAAGCACCAGAACCGTCCCGGGAAAGCTTTTGGTAGGTAGGTAAGCTGCCCACATGGGATTCCCATTGGGATCACTATACTTTACAGTTCCGGATTTTCCCTCTAAAGCTAAAGTAAAAGGCACAAGACCTGACAGGTTGGTTTCTTCACAAACATACCGGTAATCCGAGTGCACCAAAACAACACCATTGTCATCAGTAATGGCAATGCTCGTGAGTCTCTTTTTGTCAGCATCATTGAAACTGTTCTGCAAATCTTTGACAGAAATATCAGCCCCTATCACCCCGATGCTCTTGCCCTGGTTATTAACAATAGGAACCATAACAGAAATAGCCATCTGCCCGGTAGCCCGTGAAATAATTCTCTTTGACAGGGAAGGTTGGCCGGAAGTAAGGGCTGCACGGAATTCATCCCGATTGGAAATATCCAGGGAATCCTCTCCCCGCCAAATACTACTTGCAAAAACCTTACCATCCTCATGAGCGGCATAAAGATTCAGTATGCTGGGTTCAAGAGGCATGACTTCAATAAAGGTACTCATGGTTTCCCTCTGGTTTAAATTCCTTATAGCCGGATTTTGAGCCAGCATTAACAATAAATTCTTAGTGTCGTTTAAAAAGATATCAACATTGGATTGCACGATTTCTGCTACCCCGGTTGTGCTGTTGATAATTTGGTTTTGGGTATAATTCGCATTTTCTCTGATAAGGTAATAGGCAAACAGAGTTAAAGGAATTAATAGACACATAGAGAAAATAATTAGTTTATTTCTTAAATTGAACTTAAACATCTTTACCTCTGCCTGCTTATCCAGACTAATTTAAAATCGTACCATTCAGATGTGGCGTGTACAAGGCCCTTAACTTTGGGGCTCATGATCAAAGGAGCCCGGTCATTTACTATGGGAATATGCCAGGCATCATCGACAATTAACTCGTCGGCCTGCCGGTATAAAAGGGCTCTTTTTTCCGCATCGGGCTCCTTTAAAGCTTTATCAAAAATGTTGTCCACATTGCGATTGTTGTAATAGTTACTGTTATATCCATTAGGCGGAGTGGAATCTGATCTGGTAATCATCTGCAGCCAGTAATTGGCGGTCATCCCCCAGGAAAACTGGTCAATACCAACTCCCGGCTGTATTCCGTTGACCCACACGCCGATGTATTTTATCCACTCGTAAGTTTCAATATTTACGTTGATACCCAGTTTGTGCAAGTCGTATTGTATGTCTTTGGCAATCTGCACGGGAAGTATTTGCCCGGACCCGGAAACAGATGTTTGCAAGATAGTATCAAAACCGGAGGGATACCCTGCAGCAGCGAGCAGTTCTTTAGCCTGCTCGGGATTGTACGCCAGTCCTATGTAATTGGGGTCATAAGAAGTATTTCCGGGAGCCTGCAATCCCTGGGCAGGTGTTACCGTATTTTTCAAATCACTGGCTATTTTTTCTTTGTCTATGGCCATGGCTATAGCCCGCCGCACCCGGATGTCTTGAAAAACGGGCTCCCTGGTATTGAGGCTCAGAAACCAGACATGGGCAGTCGTTCCCTGGGTCAACAAAAACCCTGCTTTTTCGAGATTGTCTATGCTTTCAGGAGGAGGCACAAAAATAAGATCAACCAAACCGGTCTGAAGTGCATTCACCCGGGCATAGGGATCTGGCACCTCCCAGAATACAATCTTGTCCAGATGAGCTTTATCCCCCCAATAATTGTTGTTTTTAACCAGTATAATTTTATCTCCGCTTCTTTCCAGGAACTTGAAAGGCCCGGTGCCGATAGGGTGTTCTCCTATTGCATCACCCCATGTTTTTAGAGCGGCGGGACTAATGATACCTCCGGAGCCTATGCCAATCTGGGCCAGGACTTTGGGAAACTCGTAAAAGGGACTGCTGAAATTCAATCTAATGGTTAAGGGATCGATGACATCAATGGACTCCAGGTACTTCCATATATATGAGGTCAACCGGGCTGCTTTGGGATTATAATTGGGTGCATCCTTTTTATACATCCGTTCAAAATTATATTTTACCGCTTCAGCATCAAAAGGGGTGCCATCATGAAATTTGACGCCTGCCCGGAGATTGAAAGTAAAAACCCGCCCATCAGCGCTTACATCCCAGGATTTTGCCAACGCGGGTATAACGTTATCTCCAGAATAGTTTTGTCCGGTCAGATCTTCTGTGACCAGGCCTTCGTACATTTGGTTTAGAACGCGGTAGCTAACCCACCCGGCAGCCAGGTGAGGGTCCAATACATCAGTTTGCGATTCCAAAGCCACCGTTAACGTTCCACCATCTACTGGCAGGTTGGATTCATCAACGGTTCTTTTTTCAAAAGCATTCGAACATCCAGATAATACTGTCATAAACAAGCTAAACATAATTATGGATGATAACATTAACTTGATGTGTTTCTTCATAGCATATCTCCCCCCTGAACCCCTGACAGGGTACAATGTTTGGCAGGGGCCGTTCAATCATAACAGAATGTAATAAACTCGTCTCCCTGGTAATAAATAATAGAAGCTGCCGGAATGACCTTCCGTGCAGCTTCTTTGTGCGTAAATCAATATTAAATTAAAATATAATGGCCCATCCGTTTAAAACATATAGTATTATATGACTTTATCAATGTCAAAAAGTATACGGTATTTATAACACTGGCTCCTCATCCCGGTGATCTGACCTGCCAGTCCATTTGTAAATAATTTTAAAAGGGGTTTCAGATCAAGTCTGAAACCCCTTGGTAATCTTTAATGGCGGAGAGGGCGGGATTCGAACCCGCGAGGCAGTTTTAGCCGCCTACTCGATTTCCAATCGAGCGCCTTCAGCCCAGCTCAGCCACCTCTCCATAAAATGTTTAATTGTCCTGGAGTTC